>Ga0209426_1000120_pt1 | contig 124902 bp, 132 predicted proteins | sample Deesub1362B_J571_FD_187697 | JGI IMG/M metagenome (GOLD analysis project Ga0209426, IMG submission 187697) | Deep oceanic, basalt-hosted subsurface ecosystem from Juan de Fuca Ridge flank, Pacific Ocean, CORK Borehole 1362B_J2.571 (SPAdes)... ... | reverse complement strand
CCTTAGAAGGTGAAATTTTTCTCAATTCATGATATGTTATTAATGGTTTTTCACTCATGGGGCTGTCCTCCATCCTGGTAGAGGATGCGGCTCCCTCCACCAGGGAACTCTCAAACTCTTTATTATACCCAGGATGTGATGGGCAGCCTCAACTCTCTTTATTAACTTTTTCCTCTCTAACTGGTAAATATGTCTATATCTATTTTGGATTTACCAATAAAAAATCCTTGACTTTTTGATTTTTGATAAATAAATTTTTTCTAGCGCAAAGGGATAATGAAGCTTAAAAAATTAGTTAATTTTTTAATAGGAATATTAATTTTAGTTAATATATTCCTGATTTCTTATTTAATCTTTGAGAAAAAGGAAAGAAAAATAAATTTATCGAGCACAGATAAGGAAGAGCAAATATCTTTTTACAATCAAAAATGTCCGAATATTATAATAACAGATATTCAAGGTAAAAAAATTCCTCTTTCAAGTTTAATTGGAAGCGTTATTATTTTGAAATTCACAAAATTCTATTTTGAAGAACTTCCATCTATTCTTTATCTAGAGCATTTATTAGGAAAATTTAAAAATTGTGGATTGCATGTTTTCCTTATCTATTCTTCTAAATTCTTACACCAAAATTTTTCATTAAGTTTTATTAAAACTTCTCTCCCTATTCTAAAAGGAGATTCATTTGTTATTTCAAAATTTAATGCGAAAATAAATGATACTATTATTATAGGGAAAGATTTCAGAATAAAATTTAAAAGCAATATTGCACGAAATCAGACTATTTATCATATAGTTAGTAGATTATTGGGAAATAATAAACCTCAATCATCTCAATTTCTATCAAAGGAAAATTATGAGAAATTAATAAAAAGAGTTACATTTTTAAGTTTAAAAAATAAAAACATTGAGATAGTAGGTAATCTAATAAAAACAAGTCCACTATTATAAATCTATTCATTTCAACATGTTTAGGGTGTCCAGAAGCGCAAAAAATTAGATTAATCAAAGATATTCTTTCGAAAATTCCTTCAAAGAAAATAAAGGTATTTTTTCTTTTTGGAAGGGGGAATAATCCATTGTTAATAGAAGATTATTCAATGAGAAATGAACTAATAGGAGAAAACATTGAAGTTGGAATAATTCAAGGGGTCAAAGATTATGAGGATGATTACTATAAACTTTTTGATATGGAATTAGATTCGAGGTTATGCATTTTAAATGAAAAGGGAAAAGTAGTATTTTTAGAAACCATAAAGAACCAAAGAAAGATTAATTTTAATTTTTTAATAGACATAATGAAATGAAAATGTTTTATTTGCGAAAATTATTTCTTTTATATGCCATCTTCTGTTTGTATTTTAATTTAACATTACCGGATGCTCAACCAAGTGATACTAATGTACTTGTGAAAATTGGAGAAATTTATGAGAATTTTTCAAAGGAAGAAGCTGATTATTTCTGGCATATAGATGATATATGCTGTGATGATGAGGGTAATCTTTATGTTGCGGATGCAGGATGGAATAAGATATTTAAATTTGATTCAAAGGGAAATTATATAACTTCTTTTGGGAGAGAAGGGCAGGGACCAGGGGAATTTCTTGCTAAGCCAAGGATGTACCGATTAGCAATAACATATGGAAATGATGGATTTATTTATGTTTTAGATAGTGGAAATCGGAGAATTACAAAATTCAGTAAAAATGGCGAATTTAAAGGCCAATTTAAACCTTCGTCTTTTGTTTATGATGATTCTTTAGTAGTTAATTCAAGAGGAGAGATTTTTCTAATCTCAAAATATGGTGATTATGTGGTAAATGTTTATAATAAAGAATTCAAATTATTGAATAGCATTCTACCCAGAAAAATATTTTATAAATATAAGTTTTACAAAGAGCCGGAGCGTTTTTCAAAAGCAATAAATCATTTAAAATTAAAAAAAGTTATTTCAAAGAAAGACCATATTTTTATACTTTCAAATATTTCACTTAGGATTTATCATTATGATGAGAAAATAAATTTAGTAAAAAAATTTGAAATAAAAAATAAAAAATTTGAGGAAGACTATAAAAAAGGTTTGAAAGAATCATTATCCAAAGGGAGATATAGGGTAGCATTTCATGAATTTTTATCGGATAATAACGAAAATTTATATCTTTTTTATTTTAATAGTTCTATCAAAAAAGAAGAAATATATATATTTAGAAAAAATGGAAGTTTTGTTTCTTGTATAGAAGTTCCTAATACTACTGATGGAATTTATTGTATTAATAACATTAAAAATATCTACGCAGTTTTAAGTAATACAAAAATAATAATCTATAAAAAGAAAAAGCAACAAGTTGACCAAAATAAGATTTTTAAAAAATTTAATTTAAGGAGTCAAAAATGAAGAAAAATCTTCTTCTTTTAATTATTTTAGGTTTAATTTTATGTTTTGATTTAATTTTGATTAAATATCTATTTGCAGATGAACCAAAATCTTGCACACCCACAATATTATGTAAAAGTCTTGCTCGTGAACATTGTGTTGAAGATTGTGGAGGAAAAAGAAATTGTAAAAACTACACATTAGAGGAAGCCTGGTGTGATGGTTATTGCATTTGTCGTTCTGAATGGTTAATAGAATGTACAGGGCCTTGGGAATGGTTTTATTGGTATTGTGACGAATATCGCAGAACTTGCTGTCGTTAATTTGATTCCTAAGATATAATATTCTGGGTAAAAAGAAATCGGTAGGGGGAAACAAGTTTAAATTAGAAAGGAATGAGATGGTAAATAAAAAAGAATAGGTTACTTTACCGATCGTCATAATTATAAAAATTCATATAGAATCTGATTCGAAATGATAAAAATAGAGGAGAGACTAAAAAGAGAGGTAATAAAAAGTAGCCTGTCTATCTTTTCTTTCACAAAATTTTTGGACAAATTGTTATTCCGAACAGTTTAACTTAAAGAAAGCATCTTTCTACTATTTAAACATCTTTTCATATTAATGAGAAATTTGTCATTTTTTTTATCGAATTTTTTTATGATTTCCTCAAAATATAAAAAAAATCTTTTGATTCGTGGATAGAAAACTATCTATTTAACTTATTGGCTTTACTTAACTTATAAAAATTTCAAAAATTTTCAAGTTTCTCCCTCTTTTTAGTACTAAATTAATGGAAAGGGAAATTTATGAAAAATGGATTTAAGAGTCAAAAAAGCTCTTAAGTTCATAGAGAAGAATTTAGATAAAAAGATAAGTCTAAAAATTATTGCAAAATACTGTTGTCTTGGTCGTTCTCGTTTATGCGAGCTTTTTAAAAAAGAAATTGGAATGACTTTTAAAGCTTATTTAAAGCGCAGGAAAATTGAAAAAGCAAAGAAGCTTTTAAAAGACGATTCACTGAGCATAAAAGAGATTTCATATAGAGTTGGATATAAATTCGTTCAGAATTTCTATAAAGATTTTAAAGAAATGGAAGGTGTCACTCCTTCCAAATACAGAGCAAGATATCAAATCGGAAAATTTACTAACAAAATCGGAAATTTTACGAATAAAAATTAGTTGACTTTAGGATTTTTGATAAATAAATTTTTTAGTGCAAAGGGATAATACAATGAAATATAAAAAATTAGTTAATTTTTTAATAGGAATATTAATTTTGTTGATTTTACTAGAAATAGTGATATTAATAATTCAAAATAGAAGGCTTAAAGCTCATATAATAGCATTAAGAAAAGAAATTCCTCATCTAATCCCAGACGATTATGCACCTCCTATAGAAGCAGTTAATTTAGATGGCAAAATAGAATTTATTGATTTCAATAATAATAAGAAAACATTGCTTTTCATTCAAACAAATTCATGTATTCCTTGTGATAAAAATTTAATATTTTGGAGAAGGTTAAGTTACCAACTTAAAGATAAGGCAAGGGTACTATTAATCAGTTTAAGGGAACTGAAAGATGCACGAAATTTAAAATCATATTTAAAAGTGGACATTCCAGTTTATACTCCTAAAAATAGAGAAAAATTTATTCGAGATTACAGAATTTCGAAATTTTCTCAGACTATTTTAATTAATGGGAAAGGCAAAGTTGAATGGATAAAAACAGGTGAATTAGATGGGAGTGATTATTATGAATTAAGAGAATTAATTTTTTAAAAATAAAATTCAGGGGGTAAGGATGTCTAAAAAAATTCAAGTATTCTTATTAACGAGTGCTCTTTTAATGTTCCTTGTTTTTGGTTTCTTAACTATTTTTCAAAAATCAATGATTGCAAAAGTAACAGAAAAAGATTGCCTTGAAATTTTTTCTGCATGTCAAGAAAGTTGTGGTTCGAATTATGGATGTCAAGAAGGATGTAGAATTTTCTTTGAACTTTGCATGAGTATGGCTGAGGAGTAACCGCTTAATTAATAAATTAGAATAAAGCAGGAGGTAAGAGATGGTAAAAAAATTATTGATTATTATTATTTCCTTCATTTTAATTTTAAACTTATTTCTTACTAAACAAAAACCGGTTTTAGCAATAACAGAAGAAGAATGCGAGGATTTATATGAGGCTTGCGTTTTAATGTGTGTTGCCTATATTCCTTTTGGTTTATTTCATGAATGCACAACAGGATGTAGAATTTCTTACGAAAAATGCATAGAGATAGCTCAATAGTAATTATAGATAAATATCAAACAGGGGATGAAAAAATGAGAGAAAGAATGAGGAAGATCTTTGTGGTTTTTCTAAGCTTAATTATTATAACAAATGGAATTTTAGGTAAAGAAGTAATTATTGAAAAAAAATTCAAAATCGGAAGTGAAGAAAAGAAAGAAGAGCTTTTTTTCCTGATAACTGATATTAAAGCTGATAGAGATGGTAATATCTTTGTTCTTGATTTTAAAGGACATACAATTAAGAAATTCTCAAAGGATGGAAAATTTATAAAAGAAGCAGGAGGAAAAGGACAAGGACCTGGAGAGCTTGATTCTCCTTCTCATTTTGCAATTGATGAGAAAGGAAATATCTGGGTAGCTGAAATTAGAAACAGAAGAATAAGCATTTTTGATAATTCTTTGAATTTTATTAAATCTATAAAACTCATGCCTTGGAAATATCCTCGAAGTATGGATTTTGACATAAATGGAAATATTGTAATTTATTATTTCCCTCCACAACTTATGTCAAAATATCATATTCATGTTTATGATAGAACTGGAAAATACATTAAATCATTTTTTGAGGAAGTTCTCCCGGATAGGCCAAAACCAAGAAAGGATAGTTTGCATACGCCTTATATGGGGAGTATAGATGTTAAAAATAATCTAATTGCATTTGCACATTTTGAACCCTCGAATCCTTATATAATTTATATTCTGAATACAAATGGACAAGTGATAAGAAAATTTGGAAGAAAAATCCCAGGTTATAAATTTCCTAAAAAACTAGTCGAATTAAGCGTAAAAAAAATTAAAAGTGTTGCAGAAATTCAGAGAATCATGGATTCTATTGAAAAATTAATTGTAATTGCAGGAGTTCATTTTACAAAAGAAAACCATGTAGTAGTTCAATTATCCGAGACTTATAGAGAAAAGGGAATTAAAAAGACGAGAAATTATCTGGACATTTTTTCTTTAGATGGGACTTTAATAAAGAAGGATATAAAATTTGGCCCAGAAACGATAATGGATATTGATGAAAATAATAATATTTATACATTTTGCATTGATGAAGTAACTCCAAGTTTTGCAGTATATTCTTTAAAAATTAAAGATTAATTTATAATAATTAGTTTAAGTTTTTCCTCTTTTTAGTCCTAAATTTTATGAAAAATGGATTTAAGAGTCAAAAAAGCTCTTAAGTTTATAGAAAAGAATTTAGATAAAAAGATAAGTCTAAAAACTATTACAAAATACTGTTGTCTTGGTCGTTCTCGTTTATGCGAGCTTTTTAAAAAAGAAATTGGAATGACTTTTAAAGCTTATTTAAAGCGAAGGAAAATTGAAAAAGCAAAGAAGCTTTTAGAAGGTGATTCATTGAGTATAAAAGAGATTTCATATAGAGTTGGATATAAATTCGTTCAGAATTTCTATAAAGATTTTAAAGAAATGGAAGGTGTCACTCCTTCCGAATATAGAGCAAGATATCAAATCGGAAAATTTACGAATAAAATTAATTGACTTTATGATATTTGATAAATAAATTTTTTAGTGCAAAGGGATAACGAGATTTAAGAAGTCAATAAACGTATTGAGTGCATTGCTGATTTCAGCAATGATTTTAACAATTTTCCTCTGGTCTTTCTTGGTGGGAGTGGAGAAAAAAGCATTTTCTTATGGAGACAGAGCTCCGGACTTTTACGCTGAGGATATTAATGGAAACTTATTTGTTTTATGTGAAGAAAAAGTGAAAAATCTTTTTATTCTATTTTTTGACCCCCTATACATATCTGACAAATTCAAATTAGTTTATGCAGAAGTATTATTTAAGCGATATAAAGACAAAGATTTTAAAAATGGAAAATTGAATTTTATTCAAAAAGTTTAATCAGTGAAGAAGAGATGAGGCAATTGGTGGAAAAGAGTATCCTTGGGAAAATTAATTATATATTTAAAAAACCGTCTGAGCAGACGATATTTATTAAAGGGAAAGAAGTTCCTGATTTAATTCTTTACGATGTGAGGAAGAAAAAAAAATTTACCTAAGAAATATTTCAAGAGGAGATAATATAATTTTAACTATTTTTTCATCTTTTTGCAGCTTGTGCAAGACAGGGAAAAGAATTAATACCTTGATTAAGCTACGGGACAGATTGAAAAAAGAAAAGATTAAAAGCAGGGTGTTGATTACTTTTCTTGATCCATTTAACAGTAATGATGTAAAGGAAATTAAAGGATATATAAAAATACCTTTTGAGATATATTTAATGCCCCAATTTCAATTTATTACCAGATGAGCAAAAATATATTACTGATGATTTTTTAAAGAATGATCCTTTTACCGTATTAATAAAAAATAAAAAAATAATTTTCGTTGAGAAAATTGGAATGAGCGAAGAGTATATATTTAATGCGATACTAAAATTGCTTATGAAGAGTAAATGAAGAGAATATTTAAATTACTTTTAATTCTATTTTATCTTTTAATAATATCGTTCCACCTTTTAATCTCCTCTCCAGCCTTTGAGAAAGAAATCAAAGTTAATGCAAAGGTGCTTTTTGACACAGAGACAGAAGATTTTGATAAAATGAATCTTAATTTTTATTTGACGCAAACACTTTTTGCTTACAATGACGGTATTATCTATGCCTTGGATAGAGAGAATCACAGAATTTTAAAGTTAAATGAGAAAGGTAAAATAATTGGACAAATTGGACAGATAGGTCAAGATGAGCAATCACTTTATAAGCCTCAAGCCTTTTTTATTAAAAAAGGATTAATTTACATAATAAATGGTGATAACAGTATTAAAGTATATGATTTAAGCGGAAAATTTAAAAAGAAAATTTCCATTCAAGAGGAATTATATGGGGTGAGTTCAATTGTAGTTGGTTCTAAAAAAATGATTTTTCTTGATAGTAAAAATAAAAGCAAATTCTTGAATAAAAAATTGATTTCTGGTTTTAATGAAAACGGTAAACTAACAAAGACCTTTGGAAAAATAATTCCTACAAAAGATATAGAAGCATATTGTTTTTTTAATAAAGCAAAATTAATAATAGATAACAAAGACAATATATACGGTGCGTTCGTTTTTTATCCAGTTATATTTAAATATATAAATATACTTCAAAAGGTGAGTTAGTCTTTTTTAGAAACTTAAGAAAATTAAAAGTCAGGGGTGTATTAGAAATTGATAAATTTATAAAAGAATCAAAACTTCCATTTGAAACCCCTCAGAATGTAATAAGTGAGGATGGAATATATGCTATTAGATACATTTTTGGAATAGAAGTTATAGAAAATAATTTATTATGTGGAATAAGGAGAAAAGTATATATTTTTGATTTAAATGGAAATTATAAAAATAAATTTATTAAATTATTTATAAAAAATGTTCCTTTTATTCTCCGGGGTTTTGCTTTAGATAGAAAAAATAGGAAATATGTTCTTGAATATGGACATTTAAAGGATAAATATGAATTAAAATTTATAAAGTTTAAAATTCCAAAACTTTAAAAGGGGATTAAAATGAAAAGTTTATCAAAAAACAAACATCTTTTAATTGGTTTAAGCATTGGGATAGCACTAATTTTAGCAATACTTATGGTGGTAAAATTTGTTCATGCGGCAGAAAGAAAACACTGCCGAGCCTCCCTTATTTGCGAACGAAGCAGAGAAGGATTTCTTATTATTTTTTGTGAGACATTTGGTTATTGCGAGGACGTTTTTTGTGGAATTGATGGCGGTTCAAGAGAATGCGTTTTATGCCAGTGCATTATTAATAACGAGCCAGTAGCTTCTTATAGTAGATGCTGCCCCTACACTAAAACATAGCTTGAAATTCGAAAATTATTTTATAAAAAATTATCAGATGAGAACACAAAATAAAAAGGGTTATTTGTTATGTCTTCTTTATTTTATGTTTTTTGCTTTTATAGAAATATGTAGTTCTGAGATTAACCCTGAATGTAGTGAATTAAAACTTAAATTAAAGGAAGACTTAACAATCAAGGAATCAGAAATAGATGAGAATTATATGTTTTATCGGGTTTCAGATATTGGGGTTGATAGCAGGAGAAACATCTATATAGTTGATAGGGGAAATTGTAGAGTTCAAGTATTTAATAAAAATGGAAAATACCTTAAAACAATTGGAAGAAGAGGGAAAGGACCTGGTGAGTTTGAATTTCCAGTTTCTATATTTATTGACACTGAAGATAACATATATGTTAAAGATGGAAGAGAGATTGAGAAGTTTAATAAAAATGGAGATTTTGTAGAGAGAATTCCCTGTGATTATTCGACTTTTGATTTTTCAATCCCTCCTTATTTAGGTCTTCGCTTTGTAATTACATCTGAGCAGAGAATTTTTATTCCAGTTCTTCAATTTGAGGAAAGCGGAGCATACAACTGTCTTGTTATGCTGGATTTTAAAGGCAAACTGATAAAAGAAATAGATAAATTAATTGAGAGAAATATAAAAATAAAAGGCAAAGGAGGTGGAGGAGTTTTTGGAGGAGTTTTGAGCCCATATGCTCTAAGATTAGTTCTCGCTTCATTTGAAAATAAAATTATATATGCAAAGTCAGATGAATATAGATTATTTGTTCTTGATAAAGAAGGTAATTTAATTTTTGAAATAAAAAAAGATGAAAATCCGATTCCTGTTCCAAGGAAAGCCAAAAAATTAAAGAGGATGTATATTCCTGAATACTGTCCATTTTTTACTGATATACTTACTGACGAGAAAGGAAGAATATGGGTAATTAAATTTAAGTCACCATCTGATAAGAGAGAGGAATGGGACATAGATATTTTCAGTTCAAAAGGGAAGTTCTTGTATTATACGAAGTTACCTTGCTATCCGCATGTAATCAAGCGAGGTTATATCTATTCTCTTCTTCGCTCCAAGGAAACAGGAAATATAATGATTAAAAGATTAAAAATTGAAAACTGGAATGAGATAAAATATTAATTCCAATGAAAAATTATCCATTATGAAAAAAATCATTTTTTTCAGAAGACTCTGTAACCTCTGAGGATGCGGAAAACTCTGTCGTTTTCTTCTATGGTATACGATTTACTTTTCTTCTAAATACTTGTCTTTAAAGAATTTTTTATATATGCCCTTCACTGTCAAAAATATTGTATAAAGGCGTATGACGCCTTTATTGATGACTTAAAGAAAATCGAAAATGCAGAAAAAATTGAATGAAAGATTATTTTTAATTTCCGTTTTCCGATTTCCGGTTTCCGTTTTTCGATATTCAGCTTTTCATTTTACATTTCACATTTCTCATTTATCTTTCTTTGGATAAGGTGGTGGTGGAGGTAATTCTTTTTCTTTTGTCTTCAGCTCTTCAAGAATAACTTCAATAGCTTTATTCAACTGTTCATCTATTCCAGCATACTCTTTCGCTGGGTCATTATCCACATAGATATCAGGTTCCACACCATGACCCTCAATAATCCACTTCTTCCCTTCTGTATCATAAATAGCAAATTCAGGTTTCATTAAATATCCACCATCAACAAGAGGTAAAGTGCCTCTGATACCAACAACGCCTCCCCATGTCCGTTTTCCAATTAACTTTCCAAGTTTATATTTCTTAAATCTATAAGGGAAAATATCTCCATCTGAGGCTGAAAATTCATCAATCAAACACACCTTTGGACCGAGTATTAGAGCTTCTGGGTCAGGGCTCGGCACAGTATTTCTTGCAATCCCAATCATTGCAATTTCTCTTCTCAAACGCTCAATTATCATTGGAGAAACATTTCCTCCTCCATTACCACGAACATCTATAATTAAAGCCTTTTTTCTCAGCTGAGGATAAAAATACTTCACAAATTCATTGAGGCCTCTTCTTCCCATATCCGGAATATGAATATAACCCGCTTTTCCATTTGTCGCTTTATTAACCTTTTCAATATTTTTCTGAACCCAGTTATAGTAATAAAGGTCCTGTTCGCTCTCAATCGGAACAACCACAACCTCTCTTGCACCTTTTTCCGTCGGTTTACTATTTACTTTTAGCTTAACCTGCTTCCCTACTGTATTAACCAGAGCCTCATACATGTCTTTCATCTTATTTGTTGGCTTTCCATTAATTGCAATTAAATATTCCCCTTCTTTAACATTAACACCAACCTCAGTTAAAGGTGACCTGAGTCTCTTGCTCCAGTTCTGTCCTTTCAGAATTTTTACAATTTTGTAATATCCAGTTTTTGGATCCCGCTCAAACTGGGCACCCAGCATACCAACTTTAATCCTTTTAACTTTTGGCACATCTCCTCCACCCACATAAGCATGACCAACATTTAACTCTCCAATCATCTCTCCTATCACATAAGTCAAATCTGCGCGATGATTAACTGCTCTTGCCAGGGGTTCGTATTTGCGTCTCATTGCTTCCCAATCCACTCCATGCATGTTTGGGTCATAGAAGAAGTATTTCATATGACGCCAGCACTCATTAAAAATCTGATTCCACTCTTCCTTCCGATTAAGCTTCATCTCCATATGAGAAAGGTCTAGTTTCTCTTTTATTTTTATTGGAGAAACGGGCAAATCTATTATTGCATAGTCTTTCCCTTTCCTTATAATCATCTTTTTCTTATCAGGAGAAATTTCATATCTATCAATATTTCCAAGATTTGTCTCTTTTTGCGCCTTCAGGTCATACATCATCAAATATGACTTCCTTTCCAGATCTTTTCTTTTCATATAATAAATCCTGTCTCCAATTGATGTGATATGCCAGTAGTTAGCGGTTTCAATTGGAAGTGCAATAATTCTGTCTTTCAGTCCAACAGGGTCAATCTTAACCTCTACTACTTTCTTTTTCTCTTTTACTTTTTTCTCTTTACCTTTCTTGGATTTACTTTCAGGCAATTTTTTCTCCTTTTCTTTTATCTCAACCTCATCACTCTTAGGTTCAAATGGAGACTTTATATCCCGCCTCAATGTCACAAAATAAATTTTTGCCATTGCAAGATAGGCATAATTCCACTCCACCCTGCTATAAACAGGATTAAATTCTCTATCAGAAACAAAGAAGAGGTATTTTCCATCAGAACTGAAACAAGGAGCATATGAGGAATACCACCCTTCTGTCACTTCATATGTCTTCTTTGTATCCAGATTATATAAATAAATTTTTGTCATGCCTTTAACTTCTGGCTTTGCATATGCTATCCATTTACTATCAGGAGACCAGCAATATTGACGAATTTCCCAAATATCAGCCTTTGCCACTTGCACAACCTTTTTGGTCTCCACATCAACATAATTCAATCTAAGTTTTTTATCACTCCACATAATCTTTTTTCCATCCGGAGACCAGAGAATTTCATATTTATATGTATCTCCATTAAAGGTAAGCTGTTCTGGTTTACCTGAACCATCCTGTCGCATAATATAAATTTCCCCTGTTCCGCTTTTATCTGAAATAAATGCAATCCATTTTCCATCAGGTGACCATCGGGGATTTCTTTCATGAACACCAGAGGTATTTGTTAAATTTCTGGTATTTCCATATTTAATTGGAATTGTAAATATCTCTCCTCTTGCACCAAAAAGTGCTCTTTTCCCTCCTGGAGAGACATGAAAGGTTGTAATATAATCCTTTACATTTATTATCTTATCCCTTCCAGTAACCATATCATCAGCAATAAAAATTGGAACCTTGGAAACTTTTTCTGTTTTTAAGTCAAAGCGGTAAATGTATCCACCATATTCAAAAACTATTGCGTCCGGACCCAGAGACGGGAATTTGATGTCATATTCTGTGAAATTTGTAAGTTTCCGAGTCTGTTTTGTCTTCAGGTCATATACATATAAATTCATTCTCTTGTTTTCGTCTCTATCAGAAAGGAAGTAAATTTTATCTCCACTCCACATTGGAATAATATCCTGTGCTGGATTATTTGTAATATTTGTTACTTTTTTAGTTTCAAAATCATAAATCCATATATCATCCGCCATTCCGCCCCTATATCTTTTCCATGTTCTGAATTCACGAAATATACGATTATAAGCAAGCTTTTTATCATCCGGAGAAAAGGAACAGAATCCTCCTCTTGGTAGAGGTAACTGAACAGGAGTTCCACCATCACATGGGACAAGATAAAGTTGACCATTAAAGCTATTCCATTCCCTCATTCGTGAACGGAAAACAATGTGTTTGTTGTCATGTTTCCATCCCATTACAATATTGTTTGGACCCATTCTATCCGCAACATCATCCCTCCTTAAAACAGGTGTATAGGTAACTCTTTTTGGAATACCTCCCTTGCTTGGCATCACATAAACTTCTCGATTTCCATCATATTCTGCTGTGAAAGCAATCATCTTTCCATCAGGAGAAAAACGAGCAAACATTTCATAACCTTCATGACTTGTAAGCTTTCTTGCTATTCCACCCTTTGCTGAAACAGTGTATAAATCTCCAGCATAGGTAAAAACTATTTGATCCTTATAAATTGCTGGAAAACGAAGAACTCTTGCTTCCTGAGGAGCATAAACAATCCCATAACATAAAATAAATGCCAGAATAAAAACAAATATGCTTTTTAATTTCATGCTCCCTCCTTTCCTATTATTCTGTGAAATGTAAAATGTGAATTATGAATGGTCTTCTTAAAATAAATGCTGTTAAAAATTTCCAACATTCAAAAAAGTTTATAACACTTGTAAAATCTTAAGTCAAATAACTTGTTTTCTATGCCAGTTCCAGGCAGTTTGTATTATGGTCTTTAAATCAGAATACTGAGGTTTCCAGTTTAGCTCTTTTCTTGCCCGCTCTTCGCTTGCAATCAGAATTGGAACATCTCCTTCCCTTCTTGGTTTGATAGTATACTCCACTTTTTTCCCTGTTACTTTTTCCACTTCTTTTACAACTTCCAGAACAGAATGCCCTTTTTTCACTCCTAAATTGAACACCTCGCTTTTTTTAGTCTTAAAAAGTTTTTTTAGAGCTAGGACATGTGCTCTTGCTAAATCAGTTACATGAATATAATCCCTGATGGCTGTGCCATCAGGTGTTGGAAAATCATTCCCATAAATTTCAAATCTCTCTTTTTTACCAAGAAGAAAAAGCAGAATATTCGGTATAAGATGAGTCTCAGGCTCATGAAGCTCTCCTAATTCTCCGTCAGGATCTGCACCTGCAGCATTAAAATACCTCAGTGAAACATACTTTAATCCATAGGCTCTATCAAAATTCTGTAACATTTTTTCAATAAAAAATTTCGTCTCTCCATATGGATTAACTGGATTTAATGGATGATCTTCACTAATTGGCGTAAATTTAGGAATACCGTAAACTGCTGCACTTGAGGAAAAAATAAAATAATTCACTCCTTCTTCTACCATTGTCTGAAGAAGATTCAAACTATTTAAAATATTCTCTCTATAATATTTCAATGGATTTTTATAGGATTCTCCCACCTGAATCAAGGAAGCAAAATGCATAACTGCATCAAACTTATATTTCCTAAAAACTTCCCTAACTTCATCAAGATTTTTTAAATCTCCTATTATTAGCTTTTTACCTTTGACTAATTCTTTTCTTCCAGTAGAAAGATTGTCAAAGATAATTACTTCGTAATTCTGTTTTTCAAGTTCTTTTACAGTATGGGAGCCTATATACCCTGCTCCACCAGTAACTAAAATTCTCATTTGAATTCTTATACTTTTTCTTTCCCGAATAATTCTTTTGATACTTTGGATGCTAGTTTAATGCCTTCCTCTTTTGTCTGAAATTCATTGTCAAGTTGCATTTCATAAAGCTTCTTCAATATCTTTCCGAGTTTAGGTCCGGGTGAGAAACCAAGTTTTAATAAATCCCTCCCCATTACAAGAGGTTTAATCGTTTCCTTTGATACTCTGAGTTCCTCGAATTTTTTAAAAAGCCATTTTCCTTGTTCATCTAAATCATCTATTAACTCCTCATATCTACCTGCCCTATCAGCTGCATCCAGAAGTATGAGAAGCTCGATTTCACCTTCAACATCTGCTGCAAGCCTGTTAAAAGCTCTGCGAGTCACATTATGCCTGTTCTGCCATAGGTCAGTTGAACGGTGATGTGTCCTTACAAGAATTAAAACCATTTTCCTCAAATCATAGCCATTCCATGAATATATTTTAAATCTGTTGAAAACCTCTTCAGTTATTTTTGCTCCTATGACATCGTGGCGATTATTTGTAATAACCATTCTTCCATTTTTATATTCCCATTTTGCAGTTTCACTTTTTCCTACATCATGATAAAGGGCTGCTAATAATAATGCTAAACTTTTTTCCTCGCTCAAATTAAATTTTTTACACAATCTCTTTGCCTGATCCACTGTAATCAAGGTATGATGCCATACAGTATGGTGACCAAACTCATCTTTTTCAGGATGAAAAACTGAATCTTGAATAGTCAGAGTAAGTTTGTAAAGTTCTGGAAACAATTGATATAAAACCCCGAGTTTGAAAAACTCTTTCAAACCTATTGAGGGTCTATCCGAGAGAAGGAGGATTTTAAATAATTCCTCATTAATTCTCTCCACACTGAGACCCTTTAAATCAATTCGTTGAGATATGTAATACAACTCAGGATCAACTCTAAAATTCAAAATTGATGCAAATCTGGCAATTCTCAAGACTCTCAAGGGATCGTCAGGAAAAGTTTTTGGATTTGTTATCCGAATTATTTTTTCTTTAATATCTTTCTGACCATTAAATGGATCAATGATTTTTCCATCTATTAATCTAAGTGCTATACTGTTACATCTGAAATCTCGTCTCTCAAGGTCTTTTTCAATAGGTAAATTCGGATCAGCCGAAATAATGAAATTCTTATGGTCTTTTTTCCGAGATTCATCAAGAACCTCTGTCCTGGGTAAAGAAACATCATAGGTTCTACCCTTTGTTGTAAATTTTATAACTCCAAAACTTTTTCCAACAAGGTCCACCCGACCGTATTTTGAAATTTTATTAACAATTTCGTCAACTGTATGTTTTGTAATCAGAATATCCACATCCTTTGAATGAATACCCATGAGCAAATCCCGCACATATCCCCCAACTGCATAAACATTCTCTCCAAAAAGCTTCACAAATAAATCTTTCTCCGGAAAATCCGCTTTTAAATTCATTTTTCTAATCCAGTTTTTCCCTTAAATGAAAATATTGATAACTATTTTTTATGTAATTTATTTCACAATTCACTTTCATCAATTCCAGCAACTTTCATAAAGTATTTAAGAAGACCAAGCTTTAGTGGCTTATTACCGTGTATAGGAACAGAAATTCGGACATTAATTCCTTCCTTCATATAAATATGGTGACTTCCTTTTATTCTTTTTAATACCCAGCCTTTCCTTTCGAGTAGCTTAGCGAATTCTTTCCCAGAGATGGCTTTCACACTACAATCTCCAAAACTCTATCTTTTTCCGTAATTTCTATATCTTTTATGTCAACGGACAGACATGCCTCTACAGCTTCATAAATATTGGCAAGAAGTTCTTCAAATGTCTCACCCTGAGTGGCACAGCCAGGAATAGATGGCACTTCAGCCCAATATCCCCCTTCTTCAGCTTCATGAATAATTACTTTTAACTTCATAGTATCACCTCGCTTTCTAAAATATATTATGATTAAAACAAGATGTCAAAAAATTTTCACAAATCGGAAAGCGTTATTCTACTTGTAAAATATGAATTATAAAATGTTGACTTTTGACTAAGGACTTTTGACTTTCTACTAATGTTAATTCAACAAACTCAATAAATTCAATAAATTATTATTTTCCAGATTTTAAGTATTTAGCCAGCCATTCATGAACTACTTTCCACCACAGCTCAGCATTCTGCGGTTTTTGCACGAAATGGGTTTCATCAGGAAAATAAACAAGTTTTGAAGGAACTCCCATCCTTTGAAGAGAGGTGAACATCTGGAAACCCTGAGTGACGGGAACTCTGAAATCATTTTGACCGTGAATCACAAGACATGGAGTCTTAAAATACCGAACATAATAGCTCGGTGAAAATTTCTCATACATTTCAGGATTTGTCCATGGCGTTCCTTTAAATTCCCATTCAGGGAACCACAATTCTTCTGTTGCTCCATACATGCTTCTTAAATCAAAAACTCCTGCATGAGAAATCAAGCATTTAAAACGATTCGTATGACCTTCTATCCAGTTTATCATATATCCGCCATATGACGCACCAGCTGCAGCTTTTAAATTCGGATCTATAAAATCGTAATTTGCAAGGACATATGTTAATCCAGCCATTAAATCTTCAAAGGGTTTTCCTCCCCAATCTCCTGTAATACTATCAGTGAAAGCCTGTCCGTAACCCGTGCTTCCATGAAAATTTATCATTACAACCACATATCCAGGGGAGGCAAACATCTGTGCGTTCCAGCGATAGTGAAATTCATCTTCCCATGCTCCCTGAGGCCCTCCGTGTATTAGCATCACTAAAGGATATTTCTTAGAAGGATCAAAGAAAGGAGGCTTAAGAAGAAGACCATGGACCTTATCTCCATCTGCTCCAGTGAACCAGAATTCCTCGAGGGAATTCATCTCTAATTTTGAAAGAATCTCTTCATTTATTCTGGTAATCTGTTCTATTTTTTTCTTTTTAATATCATATTTAAATATCTCTTTAGGTAAATTAATCGCCTCTCTCTCAAAAATAATGGTCTTACCATCAGGAGTTAACATGAAATTTCCGGTTGTTACTCCATCCAGAATTTTCTCAATTTTCTTTTTCTTTATGGACACCCGATAAATTGGTCGACGAGCTTTTTCCTGGCATGAGAAATAAATATATTTACTGTCAGGTGACCACACAATATTTCCGATTGAAAGGTCAAAATCCTCGGTTAAATTAATTGTCTTCCCGGTTTCTCTATCATATATCATTAATGAATATTTATCTGATTCAAAACCAGGTCTTTCCATAGCACGATAGGCTATATATTTACCATCAGGAGAATAATGAGGAGAATTATCGTTAGCTTTATTTTCAGTGAGCCTCTTAATTTCTTTTGTCTCAAGAGAAACAATAAATAAATCATTATTTGTGCTGGTTGCCACCACCGGATCTGTATTCATCACAAAGCATACTTCCTTCTCATCCGGAGAGAAATCGTAATCATGAGCACTTCCCAGAGCTATTGGAGGGCAATCATAATTACCAGGGGTTAAATCTACTGCTTTTTTCTCATCTATTGAATACAAAAACAGGTGACTTCTCTTCTCATCTCTCCATTCATCCCAGTGTCTGAACAACAAACTATCAAAAATTTTCGCTTTTACTTTACTTTTTTTCTTCTTTTCTTCTCTCTCTTTATTGCACTTTTCATCAGGACAATCTGGATAGACCTTTGAAGCATAAATCAGATACTTACCATCAGGTGACCAGATAAATCCTGAAACTCCGGTTGGAACATCAGTAACTTGATATGCCTCACCTCCTCTCAAATTAATCATCCAAATCTGCGGAGAACCACTGCGTGTGGATATAAAAGCGATTTTCTTGCCATCTGGTGACCATCGAGGTCTGTAATCCGCCTTTGGAGAAGAAGTTAACTTCCGAAGCAATTTTCCATCAATAGATGCAAGCCAGATATCACTATTGCTTGTATTCTCCTCTTTATTCATCTCTGTTATTACAAAAGCAACTGATTTTCCATCAGGAGACAGTTGAGAATCACCTATTCTTTTAATTTTAATAAAATCATCAAAGGTTATTGCATGCTTTTCACCAGAAAAGGCAGGTAAAATTAATAATAAACTTAAAATTACTGTGAGGATAAAACTTTTATTTCTCATATTTTCCTCCTTTACATTTTCTCTAACAATATATTAATTATAATAAAAAGAGTCAACTTAAAAATGCATAAATTAAACACGTGTTTGACAATTGAAAAGACAAAAAATAAAATAACTTCTATCAGAAGACAATAAAGTCAATTAACATAGGAGGAGATTATATGAAAAAAATTGTTTATTTACTAATTCTTATTCTGATTATTTCTCCTTTCATTTTAGGGCAAGAATTCTCAAAAAGGGTTAAAAGTTTCACTCTCTCAAATGGGATGAGATTTTTTGTGCTGGAAAGACATCAGGTTCCAACTTTTGCTGGAATGATAATGGTTAAAGTTGGAAGTGTTGATGAGAAAAAGGGAGAGACAGGCATAGCACACTTCTTTGAACATATGGCATTTAAAGGAACTCCAGTAATTGGCTCAAAGGACTGGGAAAAAGAAAAAATAATTCTTAAAGAAATGGACAAGATTGGAAATGAACTTGCCGCGGAATACGCTAAGGGAGAGGAAGCTGATTCGAAAAAAATTGAAATTTTGAGAAAAAAATTAGCTGAATTACAGAATAAACACAGGAAATATGTTGTAAAAGATGAGATTGACAAGATTTATTCTGAAAATGGAGGAGAATTCTTAAATGCAAGCACCGGGAATGACACAACTCAATATTTTGTAATGCTTCCATCTAATAGACTTGAACTCTGGTTCCTCATTGAATCTGAAAGATTTAAATATCCTGCTTTAAGAGAATTTTACTCGGAAAGAGATGTTGTATGTGAGGAAAGGAGAATGTACGAGGACAATAATCCTGATGGTTTTCTTCAAGAGGAATTTTACCATGTTGCTTTTATTCTTCATCCGTATCGTCATCCAGTTGTCGGATATTTAGAGGACCTCCTTACTTTAACAAAAAAGAAAGCATTAAATTTTTATAAAACATACTACATCCCAAATAATATGGTTGCAGCCATTGTGGGTGATGTCAATTTTGAAGAAGTGAAAAAACTTGCAGAGGAGTATTTCGGAGATATCCCTGCTGGACCTGAACCTCCAAGACCACATTTTATAGAACCTCACCAAAAGGGAGAAAGAAGAGTGATTGTTAAATTTGATGCAGAACCTCGCTTACTAATAGGCTATCATATTCCTTCATGGTTTAAAAGAGATAATATTGTTCTTGAACTCATAAGTTATATTCTTAGCAGAGGAGATTCATCCCGCTTAAGAAGGGACCTTGTAATAGACAGAAAGATGGCACTTACTGTCTATACTTCTATAAATGACCCTGGAGTGAGATACCCTTCTTTATTTACAATTTACTGTCAGCCAAGACATCCTCACACTCCAGAAGAACTTGAAAAAGCCGTTTATGAGCATCTTGAAAAATTAAAAAAAGAACCTGTTTCAAAGGAGGAAATTGAAAAAGCAATAAATCAGGCTGAAGCATCTCTTTACAGGTCTTTTGGCTTTGCAGAAAATGTATTTTTAGCTATGAGAATTCTTCGAAATGTTCTATTATTCAATGATTTAGATGCTGATTTCAAGAGAGTTTCTGAAATGAAGAAAATTACGCCTCAGGACATAATGAATGTTGCAAGAAAATATTTTACTGAAAGCAATAGAACAGTCGGTGTCTTACTGAGAAAAGAAAAAGCTAAATAAATTTTTAGGAGAGGTAAAAATGAGGAGAAAATTAAAACTTTTAATCCTGTTTTTAATATTTTCAATTTTAATAGCAATTCCTTCTTCAGCCCAAAAAGACCCAAAAAAGCTTAAATTTAAGGATCTTGAATTTAAACCTATTAAACCAGATTTTACCAAAATCAAAAAAGGGATTGACCTCTATTATAAAGTTGATAGGGAAAACCCAGTAATCAACATGTTCTTATTCTTTAAAGTTGGAAGCCTGCTGGATCCAGAGGGAAAAGAAGGACTTTCATCAATAACGTTCAGACTGATGAAGAGCGGTGGAACTAAGAATTTTCCTCCGGGAAAACTCGAGGAAAGATTAGATTTTCTTGGTTCATCTATATCGGTAAGTTCAGGAACTGAATTTTCAATGATAAGAATGTGGTGTTTAAAAAAGAATTTTATAGAAACCTGGAAAATCCTGATGGATATTATTGTTAACCCTGTTTTTGACGAAGAAAGATTTGACATGGAGAAAAAGAGGGAGCTTGAGTCAATTAGAAGAAGATGGGATAATCCGATGAGAACAGGAATGATTCTCTTCACTGAACTTATCTATGGAAAAGATTTTCCTGATGCTAGAAGAACCACAACTGAGAGTATTAATAGGATTACACTCGAAGATGTGAAAAAATTCTATTATGAAAACATAAGGGACCTTGAATTAACAATAGCTATTGCTGGAGATTTCGAATTAGAAAATATCCTTCGTATTTTAAAAGCCGGTTTTAAAAATTGGAAAGGGAAAACACCCGAGAAATTAGAACTTCCAAAAGCCAAACTTGCAGCAAAACCCGGAATTTATCTTATCAATAAAGAGGATATGACCCAGGCTGTAATATGTATGGGACACCTTGGAATAAACAGACTTGACCCTGACAATGTTGAAATAAATGTTTTAAACTACATCTACGGAACCGGGGGATTTAATTCAAGATTGATGAGAGAGGTAAGGTCTCATAAAGGTCTTGCTTATACAACATTTGGAATAGTTGGGAGTGGAAGGAATCGAGGTCTATTCTTCAATTTCTGTATGACAAAAAACCAAACTGTGGGAGAGGCTATTTCCACAATGCTGGAGATAATGAATGATATAATAAAAAATCCCGTAACTTCGGAAGAACTTAAGGTAGCAAAAAAATATGAGCAGAATTCCTTTGTCCATAGATTTGATTCAGCAATTTCTCTCTTGAATGAATTCTTATCTCTTAAACTTCAGGGTTTTCCTGATAACTATCTTGAAACTTATATCCCCAGAATACTTAAAGTGGATAAGAAAAAAGTCCTTGAAATGGCTAAGAGAACAATTCATCCTGAGGAGCTGGTGATACTTGTTGTGGGAAAAAAGTCAGAAATTGAAGAACAACTGAAAGCTCTCAACATGGGAGAAGTGATTGAACTGCCTCTGCCAAAAGAATAAAAAATTATATAGTTTATCAAAAATTCTTTTTTGAGGTATAATAGGCTTTAAAATGAGTAAGACTACATATCTCTTTGTTTCTGACTTTGATAGAACATTAAGTCTGGACGATGGAGGTGTTTTATTAAGCGAGTTGATTGGAATTTCAAGGGAAGAATTTGAAAAAAAAGTAAATTCCATAGCAAATAAATATTTTGTCCAGCAGGGAGCAGAATTATCTTACTTAATAGAATATGACCCAGATTATAAAGGAAAAATAAAAAGAGAGGATTTCATAAAGATTGGAAAGAAAATAACACTTAAAAATCATATTAAGGAGCTTGTGTCAATACTAGAAGAGGGAATCGGAAATGCAAAATTTAAATTTTATATTAATTCAGCTGCACCAAGGGAAATGATTGTATCAGCATTAGGAGGCATGGTTAATGAGAAATATATATACGGGACAGAGTTCAACTTTGATGAAAGAGGAATTGTGCAGGGAATTAAAAATGTAAATGCAGGATATGGTAAAGTAAGAACGATTGATATACTCCATGAAAAAGAAAAAATACCTTATGACAGAATCTTATATGTAGGAGATGGTGTCTCTGATGTAAATGTCATGCTTCATCTTCGCACTCTTGATGGCTATCCAATAGCTGCCTCAAAATCTGACTATCTCGGTCATATTGCAAAGAGATCAGTTATAAGCGATGATGCATTAGCATTTCTAATACCTATAATGGAAGATATATTGGATTTTAGTATTCAGGAAATAAGAAAATTTTTCCTTGAGAGAAATATTATTATTCAGGACTGGAAAAGAGCAAAAGTTGACTGGATAACAATCGTTTAAAAAATTCCACACAAATCTTTACTAAAACAGTAAAACGAGATATATTAATATATGTTCCTTTTTTCATTTAGCTTTCATCAAAAAATTATCTCTCTTACTTCTCATCTTTCAATCTGGAGCAGTTTTTCATGTACTCACAACCCAAAAGCATCTGGAATAAAAATTTTATAATAGCCTTTATCGGTTATTTTTTCCTGTTTATGACTGTTTCTCTGTTTTTCCTGTTTCCGTTATTTTTAAAGAGATTTGGTGCTTCTGAAAGTCAAATTGGACTGATAATGGGGATAAACAGTCTTGTTGTGATTTTTGTGCGACCACTTTTTGGTCGTTTGATAGATATACATGGGAGGAAAAAGATTTCTCTTCTAGGGATTATAATTTTAATCTTAATTTTTCCTTTCTTCCTGTTTGTTAAAGACGCTGGCTGGTTACCTCTATTACTTCGAGCACTTACGGGCATTGGCTGGGGAATAAGCATGACAGCAACCATGACCCTATGCTCTGATTTGGCTCCAGCAGAAAGACTTGCTCATTCTATGGGAATAATTGGAATAGGAGGTTTAACCTCTCAGGCTCTTGGACCATTCATTGGAGAAGAAATTATTAGGGAATTTGGTTTTAATGCTCTATTTATTACATGCATTATTTTTGTCTTAGCTTCATTTCTTTGCATCTATCTTATTCCAGAACCGCTTAATTTTTTCTCCAATCAAAATAAAAGTTCAGGAAAGAATCCAATGAAGATTATTGAAATAAATAAAATAATTTTCATTATAATCTGTGCTCTACCTCTTGTTCACGGAGCAGTAAGGGGAACAATTGTTTATTTTATTTCACTTTTCATTAAATCATTAAATTTGCAGAGAGTGGGCCCCTTCTTTGTGGCTTTTTCAATAGCCGCTGTTTTAACTCGTCTTGGCATAGGAGGCATATCAGACCGCTACGGAAGAAAAAGAGTGATTTTTCCTGCAGTAATCATCATTTCATTAAATCTACTTTTGATAACCCAAATTAATAATCTATACATGATAATTTTAACTGGTCTTATAGGTGGGTTTGGACAGGGATTGCTTTTTCCTGCATTAAGCACATATATAATAGATTTTCTCGGACATGAAAATAAAGGTCTTGCAATAAGCCTCTATCTGACTCTTTTTGATATAGGAATAGGAATTGGCTCTCCACTTTTTGGAAAGATATCAGACACATATGGATTTAAAATAATGTACATTATTGCAAGTATTTTATTATTCCTTGTAGCATCAGTTTTCACTCTAAAAGCACCTGAACCAAAAAAACATTAATCGATTGACACTTGCTCGAAGTAAATTTATATTAATAGATTCATGAAAGAAAATAGATTATTTTCACCTATGGCGCAGGCTATAAGGGATGCCTATAAATCTGGTCAAGAAGACGAGACTCTTGAGCCAATAGTTCTCACAGATAAGAAAGGAAATCCAATTGGAAGATTAAAAAATGGTGATTATGTAATTTTCTATGACATCAGAGGAGAGAGAGAAATAGAATTATCACAGAGTTTAATTGATAAAAATTTTAATCACTTTCCAGTAGAAAAGGATTTGGAAATAAATTTGGTCACAATGATTGAATATCATCCGGATTTAAAAACAAAGGTCGCTTTTCCACCACTTGGAGAAACAAAAGATACATTAAGTGAAGTCTTAAGCAAACATGGGATAAACCAGGTTAAAATTTCAGAATCAGAAAAAGCCATTCATGTAAGTTATTTTTTTAATGGAAAAAGGATTAAAGCTTTTCCAGGAGAAAACACAATTGTCATACCATCACCATCGAATATTAAGAATTATAATGAAAAACCTGAGATGAGCATCGAGAAAGTGAGTAAAACAGCTATAGCACAGTTAAAAGATAAAAAGTATGACTTCTTTCTTGTAAATTTTGCAAATGTTGATGTAGTTGGACACATTGAGGACGAAAAAGCAGTCCAAAAAGCAGTGGAGGCTGTTGATTTTTATATGGGAAAAGTTGTAAAAGAAGCACTGAATTCAGGAATAACTGTTATTGTTACTGCGGATCATGGAACAGTGGAGGAATGGCTTTATCCTGAAGGAACAATAAATACAGGTCACACTAAAAATCCAGTTCCTTTTATTCTAATTGATCCTTTGTATGACTCAAAGGAAGAAATTATTTTAGAGAGAGAAGGAAATTTAATAGATGTTGCACCTACAATATTATCACTTTTTAACATTCCAAAACCTGAATCAATGACCGGAAAAAATCTCATATTAAATAATTCGCCTATTTTAAAAAAAAGAAACAGGATCTTGCTCTTAATTCTTGATGGCTGGGGACTGAGAGAGGAAAAGCACGGGAATATGATTGCAAAAGCAAATACCCCCAATTTTGATTATTTTTGGAAGAATTATCCTTCTACGAAATTGAATGCATCAGGAGAATCGGTAGGAATGCCTGCTGGAACTGTTGGAAATTCAGAAGCAGGACATCTGCATCTCGGAGCAGGAAGAATAATTTATTCAGATAGATTGAGAATTGATAAAGCAATTGAGGATGGTTCTTTCTTCCAGAACAAGACTCTGCTACGGGCAATGAATAAGGCAAGAGACAGCAATAAATCCCTGCATCTAATGGGAATTGTATCTTTTTACAGTTCACATGGAACAATAAAACATCTTTTTGCATTATTAAAGATGGTTAAGAATTTAAATCTTAAAAATGTTTATATTCACTCCTTTCTTGGGAGAAGAGGCGAAAGACCAGAGAGTGGAGCAATTTATATAGAAAAGGTTGAAAATGAGGTAAAAAAACTCGGTGTTGGAAAAGTGGTTTCAGTTATTGGAAGATACTGGGCTCTTGATAGAGAGGAAAACTGGGATAGAATTGAGAAGACTTATAAAATGTTAGTTTACGGAGAAGGAAAACACATATTTGAGTTATGAATTTTGAATTATGGGTTTTGAGAAAATGACTTATTTACAGGAATTAATAAGAAATAGAAGAAGTATCAGAAGATTTATAGACAAACCAGTTGAAAGAGAAAAGATTCTTACATGTCTCGAGGCTGCTCGCCTTGCTCCGTCCGCAGAAAATGTCCAACCATGGAGATTTATTGTAATTGACGACCCTGAAACAAAAGAAAAATTCTCAAAAGAGGCATTTTCAGGTATTTATTTTCCATCAAAATTTGCTTCAAAAGCTCCTGTAATTATTCTCATACTTGCTCGTCTTGACATTATTGCAAATCGAATAGGAAAACAGATTCAAGGAATAAATTATTATCTAATAGATATCGGAATAGCAGGAGAACACATTGTTCTTCAGGCTCAGGAACTTGGACTTGGAACCTGTTGGATTGGATGGTTTAATGCAAGAAAGGTTAGAAAGTTTTTCAAAATTCCAAGAAAATACAAGATAGTCTCCTTAATTGCCATGGGATATTATGAAAAAAGACCATTAAAAGAAAAAAAACGGAAGAAGATCGAGGAAATTGTTTGTTTCAATGAATTTAAATTCAAGGGATAAATTTATTTAAGCGAAGAAATAAACCTTTCCTTTATTTCTTTCGCTGAATATGGAATACGAGGACAGATCTGGGTTACCTCTGGACTGACTTTAATATGTAAAAAGTGAGGTCCTGGCTCTTTTAGAATTTCTTTAAAAATTTTCTTTAGAGAATCCTCTTTATCTATATAGTGTGAGGTTCTATAACCCAAAAGCTTTGCGACCTCACTAAAGGGTATATATTTAGAAATAGTTGGTTGGTTTCCAGTGGTTCCGTAAACCTGATTATCAAAAACTAAGTGAATTAAATTCTTGGGCTTGAATGCACCTATTAAAGCTAAATTTCCAAAACCCATTAAGACATTTCCATCTCCATCCAAAATAACAATTTTCTTATTAGGCTGATTAAGTGCAAGACCAAAACCAACTGATGAAGCAAGACCCATTGATCCAAGCAGATAGAAATTTTCTTTCCTGTTTTTACAGAAAAAGGATTCTCTACTTATCGCTCCATTAGCATGAACCAATAATTCATCTCCTGAAAGATTCTCAATAACAATCTTTATAGCTTCAAGTCTGTTCATTCAAGGGCTCCTTTTGTAACGAGCAAGAAATAAGGTAATTGTGTTCCAATTAAGTAATCCTTAATTTCCTTTAGTTCCTCCTCTGTTATATTCCCTTTAAAAATAGAATATTTTAATTCAAAACTCCTAAATAAATCCTCTGTATGTTTTCCCATAATCAAATGCTCTTCCCATCCTTTGTCCTCTGGGCCTCTATAACTCACAAGAACAAGAGTGGGTATGTAATAAATCAGATGAAGGGAAGCAAAAGCCTCAAGGGAGTATCCAAGACCGGAATTCTGCATATAAATTACAGGCATTTTTCCAGATAAATATGCTCCGACAGATAATCCAACTGCAATATCCTCTCTCACGGCTGGAATATGAAATAAATCATTTTCTTTATTCAAAATCTCACACAAAGGTTTAAAATAAGAACAAGGAACACCTGTAAAGAAATTAAAGCCTTGTTTTTTTAACAATTCCAAGAAATCATGCGCTTTCATTGGAAAAAATATTTTAACAATTTAAATTAAAAATTAAAAGTTTTAAAGATTAACACGCCTTAATAAAAAATCCACAAGTTCATTAATTTGATTAAAAGTAAAAACAGGTATTCTCTTATTTATTTGCTTTTCACATACAACAGCTATCAGATTATCATAAATTAAATTTTCCTCCTTTACTTCTTTAGAGATAACTATTTTTGGAAATTTCTCCCTGCTATACCCTTCAGTTAAAATAATATCAACATCATCAAAATATTTCTCGATAATCTCTTTTATAGATACTTCCTCCTTATTTTTTCTAAATAAAAAGAATTTATCTCGAGAAGAAAATGCAACTGAATCAGCTCCTGCGTCCTGAAATCTCCGGGTATCCTTTTCCTTCTTATTTATTTCAAAATCACAACAGGAATGTTTTATAATACCTACCTTGTAGCCTCTATTTTTTAATTCTTTAATTACCTTTTCTATAATAGATGTTTTTCCAGATTTGGACTCTCCAATAAATGAAAAAACCGGAATCATTGTGTATAATATTTTATAGAATTGGAATGGCAAAGTAAATATTGCGAATTAATTTTTTAAATGTTAACATCAAAATTGGTCTGAAATGAAATTTCAAAAAAAAATTAAATTTATATTACTATTAATAATTATCCCTATACTTTTTTCATCATGGGCGAAAAGTGAAAATAAAGAAGTAATTAAAGTCAAAGAAATTATTGAGAAAATAAAAAACAATAAAAATACCACAACACAGGAAATTTCAGTGAGTGAAAATGAAATAAATTCTTATCTTGATTATCGTATCAGGAAGGAAAATATAAAGAGATTAAAAAAAATTAAATTAAAAATTTTAAATAAAAATGTTATTGAGGGAAAAGCAACCATTCAATTAGAAAATGTTAACGGGTCTAAAATTTTTAATATCTATTTCAGGGGAAAAATAATGATTAAAAATAGGTATGCAAAATTTGACTTTGAAAAACTCTTTTTAGAGGAACAGCCTATTCCAGTCAATTTCTTAGAATTTATCATTGATTATCTGTCAAAATTAGAAGGCTATGAACCTCTTTCAATTTTCAGTTGGTATGAACTCCCTTATGGAATAAAAAATATTAAAACCGAGAAAGGCAAAATCATAATTTACTATTGAAAATGATAAGAGTAATTGGTGGATTGTATAAAGGGAGAAAATTGAAAAAGGTTAAAGACCCTGAAGTAAGACCTCTAACTGATAGAGTGAAGGAGACCTTATTCAATATTATTCAAATGGATGTAAGAGGTAGTATATTCCTCGATGGATTTGCAGGAACAGGCTCAGTTGGTATAGAGGCTTTCAGTCGTGGTGCAAAAGAAGTTGTTTTCATTGAATATAAATATCAGGCAGTGAAAATTATAAAACATAATCTCGCTAAATGTGGAATTGAAGATAATTTTGAAATAATCTGCAAAGAGTTCAATCTTGGAGTAATTCAACTTGCAAAGGAAAAGAAAAAATTCGATATAATTTTTCTTGACCCTCCCTATCAATTGCTTGAGGAAAGAAATCCTTTAAAGGTTATAAAAAAGAGAGAAATTTTAAAGCCTAATGGCTTTATAATTCTCAGGCATTTTGTAAAAACAGAATTCGATCCAAAATATTTTAAACTGTTTCGTAGAGTTGCAATAGGGACTGATGTTCTTTCTTTTTACAGGAATTCTTAATCCAGTTCTTAGTCATGTTCAAGAAATTAAAATTATAAGCAGTAGCACTTTTATTTAATTTTTTAATAACATCTTGTCTTTAATATTTTTTCTAATTGACATTAATTTTTTATTTTGATATAAGCTTCCTAAGTATGGTGGGGTGATGTTCAAAAGAAAGAGAATTTTCAGCAAGAATGAAAATTTTTTAAAATTTAAAATATTTTTAATTTTTTTATTTTGCCTTATTTTTAATACCCAAAATTTATTAGCTAAAGGGGGAAAGTGGGAGATTGGTGTGCATTATTCATCCTGGGATATGAACTTTATATGGGAATTACTACAATATCCTGCAGAAAATACATTTGAAAAAGAATTTAGAAATGAGATTTCAAATAAATATCCGAATTTAAATGAATTGAATTATAATCAGGAAATAAATTTTGAATCTTCGGGGAATAATTATGGATTTGAATTAAGATTTTATCCTAGTGGGAAGAAAGGATCATTTAGCATAGGATTTTCTATTGACAAAATAAAAATGAGACTTTTAATGAATGGAAAAGTGAAAGAAGAATTTACTAATGGTTCCTATATAGACTTAGAAACAAATGGTAATCTTATTATAGAGTCTCTTTCATATAATCTGAGTTTTCGCTGGGATATAAAACCATCATGGAAAATACGGCCTTATTTTACTATTGGATTAGGAATAGCTCCTATTAATGGAGAAGTTTCTTATTCAGGAAGTGGGGAATTTTTTGATATGAATGAGAAAAAAACAAAACCAGAAAGTTTGAAAGGCGAGCAGGATTTAAAAAATACAAAAGAATTCCTTCCAATTATCCCAATTATTCAACTTAATTTAGGAATAAAAGGTGAAATTATCAATGGATTCTATATCTTAATTGACTTTGGAATATGGAATGGGTTTTTACTGCGAGGAGGAATAGCTTTTCGTATTTAAAAAGATAATTTTATCTTCTACCTTTTGCCACTTTTCTTAGTTTCGATTCAGCTAAATATATTCCGGTACTCAGCTCATACCAAATCTTATATTTACTTTCATACAACACCACAGTTGGTGCCCAAGCATCAGAAAGAATTGGATTATCAGGGTGCTTCTTCCAATGAACACCATCAAATGATATGGCAAGACCTATTTTCGGGGAATCTACTCTACCATCTAGCATGTCAGTTTTAGAAACTCCACAATAGAACATTTCATACAATTTTCCCCGTTTATTTACAGAACAAACTGCAACCCATAAATCTTCCCAAGAGCCCTCTTCACCTAAATCTAAAATAGGATTATCTTTATACTTTGTCCAATTAATACCATCAGGCGAATAAGCGTATCCAATTCGACATCTCCAGTTCCTGTCCACACCTGTGTACCACATTTTATATAATCCGTCTTCTTCATCCCAAATTACTGATGGAGATTCAATCCAAAAACCATCCCAATCATTTTCAGATCCTTTAGAAAATACTGGATTCCCTGAATATTTTTCCCAATTAATACCATCCGAGGATATAGCTAAGCCGATTTTAGCATTTAAAGGAGGAGTTTCCAAAGAAGGCATCCCCAAATACCACATTTTGTAACCAAATTTATCTTTACATACTGTAGGAGTATCTATCCATCCTTGATCCCAAGAACCAGAAGGACCTACTTTTAAGATTGGATTTTTACCATATTTTATCCAATTTATACCATTAAAAGAGTAAGCATAACCAATGCTACTAATTAATTTATTATTAAAAATTCCTGCCCCCACATACCACATTTTGAAAATATTATTATCTACCAAGCAAGTAGGTTGCCCTATTGCTATAAAATCCCAACCTTTTGATGAGGTGCTTTTAGTCAATACTGGATTAGAAAATTTTGTCCATTCAATTTGACAAAATAAAATAGCTGTTACACACATGAAAGAGATTATACCTATTAATTTTTTAATTTTATCCCCCATCTCTGAACCCCCCATCTTTGAAATTTAGTCTATGATTTATTTTTAAAAGCGATAACTTCCTTGTCTAACTTTTTTTCGAAAATCCTCTCCTTCAATTTCTACTGTTTTACACATTTCATAAATTCTTGAACGAAGTCTATAGCCAATCCTGTCTGTAAGTGTTTCTTCGTCTTTACTTTTTATCAAATCTGGAGTAAAAGTAGTCTCTTCTTTTTCTATTTCATCTGGAAAATTAGAAGTAAAAATAGTCAGTTTCTTCTTATTATATCTCTGATTAATAATATAAAAGAGCATTTCCTCTACCCAACTACTCGGTCTTTTAGCACCAAGTTCATCAAGAACAAGAATTTCTGTCTCAATTACTGGAAGAAGAATTTCTGATTCAGTAAATTCAGACTCAGAAGAATACGAAGACTGAATATCTTTGATTAATTCTCTAAAATCATAAAACAGACAAGGAACCGCCTTTGTTTTAATCAATTCATGACATATTGCAACAGCAAGATGCGTTTTCCCAACACCACAAGGGCCTAAGAATAAAAGCCCAATATCTTGAATAGGATAATTTTCAACAAATTTTTTAGATATTTTTAATGCTCTTTTCTGGGAAGCATTCTGAGGATCAAAATTTTCGAAAGTGCAATGTTGATAGCGAGGTGGAATCCGAGCTGAAGACAATAAATAGTTAATCTTCTCTTTTTCAAAACAGTCACACCTTCTTGCAAATGTATTTCCATCTTTTTCCTCAATAATCCATCCTGTTCCCTGACAGATTTCACATGTTTTATCTTTCATCTTAATTCAAATAACCTCTCAATTGTTGAACTTTTTTAAGACGAGCTAATTTTTCTTTAGCCCTTTTTTCTATCTGTCTAACCCTTTCACGGGAAATATTTAACATTTCTCCTATTTCTCTTAGAGTTTTTGGCTGATTATCTTCAATTCCAAATCTTAATTTTAATACTAATGCCTCCCTTTCATCAAGTTCATTGAGCACTTGGCGAATCTGCTTTTCAATGAATAGTTTAATGATCTGATATTCAACTGAAGGGGTAGTTTCATCTTTCAATGTCTCTGCCAGTTCCCTCGTTTCATCAATAAATGTATCGTTTAATGATAAATCTTCTTTACTTAGGTCGTATATATCATCAATTTCTTCCAAAGGGTGATCGAGCTCATCAGCTATTTCATCCCTATATGGTTCACGTCTTAATTGCCTTTTTAACTTAGCCTCTGCTTCTCTTACACGGCTTCTTAGGTTTGCAACCTTTGTTGGAAGAGTATAAATATGAGAGTACTCCGAAAGTGCTTGAATAATCGCCTGTCTAACCCACCATACAGCATAGGATATAAACTTTACATTTTTTGATGGATCATATCTTTTAGCAGCTTCTATCAATCCTTTATTTCCCTCATTTATCAAGTCAAGAAAGGAAAGTCCAAAACCTCTATATTTTTTTGCATAATGCACAACAAAGCGAAGATTACATTCAACCAGTTTTTTTAAAGCTCCATTATCTCCTTTTCTGATTCTTTTTGCAAGTTCTTTCTCTTCCTCTTCACTTAGCAAAGGGAATTTTGAGATTTCCTTTAAATAAATTTTTAAATTATTGGAAATAAATAAATTTTTGGATTTTTTAGGCATTATTTTTTTCTTCTATTTTTTCTATTTTTATTACCTTAGCTGGAGTTGTTTTTACAAGAGATTTTCTTAAAAATTCAAATTCTCTTTCTCTGCCCTCAAAAAATTCTCTTTTTATATAATTCAATAATTCATTTACCTCCTTTTGCATTTCCTCCATTTTTTTTCTCATATTTAGAATGATCTCAACTCCTGCTAAATTAACTCCCAATTCTCTCGTTAAATTTAGAATAATTTCGAGCTGTCTTAAATCCTCCTCTGAATACAACCTTGTATTCCCTTCTGTACGAGATGGTTTAAGTAATCCCTCTCTCTCATAGAGCCGCAAAGTTTGAGGATGAATATTATACAGTTTTGCTACTGTACTAATCATGTAATATTTCTTTCTTTCTTCTCTTTTTTTCTTATCTTCCATCATTTTAACTCACTTTTAAATTTTTTCTTGGATTAAAATTGGTAATTCTATCAAGCTCTTTTAACAAATCCCTAACCCTGACATCCTCTGATGGAGGAGGAACTATTTTAACTTCCACAAATAAATCTCCTCTACCATCTCCCTTTAGAAAGGGAACTCCTCTACCCTTTAATCTGAATTTCTGACCACTTGAGGTACCTGGAGGAATTTTAATAGTAGCCTTACCTTCGAGAGTTGGTACTTCAATTTTTGCTCCAAGTGCAGCTTCTGTTACTGTGATAGGGATCGTACAATAAATATTTTTACCCTTTCTTTCAAAAAATGGATGAGGATTAACCTGTATTGTTATGAAAAGATCACCAGGAGGACCTCCTCTCAGACCTCCGTTCCCCTTTCCTGAAATTCTTACAATTGATCCATTATCCACACCAGGAGGAATCCTTACATTTACTATTTCTTCCTTCTCTATTAAACCTCCACCTTTGCAATAATAGCAAGGTTCTCCTGGAATTTTCCCAGTGCCATGACAATTTGAGCAAGTAGTGTAAAATTTCATAAATCCTCTTTGCAGGTTTATTTTACCACTTCCTCCACATGCAGGGCAAATTATTTCTTTTCCTTTTGAGTATCCATACCCTCCACAACTCGGACAAGTATCCCTTCTGAACAATTTAATCCTTGTTCTCAAGCCCTTTATCGAATCCTCAAAACTTATAGTCATTGTATAATGAAGGTCTTCTCCTTTCTCTGGACCCCATTTTGGTGTTGTCCTCCCAAAAAATGCGTCAAAGAAATCCTTAAAAGTTGATGTGCCAAATTCTGAGAAATCAAAACCTGCAAATCCTGTGTAGAAATCCTGGGAATCAGCTTGCCGAAAATCCCCTACAAATCCAAATCTATCATATTGTTCTCTTTTCTTCGGGTCACTTAGAACTGAGTATGCCTCCTGGATTTCTTTGAATCTTTCTTCTGCTTCCTTGTCCCCAGGATTTAGATCAGGATGGTATTTTCTGGCTAATTTTTTATAAGCTTTTTTTATCTCATCAAGTGTAGCATTTCTACTTACACCCAGGATCTTATAATAATCCTTCATTTTTATTAGTTAGTTTTATCCTTACCATCACCTTCATCTACAACTTCAGCATCTATATAATCATCTCCCGAACTTTTCTGCTGGGATGTCCCACCTTGAGAGGAAGCCTGTTCTTGCTGAGTTGCTCCACGATAAATTACCTCAGCTATACGATGAGATGCCTGAGTCAAAGCTTCTACAGCTTTATTGATTTCATTGACATTCCCACCTTCCATCGCCTTCTTGGTATTTTCAATTTCTTTTTCAATAGCCTTCAAATCTTCGGGTGGAATCTTATCTTTATTCTCTTTAATGAGCTTTTCGGTTGTATAAATCAGATTATCCGCCCTATTTCTCGCTTCTGCTGCCTCTCTTTTCCTTCTATCTTCTTCAGCATGTTCTTCTGCCTCTTTAACCATTCTTTCAACTTCTTCTTTGGTTAATCCACTGCTCCCAGTAATCGTAATTTTCTGTTCTTTCCCTGTCCCTAAATCCTTAGCAGAAACATGGAGAATTCCATTAGCATCTATATCAAAGGTAACCTCAATTTTTGGAACTCCTCTTGGTGCTGGAGGAATACCAACAAGATGAAATCTCCCTAAAGACTTATTATCAGCAGCCATCTCTCTTTCGCCCTGAAGCACATGTATTTCTACACTCGTCTGATTATCAGTGGCGGTTGTAAAAATTTCGCTTTTTCTTGTTGGAATTGTTGTATTTCGAGGAATTATTTTTGTAAACACTCCACCAAGTGTCTCGATTCCAAGGCTTAAAGGAGTCACGTCAAGAAGAAGAACATCTTTAACATCTCCTGCAAGAACTGCTCCCTGAATTGCAGCTCCAATTGCAACTACTTCATCAGGATTCACTCCTTTGTGTGGTTCTTTACCAAAATATTCTTTGACCAGTTGCTGGACTTTTGGTATTCTTGTTGAACCACCAACTAAAATTACTTCATCTATTTGATGGGGCTTTAAACCCGCATCCTTTAACGCTATCTCACATGGAGGAATCAGTCTCTGGAAAATAGGCTCAGCAAGTTGCTCTAATTTTGCTCTTGTAAGTTTTTTAACGAGGTGTTTTGGACCAGTGGCATCTGCAGTAATGAATGGTAAATTGATCTCTGTCTCCATAGTGGTTGAAAGCTCAATCTTTGCCTTCTCTGCAGCCTCCTTTAACCTCTGGAGAGCCATTCTATCCTTGCTCAAATCAATACCTGTTTCTTTTTTAAATTCCTCAACTAACCATTCTATAATTTTTTGATCTATATCATCTCCTCCCAGATGTGTATCACCATTTGTTGCCTTAACTTCAACAACGCCTTCACCAACCTCTAAAATGGATATATCAAAAGTTCCTCCACCAAAGTCAAAAACAGCAATGGTTTGATCCTTTTTCTTTTCCATCCCGTAAGCAAGAGCAGCTGCAGTAGGTTCGTTTATAATTCTTACAACCTCAAGACCAGCTATGGTGCCAGCATCTTTAGTTGCCTGACGCTGTGCATCATTGAAATAAGCTGGAACAGTTATAACAGCCTTCTGAACTTTTTCTCCAAGATAATCTTCAGCAGCTTTTTTCAGTTTCTGGAGAATCATTGCTGAAATCTGGGGAGGAGAGTATTGTTTTCCTCTTATTTCAACCCATGCATCCCCATTCTTTGCCTTTATCACTTTATAAGGGACCTGTTTAATTTCTTCTGAAACTTCGTCATATCTTCTACCCATGAATCTTTTTATTGAATAAACAGTATTTTCAGGATTTGTAATAGCCTGCCTTTTAGCAACCTGACCAACTAATCTTTCCCCTTTATCAGTAAAGGCAACAACAGATGGTGTTATTCTCCCCCCTTCCTCATTTAAAATTACTGTTGGTTTTCCACCTTCAACAATTGCAACAACTGAATTTGTTGTTCCAAGGTCGATCCCAATTATTTTACTCATTTTTCACCTCCTTATTACATGAGAATAACTATTAGTTCAACTTTATTATAAAATATGAGTATAATATTGTCAAGTTTTTATATTATAAAGTTTTTATAATAAGAGGCTTGTCTCAATAAAAAAAATAATATATATATTTGATTATGATAAAACCCATTATTTTATTTTTCCTAATCATAATTATTGGCACTTTTGGCTATTTCTTAATTGAAAAATGGAATATTCTGGAGTGTCTTTATATGACTGTAATTACTATATTCACTGTTGGATTCAGAGAAGTGAGACCTCTTACCCCAACTGGCAGAATCTTTACAATATTTATAATTTTCTCAGGAGTTAGCACTGCCTTTTATGCATTTACTAAAATCGCTGAAATAGCCTTTGAAGGAGGGATTAGAAAATTCTGGAGGAAAAGAATGAATGAAAAAAAATTAAAAACTATATCAAATCATTATCTTGTTTGTGGATATGGTAGAATGGGACAAATAGTCCAAGAAAGACTTATGATGGAAAATATTCCTCATGTTGTTATAGAAAATAACAGAGAAAAAATTCACAACCTTGAGAAAAAAAACTGCTTATATATAGAGGGAGACGCAACTTTAGAGGAAGTCCTTATTCAAGCTGGAGTTAAGAGAGCTAAGGGACTCGCTGCCCTTCTTCCTACTGACGCTGATAATTTATATCTTGTTCTAACTGCTCGACAACTCAATCCTTCATTATATATTCTTTCAAAAGCTCTCGATGAGGAAGGAGAGAAAAAAATTCTTCAAATTGGAGCCAACAAGGTTGTAAGTCCTTACAAACTTGGAGGATTAAAAATAGCTCAGGGATTGATAAGACCCACTCTTGTTGATTTTATAGATCTTATAATTAGAAGACAGGAACTCTCCCTTTTTATGGAGGAATTTGTTGTAAGTAAACAATCTAAAATTGTAGGTCTATCTTTAAAAGAAGCTGACATCAGAAGAAAATCCAATGTAATTGTAATGGCTGTAAGGAAGCCAGGGAAAGAAATTTGTTTTAATCCAGCACCTGAAACAAAAATCGAAGTGGGTGACACCTTGCTGGTGCTCGGAAATGGAAAAGGAATTCAGGATTTTAAAACTAACTTTTTGAGTTAATTATTTTCAATTTTTTTATTTCTTAAATTTTTAATATCTTCTTCTCCTTGTTTTTTGAATGGATTGTTATTAAATTATAATAGAGTTATGAATTCTAAAAATTCTTCTTTTATTTTTATATTACTATTCCTTTTATTATTCCTCTCTAATCTGTCATTCCCACAAAATCAACCGCAGACTGAATTCATAGAATTAAAGAACGGAATGAAAGTATTTGTTATGGAAAGGCATAATTTGCCCCTTGTAAATATAGTAACTGCAATTAATGTTGGTTCAAAAGATGAAGATGAATTAACTAATGGCTTCACTCATTTATTGGAACACTTAATCTTATTTAGAGGAACAGAGAAAAGAAGTGGCGAGGAAATAGTTAATGAAATGAAAGCTCATGGAGCTTATTTTAATGGGCATACAGGAAGGGATGTGACTACCTTTGAAATTTCACTTCCATCAAAATTTTTTGATTTCGCAATTGAAATCCATAAAGAGATGCTATTTGACCTTAAAATCACAGAAGAAGGTCTTAAAAAAGAAAAAGAAATCGTATTGGATGAAATTGATTCTTATTTTGATGATCCTGAAAAATATGGAATAGAATTAATGTATAGGCAGTTATTTAAAACACATCCTTATGGTTTTCCAGTATATGGAAGCAAAGAAAACATAAAGAGAGCTTCTATTGAAGAAATTTACTCATATTATAAAAAATATTTCAATCCTTCAAACTCTGCTATTTGTGTGGTAGGAGATGTGGATAAGAATTATGTCATTGAAAAAATAAAAGAAATTTATGAGAATATACCAGCAAATAAAGTTATTCATAAGGAAATAAATCCCCCTCAACCCATATCTAAATCCATAAAATCTATTATTTACAAAAGTACTGAGCAGGCATATATTATATTTGGCATCCCAGCGCCTCCTCTCGGTGATGAAGATGAAATCCCTACACAAATCCTAACCAGAATTATTGGTTCTGGTTCAAGCCCAAGACTCTGGAATGCTTTACAGAGAAGAGGCAACTTAATCTATAACCTAAAAATGTATTATATTCCATATAAGTATAGTGGTGTAATAACTTTAATCGTAAGTTCACCTTCTAAAAAAATTAAAACAGTTGAAAGAATCATTAGAAAAGTTCTAAAAGAAGCAAAAATTTCCCGTTATTCCATAGAGGAATATATGCCAAGTGAAATTTACTATCCCATTCTAGATGAACTCGAAAGTGCTAAAAATCAAGCGAAAATAGCTCAATATGCAGGTTTTGAAATAGGACTTAATGTTGCAATTGCTGTCTCAAAATTTCTAATTCTTCAACAAAAAACCATTAAAAATGGTAGTTTCATTGAGAAAATTGAAAATGTGACTCCCACACAATTAAGAAAAGTAGCAGGAAAATATCTTTATAGAGATAGATATTCAATAGTAATTATTTATCCTGAAAATGAGAATAAATAAAATTTCTCTATTATTGATTTTTCTAGTGAATTTTAGCTTTGCAATTCCATCTACAACTAATATTCAGAAAACTACTTTTTCATCACTAAATAAATTCATATTAAAAAATGGAATAAGAATAATTTGTCAAAAAGACTCGACCTCCAGCCTCACAGTAGCCAGAATTTTCATTAAAGGAGGAAAACTTGCTGAACCAGAGGGGAAAAGTGGGCTCTCTTTTCTTACCACTCGTCTTGCAGTGGATCCCGGGAGTTCAAACGATGTACAGAAAATAGCAACCATGGGATCTAAAATATCAGTAAATGGAAGCTTTGACTATACAACAATCGAAATTGAATGTCTTTCAAAAAACTTTGAAAAAACAATCAAAATAATTTCAAAATCCTTCACAAAACCTTTATTCAGTGGAATAAGAATTAATAGAATAAAAAAAATCATGGAGGCAAGACAAAAACGAGAGAAGGAAGAACCTTGGCTTTTAATAGAAAATATTCATAATAACCTCAGATTTGGGAAAAAGCACTACGGAAATCCAGTCTATGGAAATGAAGAATCAATAAAATCTATCAACAAAAAGGATATTAAAAATTTTTATAATGCCTATTTTCGAGGGGAAAATTTAATTATATCAGTTGTTACTGATTTAGATTCCAATGCCGTATACGACATAATTAAAAAGTATTTTTCAAAAATTCCTGCAGGCGAATCAAAATTGAAGAAGAACAAAGCACAGATAATTTTACAGGCTCAAGATAAATTTATATATAAAAATAGAAGGCAATCTCTTATTATGATCGCCTATCCCCAGAGTGAAATCAATGAAAAAAATTTTGCTTTAGGTTATCTCTTAAATGTCCTGATTGGAAAAGGAACTTATTCTCGACTCTGGGCATTAAGACAGAAAGAGAAATTAGCTTATTCAATTCGTTCAAAAGTAAATTTCATGTTATTTGCTGGGACATTCAGCGCTTGTATTGAAACACACCATGATAATCAGGAAAAAACCGTTAAACTATTGAAAAATGAATTTAAAAAATTAATAGAAAACGGGGTTTCAGAAGAGGAGCTTGAGATTGCCAAAATAAATTCAATAGCATCCTTTCTTAGAGAAAATGAGAGTAAATCTAAAAAAGCATTTACTTTTGGCTATTTTGAAATTCACGGGCTCGGTTATGAATATCCAAACAAGTTTTTCAATATAATCGAGAATATAAGTTTAAAGGAGTTCAATACTTATATTAAAAAATGGCTTAAACCAGAGTATAAAATACAGATCATCATAGGTAAAAAAGCTCCGCAATTTATTAAAGCATCTGTTTAATCTCAAAGCTCTTTAGTCTATTTAAAGCAAATGCCAGTTCATATTTTCTGAATTTTGCGAAATCTCCTGTAATTCTTCTTGAAAGAATATCAAGACCATTCTTTTCTACATCTTCAATAACCCTTTCTACAATCTCTCTTAGTGTTCTTTTGCCATCCATATATTTTATAGAATAACTTAATGCTCGTGCGATGGCTTTTGTTTGAGCTGGATGAACTAATTGTTCAAGAGCAGTTAGATCCAGTTTGTTACCATTGCATGAGATAATTTTATATTCATATGGGTCAATCTTTATTTTTCTCCATCTTTTTATACTACATGAAGAAGGAATTCTCTTAGTTATTCTCCCAAAATGGATCCCTCCTTCTCTTTTTCTTTCTGTTCTAAATCTCTCAACAATTTGCTTGGCTTTCTGAGTGAAATCAAATGGGACATAATTAACCATTGAAATCACGCAATCTGCAACATCAAGGTAATCCCCTGCTCCTCCAATCACAATTATGGACGAAACCCCATAATCCTTGTATAACTGTTGAACCTTATCTATAAAAGGAGTTATTGGCTCTTTATCCTTTGATATTAATTCCTGCATTTTATGATCCCGAATCATAAAATTAGTTGCTGAAGTATCTTCATCAATTAAGAGAACTTTTGCCCCCATTTCCAGAGCTTCTATTATATTTGCTGCCTGGGATGTGCTACCACTTGCATTGTCGGTGGAGAAGACTCGAGTATCTTTTCCAAGTGGGAGCTTACTAATAAAATTGGAAATATCTACTTTCTCTATTCTTCTACCATTCTCTGCTCTGATTTTTACTGTATCAGGATTAGAAACAACATATTCTCTGCCATCTCCTGGGATATGATTGTAAATTCCAAACTGAATAGCTTCTAAAAGTGTGGATTTCCCATGATAACCTCCTCCAACTATAAGTGTTACTCCCTTGGGTATTCCCATGCCTTTGATTAGACCTTTGTTTGGGAGTTTGACTTCAAACTTTAACTCCTCAGGTGCTCGAAACCTAATTGCTTTCTCTGCTGATAATGGACGTGGATCAATTCCACTTCTACGAGGAAGAATTGAGTTCTCTCCAATAAAGGCCACAAGACCTAATTCATCCAGAATAGACCTTAAATAATCTGCATCTTCTGAAATTTCAATATGTCGATAAAGCTCTTTTTTGTCCAAATTTTTATAAAATAATGATTCTATTACAATCCTGGGAATCTCCTCAAAGAAAATTGAAAAAGCTATTTTCGAGAGTATTCTTCTCCCTCTAGCAGGTAGTCCTACAGTAAAACGAACTTCTATTGAACCTTTATTTATTAAAATCGAGTTCCGCTCTAAAATTTCCTGACCAGGAATATCAATGCCTATTAAACCGCTTTTTCCAGATCCCCTTTTGCCTTTAGAATATTTTTTAATCGCTATCGAAAATTTTCTCGTTAAAAAATCTCTTAAAGCAATCTCTCTGCTTTTATTTGAATAAGTATCCTTAGGAAAATTTGCTATTTTTTCATCCACAAATACTCTAACTTTTGTGGGAGAAGCAAAAGGGTCTCCCTGAACATGGTCAATGGAAATTCTATAATTATCAAATCTGTAAATTCCTTCTATTCTTTTATAAGCTTTATAACCCTTTCCATCTATATTAATAAGAATTTCTTTCAGCTCTTTAGCACTTTTCATTTCTAAAACACCAAAATAGCTTGCATATATGTTAATTATATGTTAATTATCTTCAATACCTATGAAAAAAACAAGCTTTATAGAGAGAAGAAAATACCCGAGGGTAGAATTAAAAAAAAGAGTGCCGGGAAAAATTAAAACTGGAATAGAGGGAACCATTGTTGATATAAGCCAGTCCGGTGTTCTAGTTGAGATAACAACTCCAATTAAAATTGGTAGCGAATGCAACTTAGAAATTGATTTAAATGGAAAAAGATTCATTGCCCAAGGAAAGGTAGAAAGGGTATTTGTCCATTCTTTGAAAGAAGATGCCATTATTTATAGAGCAGGTATTAAATTTGAGAATATAACCAACAACCAATTGAAATTACTGAATGAGTATTTAAAAGATTTATCTGGAAAAAAGGAAGAAAATGAATAATAAAAAAATAACTAAAATTGAATTTTTAAGAGATTTCATTATTAAAAATATAAGTGAAGGAGGAATATTAATTGAAGCTACCTATTCCCTTCCATTGAATTCAACCCATTTTTTGAGAATATCTTATAAAGAACTGGATTTTTCAATCAAGGGTATTGTAAAAAGAATAGAAAAAGATATAAGAAATGACAAGGAAATTTTCAAAATAGCTTTTGAATTTATTGAAGTAAACTCCAAGCAAAGAAATAACTTAAAAGAATTCATTAACTTAGTTAAAAAGGGATAAAAAATGCCCTCCCCCTTAGGTCATTCCTTAGCAAGCCTCAGTATTGGATTAGTTGCAGAAAATGAATATTATAACATCAAGTATATTTTTTTCATTCTCCTTTTGGGCCTTCTACCGGATATGGATTTATTACCTACACTCTTTATGGGATTAGAAAAAGGAGGAAAATTTCATCAAATTTACACTCATAATTTTCTCTTTGCCCTTATTGTTTCTCTTCTTGTTTATTTAATTTACAAAAATAAAAAATACGCAATCCTCTCATTTATAATAATTTGTACTCACTTTTTAATTGACTCTCTTGTCACAGATTACAGAGAGCCAATAGGTGTTCCTATGTTCTATCCTTTCTGGAATAAAACCTTTTATCTTGGGCTTTTTCCTGGGATAAGCAAAGGTAATTTATCTGAACTTTTCTCTATTTCGAATTTAAAGGCTATTGGAATTGAGTTAATAATTTTCTTACCCATTTTTTTTATTATTGCCATTATAAAAGGGATTAATTTGAAAAAACTCTTTTTTTATGATATTTTTCATTCGAATAAGAAATGAAAAAAATAGCGATTTACCCTGGCTCCTTTGACCCTATAACAAATGGTCACATTGATATAATAGAGAGGGGATTGAAGATATTTGATAAGATAATTATAGGAGTACTCAAAAATCCGGAAAAAAATTACTTTTTCTCCATTGAGGAAAGGGTGAGGATAATTAAAGAAATTTTCAAAGATAGGGAGGAAATCGAAGTGGAACCTTTTCAGGGGCTTCTGGTAGATTTTGTAAAAAGGAAAAAGGCAAAGGTGGTAATAAGAGGATTAAGAGCAATTTCTGATTTTGAATATGAATTCCAGATGGCTTTGATGAATAGAAAATTAAATCCAGAAATTGAAACCCTCTTTATGATGCCAAGCATCGAGTATTCCTTTCTAAGCTCAAGATTGGTTAAAGAAGTCTTTAAATTAGGTGGCTGTATTAAAAATCTGGTTCCTGCAGTCGTTGAAAAAGAATTAAAGAGAAAAATCAGGGAAAATTCAACTTAAATAAATCAGAAAAAAAATTTTTTATAAAAAAAATACTTGACATTAAAAAATTTTTTAATTAAATTTAATACAAACTAAGACAGATTTAAGAGGTTTATAAGTGATTAAAATTAAAAAAAGTAAGCAGTTAGTCGGTTTGGACATTGGCTCTCACTCAATTAAAGCTGTAGAACTGAAACCAAAGAGGGGAAATAGAGGCTTTGAACTGTCCAAAATTGGATATGAAACTCTTCCACATGAAAGCATAGTTGAAGGTGTTATTATGGATTCTACAGTAGTAATAGATACAATTCATCGGCTATTTGAAAGGAATAATATAAAAAACAATAATGTTGCGCTCTCCCTTTCTGGAAGTGGAGTGATAATTAAAAAGATTTCCCTTCCCTATCTTACTCCTGAAGAGCTTGAGGAATCAATACTATGGGAAGCAAAACAACATATAGCATTCCCTTTAGATGAAGTTACCATAGATTATGTCATTTTAGAAACTCCTAAGGTTGAAGAAGAAAGAAAAATGGATGTGTTATTAGTTGCTGTAAAAAAAGATAAAATTAATAGTTATAGAAGCGTTATTACTCAAGCAGGTAAGAATCTAGAAGTAATAGAAGTTGATGCATTCGCTCTTTTGAATTCATTGGAAATAAATTATGATGATTATAGAAATTGGAGAATTGCATTAATAAATATTGGCTCTGATTTAACCACAATAAATGTAGTGGAAAAAGGTATCCCAATTTTTGTTAGGGAATTTGCAATGGGAGGAAATTATCTTACACAGAACATCCAGAAAGAGTTCAACCTGAATTATGAAGAAGCTGAACAACTGAAAAGAGGGATGACAGTAAAAGAAATTTCTTATTCTGATGCAAAGGCTGTAATTGATGCCAATTTAAGGGATCTTAAAGACGAAATTGATAAAACTTTTGCTTTTCTGGATTCTCAAAAAATAACAAAAGGCAAAATTGAAAAAATATTTTTGAGTGGAGGAACAGCAAAATTAACAGGTATTGTAGATTATTTTAGAGACGGGTTTAAAGTAGATGTAGAGGTATTAAATCCTTTTAGAAATATAGACTATGACCTAAAAAAATTTGATCCTTTTTATACAGTTGAAATGGCTCCCCTATTCGGAATTGCTTTAGGCTCAGCCCTAAGAAGAATGGGAGAATAAAAAATGATAAAAATAAATTTATTAAAGCCTCAAAAAAAGGAAATTATACGACCTGGAGAAGAAATTGAGGAAATTGTTAGACCAGAAGTCAAAAAGGAGGTAAAAAATTATTCTGTCTACATAATTTTAGCTGTATTGATTGTGATTGCAGGTCTTTTCTTCTTTCAGAACAGAGCAATAAAAAACGAAAGGGAGGCGTTGGAAAGGGCCAGAGAAGAAAGGAGAAAATTGGCATATATTGTTAGAGACCTTGAAGAATTACAGAAAAAAAAGTTACTTGTTGAGAAAAAAATAGAGCTCATTAATAATTTGAGAGCAAAACAGGAAGCTCCTGTTATAATGATGGATGAACTCAGTAGAAATTTACCTGATTGGGTCTGGCTCACGTCATTAAAATTCAGTGCAAATAAAATCGAAATAAGAGGAAGGGCTCTTTCCAATAACCTTATAGCTGATTACATTACTAATCTGAATAGAAGTCCCTATTTCATAAATGTAAATTTAATTGACTCAACTCAGAAAAGGATTGGCGGAGAACCTGTCCTTGAATTCACATTAACTTCAGAATTCATTTATCAACCTTATTCACAACAAAAAATTGAACAAGGAAAGTAAAATGAGAAATTTACCGTGGTATGGATATTTAATAATAGCTCTTTTAATTTTCGGCTTATTCTACTTTTTTTATTATAAGCCAAAAAATGAAGAGCTTAATACTTTAAGAGAAGAAAGGATGGCTGTTGAAAGGGAAGTCCAAAGAGCTAAAGCGCAAAAAAGACAATTGGAAAAACTTAAAGCTGAACTTAAAAAGTTAAACATGCAACTAGAAGAACTGGAGTTAATTATTCCAGAGAAAAAAGAAATTGACGCAATTTTAAGAAGGATTCAACAGCTGGCTTCAGATTCCCGTTTAACAATTATTAAATTTGCTCCTAAAGGAGAGATTGAACAGGAATATTATCTTGAATGGCCAATTTCAATGAAATTAAACGGGAATTATCATAATCTTGCTATATTCTTCGACCATTTAAGTAGATTTTCGAGACTTTTCAATGTAGAAGACATTACAATATCTGCTTTGAGGGATCAGACAGAAATAAACACTATTTCAGTTGACTGTGTAGCTAAGACTTATATTTTCAAGGAGAAACTTCCAGAGGAATCTGAAAAAGAAAAAAAGAGGGGATAATATGAGAAAGTTTATAATTTTATCTCTTTCAATCCTTTTGATATCAAATTTTCTTTTTCTACAGGAGAAAAAATCTGAGATAAAAAAAGAGGAAATAAAAATTAAGAAATTCTTTTATAATCCTGCTGGAAGAAGAGATCCTTTTAGAGATCTCCTTAAAGGTCCTGTATTAGAAGAGAGACCAAAAAAACCTGGTAGAGAAGGTCTTTCAGTGGGAGAAATTGTTCTTAGAGGAATAGCAAAAGTAAAGGGAAAATATATTGCTATTGTAAATGGACCCGATGGTTTCCCTTATTTTGTAAAAAAAGGTGATAAATTCTATGATGGATATGTTTTATCAATAGATGAAAATAAAATTATATTAAGACAATTATTACCGAGACCAATAGGTGGGAAAAAATATAAGGATATAATAAAAAAATTGGAATCGGATTAGGAGGCTTTAAATGAGTTTAGGAAGAAAATTAATTCCAATTTTTCTGATAATAACCATATTGGGTATTTCCCCATTAATCTATGCACAATTGAAAAAAAACCCTATTGAAATACTCAATATCTATTCTTCAGTCCAAGCGGATAAGACCAAAATAATATTCCAGACTTCAGCCTTGCTTCCTTTACCAACAGTTTACAATTCCAGGGAAAATCCTCAAATTTTGATAATAGAATTTGATAATGTAAAAATTCATACACCAAAAAGAAATTATAATATTCAATCGCCTTGTGTCACTGAAATTAGAATTCAACCTACTTCTTTGATTTCTGGTAGAGCTGAAATAAAAATGAAAACATCTGTTCCCTATCGAGTATATACAACTTCAAATAGTTTAGTTGTTGAATTCAAGCATAAAAACTCTCCTGTAAATATCAATCCGGTTAAACCAGTTAAACCGATTAAACAGGAAAAAACAGATAAAAAAATTGCAAAGACAGAGACATTAACAAAACCAGTAAATCCAGTCAAAAAGAAAACAAGGTATTTACAAGATATCAAAATAGAGAAAAGTAGAAAGGGTCTGAGAACAATATTGATTCTTAATGATGAAACTTCTTATGATTGCTTTGAAGTTAAAAACCCAGAAAGAATCGTTATTGATTTATTTGATGTGGTTAATAAATTAAAACCCTCATATAAAATTGGTGAACGTGGTATTATAGGAATTAGAACTGCTCAGTATAAATCCAATCCAGAAAAAATCACTCGAGTTGTATTTGATGTTACAGAAAAGCCAGAATATAAAGTTAAAAAAGTAGGAAAAAATATAATAGTGGATTTTTATAGCGATGGTAATGGCGGTGAAGATTCAGATACAAAAAAAGAGACTACTCTTCCTGTGAGGAAAGAACCCATCCCAAAAATTAAAAAAGAAAGTAAAGTCCCTGAAAAAGTGGTAAAAAGTAAATCTTCAATGGAAAAACAATTTCAAGAAACACAAGTCCAAGAAAATAAAGGTAAAATTCCACAGGAAAAAGAAATTTTTAAACCAAAAACAATAGCTGGAGAGGAACCAAAGTATAAGGGGGAAAGAGTTACCCTTAAATTTAAAGATGCGGATTTAAGAGACGTTGTTATATTTCTCGCAAATATAGCAGGACTGAACGTGGTTTTTGATCCTGGAGTCTCTGGAAGAGTTACTTGTGATTTTGTTGAGGTTCCATGGGATCAAGCATTAGAAATAATATTAAAATCAAATAAGCTTGGAATGGTACTCGAAGGAAATGTTTTAAGAATCGCAACCCCTGAAACCCTTGCTAGAGAAGAAGAACAGGCACGAAGGCTAAGAGAAGCAAAAGAGCTTGCTGGACCAATTAAAATTTTAACTAGAACCCTCTCATATGCAAGAGTTGCTGATATAAAACCAATTCTGGAAAAACAGCTTTCTCCAAGGGGAGAAATAATTATTGACGAAAGAAGTAATACTCTAATAATCTCTGATATACCAAACAGAGTGGAGATAATAGAAAAATTAATAGAAACTCTTGATGTTCCAAACCCTCAGGTCAGCATTGAAGCACGAATTGTTGAAGCAACATCTAATTTTGCTCGTAATTTAGGAATTCAATGGGGTTTTAGAGCAATTGCAGATGCTTATTATGGGAATCAAACTTCCCTCCAATTTCCTAATAGCATAACAGTGGATGGCTCAAAAATTTCTGGAATTTTAGCAAAAGGACTCGAAGGCCCATTAGGTGGCTATGCAATTAACTTGCCAGCTCCTGTATTTGATTCTGCAATGGGCATTTCATTTGGAAACGTCCTTGACACTTTCAGGCTTGATATGGCTCTTTCAGCTCTTGAAACCTCAGGAGAAGGTCGTATAATCTCAGCCCCAAAAATAACTACACAAAACAATATGGAAGCTGAAATAATTCAAGGAAGACAGATTCCTGTTCAGACTGTTGCGAATTTTACTGTTACAACAAGATATGTAAATGCAGCTTTGGAATTAAGAGTTACTCCACAAATTACAGCAGAAGGAACAATCATTATGAAAATTGAAATTAGAAATAATGCTGCTGACTTTGCAAATCTAGTAAATGGAATACCTCCAATAATCACCCAAAGTGCAAGTACAACTGTTATGGTAAAGGATGGAGGGACTGCAGTTATTGGAGGTATTTATAGGATGGAGGATACTATTAGTAGAAGTAGAGTCCCATTACTTCATAAAATACCAATAATTGGAAATTTATTTAAATCATTTTCTCGATCAAGACAGAATAGAGAACTATTGATTTTTATAACTCCAAGAATAGTTAGAGGATAGGAGGGAAATAAATGAGAAAATATTCACTTTTCCTTCTAATTTATATATTGGTTTTTATTTTAATTTTCTCAATTTCTTGTAACAAATTAGAGAATGAGACAAGATCGAATAGTATTCTTATTATCAAATCTATAAAGGGAGTGAACTGGCAGGAAGAGGAAGCAGATGTATTGTTTTCTGATGTAATTGTGGAAACAGAGGATAGTGTGTATGTTCAGGCTGACTTGGCAGTGGTTGAACTGACTGCTGAACTAATGAATCCAACTCCTGGAATTGAATCGTCAGTTTATAACAATATCATGCTGGACAGATATATCGTCCGTTTTGAAAGAAGTGATGGAAAAAATAGACCAGGTGTTGATGTCCCCTATCCTATTGAAGGAAAGCTTTCTGCACTTGTAGAAATTGGGACTTCGGTGAAGGTTTCATTCGTTGTAGTAACCATAAATGCAAAAAGAGAACCTCCGCTTGTTAATTTAGTTGACGGTAATGACCCTGAGATAAAAGCTACAGCTATTATTGAGCTTTACGGCCATGATTTAGCAAAAAATAAAGTAAAGGCAACAGGTTATTTGCAGGTATTTTTCAATAACTATGCGAATGAATAATTGGGGGTCGAAAATGAGAAATAAAATAACAAAATATATTTTAATTTCTTTTTGCTTTTCTCTTTTATTAGTATTTTTGAGTTGTAAAAGAAAAGGTGTAGAAGAGCCTCTACCTACTGGTCCCTCCACTACTGCAAAAATTTTAACAGTAACCGCAAATCCAAACACTCTTTTAGCTGGAAACACTCGAGATGTTTCAATAATTACAGCTACTCTCAAATATTATGATGGAACTCCTATCCCAGATAAGAAATTATTTTTTGAAGTCCGAAATGCATTAAGGATAAAGGTTCCTTTTGGCTATTTTGCTGGAAATAAACGCACAATTAGTAGGTATACAGATAAGAATGGAAAAGTTCAGGTAAAGTATTATGGGCCCTTAGTATCAGAATGTAATCTCCATGAAACAATCTATATATGGGTATATGTTGCAGAAAAGGGAGAGGAATTTATTTATGATTATGTTCCAATTTATATAATTCCGATTCACTATTAAAAAAATGGAACCAAATAATAACGAGATTACTTTAAAAGAGGGGAAAGATTTTCTCAAAGTAGCTGAAAAATACTTCTCTTCTGGAGAAATAGAAAAAGCATTGGAAGTATGTGAAAAAGGAGAAAAACTTCACCCTGATTACTCATCCCTAAAATTCCTTAAAGGGAAGTTACTTTATTATCTAAAACGTTACAAAGAGGCAAAAGAAATAATCGAATCAATTTTGAAAGAGAAGCCAGATTATGTACCAGGTTATAAAATACTTGGAGACATCTTAACTCATGAACAAAAATGGGAGGAAGCTAAAACAACTTTCCAAAAAGCACTTTTTTTAGACCCATGGGATGACAGTATTGAACAAAGATTGGAAACCATAGAAAAAATTAAAAGGGAGAGGGGATTAAAAGACGGGGATATTTTTCTAACACCCTCTATGGCTGAATTATATGCCAAACAGGGGCATATCTTGGAAGCAATTAATATTTATAGAAAATTATATAATGCAAGAAAAAATAAGAAATATTTAGATAGAATAAAGGAATTAGAAAATTCAGAACTTTATAAAAAGAATCTTTTAGAAAATCAGATTCGTTCATTAAATTTCTGGTTAAGAGCTATTGACAATCTGAAAAAAGCCAGTGAAAACAGATAAATTATTAGTAGTTGATGACGAAGAAGGAATAAGAAATCTTTTATCTGACTTTTTAACTTCAAAGGGATATTACTGCACCTCTGCTCCATCTGCTGAAAAGGCATTGGAGATTCTCGAATCAGAAAATGATTATTCCCTGGTTCTTTCAGATATAAAAATGCCTACCAAATCAGGATTAGAACTTTTAAAGGAGATAAAACAGAATTATCCCGAAATTGAGGTTATTATGATTTCTGCTTTAAGAGATATTGATCTTGCAATAGAAGCTATGAGTAATGGAGCTTTTAATTATATAACCAAGCCATTTAAGTTACAGGAAGTATTAATAACTGTTGAGCAGGCCCTTGAAAGAAGAAGATTAATATTAGAGAATAAAAGATATCAGGAAAATTTGGAGGAATTAGTAAAGCAGAAAACAATTGATCTTGAAGAAACTCTGAGGGAATTAAGAACAACATATAACTCAACTTTAGAGTCATTTATTGTGGCCTTGGATGCCAGAGATACGGAGACACAAACTCATTCGCAGGTTGTTACCCAATTTACTTTAACCCTTGCAAAAAAAATAGGAATTAAAGATGGCGAAGAACTTGAAAATATACGAAAGGGAGCACTTCTCCATGATATTGGAAAAATTGGAATACCTGATAAAATATTAAAAAAACCAGGGAAATTAACAACTCAGGAATGGGAAATAATAAAACAGCATCCTATTATAGGATATAAGATGATATCAGGCATCAAATTCTTAAAGGAAGCCTCTCAAATAGTCCTTCATCACCATGAACACTTTGATGGAAATGGATATCCTGCGAAATTAAAGGGAAATTCCATCCCATTGGGAGCAAGGATATTCGCTGTTGCAGATGCTCTGGAAGCTCTGATTTCTGACCGGCCATATAGAAAAGCTCTCCCAATTGAAGAAGCAAAAAAAGAAATCATTAGATGCTCAGGCTCTCAGTTTGATCCGAAAGTTGTGGAAGCTTTCCTCTCAATTCCTCTTGAAGACTGGCTGAAGATTAAAGAAAAGGTTGAAAAAGAATTTAAGACTAAGCATATATTATAAAGTTAAAATTTCTCTGAAAATTTTCTTGCAATGCTTTTTTAACATTATCAACTATTATCCTTTCCTCTTTTGCTTTAATCAATATCCTCACCCTGCACTCTCCATGGATTTTCGGTAGCAAAACTGGTTCATAAATTTTAAGGTCTTCTGAACTTTCTCTTATTTTAGAATAAAATACACGAGCCTTATTAGCTATATTTCTTAAATTTTTCCCATAAAAAATGAGTTCTCCTATTTTAAAAAAAGGAGGATATTCAAATAACTCTCTAAATTTAAGTTCACTTTTATAAAATTTAATATAATTAAAATCTTTTAAAATCTGGATAATGTAATTCTCCGGAAAAGATGTTTGAATAAAAATTGTACCTTTTTCTGAAACAAATTTTTTTAAATTAGTCATAATTTGGAAAAATCTTTCCCCACTTTTATAATCAGAAATTCCAAATATATTTTCTGGGTATAATACTCCTAATAGCGAAACTTTATTAAAATTGTAATAATAGGTTAGAAGCTGAGTTCCAATTAGAATTTTCACTTTACCTTTATTGAAATCATTTATTACTTTTGTCTCTGTTTTCCTATTTTTAATTGCTTCTGAGTCAAATCTACACGCTTTTATCCCTGGAAATAGATTTTGAATTTCTTTTAAAACAGAACCAGTTCCCTTTCCAATTATTCTTTTAAAAACTCCTTTACAAATTGGACAATTACTTGGGAGAGGAAGGATATAATTACAGAAATAGCATACTATTTTATCTCTTTTATAAATATTATAGGGATAATTACAATTTTTGCATTTGAGTAAGAGTCCGCATTTTTTACATATAAGGAACTCCTCCTCTCCTTTTCTATTAACAAATAGAATCACTTGCTCGTTTTTTCTTAATCTTTCTTTAATCTCCTTTTTAAGCTCTTCGCCTATTATTTTAGTTTCTTTCTTTGAATGATAATTAATGACAACTTTCATACCATATCTTTTCTCTCTTATTAAAGATATTAAACCTCCTCTTTTCAATGCTTCATAATAACTTTCAATTGATGGACTCTCAGAGCCATATACCAATGTCACACTTTCTATTTTTGCTCTGAATTTAGCAATTTGCTTTAGATCGTAAAAAGGATAGTCCTTTTTCAAAAAATATGATTCATCCTCCTCTTTATCTACAATTATCAAGCCGAGATTTTCAATGGGAAAAAATATTGAAGAGCGGGAACCTATAATTAAGTCATACATATTATTTCTTATATTAAACCACTCTGTCTCTCTTTCCCTGGGCGTTAAACCGCTATGAAACATTCCTATTTTAACATTTATTCTCTTTTTTAGCTCATCGTATATTGTTCTGACTAACAGAATTTCAGGTAGAATTAAGAGAACTTTTTTACCTTTTGAAATAGTTTCTTTTATTAAATAAGAGTATAAATTTACTCTTATATTATCTGGAGCGAAAATTAAAAATTGAGAAGACTTCTCATCTTTTATAGACTTTATAATTTCATCTATTTTATCTTTTTCTTTAGAATGAATGAACGTCTCTAATTTTAATTGGTAAAACCCCTCTTCTAATGGCTTTGCACCTTTTCTCTTCTTAATTTTTCTGAATTCGTTTTTTATTTCTATTAAGCCTTTCCTACTCAACTTTGAAAGAATTGGTGAAATATCTTTGAATTTTCTTTTAAGAAAAGTAACAGAATAGGATTTATTTCCAATAAAATTTAGTAAAGCCTTCTCATTTTTTGATAGATTCTGAGTATTTTTTTTATTTTTTGCCTTTTCTGTTAAAAAAACTTTCTTAGTAGTTTTTAAAATTAAAGATGAAGGGAGAGTTAATTTTATAAATTCCCCCCACGGAACAATATAATAATCAGAAAATCTTCTGGTCAATTCAAGAATGGACTTTGAAACTACTGGTTCTTCATCAATTACTTCCTCTATCTCTTTACATTCTTTTAAAAATTCTCGAGGAATTTTATCTATTAATCCCACAACAATACCTGTTATTTTTCTATTCTTCAAATCTACAATAACCCTCATTCCTTCTTTGATTCTATTTTTATATTGTGATGGAATTTTATAATATAAAGTTTTACTCAATGGTAAAGGAAGAACTAATTCAGCAAAATTTGCCATTTATTCTAATCCAAGAAAGGCCATTACTTTTTTCATATCAGACCACACTTCTTTTTTAAGTTTTATATTACTTTCATTTCTGATTAAATATGAAGGATGATAAGTGGGAAGAAGCTTTATGCCTTGATAATCATAGAAATTTCCTCTTAATCGGGTAATAGGTTGGGAACTTTTAATAAAAACTTTTGCTGGAATTCTTCCTAAGGTTACTATTACTTTTGGTTTAATTATTTTTATCTGTTCTATTAAATATCCAAGACAGGTAGAAATCTCATCATTTTTTGGATCTCTATTTCTTGGTGGCCTGCACTTCACAACATTTGTTATATAGACATCTTCTCTCTTTAACTTCATTGCTAAAATTATTTTTGTAAGGAGTTGACCCGCTCTTCCCACAAAAGGTCTTCCTCTCTTATCTTCCTCTTCTCCAGGTGCTTCGCCGATGAACATCAAGTCTGCTTCTATGTTTCCCTCTCCAAAAACAGGATTTATTCGAGAACTGGAAAGATTACATTTCTTGCAATTTTTTACTTTCTCCTTTAAAATCTCCAGTTTTTCAAAATTATTCTCTTTCAAAGACAATGCTAAATAGGTTTCCCTTTCAATTTCTGAATAAAATTTCAACCATTCTTTTATATCCTCAATAATCTTATCAAATCTCATTTAATAGCTTTTCAATTTTATCAAAAATTATTTTGCTTATTTCTACTTTACTTAAAATTTTCGTTTTCTCAATTTCACCCTTTTTATCTATTAGAATAACCTGATTGTAATCAGAACCAAAACCAATATTTTCCTTTGAAACATCATTAACAATAACTAAATCTAAGTTCTTTTTTTTCATTTTCTTTTTTGCATTCTCAATGAAATTCCCTGTCTCTGCAGCAAAACCAATTAAAAGTTTATCCCCTTTTTTTCTACCTAATTCCTCAAGAATATCGGGATTTCTAATAAGTTCAATATTGATTTTTTCATCTTCTTTCTTAATTTTTGTTTTATAAGTTTTGGAAGGTCTATAATCAGCAACAGCAGCGCACATTATAACTATGTCTGCGGCTTTGTAATTCTTTATAACCTGTTCCCTCATTTCCAAAGCAGAATTAACTTTTATTACCTGTGCTTTATTTGGTGGCTGAAGAAAAGTTGGACCTGAAATGAGTATTACTTCCCCTCCTCTCCATAAAGCTTCTCTCGCGAGACTATATCCCATTTTCCCTGATGACTTATTAGAAATAAACCTTACTGCATCAATTTTTTCTTGTGTTGGACCAGCTGTGATTAAAATTTTCTTTCCTCTTAAACTATCCTTTCTTTCCATAAGTGAAATACATTCTTCTACAATTTTTGCTGGTTCTGCTAATCTTCCTATGCCTTTTACTCCGCAGGCAAGCTCTCCTACCTCTGGTTCTATTATTATAACTCCTAAGGATTTAAGCTTCCGAAGATTTTCTTGAGTAATGGGATTTAAGTACATGTTTTCATTCATTGAAGGAGCAATTACTACTGGGCATTTGACTGCAAGATAGAATGTGCTCAGAAAATCGTCAGCTATGCCATTTGCAAGTTTGCCTATTATATTCGCAGTAGCGGGTGCAATTAGAAGAAGGGAGATTTCATTTGCTAGAGAGATATGTTCAATCCCTGCTGAATTTTTAAACTGGTCTACAATCACCTTTTCTCCAGTTAGAGCCTCAAAAAGCAAGGGCTGAATAAATTCAGTTGCATTTCGAGTCATAATTACTCTGACTTTAATATCTTTCTTTTGAAATTCTCTAATAATTTCTGCTGATTTATAAATACTTATTGAACTACATATGCCCAATGCAATTTTCCTCATTTCTCCTTCTCACAGAATGATTCTATAATTCTTTTCACCTCAATACTATCCTTTCTCTGAGCACATCTCTGAGTTATGATTATTGATGCCAACTCTTCTACAGCTTTATTCAATTCATTATTAATAATTAAATAATCATATTCTCTGTAATGTTTTATTTCTTCTTTTGCAATCTTTAACCTTTTCTCTACAGAGAAAAAATCCTCATCTCCTCTTTTAATAATTCTTTTTCTTAACTCCTCAAAAGAAGGTGGCATGATAAAAATAAAAATTGCATCTTGAAATTTAGATTTTATTTGAGATGCTCCTTGTACATCTATATCGAGGATCAAATCACCTTTTGAAGCCTTTTCTTCAATTTCTTTTTTTGAAGTTCCGTAATAATTTCCATAGACTATTGCCCACTCCACAAATTCATTATTTTTAATCATTTTTTTAAATTGTTCCTCTGAAATAAAGTAATAATCTTTTCCGTGAATCTCATTTTCCCTTCTTTCACGAGTAGTATGTGAAACTGAGAAAAAGAGATTTTCAATATTATTTAAAACCTTTCTACACAAAGTTGATTTTCCACTACCTGATGGTCCACTTACAACAATAAGCATTTTAATTATTCTATATTTTGTATTTGCTGTTTTATTTTTTCAATTTCACTTTTTATTTCAACTGCACAATTTATAATATTAATATCTTGAGATTTGGAATTTATTGTATTAACCTCTCTATGTACCTCTTGTAACAAAAACTCGATTTTCCTTCCAACAGGTTCATCTGATCTGGAATTTATCAAACCACCAATTTGCTCTAAATGAGCTTCTGTACGTGCAATCTCTTCTTTCACATCCATTCTTTGGATATAAAAAAATACCTCCTGAGCTAACCTCTCTTCCTCCACTCCTTCCAGTTTTAAATTGTTTATTCTTTCTCTCAATTTTTCTTCTATTTTATTAGCTTGATTTTCTGATATTTTTTTTATCTTTTCAATTAATGTTTTCACCTTTTCAAAAGATACTAAAATCTCTTTCCTAATAAATTCCCCTTCCCTTTTTCTTTCTTCTTTAACTCCTTTAATTACCTCCAAAAAACATCTTTCTAAAAAATCAATTTCTTTCTTCAGATTATATGGCTCAATATTGAAAGTTCCTGGAATACGAAGAAAAAAATCCAGAGGATAAAATACTCTTCCTTTCATTTTTTTTAAAATCGGCTTTAATGAATTAAAGACTTTATTCAGTAAGTCTTCATTTACATATATTTTCCAATTAAACGAAGGAAAAAATTCCAGCTCAACTGTAACCTCCACCCTTCCTCTTTTCAACTCCCTTTGAGCTAATTTTCTAAACCTATCTTCCATTTCAGCGAAATAGGGATTACCTCTAAAATACCAATCAAAATAACGATGATTTAGAGTCTTTATACTGATTGACAATAAATAATTCTCGGTTGTAAATCTTTTTTCATAAAAACCCGTCATACTTCTCATTTTATTCTAAATCAATAAATTGGAGCTCATAGAGTCTTCTATATAATCCACCTTTCTTTAAAAGTTCCTCATGAGAGCCCATTTCAACAATTTTCCCTTTATCAAGAACAACAATTCTATTTGCTTTTTTAATTGTTGAAAGACGATGTGCAATAACAAATGTGGTTCTATTCTTTATTAGATTATTTAGAGCAATTTGAATTAATCGCTCTGACTCGCTGTCAAGGGCAGATGTTGCTTCATCAAGAATTAAAATTGGAGCATTCTTTAAAATAGCACGAGCTATTGCAATTCTTTGGCGCTGCCCAGCAGAGAGCAAGCATCCTCTTTCTCCAATGCATGTATCATAGCCTTTAGGAAGCTTAATAATAAATTCATGCGCCATTGCAGCTTTTGATGCTTTTATTATATCATCCATACTTGCATTATTAACTCCATAAGCAATGTTATTCTTTACAGTATCATTAAATAAAATTGTATCTTGAGTCACAAGTGAAATTTGAGCTCTAAGAGAAGAAAGAGTCACTTCTCTTATATCTATTTTATCAATTGTAATTTTGCCTGATGAAACATCATAAAATCGAGGTATTAAACTGACAAGAGTGGTCTTCCCCGCACCACTTAAACCAACCAATGCAACCATTTCCCCTGGTGAAACCCTTAAATTTATTCCCCTAAGAACAGGTATTGATTGATTATAACTGAAATACACATCCTTAAACTCAACTTCCCCTTTAACTGGAGGTAAAGGATATGCATTCGGACTTTCTACAACATCAGATTTCATAGCTAAAATTTCATGTACTCTCTCCAAGCCAGCAAGACCTTGCTGAATAGTATTATTGGCTCTACTTAATCTCCTTATTGGCATATACATCATTAATATAGCCATAATAAAAGAACCAAAATCTCCAGGACTAATCTCAGCCCGGGCTATTTTACTTGCTCCTATAATTAGAATGAAGGCAGCTGCAAGAGCACCAATAAATTCCATAAAGGGGGAGGAAAGACTCCCTATTAATGCCAATTTTATATTTATTTTAAAATGTTCATAGGTTTTTCTTACAAATTCTTTTATTTCAAATTTCTCCATATTAAATGCTTTAATAATCTTGTTTCCTGCGATAGTCTCAAACAAAGAATTAGTAATCTCTGCTATTTTCACCTGACCTTCAAGACCTTTTCTTTTCTGCTGTTTACCAAACAAAATTAAAGGAATAATGGCAAATGGTGTAACAGAAAGAGAAATTAAAGTAAGTTGCCAATCTATAATAAAAATTCCAACAAAAAGCACTAAAAGAGTCATAGTTTCCGTAATTAACACAGAAAGACTACCAGAAACAGCTTCGTGAATTTTTTGAGTATCATTTATAACTCTTGATATCAATTCTCCTGTGGAAGATTTATTGAAAAATGTAAGGGATTGATGGATTATTTTCTCATATAATTTATCCCTTAAATCCTTGACAATTCTGTGCCCAATTGATTTCATTCCAAAAGTCGAAAGAAAAGAAAATAAACCCTTTCCAAAGATTGTTACTATTAAAATGATAGGTAAGGCAACAATTAAATTTTCCTTCGTTATATTAAGAAAATTAAAAATTACATCCATAACCCTTATCTTTTGAGGAACACCTTGAGGTACCAGATTAAAAAGACGGTCCATTATTGGCTGAACCAGATTCACAAATAAATAGGTAAAAACTGCGACCATGAACATAGCAATTAGAGAAAGTGCGAAAATCAATTTATAGGGAGTGATCAATTTGAATAGTTTCTTAATTCCTTTCATTTATTAATTGCCGGAAATTTTATTGATATTAGTTTCTCCGCGACCTCTACTGCATTTAAAACAGAACCTCTTGTAAGATTATCAGCAACCAACCAGAACCAGAAACTATTTGAGAAAACTCTATCCCTTTTTATCTGTCCAATGCATATTTTATCTTTACCTGCTGTTGAAACTGGAGATGGAGGAGTTTCATTAGGAGAAGTAATTTCAAAAAGAGAAGATTTCTTAAAAATATTTTCTAAATCAGAAATTGTTGGAGAGTCTATAAATTCTATAAAAGATAAAATAGAATAGGTATGAAAAATAGGAGCCTGTATAAGACTTAAAGATAATGGAACAGATTCATTTGAAAGAATTCTTTTTATTTCTTTAACAACTGTTCTTTCAATGTCAGTAAATCCGTCCTCTTCCAATTTACCAACCCTTGAAATCAAATTAAATGCGACTTGTTCTTTAAATATCTTTTTTGGAATTTTGGATAAATTTAAAAAACCTATACTCTGATCCATTAATTCATCAATTCCGCTCTTCTCATATTCTGAAGCGGGTTGAAATGCAACTACAAGTATTTTATTTAGAGAATAATTTTTTTGGAGAAAATGTATAAAGGTAGAGAGTATAATTGCTAAAGGATGGGGGTTAGCTATTATATAACTTTCATTATTTAAAACTTCATCATTTACTCCTGCTACCACCAAAGGAATTTCTGTTTTAGTATTAAAGGTACCACTTAGATCAATCGCTTTGAAATTATATTCCTGTGCAAGAGAACAATATTTTTTACTTATTTCTGAATCTGAAGCAAAAAATACAATATCCATATTATATAAATGCTCTTCCTTTATACTCTGTATTATTTGTGCCTCACCTTTAAAATCAGTGAGATGGCTGTATTCTTCTTTTACTTCTGGATCAAGGAATCTTATTTTTTTTATTGGCAAATCCTTATTTTCCAGAGTATTTTTTAATTCTTTACCCTTAAGAGAAAAAGTTCCAATAATAGCAAGATTTATATCTTTTTTATTCACCATTTTTTATTTTTTTATACTCATTTATAATATGATACATTTTATCCTTTAATGCTAACTTCTCTTTTTTTAATATTTTTTCCTCATATTTCTCGTTCTCATTTAAATATAATTTCTCCTGAAGCATCTTCAATCTTTTCTCACATTCCTGATGTTTTTCATAAAGTCTCTTAAATTCCTCATTCTCTTTTAGGAGAAGTTTTTTCAATTCTTCTTCTCTCATTAATACTTCCTCCCATTGAATTTCAAGGAAAAATTAAAATATGTATTCCGAATAAAAGAATATCATAAGTTTGATATCTATTCAATTGCTATAATAAGTCATTAAATATACTTTCCAGCTTATCGACTAATTTTGACCATGTAAACTCATGAATCTTTCTATATCCATTCTCCGCTAATTTGCACCTTAATTCTTCATTTTTAATTAAATTCTCTATTTTTTTTGCTATAAATAAAGGATGGTTAAAAGAAATTATGAGTGCTGTTTGATTATTTATTGCAAAATCCTGTGTTCCACTCTTTGTGCATATAACTGGTATTTTACAAGCCATTGCCTCTGCGGTTGTGTTACTCCAGCCCGCTCTTTTCTCTGCACTAACAAATACATCTCCTTGAGAATATAGCCATGCCATTTTATCTTGTGGAAGATTGATAAAAAACTTAGTGGGCACTTTGGGCTTAATTAATTTCCTTATGTCTATTTTTTCTTTTCCTACAGGTGTATCAAAAAGTATCAATTCTAAAAATTTGTATTTTTTATACAATTTTTCAACTGCTTTTATAATTTTATTTATACCTTTTCTTCTTTTATATATTCTTCCATAACAGAGAATTCTAAACTTTTCGTCCTTTTCCCTCTTTATAGGATAAAAAATCTCGGGATTTATTCCTCCTGGTGCATGAAAACATTTTTTACCATATTTTCGTTCAATTTTCTTACAAATCCCTATAGAGTTTCCAAGAAATATATAATCTTTTTTTATAACCTCTTTCTCTCTTTTATGTCCTTCTAATATAAAATAAAAAATTTTCCTTTTTGCTTTTATTTTTTCGAAATGATTCAATATTGAATACTCACTACAAATAGCAAAGTCAAAATAATCTTTTTCAATCTGGTCCATTGACTTAATGCTTCCACGGAAATCAAACCATTCCACTTTTTTATCTCTCACATTAAAAATCACGTACTCGTGACCTCTTTTTATCAATTCATTTCCTATTTCTAAATATCTTCTAACTCCCCCGAAAACTTCAAAATGAGGTAATAGAGCTGCTATTTTCATTTATTTAAGGCATTCTCTTCAAAAGAAATTTCCATAAATATTCTTTTGGAATCCCCAAAAATTTCTCTCTCCACAAACGGTCACAATTCTTACATGTATCAAGATCACAAATATCCTTATTTCTCATTTTTTTTCTTAAATTTATCATTTTTTCATTATTCCAAATTTCTTTTATCGAAGCATCTTTTACATTTCCCAGTATATAATATCCATGAAAATCCTGAGTACAGGGAACTACAGAGCCATCCCAAAATATAATCAAAGCCTGCCAGAGAAAAGTGCAGGGAGAGTAATTTTTTGAATTTTGGGTTTTAATTTTTGAGTTTTGATTTTTTTCAACCAGTCCAGCCCAGTTATGCATTTCTCTTATTTCAACCCTATTCAGAGGGAGCCCCTTAAATCTGTTTAAAAATTTTTCCCTTTTCTCTTTAGAATTATCTGAATAAATGTGAGGAAAATTTATCAGTTCAATAATCGTAAAAGGTTTCTTTGCCTTCAATTCCTTCTTAATTTTTAAAAATTGAATAATATTATTAACCACTTTTTCAAAATTCCCACCGACTCTTATTTTTTCATAAATTTCTTTGTCAAAACCATCAAAGGAAAATGATAATTGATCAAGTCCTGATTCTATTATCTGATAAGATTTTTTTTCATCAAGAAGAGTTCCATTAGTATGGAGTTTAACGGTTATACCTGCCTCATGAGCATACTTTACCATTTTGAAAAAATCCGGATGTATTAAAGATTCTCCTCTGTGATGGAGAAAAATTTCAAAAGCAAAATATTTTATTTCATCTATTATTTTTTTGAATAGTTCTAAATCAAGATAACCATTTTCCTCTTTTTTTAACTCTTTATTAGGACACATTATACATTTAAGATTACAATAGCTTGTAGGCTCAATCCAAAACCTAACAGGGTAATAGGGTAAAATTAAAGATTTCTTTTTGTAATGATAAAACATTTGTAATATTCTTCTATAATATCCAATATTTTTTGTCATTTCTTCAATTTTTCAGTTGAATTTACAACCACTGCTCCTGCTGCATCTCCTATAATGTTAGTGGTAGTTCTAAGCATATCCAAAATCCTATCAACCCCCAAAATCAAAGCAATCCCCTCTAAAGGAACATTTATTGCCTGAAGCACCATTGCCAAAGTAATTATTCCAGCACCTGGCACACCAGCAGCTCCAACAGATGCTAAGGTAGCTGTGAGAATTATTGTCAATTGTTGAACAATCCCCAAATTCATTCCATAAATTTGTGCTATGAAAATAGCAGCTACTCCTTGATAAAGGGCAGTTCCGTCCATATTAATGGTTGCACCGAGTGGGAGGACAAAACTTGTAACTTCTCTTGAAACATTCATTTTTTCCTGAACACATTCCATGGCAATTGGAAGAGCAGCATTACTGCTTGAAGTGCTGAATGCTATTAACATAGCTGGTCTATAATTTTTAAAAAATTTAATAGGGCTAAATCGCCCTATTAGACCAACTGTTAAACTATTTACGCTTAAAGTGTAAATGAAGAGTCCGGAAACTACCACAAGCGAATACTTTAATAAAGGTAGTAAAATATCTATTCCAAATTCCCCGACTACTGCAGCTATTAGAGCTAAAACACCGTAAGGAGCAAGCCTCATAACGATATGTACAATTTGTATAATTGTATCATTAAAGCCATCAAAAAAATCTATAACTGTTTTTGCTTTTTCCTTTTTTATGAGAGTAACTGCTATTCCAAAAATAATCGCTAAAAATATTATTTGTAACATATTACCTTCTGCAAGTGCTTTTACTGGATTTGTTGGTACTATATTTACCAATGTTTGAATCAGACTCGGCCTCTCCTCTAATTTACCAAAATCAAATATCTTTTCCTGCTGGTAATTTTTCAACAATTGAGCTTGAACTTCATCCGGCAAACCTCTCCCTGGTTTCACTACATTCGCAAGAGTAACACCCACAGAAATCGCTATTGCTGTTGTGATGAAAAAGTAAAGGAAAGCTTTTAAACCAATCCTTCCCAATTTCTTTATATCTCCCAAACTTGCGGTTCCAATAAAAAGTGATACAAAAACCAAGGGAACAACAACCATGGTAATAAGTCTTATAAAGATGGTACCAATTGGTTTAATTATTACTGCTTTCTCTTGGAAAATTATCCCAATTATAACTCCCAAAAGCATTCCAATTAAAATTTGAGTATGAAGTTTAATTTTTCTCATCTTTCCACGCCTTTTGCTTTCATTCTAAATTTGAAAATAAAATATATATTCTCATATGGAATATGTCAATCATTTTAAAGCCAGCCATTTTTTTTATACCATGATATTGTCTTTTCAATTCCATTCCGAAATGAAGTTTTAGGATAAAAACCTAATTCTTTTCTCGCTTTGTCAATAGAAAGAGATTTTGCTTTTGTGAAAAATCTTATTTTGGATGGTGTTAAAGGGGCCTCTTGATTAAAAATCCTGTAGGATCTGTCCATACTCCATGCTAAAATATTAGCAATAAATACTGGAATTTTTATAGGAAAAATTCTTTTATTTAGACTTTCAGCAATTATCTCAGCCATTTCCTTCACACTTAATATCTCAAGTCCTGCTAAATTATAAATTTCCCCTGGAAGACCTTTCTGAAGACATAAATAAACCCCTTCGACTAAATCATCAATATAAATAGGAGTCTGAGTAGTTAATCCTTTCCCAATAATAAAAAATTTCCCACTTGCAATTGCTTTTATTAATTTAAAAGTCCTTTTATCACCAGGTCCATATACCCAGCCTGGCCTGATAATAATTACATCTAATCCCTTTCTTCCATATTCAACAGCAATTTTCTCCCCTTCAAGTTTACTTCTTTCATAAAAATCTTCTGGATTTAATGGATAATTTTCATCAGCAATTTCACCTCTTTTAACATGGCCTATAACACCTGCTGAACTAAAATGAATAACTCTTTTTGCTCCATTTCTTAAACATGCCATTAAAACATTTCTTGTTCCCTCTGCATTTATCTCAAAAAACTCCTTTCCCGAAATTAAAGATGCGCCAAGAGCAGAGGCTAAATGAATTACAATATCTCCTTTTTCTATGAATTTCTCAAGTAAGCTTAAATCCCTTACATCTCCTTTTATAATTTCTATCTCATTCTTTGAAATATTTATGGGACTCTTGTGAAAAAGAGCTTTTATTTTCCATTTTCTGGAAAGCAGAAAGTTAATCAAATGAGTTCCAATAAAACCACTTCCACCTGTTACAAATGCCTTCATGATTTATTTTCAAGAAAATTCATCGTGTTTTTAACTTTTATTAGATAATTTTTATATGTGTACTCCTGCTCAGCAAATTTTTTGGCATTCAAGGCAATTTCCTTTGCTTTAGGGTTGTATAGAGCAAATTTAATTCCTTCGGCAAAACTCTCTGGATTCGGTTCAACCAAAATTGAATTTTCTGAATTTAAGACCTGCAAATGGGTTGGTAATTTTGTCGCAACAATTGGTTTTCCAGATTTTAAATAACTGTATATTTTAAGAGGAGTATTAGTTCCTCTTAAGCGAGGTGAAACTAAAACATCTGCCATTGAGAGATAGATTGGAATTTCAAGAGGAGATACCTGCCCTAAAAAAAATATTTTATCGAGTAAATCAAGTTTTAAAGCAATGTTTTTTAATTCTTCAATCTGCTTTGGCTTTCCTCCTAAAAGTAAAAGAACAACATTATGGTCTAATTTTTTAAAAGCCTCTAAAAGCAAAGGAATTCCTTGGTAACTTTCAAAGGTCCCCGCATATACAACTATTTTTTTATTATTTATCCCAAGTTCTTTCTTTTTTCTTTTAATATCAGTATCTGAATATTCTTTCCCTTCGAGAGTAAGAAAATTCTCAATCAGGAATATTTTATCCTCAGGGATTATTTTTTTTGCAGTATTTAACAAATCCTTACAAATCACAATTACCCTCTCAGAGTTTCTTAAGACAAACTTTTCTATCCATGTGAATATCTTCTTTAAAATTCTGGATCTTGAAAATTGGAAATTTTCAAGTTGCTGGGGCAAACTTGAATGCATATCATACAAATGGGGAATTTTCCAGATTTTTGCTAAAATTACTCCAAAAAAAGCCCCCTCTTCATGAGAAAAAATTAGAGAGTACCTTTCCTTCAGGAGTCTCTCCACAGCTTTTATAATAAGGAAAAAATCTAAAAACACTTTTGTAAGGGAAGGTCCAACTTTCACTTCTTTTATAAATGGAATTTTAGGAATTCTATAAATTTTCAAATTTTCAATTTCTACATCTTCGCCAATATGATAAGTGACCAAATCCGTGGCATACCCTAAATCAGATAAGGCTTTAATTCTAAAATACTCACTAAGGGGAGTCCCTCTTGGTTGGAAAAAAGGCTCAGGTGCTAACATTAATATTTTCATTTTTCATCATTCAATTATCTCTCTAATAGTGTATATCTTTTTATTCACTGATTCATGATATGTTCTTGAAATCATTTCTGCTAAAAGCCCCATAGTAATAAACTGAACTCCTATAAATATCAACAAGATTGCTAAAAGAAGCAGTGGCCTATTTGTTAGTCCTGTTGTTTTTAAAATCAGCCTCTGGTAAGAGAGATAAACTCCTATAGCTGTTCCCGTTAATCCACTTATAAGACCTATTAATCCAAATACTTGGAGAGGTCTAGTTGAATAGCTTAGAAGGAATTTAACTGTTATTAAATCTAAAAAAACCCTTATAGTGCGAGAAATCCCATATTTTGACTTCCCTGCTCTCCTCTTCCTATGATTTACTTTTATTTCTGTTATTTTCACTCCAATGGAACTTGCAATAGCAGGGATAAAACGGTGCATTTCTCCATATAATTTAATGCTTTTTATTACTTCTCCCCTGAAAGCTTTTAATGTACATCCATAATCATGGAGTTTCACATTTGTAATTAATGAAATTAACCAATTGGCAATTATGGATGGTAATCTTCTTGTAAAGAAATTATCCCTCCTCTTATACCTCCATCCACTCACAATATCATACCCTTCTTCCAATTTTTCAATCAATTTTGGAATATCATGTGGATCATTCTGTAAGTCACCGTCCATTGTAATTATTACTTTCCCTTTTGCAAAATCAAAACCTGCTGATAAAGCAGCTGTCTGACCGAAATTTCTTCTTAGCCTTATTATTTTAACCCTTGGGTCTCTCTTATGAATTTTTTTCAATAAAGAGAATGAACCGTCTTCGCTTCCGTCATCCACAAATACTATCTCATATTTCTTCTCAAAATTTCCTAAACTTTCAATTATTTCATTATATAATTGCTCCAGATTTTCCCTTTCATTGTATACTGGAATAATTATTGATAGATAAATATTCTCCTTTAACATCTATCGAAATATACCATAAAGTTTTGCTCTCATCAAGATTTCAAAATTTAAGGTTGCAATTTTTATTTTTTTTGATATATTATTAAGTGCCGTGGAAGAGGGAAATATTGACATTTTTTTTCATTTATTTTAAAATGCAAACAAAAAAAGAAGGTTCCAAATGAAAAATAAAAAAATCTTAGTAATCGATTTTGACGAAGAATATTTAGATTCAATAGCAAATTTTTTGAAATCAAAGGGATTCAATGTTGTAATCGCAGATAACGGTTTAACAGGCCTTGAAAAATTCAAATCAGAAAAGCCGGATTTAGTAATAATGGAGGCTATGTTACCCAAACTTCACGGTTTTGATCTCTGTTCAAAAATCGTGCGTGAATTTCCAGAGAAAGTTCCAGTTATTATAGTTACAAATGTATATAAAGAAGATAAATACAAAAATGAAGCAATCAGAACTTATGGAGCTTCTGCATATTTTGTAAAACCGTATGACGAGGAAAAACTTCTTTCCACAATTTACAACTTTTTGGGAATAAAAAAAGAAGAAGAGATAGAGGAAGAATTGCCTGAACCAGATACAGTTTTAGAAACGATTTTATCCACGGATAATAAAGAACCCAAAATTAAGGAGAAAAAAATGAAAGATGAAGATATTGAAAAAAAACTTCAGGAAACTTTATCTTCTTTAGAAATGGAAATTATGAAAAAGGAAAGCCGAGCTGAAGTTGAAAAAGAAATAGAGACTAAACTTGAAACCACTCTGGCTGAGCTTGGAATTGAAATTGAAAGAGAAAAGAAGAAAAAAATTGAGAAACCTGAAAAACCAAAACCTGAAAAACCAAAAGAAGAATTATCTCGGCTTGGAGAATACATACTCCTTGAAAAAATTGGCTCAGGAGGAATGGGAGAGGTCTTTAAGGCAACGAGAAAAGGAGTCGAGGGATTTGAAAAAACATTTGCGATAAAAAGAATACATCCCCATTTAGTTGAAGAAAATGAAAAAGTCATAACAATGTTTATAGATGAAGCTAAAATAGCCTCACAGCTCTCTCATCCAAATATAGTCCACATCTATGATCTTGGCAAAATAGACAATTATTATTACATAGCTATGGAATATGTTCTTGGAAAAGACCTTGAAGTTATACTTAACCGTCTGAGAAAGCGGAATCAGTTAATGCCCTACGAATATGCTTCCCTTATTGGAATAAAAATATGCCAAGCTCTGGATTATGCTCATAGAAAACATGATTCATCTGGTAAAATAATGGGGATTGTGCACAGAGATGTTAGTCCCAAAAACATACTAATTTCCTATGAGGGTGAGGTAAAGTTAACTGATTTTGGAGTTGCAAAAGCTGCTTCAAAAATTCATCAGACTATTCCAGGTGGTATAAAAGGAAAAATTCCATATATGTCACCTGAGCAAGCTAAAGGTGAAGAAATAGACCATAGGTCAGATATTTACTCGCTTGGTTCAGTACTTTATGAAATGTGCACAGGGAAAAAGGCTTTCACAGGAGAAACTGATATTGCAATATTAGATAAAGTTAGAAAGGGTGAAGTGACTCTTCCGTCCCAAATTAATCCTAAAATACCTAAGCAACTGGAATCGATTATATTAAAAGCGATGAAATACAAACCAGAGGATAGATATCAGAGTGTAAATGAATTAAAGAAAGATCTTGAGAAGTTCTTAATTTCTTATAAAGGCGAGATCCCAACTTATGTAGATATTGCAAGATTCATGTCCGAACTTTTTTCTGACGAGATTAAAGAAAAAGGGATAATAATTGAAACTTTAAGAGAACCCCATATTTCTCCAAAAATTAAGGAAAAGAAAAAAGTAACTCCACCTGTTCCTCCTACAATTCCTGAAGAGAAAGAAGTTGAAAAGCCTAGGCTCGAGAAAGCTCCATTTGAAGAATATGAAGAGGAGAAAAAGAAGTCACCCTTACCCCTAATAATTGGTCTTGTTGCGATTCTGTTGATTGGAGGCGGGGCGTTATATTATTTTAAATTTGGGAAAACATCTCCTACTTCACAAGTAAAACCTGTAATAACTCCTCCTTCAAAAGTGGAAGAGGAAAAGGCACCTGAACAGCCTCAGGCTGAACTTGCTCAAAAACAACCACAAAAAACTGAAGAACAACCTGTAGTATCTCAACCTCCAACCCCTCAAAAACCAGCACCCACTCCGACCATTTCTCGTAGAACTCGGGAAAGAACTCCAGCTCCAGCGAGGGAAACTCGCAAAAGGGTTACCCGTCCAACTCCTACACCTCAACCTCAAAGCCCTGCTGTTAGTCCTCCTTCAGAACCAAAAACTACTGAAGAAAAACCTCCAACTGAAGTTCCAAAAGAAGAAAAACCCCCAACTCCAGAACCAGAAAAGGTGACTCCAGAAAAAGAGACTCAACAGACTAAAATTACACCTCCTCAACAAAAAATTAAAACAGGAGATATTGTTCCATTGAATCAAGTTGACAGTGAACCAGTAGTTCTAAAAAGAGTTGAGCCAAAATATCCACCAATAGCAAAAAGAATGGGAGTTAGTGGAGTGGTAATCATCAATGCTCTAATTTCAGAGAATGGAGATGTAATTCAAACAGTGATAATAAAGGGAATAAAAGGGCCTTATGGACTTAATGAAGCTGCTGAAAAAGCTGTTCAACAATGGAAGTTTAAACCTGCATTAAAAGACGGTGTACGTGTGAAAGTCTGGAAATTAATACCCATTAGATTTACAAAGCAATAAACTTAATAAAGGAGTGAAAAATGGCTCTAACAAAAGAGCAAGAACAGATTTACAGGAAAACTTTGGAGGAAACAAAAAAACAATTAGAGGAAATTGATGCACAGATGGAAAAAGAACTTCAAAAAATAAGAGAAAAATTAGCAGAACTTCAGCTTACCAAAAAAAATCTCCGACAGGTTTATGAAGCTACTGCGAAATTGTTAGGAATAGAAAGCGAGTTAGAAGAGGAAGAAGAGGAATCACCTGAGATTTCAAAAAAATAAACTTCTCTTTGGTAGTTTTCACTTATGGAAAAAAGCCTATGGATAAGATGTAATAATTGTGGGAAGATACTATACAAACAGGATATAATTGATAACTTATATGTTTGTCCAGCTTGCAATTTTCATTATCGCTTAACAGCCATTCAGAGATTAAACTATCTTTTTGACAAAAATAGCTGGAAAATTATAGATGAAGAAATTCAACCCACCGATCCTCTGAATTTTAAAGACAGTAAACCTTATAAACAAAGAATTGAAGAAAGTCGAAATAAAACTTCCTTATCAGAAGCTGTTATAAATGTTATGGGAACTATAGATGGTATTCCTGTAATAATGTCAATAATGGATTTCAGTTTTATTGGGGGAAGTATGGGCTCTGTCGTTGGAGAGAGAATTACAAGGGCAATAGAAAGAGCAGGAAAAGAAAAAAAGCCATTAATCATTCTCTCCTGTTCTGGGGGAGCTAGAATGCAGGAAGGAGTTCTTTCTCTTATGCAATTAGCGAAAACTAGTGCAGCTTTATCAAGGTTAGATGAACTTAAAGTTCCATATATATCAGTTTTATGTGATCCAACTACAGGAGGTGTCACTGCTAGCTTTGCAATGTTAGGAGATATTAATATTGCGGAGCCTTATGCATTGATTGGATTTGCGGGCCCGAGAGTTATTGAACAAACAATAAAAGAAAAATTGCCAAAAAATTTCCAAAGAGCAGAATTTCTTCTCCAACATGGTCTATTAGACGATGTTGTGCCGAGAAAAAACTTGAGAGAATATCTTATAAGAGCATTACGACTTCTCTTAAATCAACCCAAATGAAAAATAATCCAGCCCTTAATTATCTCGAATCCTTAAAAAGATTTGGTATTGTTTTAGGTTTAGAAAAAATTAAAATTGTTCTAAATGAATTCAATAATCCGCACGAAAAATTTCCATCTATTATAGTTGGTGGAACAAATGGAAAAGGCTCAGTATGTGCTATAATTGCAGAAGCTCTTAAAAATCATAATTTTAAAACAGGCCTTTATACATCACCGCATCTTATAAGTTTGGAAGAAAGAATTAGAATAAATAATAAATACATTCCTTCATTAAAACTTGAAGAAATAATAACTGAAGTTTCAGACAAAGTAAACTCTCTTTTAAAAAAAAATAAAATAAATGCACCTCTAACTTATTTTGAAACTCTTACTGTATGTGCATTTTTATATTTTGCCAGAGAAAAGATAGATATTGCAGTATTAGAAGTCGGACTCGGAGGAAGATTAGATGCTACAAATGTTGTTAACCCAATTCTTTCCATCATTACAAATGTTTCAAAAGACCATCAAAATTATCTTGGAAACACGGTGAGAGAAATTGCAAGGGAAAAGTCAGGAATAATAAAAAGAAACATCCCAATTTTATGTGGATGCAAGAGGGGTACTGCTTATAACGTTATAAGAGAAAAATCAAAAAGAGAAGGAGCTCCCTTTTATTCTATATTCAGTAATTTAAAAAATATTAAAATCAAGAAAAAAAACCTTTATTATGAAGTGGAATTAGAAACAAAAGAGAACTTTTATTTATTCAAACCTTCTCTTCTCGGCTTTCATCAAGTGGAAAATTCTATAATTGCTATCAATGCATTAGAAATATTGAGTAAAATATGGAAGCCTTTAAATAAACACAAAATAATTAATGCCATTGAGAAAGTTTCATGGCCTGGGAGATTGGAATTGGTAAATATAAGACCATTAATAATCATGGATGGAGCTCACAATGTAAATGGGGTAACTACTTTAAAGAAATTTTTAATAGAAAACAATTTATATCCTTATATTTTAATATTTGCGATTATGAAGGACAAAGAAATTAAGAAAATTTCCCACTTAATTTTTCCTCAAGCTAAAAAAATTTTTCTTACAAAATTTTCTTATCATCGAGCAGCTGACCCAGAATATATCTATAAAATCTCTTTACCTTATAGAGAAAAAATTGTTATAGAAAAAAACCCTGGGGATGCTTTAAAAAAAGCCAAAATATTATCCTCTGAAAATGACATAATTCTCATAACAGGTTCTTTATTCTTAGTAGGAGAGATAAAAAAATTTTTAAATTTTCATTAACTTGACTTAATTATTTATTTTGTTATAATTCAATAAAATTTTTTGTTAAAAATTGGAGGTTAAAATGAGATTAAAATACTTCTTAACTCTGTTACTTGCAGTATCCTTTATTGCTTTTGCTCAGGAAGAGCAGAAAAAAATTCTTCAAATAGAAAAAGCTGAAATTTTTAAGGAAATATACCCATTGATTCAGGATAATGATCTTTATTGCTCTTTTTATATTACAAAAAAGCCAAGATTTGAAATAAAAATCATAGGTTCTGAAACAATGAAGGAAAAAATACAGATGAGCGATAGAGATATTTTTTACATCAACAGAGGTAGTAAAGATGGAATAAAGGTTGGTGATAAATTCACTATTTTAGAAGTGGGAAGAACGATCACTCATCCAAGAAAATGGAAAATTTTTGGAAAAGTGGTGTTCAAAAGAGGAATTGCAAAAGTTACTTGCGTGGAAGAGGAAAAAGCATGTGTTGAAGTATTAAAATCATGCAGTGCTGTAAGAGTAAAAAATAGTTATCTTGTTCCATTTGAAGAAAAAGAGGGATTAATGGGTAAAAATCTCGGATATAATATTTGTGATTTAAAAGAAAAGGAATTAAAAGGCACAATAATTTACATACAAAATGATTTTGTAGAAGCAGGAAAAAACCACTGGGTCAGCATTGATTTAGGAAGGGAGGACGGAATTTTTATTGGACTACAAATGACTATTTACAGGTATCTCAAGAAAAATCTCCCAAGAAAAGTAATAGGAAATTTAATTATAGTGGATACGCAAGCCAAGACCTCTACAGGGAAAATACTTTCGTGCAGGGATGCAGTATATGTTGGAGATGAAGTAGAACCTATAATACCATTAAAGAAAAAATAGATTCTTTTAATTTAACCCTCCAAATAATTGACTTAAAAATTGATTTAATTAATTCCTTAAGATAAATACCTCAGTACCTCGGTTTAATATTGATAAATAAAATATAGATTTGTTATTATAATTTAATGATTTGGAATAATCAGGTTGCAATAGAAATAGAGAATCTCCATAAAATATTTAAGAGAGGTCTCTTCCGACCACAAGTCATTCATGCTCTAAAAGGCATTAATCTAAAGATTAAAAAAGGAGAAATTTTCTGTCTTCTAGGACCGAATGGAGCAGGGAAAACTACACTTTTAAACATACTCTCTTTATTACTCTATCCTGATAAGGGAAAAATAAAAATTTTCAATCAAGATATTTCCAAGAAAGAAAATTTTTTAAAGGCTCGACTAAATTTGTGCTCAGGAAATCCAAATTTCCCATGGACATTAACTGTCTATGAAATATTAAATTTTTATGGAAAATTATATGGCTTAAGGGGAAAAAAACTCAAGAAAAGAATCGCTAAATACTGTGAATTGCTTGAAATTAAAAATTTTCTGAATAGGCGGTTTGAAGAATTGTCTACTGGAACAAAACAACGTCTTGCCCTTGCTAAAAGTTTACTAAATGAACCTGAGCTTCTATTTTTGGACGAGCCTACTGCTGGGCTTGATCCTGATATTGCTCTAAAAATACGAAATATTATTAAAAAAATACATTCAGAAAAAAAGCCTACTATAATTTTAACAACTCATTACATGGCCGAAGCAGAAATGTTAGCTGAACGTATAGCTTTTATAAAAGATGGAGAGATCTTAGCTGAAGGTACTCCTCAGGGATTAAAAGAAAAACTTTCCGCTAATAACTTAGAGGAGGTCTTTCTTGAATTGGTTAAATAGAACAATTTCATTTGCTTATAGAAATTATATTTTTGCAAAAAGAAGTTTTTTTTCTTTCGCTGAAATTATTTTCTGGCCTGTTGTAGGCTTATTTTCCATTGGACTAATGGGAAACTTTCTCAAGTTTACAAAACCTCAACTTGGTTTTATTCTTTCAGGGGTAATAGCAATGGGAGTTCTTCAAGTAAATCAGCTCGATGTAGCTTATTGTTTATTATTTGATATCTGGGGAAAAAGCATTAAACATACTTTCCTTTCACCAACTGGAATTACAGAATTAATGATCGGTTCCTGGATTGTTGGAATTATAAGAGGTATACTTGTATTTTTTATATTAACTATCTCTTCATGCATTTTTTTTGATTTTTACCTTCCGGGATTTATGCCTACTTTAATATTTCTTATCGGATTATTTTTAAATGGCTTAATTATTGGGATGGGCGTTTGTTATTTCATTCTCACATTTGGGCAAAGGGCAGAAGTTACAGCTTGGTCATTAGTTATTGTGGTTCTCTTATTAGCTGGAATTTATTATCCTGTAGAAATTTTCCCCCCTTTCTTAAGATATTTGGCTAATCTAATTCCTCTGACTTATTTTTTGGAATACTTCAGAACTTTTTATGGATTCTCATTTAATTCAAAATTTTTACTTTTAAAAGCTTTTGGCCTAAGTTTTCTATATACTCTTGGATGCCTAATAATTTTGAATATTGCTCTTAGAATTGCTAAAAAGAAGGGAACTTTAATAAAACTCTCTGAATAATTACGACTTCTTCTTCGAGGACGATTTTTTCTTTTCTTTTTTTACAAACTCAGTTCCAACAAGTTCTAAAATAGCCATCTCCGCGCCATCTCCCTCTCTTGGACCAAGTTTTATTATTCTCGTGTAACCTCCTGGCCTCTCCGCAAATCTTGGCCCAAGCTCATCAAATAATTTTTTAACAACTTCTTTTTTAAAAATAAAAGCAAGTGCTTGCCGTCTTGTATGCAATGTATTTTTCTTAGCTAAAGTTATCATTTTTTCAGCCAATGGTCTCGCAGCTTTTGCTTTTGCAAGGGTTGTTATTATTCTCTCTTTATCCAGCAGGGATGTGACAAGATTTCTTAATAATGCTCTCCTATGAGCAGGATTTCTTCTTAACTTTTTCCCACCAACCCTATGTCTCATCTTCAGACTCCTCTTTCTCTATAATTTTATGAATTCTTTCAAGTAATTTAGGATGAAGTTCAACTCCTAAGCTTAATCCTAAATTTTCTAAAGTCTCTTTAATTTCATTAAGTGATTTTCTTCCAAAATTTTTAGTTTTCAAAAGCTCATCCTCGTTTTTTTGGACTAATTCATAAATTCTTTCAACCCCAGCTGCCTTCAAACAATTATTCGATCTAACTGATAACTCTAAATGCTCAATCGGTTTTGCAAGCAATTCAGAAAAAGACATCAAAGGAATTTCTTTTTTTGAAGGCTTGACCTCTAACTCTTCTGATTGATCAACAAAATTCATGAAAATTAATAAATGATCCCGTAAAATTTTGGCAGCCCGAGAGATTGCATCTTGGGGATGGATGGCTCCATTTGTCCATATTTCAATAATCAATTTTTCATAATCAGTTCTTTCTCCAACTCTTGTTGGTTCTACTTTATAATTTACTTTTTTTATTGGAGAATGAACCGAATCTAAAGGTATATAACCAAGGCTTAAATCCTCGTCATAATTACGGTCCGCAGGAACATATCCAATATTATTTTTAACCCTCATTTCCATCTCAAGCTTTCCATCTTCATCCAATGTTGCGATATGAATATTAGGATCTAAAATTTCTATATCTCCATCATGAATTATATCTTTGGATTTCACCTCACCAGGTCCTACTGCTTTTAAAGTCATTATTTTGACTTTATCAGTTTTTAGTTTTATGGGAATACTCTTCAGATTTAGAATTATATCTGTAACATCCTCAAAAACACCTGAAATTGAGCTAAATTCATGAAGAACCCCTTCAATCTTCACAGCTGTTATTGCAGCTCCTTCAATTGACGATAGAAGAACTCTTCTTAAAGAATTTCCTATTGTTACTCCATATCCTCTTTCAAAGGGCTGAGCATAAAATAAACCATATTTATTTGTCAAAGTTTTATAATCGCATTCCAAAAAACGCGGCCTCTGTAACTTTCTAATCCCATCAACCATAGGCTCCTCCTCTTAATTAAAGTTTTACTTAGAATATAACTCTACTATATAATGCTCCTCCACAGGAAGAGTTACATCCTGGCGTGTTGGGAGAGAAATGATTTTACCTTTCATTGCTTCTCTATCAACCTCTATCCAACCAGGAATTTCCTTATCTTTATTAAAATCAAAAACTGCTTTTATATTTTCATTTTGGGCAGATTTATCTTTAAAGGTAATTTCATCCCCGACTTTTACTAAATAAGAAGGAATATCAACTTTTCTATTATTTACTCTTATATGTCCGTGAACTATTAATTGCCTTGCATGAGCTCTTGAATAGGCAAAACCTATCAAATAAACCACATTGTCAAGTCTTCTCTCGAGCATAACCAATAGATTCTCTCCTGTTGGACCTCGCATCCGTTCTGCTCTCTCAAAAAATAATCTAAATTGCCTTTCCGACATTCCATAATATCTTTTAACTTTCTGTTTTTCTCTCAATTGTAATCCATAACCCATCAATCTCTTTCTTATTCTTCCATGTTGACCTGGGCCATATGGTCTTCTCTCAAGCGGGCATTTATCTGTCAGACATTTCTGCCCTTTTAAAAATAGTTTTGTCCTTTCTGTCCTGCATAAACGGCATTTAGGTCCTCTATATCTAGCCACCTTCTACCTCCTTTAGATTTGGTAGCTCTTCTTTGTGAAAATTATAAAAAATTATACTCTCCTCCTCTTTCTTGGCCTACAGCCATTATGTGGAATGGGAGTCACATCCCTTATTGACTTTATTTCTAATCCTGCTGCTTGAAGTGCTCTTATAGCAGGTTCTCTTCCTGCACCAGGTCCTTTTACACGAACATCAATATATCGAACTCCATACTCTTTTGCTTTGTTAGCTGCATCTTGTGCAGCCATCTGTGCAGCAAAAGGGGTTCCTTTTCTTGCTCCTTTAAATCCAGTCACTCCTCCACTTGACCAACATAAAGTATTTCCTTTCTGATCCGTAATCGTAACAATTGTATTATTAAAAGTTGCCTGAATATGTGCAACCGCAAAGCCAACTTCCTTTTTTTCTTTCTTTTTTCTTCTACCTCTTGGTCTTCTTGGCATTTTTTCTTACCTCCCTTCTTTTCTCCTCTTCATTAAATTACCCCTTGGTCCTTTTCTTGTCCGAGCATTAGATCTTGTTCTTTGTCCTCTAACAGGTAGATTCCTTTTATGTCTGAGTCCACGATAACATCCTATATCAATGAGTCTCTTTATATTCATTGCAACTTCTTTTCTTAGTTCTCCTTCTACCTTTTCACGCTTTTCAATAATCATTCGTATTCTATTTATCTCATCCTCTGTTAAATCCTTGACCTTCTTGTCCTTGTCAACCTTTGCTTCTTCAAGAATCTTATTTGATTTTGAACGCCCGATTCCATAAATATAGGTTAAGCCTATTTCTACTCTTTTATTCGGCGGAAGAGTTACACCAGCTATTCTTGCCATTCTTTCACCTCTTTATTTAACCTTGTCTTTGTTTATGTTTTGGATTTTCACAAATTACCCTTACAGAACCTTTTCTTTTTATAATTTTACATTTATTACATATTTTCTTTACTGAAGCTCTTACTTTCATTTTTTACCTCATTTATATCTATAAATTATTCTGCCTCTTGTTAAATCATATGGAGAGAGCTCCACTAAAACTCTATCTCCGGGCAATATTCTAATAAAGTGTTTTCTCATCCTACCTGAAACATGTGCTAAAACTACATGTTTGTTATCCAGTTCTACTCTAAACATAGCATTTGGCAAACTTTCTATTACAGTACCTTCTACTTCGATTGGTTCTTCCTTACGCATTTTACTCCTCTCTATTAAGCGAACTTAAGATCAGTGGACCGTTATTAGTGACAGCAACACTATGTTCAAAGTGAGCCGCCCTGCTTCTGTCTTTTGTAATTGCAGTCCAGTTATCTGGAAGTATCTCTACCTCGTGACTGCCTGCTGCTATCATTGGTTCAATAGCAAGAACCATGCCTTTTTTTATTCTTGGGCCTCTTCCTGAAGGTCCAAAATTTGGGATTTGCGGATCTTCATGTAAAGAAGTTCCTATCCCATGTCCTACAAAATCTCTAATTACTGAAAAGCCGTTCTTTTCAACAAATTGTTGTATGGCATTGGAAATATCCGATATTCTATTACCTTCTTTTGCCATACTTATCCCAATTTCTAAAGCCCTTTTACCAACTTCCAGCAACTTCTTGCTTTCACTCGATATATTTCCCACACCCACAGTAATAGCTGCATCTCCATAATATCCCCTGAAATAAACACCCAAATCCAAGCTTACAATATCTCCTTCTTTTAGTTTTCTCTCAGAAGGAATACCATGAACAATTTCTTCATTTATAGAAACACAAAGAGAATAAGGGTATCCTCTATATCCTTTGAATGCTGGCTTAGCTTCCATTTCTTCTATTCTTTTATTGGCGTATCTTTCAAGCTCTATTGTTTTTATACCTGGCCTTATCATTTCCTTGAGCTCATGAAGGATTTTTGCCACTATATAATTTGCCTCTTTCATACATTCTATTTCTTCCTCTGTTTTATAGATAATCACCTCTTCTCTCCGCAAATCTCCTCATATTACCTTTAATTATAGCATAAATTCTGTTAAATATCTCTTCAATATCTGATTCTCCTACAACTCTAAAATAATTTCCCTTCCTCTGATAATAGTTAACCAAAGGCTTTGTTTCTTCCTCATAAACCTTTAACCTTCTATTTATTACATCCTCTTTGTCATCATCCCTTATAATGAGTTCTCCTCCACATTCATCACACTTATTATTTATTTTCGGCTTGGTGAGTAATATATTGCAAATTGCGCCACAGTTTTTACATATTCGTCGTGAAGTAAGACGCTTTATTATTTCATCCCTATTAACTGAAATCTCAATCACTAATTCTTGCTGGTCATTGAATAACTTATAAAACTTTTCTGCCTGTTCTATATTTCTTGGAAATCCATCTAAAATGTATCCATTTTTACAATCATCTCTTTTTAATCTTTCTTTTAATATAGCAAATATAAGCTCATCATCCACAAGCTCTCCCTTTTCCATCTTCTCTTTCGCTTTTACACCTAATTCTGATCCTTTTTCAACCTCTTCCCGCAATATATCCCCTGTAGAGATTTTAGGTATACCAAGTTTCTTAGAAAGTAATTCTGCCTGAGTTCCTTTACCCGCGCCAGGTGGACCTAACAGAATAATTCTCATTTTTTTTATCTTCTACCCCTAATTCTTACTTTTTTCATAAAACCGTCATAATGTCTCATTACTAATTGAGCCTCTATCTGCTGAAGCGTATCCATTGCTACTCCAACTACTATCAAAATAGATGTTCCACCAAAATAGAATTGAACATTTAATCCCTGCGTGAACCATTTTGGTAAATTTGCTTCAAGAAAATCTCCAATTAGAGGAATTGCCTGAACTTTAAATCCTGTCATAAGAAATTCAGGTAAAATAGCAATTGCAGCTAAATAAATTGCTCCCACCAATGTTATTCTTGATAGAACATTATCTATATAATCAGCGGTATTTTTACCAGGTCTAATACCAGGTATATATCCTCCATATTTTCTTAAATTGTCCGCTACATCACTCGGATTGAATATTATTGAAACATAAAAATATGTAAAAAAGATTATAGAAATAATATATAACAAATTATAAAGCGGCATTCCCCAACCAAATTGCCGAGCTATTGATTCTGCAATCGGATGTTTTATAAAATTGGCAAGGGTTGGGGGAATTGTTATGATTGAAGCAGCAAAAATAATTGGAATAACTCCTCCTGTATTCACTCTTAAAGGTAAGTGTGTACTCTGACCCCCATATATTTTTCTTCCAACAACTCTCTTAGCATATGATACAGGAATACGCCTATGGGCTCTTTCCACAAAGACTATAACTGCAATTACTGAGATCATCAAAATTAATAAAAATATTAAACGTAATGGCGTCATATCTCCTGTTTTCAAGCCTAAAAGAACCGTTTGAATACCCCTGGGAAAATCAACTACAATGCCTGCAAAAATGATAAGAGAGATGCCATTTCCTATTCCTCTTTCTGAAATCTGTTCTCCAAGCCACATTATAAACACAGTTCCAGTTGTTAATGTAAGAACTGTTAAAAGACGAAATCCCCAACCTGGATTTGGAACTATTGGAGCTCCCCCTGGGGCATGCAATTTTTCAAGAAATATGCTTATTCCAAATGCTTGGATGACACAAATTAAAACTGTTCCATAACGGGTATATTGAGTAATTTTCCTTCTTCCAAGCTCACCTTCTTTAGATAATCTTTCTAAATAGGGCCATACAACGGTCAGAAGCTGAAGAATAATCGAAGCACTAATATATGGCATTATCCCAAGGGCAAATATTGTCATTCTTGACATGTTTCGCCCTGAAAATAGATCAATAAAACCAAGAATAGTTCCTTTTGCTGTTTGCCAGAATTCGGCTAACGCTTCAGCACTTATACCAGGATTTGGTATTACCGAACCAATTCTGTAAATAGCCAAGAGGGCAAGTGTAAAAAATATTCTTTTCCTTAAATCCGGAATAACGAACATATTTCGGATGCTTTCTAACATTTTATTCAGCTCCTATTATAATTGCCTGGCCTCCAGCTTTCTCTATCTTTTCTTTGGCGCTTTCACTGAAACTATGAGCATAAATCTTCTTAGCTGAACTTATCTCACCTCGAGCCAATATTTTAACTTTCTGGGTTAATTTTTTTATAAGACCAGCTTCTTTTAAATCTTCTAATTTAATCTCCTTTTTTGGTATTTCGGATATTCTATCAAGGTTAACAATCTGATACTCTTCTTTAAAAGGAGAAGTAAATCCTCTTTTTGGAACTCTTCTGTGCAGGGGCATCTGACCGCCTTCAAATCCTCTTTTCAAGGAATGACCAGACCTTGACTTTTGGCCTTTATGTCCTCTACAGGCTGTTTTACCATGTCCTGAACCAGGCCCTCGCCCCACTCTTTTTCTATTCTTTCTAGATCCTTTTGCTGGCTTCAAATTACTTAAATTCATTTTCTCGTCACCTCATTTGTTTTTTTCTTCTCTTTATTTCTCTCTGGATTTATCCGTTCCACACACACCAGATGTTTAACCTTATTAATCATTCCCCATATCTCCGGTCTGTCTTCTCTTATTACTTCATGATGTAATTTTCTTAAACCAAGTCCTTTAATAACCTCTCTCTGTTTTTTAGGTCGTCCAATTAAACTCCTTACTAATTTTATTTTCAATTTTCCATAATTTTTCATTTCCTTTTTCATGATAACAATTCCTCCACCTTCTTCCCTCTCATTTCAGCTACTTCTTCAGGACTTTTAAGCTGCTTTAAAGCTTCCATTGTAGCATTTGCCATACTATAAGGATTATTGCTACCAATGGATTTAGTAAGAATATCTTTTATTCCTGCTAAACTAACAATAGCTCTTACAGCTCCTCCCGCAATTACACCTGTTCCTTTTGAAGCAGGTCGAAGAACCACAAGTCCTGCTCCATAATGCCCTACCACATAGTGTGGTATTGTATCTTTATGAATTGGAACTTTTATTAAATTTTTCTTTGCATTTTCTACAGCCTTTTTAATAGCCTGAGGAACCTCTCTAGCTTTTCCTTTCCCAATTCCTACTCTACCTCTTCCATCTCCAACTGCTACCAGTACACTAAAACTTAAATTCTTTCCGCCTGTTACAACCTTTGCAACCCTTCTTATAGAGATAACCTGTTCTTTAAATTCAACTTCTTCTATTGCTTCCTGTTCTTCTAATTCTTCCTTTTCTTCCTTCATTTCTCCTCCTTAATTTAGAATTCTAATCCCTTTTCTCGTGCTCCCTCAGCTAAAGCTTTCACCCTACCATGATAGGGATAACCACTTCTATCGAATACAACCTTTTTAATATTTTTTTGAAGTAATCTTTCCGCAATTCTCTGTCCCACTTTCCTTGCTATTTCTATATTTTTATTATTTTTCTTTGTGGGATCTTTCAAATCCTTTTCAAGGCTCGAAGCAGAAGCTATTGTTACTCCATTCACATCATCAACAGCCTGAGCATAAATATATCTGTTACTCTTATAAACACACAGCCTAGGTCTTTCCATTGTTCCCCTTATCTTTTTTCTAATTCTTTTTTTTATTCTTTCTCTTCGAGCTCTTTTTAAAATTGCTTTATCCTTAATCATATTTACTTCTGCCCTCCTACACCGGCTCTTCTTTCCTTTTTCTTAAGTTGTTCACCAACATATCTTATTCCTTTCAATTTATAAGGATCAGGCTTTCTAAAAGCCCTTATTTCTGCTGCAACCTGTCCAACTTTTTGTTTATCTATTCCTGATACAGTTATTAAAGTTGGTTTTTCAACTTTTATCTCTATCCCATCTGGTACAGGGTATACAATTGGATGAGAATAACCCAAGTTCAGTATTAACTGTTTTCCTTGTAATTGTGCTTTGTATCCAACACCTGAAATTTCCAATTGTTTTGTAAAACCCTGAGTAACACCAATTACAGCATTATTTGCCAAGCTCCTTGCCAAGCCATGAAAAGCTCTTTGCTGTCTTGAATCATTTGACCTTTCGAAAATTAATTTATTATCCTCTATTCTTGCCTTTATTCCCTTAAATAATGGGGTAGTTAATTTCCCTTTTGGACCTTGAATCTCTATATGGTCTGAACCAATATTTACCTTTACATTTTCAGGTAATTGAATTGGCCTTCTACCTATTTTGGACATTTTCTCCTCTCCATTTCACCAAATATAACAAAGCACTTCTCCTCCAACTCTCAATTGCCTACATTTTTTATCAGTTAAGACTCCTTTTGAAGTTGAAATTATTGCAATTCCTAATCCATTCATTACTCTTGGGACCTCATCTGCTCCACAATATACTCTTCTTCCAGGTTTACTAACTCTTTCTAATCCAGAAATCACGCTTTTTCCTTTATAATATTTAAGGGTCAATTTTAATATTCCCTGTTTATTATCATCTTCTACTTTAAAATTATGAATATAACCTTCTTCCTTGAGAATTTTCGCAATCTCCACTTTTAGATTGGAAGAAGGAATTGAAACTTCTTTTGCCTTAACCATTATCGCATTGCGTATCCTTGTTAACATATCAGCTATTGGATCCGTCATAGTCATTTTTTTAACTCCTTCAAAATTTATTACCTTACCACGATGCTTTTTTTACTCCTGGAATTTCACCTCTAAGGGCTAATTCCCTGAAACATAAACGACACATATCAAACTTTCTCAAATAACCTCTTGGTCTTCCACAAATTCTACATCTATTTCTTTTTCTAACTTTAAATTTTGGCTCCTTCAAGGTCTTCGCAATCGAAGCTGTTCTCGCCATATTTTCTTCCTCCTTTTACCTCTCTCTAAAAGGCATTCCTAAATATTTTAATAGAGCATAACCCTCCTCATTGGTTTTAGCAGTAGTTACAATCGTTATATTCATACCCCTTGGTTTCTCAACTTTTGAATAATCAATCTCCGGAAAAACGAGTTGATCTTTTAAACCTAATGTATAATTACCTCTTCCATCAAAGGAACGAGGAGAAACACCTCTGAAATCTCTTACTCTTGGAAGAACAATATTAACCAATCTATCAAAAAATTCATACATCCTTTCCCCTCTTAATGTAACAGTACAACCAATAGCTTGCCCTTTTCTCACTCTAAAAGCAGATATTGATTTTTTTGCCCTTCTTATAGAGGGCCATTGACCTGTAATGAGACTTAATTCTTTCATAGCAGAATCCAAAGCTTTTATATTTTGGGTTGCTTCACCAACTCCCATATTTATAACTATCTTTTCTAACCTTGGAACCGCCATCTTATTCTTGTAACCAAATTCCTCCTGTAGCTTTGGAATTACCTCCTTTTCATATAATTCTCTTAATCTGCTTTTCATTTTTCACCTTACCTGTCAAGGGATGTTCCACATCTATGACAAATTCTTACTTTAGTTCCGTCTTCAAGTATTCTTTTCCTTATTCTCACACCCCTATCACATTCTGGGCAATAAATCATTAAATTTGAAATATGAATAGGAGCCTCCTTTTCCATTATTCCACCTTGAATATTTCTCTGAGGATTTGGTCTCACAAACTCTTTTACAAAATTCACCTTCTCCACAACCGCTCTATTCTCTTTGGGTAAAACCTTAAGAACCTTCCCTTTTTTACCCTTATCCTTACCAGCAATTACGACCACTATATCATTCTTTTTTATTGAAACTTTATTTCCCATTTTAAATCACCTCAGGTGCAAGTGAAACTATCTTCATGAACTTCTTTTCTCTTAACTCTCTGGCTACAGGTCCAAAGACTCTGGTTCCAATTGGATCTCCATTTTTATCAATTAAAACCGCAGCGTTATCATCAAATCTAATATAAGACCCGTCCTTCCGCCTTATTTCTTTTCTTGTTCTAACAATCACTGCCCTAACAACCTTTCCTTTCGGAATCTTACTATTTGGTTCAGCTTCTTTAACAGAAGCCGTAATAACATCTCCAATTGAAGCAAACCTGCCCACACCTCCACCAACAGCATGTATGCACATTATTTTTTTTGCTCCTGTATTATCAGCAACATTAAGAATGCTCTGTGCTTGTATCATCTTTCTCTACCTCTTCCACTGATGGTTCTGCTCCCTTTTCTTTGGAGCCAACACTTAATATCTCAAGAACTCGCCACCTCTTCCTCTTACTAAGGGGGCGAGTCTCTATTATCTTCACAACATCTCCCACTTTACATTTTTCATATTCATCATGTGCTAGGTATTTTTTTCTTTTCTTAATGGTCTTTTTATATAATGGATGCTGAACTAACCGAGTAACAGTTACAGTTACTGTTTTTTGCATTTTATCACTTGTAACCACTCCAATTAATGTTTTCCTTCTACTTTTTTCCTTCATTGTTCGCTTGTTCCCTTCTCCTTTCATTTAATATTGTTTTTATTCGAGCTATATCTCTTTTTATTAATTTCATTTTCATAGGATTATCTAATTGCCCTAATGAATGTTGAATTTTTAATTTAAATAACTGCTCTTTTAATTCCTTTTCCTTGTTTTGAAGTTCCTCTTCGCTTAGTTCTCTGAGCTCACTTGCTCTCATTTTAACTCACCTCATTTAATCAAACCTTGTGACAAACCTTGTCTTAATTGGCAATTTATGGGATGCCAATCTCATAGCTTCTCTAGCAACCTCCTCCGATACACCTTCCATTTCATAAATAATCCTTCCTGGACGAATAACATCAACCCAATACTCTGGATCTCCTTTCCCTTTTCCCATTCTTGATTCTGTAGGCTTCTTTGTAACAGGCTTCCACGGAAATACTCTGACCCATACTTTTCCTTTTCTCTTTACAAAATGTGTCAATGCAATTCTTCCTGCTTCAATCTGCCTAGCAGTAAGCCAACAGGGCTCCAGAGCTTGCAATCCATAGTCTCCAAAAGCAAGGGTGTTTCCTCTGTATGCTTTTCCTTTCATTCGCCCTCTCTGCTGCTTTCTGAATTTTACTTTTTTCGGCATTAACATCGTTAAATCTCCTCCATTATTTGTTTAGATGGAGAAAATTTCACCTTATCAACATCTCCCTTATATATCCAAACCTTAACTCCTATTAAACCATATTTTGTGAATGCTTCTGCAAAGCCGTAATCAATATCAGCTTTAAGAGTTTGTAATGGTAATCGTCCATAAAGATACCATTCTGAACGAGCAATTTCCACACCTCCAAGTCTTCCCGAACACATTACTTTTATCCCTTTTGCTCCCATTCTTAAAGCTGAATCAACCGCTTTTCTCATTGCCCTTCTGTACGAAACTCTTTTTTCCAGCTGGAGTGCAATTCCCTCTGCGACTAACTGAGCATCAAGCTCTGGTTTAAGAATTTCTTGAATATCTATGTAAACTTCCTTATTTGTCATTTTCTGAATTTCATTTCTTAAGTTTTCTATTTCTCTTCCTCCTCTTCCAATAATTATTCCCGACCTTGCAGTATTTATGATTACCCTCATTTTATCCGCAACTCTCTCAATCTCAATACTTGAAATACCAGCATGAAAATAACGATTCTTTATCTCTCTTTTAATTGCTAAATCCTGATGTACTAATTCTGCATACTCTTTGCCCTTGGCAAACCATCGTGAACGCCATCCTTTATTAAATCCAATTCGAAATCCATATGGATGTGTTTTCTGACCCAAGGCTTACCTCCCTTTCTTTTCTTCCAAACAAATTGTTATATGGCTCATTCTTTTTAAAATTCTGTGAGCACGACCAAAAGGAGCAGGCCTAAATCTTTTTAATGATGGCCCCTGGTCAACAAATGCTCGAGAAATAAATAAATTATCTACGTCCACTTGAGGACTTTTCTGCTGAGCATTACTTACTGCAGATCTCAGAACTTTCTCAACAATTTTCGAAGCTTTTCTCTTTCTAAGGAATTTCAGAATCGATAATGCTTCTCCAACATACTTTCCTCTAATTAGATCAACCACAAGTCTGCATTTCTGCGGTGAAATACGGATATATCTTCCTTTTGCAACTCCAAGAAACTCTTCTTTTTTTGCTACTTCTCCCATTTTCACTTCTTCATTTTTATAGTTTTACTTGTTTTAGAAGTATGTCCCTTAAAGGTTCTTGTAGGAGCAAATTCTCCTAATTTATGTCCAACCATGTTTTCTGTTATATAAACTGGTATAAATCTCTTTCCATTATGGACAGCAATTGTCATTCCTACCATTTCAGGTATAATAGTTGACCTCCTGGACCATGTTTTGATAACTTGCCTTTTCTGTCCCTGTTCTGCTAATTTCCTAATTTTTTTTAGTAAATGTTCATCTACAAATGGACCTTTCTTTAAAGACCTTCCCATTATTTACTTCTCCTTTTCACAATAAATCTATCTGTTCTCTTATTTTTCCTTGTTTTATAGCCCTTTGTAGGTAAACCTTCTGGTGACACAGGATGACGACCACCTTTAGACCTACCTTCTCCACCTCCATGAGGATGGTCAATGGGATTCATAGCAGTACCTCTTACATGAGGTCTTCTCCCTAGCCATCTCATTCTTCCTGCTTTTCCAATTGATATATTCTCATGATCCACATTTCCAACTTGACCTATTGTTGCCCTGCAATCTAAATGAATTAATCTAATCTCCGATGAAGGAAGTCTTACATGTGCATAATTACCTTCCTTAGCAAGAATCTGAGCTCCTGTACCAGCGCTTCTAACAAGCTGACCACCTTTCCCTTTTCTCAATTCAATATTATGTATTATTGTACCCACTGGGATATATCTCAGAGGCAAAGAATTCCCAGGAATTATATCAACCGGTCCATTGGATGATATAATTTTCTGACCTACTTTTAACCCTAATGGGCAAATTATATATCTCCTTTCTCCATCGGCATATTTTATTAAAGCTATATTTGCTGACCTATTAGGGTCATATTCTATGGTTTCTACAATTCCAGGAATATCTATTTTGTCTCTTTTGAAATCTATTATTCTATAAGCTCTCTTGTGTCCTCCTCCCCTGAATCTTATTGTAATCCATCCTAAATTGTTTCTTCCTCCAGTTTTTTTGAGAGGAACAACAAGAGGCTTATATGGTTCTTTTGCTGTAATCTCCTCAAACGTTAGACCTGTCCTGAATCTTGTTCCAGGTGTAACAGGCTTGTATTTTTTTATCCCCATCTCTATGCTCCTTCAAAGAATTCTATCATCTTCTCTCCTTCTTTTAACTTTACATAGGCTTTTTTCCAATCAGGCTTCTTTCCCTCTTTCAGCCCCATGCGTCTCTTTTTCCCTCTTACTCTGCATGTTCGAACCCTTTCAACCTTCACCTTGAATAATTCCTCAACAGCCTTTTTAATCTCGAGCTTATTAGCTCTTATATCTACTTCAAAACACAATTCTCGATTTTTGTCTTTAAGCCATGTGCTCTTTTCAGTTATTAATGGTCTTTTTATGATCTGATATTTATCACCTTTCATTTTAATCTCTCCATCAATCCATCGAATCCTCTCTTACTAAATATTATTTTATCATACAACAAAACATCGTAAATATTCACATCTTCCCAACCAACAGCTTTCATCTTTGGTATATTTCTAATCGCTAAAATCAAATTTTTATTTTTATTCGTGTCTATAAATAAACCCGAATCTATCTCTAAATTCTTAATAATTTCTAAACCCTTTTTAGTTTTAGGTTCATCCAACTCCAAGTTATCAACTATTATTATCTTATTTTCTTTTAATTTCATCGCAAGAGCTGACTTTAAAGCGTTCCTCTTCGCTTTCTTAGGTATCTGATAACTATAATCACGAGGCTTGGGGCCAAAAACTACTCCACCTTTTCTCCATAATGGGGATCGGATACTTCCTGCTCTTGCTCTACCTGTTCCTTTTTGCCTCCAAGGTTTTCTCCCTCCTCCACTTACCTCTCCCCTAGTCTTTGTGCAAGCAGTACCCCTTCTTTGGTTGGCTCTATAATTTATAACTGCCTCATATATTAAATGCTCCTTTACTGGATAAGAAAATACCTCATCTGGAAGAGCCATCTCTCCTACTTTATTCTTTCTGACATCAACAACTTCTAAAGTACTCATTTTTTCCTCTTAAAATCAGCTCTTTTTATAAAAACATAACTTCCATTGGCACCCGGGACAGCACCTTTAACAATTAATAAATGATTTTCCTTATCTATTTTTACTATTTTTAGATTTCTTACAGTAACTTTTTCTCCTCCCATCCTTCCAGGTAATCTTTTTCCTTTAATTACTCGAGCAGGGAAAGTTGAGGAGCCTATAGAACCAGGAGCACGATGAAACATTGAGCCATGACTAGCTCTTCCACCTTTAAATCCCCATCTTTTCACAACACCCTGAAATCCTTTCCCTTTACTAATTCCAGTTACATTTACCTTTTCACATCCCTCAAGGATTTCCAGGGTTATTTGGGCTCCCTCTTTTATATCATCATTATCATAATAAAATTCTTTCAATTTACGAACAGGAGGGACATTTGCTCTTTTGAAATGTCCTTCCAAAGGTTTGTTTATCTTCTTGGGGGGTTTTTCTTCAAGAAGGCCGAGTTGAACAGCTTTATATCCATCCCTTTCGACCGTTTTTTTCTGAACTACAACACATGGTCCAGCTTTTAAAACAGTAACAGGTATAGCAGTACCATCCTCGTCAAATATTTGAGTCATTCCAATTTTCTTTCCAATCAATCCCTCAATCACTTTCTCCTCCAAAAGCCTTAATTTCTACATCTATTCCTGCAGGAAGATCCAGTTTCTGAAGTTCTTCAATTGTTTCATTATTATAATTGCTAATATCAATTAGTCTTTTATGAATCCTCATCTCAAAATGTTCACGAGATCTTTTATCCACATGAGGAGATCTGAGAACACAAAAACGCTGAATCTTTGTTGGTAAGGGTATAGGGCCTGAAACTTTTGCTCCTGTTCTTTTAGCTTTTGCAACTATTTCTGCTACAGACTGATCCAACAGTCTATGATCAAATGACTTAAGCTTTATTCTTATCTTTTCCATTTCTATCTCACATCCTTATTTTAAATTTTACTCAAGTATTTCAGTAACAGTTCCAGCACCTACAGTTTTTCCTCCTTCTCTTATCGCAAACCTCAAACCTTTCTCCATCGCTATCGTCGTTATCAACTCAACCTCTATGTTCACATTATCTCCTGGCATCACCATCTCTACCCCAGCCGGTAACTTCACTGTACCTGTCACATCCGTTGTCCTGAAATAAAATTGCGGCCTATACCCACTGAAAAATGGAGTATGACGGCCTCCTTCCTCCTTCTTCAACGCATATATCTCCGCTCTAAACCTCTTGTGCGGCGTTATCGAACCAGGTGCTGCCAATACCATACCTCTCTCTACTTCCTCCTTCTCCGTACCCCTCAACAACACTCCTATGTTGTCTCCTGCTATCCCTTCATCCAATGTCTTGCGAAACATCTCCACTCCTGTAACTACCCTCTTCTTCGTCTCTCCAAATCCAACTATCTCTACCTCATCTCCTACCCTAATCTTCCCTCTCTCAACTCTCCCTGTCACAACCGTGCCTCTTCCACTTATCGAAAATACGTCCTCTATCGGCATCAAAAACGGTAAGTCCACCAACCTCTTCGGCTCAGGTATATACTCATCCACTGCCTTCATCAACTCTAATATCGGCTTGTTCTCTTCTCTTGATGGATCCCCATCTGTCTCCAACGCCTTCAATGCACTACCCCTAATCACTGGTATCTCATCACCAGGAAATTCATACTTCTTCAATAACTCCCGAATCTCTAACTCAACTAAATCCAATATCTCAGGATCATCAACTAAATCCACCTTGTTTATAAATACCACTATCGCAGGTACATTCACCTGCCGCGCCAATAATATGTGCTCACGTGTCTGCGGCATCGGCCCATCATCCGCCGCCACTACCAGTATCGCCCCATCCATCTGCGCTGCTCCTGTTATCATGTTCTTTATGTAGTCCGCATGCCCAGGACAATCTATGTGCGCATAATGACGCTTATCTGTCTCATACTCTATGTGCGCTATCTGTATCGTCAATCCCCTCGCCTTCTCCTCAGGTGCCTTGTCTATCTGATCATATGGAACAAACTGTACATTCGGATTAATCTTGTTCAATACCTTCGTTATCGCTGCTGTCAGCGTGGTCTTACCATGGTCTACGTGCCCTATCGTCCCTATATTCACATGCGGCTTCGTCCTTTCAAATTTTGGCTTCGCCATCCAATACCTCCTATACTAAAACTCTTCTCTCAATTCCTCCCAAGATTGTCTTTGTTATGTTAGGAGGAGTTGGTTGATATTCATAGAATTCCATTGTAAAAACGCCCCTTCCTTGGGTAATTGTTCTTAAAATAGTCGCATAACCAAACATTTCTGCTAAAGGTACTATTGCCTTAATCACTCGAGAACCTGCTCTCGTTTCCATACCTTCTATTTTTCCTCTCCGAGCGTTTATATCTCCAACTACATCTCCAATATATTCCTCTGGAATAACTACCTCCAGCTTCATTATAGGCTCAAGTAAAACAGGCTGAGCTTTCATAAAAGCCTGTTTAAATGCTAAAGAACCAGCAATTTTATATGCAATATCCGAGGAATCTACTTCGTGATAAGAACCATTAATAAGTGTAACCTTTACATCTATAATAGGATAACCAGCTAAAACTCCTATATCCATTGCTTCTCTTATTCCCATTTCAATTGAGGGTATAAAATTTGAGGGAATCACTCCTCCCTTTATCTTATTCACAAATTCAAAACCTTTACCTCTTTCAAGAGGTTCTATCTCAATTACACAATGACCATACTGTCCTTTCCCACCTGTCTGACGGATATATTTTCCTTCTCCCTCTGCCTTTGCAGTTATTGTCTCTCTGTAAGAAACCTGTGGCTTCCCGACATTTGCCCGAACATTGAATTCTCTTGCCATTCTGTCAATCAAAACTTCAAGGTGTAATTCACCCATACCTGATATTAAAGTCTGACCTGTATTGGGGTCTTTTCTGATTTTAAAAGTGGGATCTTCTTTAGCTAATTTTTCCAGAGCATTTGCTAGCTTAACATGGTCGCTCTTAGTTTTTGGTTCAATTGCAACTGAAATTACTGGTTCAGGGAATTTAATTGACTCCAGTAGAATTGGACGATGTCTCAAACAGAAAGTATCTCCTGTGGTAGCGTATTTCAAGCCAACAGTGGCTGCGATATCTCCTGCATAGACTTCCTTTATTTCCTCCCTTTTATTTGCATGCATCTTCAATAAGCGTGTTATTCTCTCTTCTTTGCCTTTTGTTGAATTATAAACCGTAGAGCCTACCTTTAAATGTCCGGAATAAACCCGGAAGAAGATTAATTGTCCAACAAATGGATCAGTCATTAACTTAAAAACAAGAGCTGAAAAAGGCTCATTATCGGAGGCTATCCTTTTCTCTTCTTTACCAGTATTTGGATTAATCCCCACTATAGGAGGAATATCTATAGGAGAAGGTAAATAATTTATTATTGCATCAAGAAGGGGTTGTATCCCTTTATTTCTAAAAGAGGCGCCACATAAAACAGGGTTAATTTTTAATGAAATTGTTCCCTTTCTCAAAACATTCCTTATTTCCTCTGGACTTATAGGTTTGTTTTCCAGATATTTCTCCATTATATCATCATCTATCTCACTTAACTTCTCTAACATCTCGCTCCTTTTTTCCAGAGCAAGTTCCTTATATTCAGGAGAAATCTCTCTTACCACAAATTTGTCTCCTTCCATTTCATATGGCCAAATTATTTCCTTCATCTCAATTAAATCAATAACTCCTTTAAATTCATCTTCCTTTCCAACAGGGATTTGCACTGGAACAGGATTAGCTCCTATTTTCTTTTTCATCTGCTCAATAACACTGAAAAAGTCGCTTCCCACTCTATCCATTTTATTTACATATGCAATTCTCGGCACCTTATATTTATCCGCCTGACGCCAAACAGTTTCAGACTGTGGTTCAACTCCGCCAACACCACAAAAAATAATAATTGCGCCATCAAGAACGCGTAGAGAGCGTTCAACTTCAGCAGTAAAATCAACGTGTCCAGGAGTATCAATTATATTTATCCTATGCCCTTTCCAAAAACAGGTTGTGGCAGCTGATGTTATAGTAATTCCCCTTTCCTGCTCTTGTTCCATCCAGTCCATAACAGCAGTGCCCTCATCAACTTCTCCTATTTTGTAGGTTATACCAGTGTAATAGAGTATTCTCTCTGTTGTGGTAGTCTTCCCCGCATCAATATGAGCCATAAATCCAATATTTCTTACTTTTTCTATTGGAACCTTCCTCGGCACCTTAAAAACCTCCTCACCATCTGTAGTGAGCAAAAGCTCTATTTGCTTCAGCCATTTTATGAGTATCTTCTCTTTTCTTGATTGCTCCACCTCTCTTATTCACAGCATCAATTATTTCAGCAGCCAGCTTCTCTTGCATTGATTTTCCATTCCTCTCACGTGCATATTTAACAATCCATCTTATGGCTAAGGAAATCGAGCGATCTTCATTAACCTCTACTGGAACTTGATATGTAGCTCCTCCTACTCTTCTAGATTTTGTTTCTAACAAAGGCCTAACATTTTCTACAGCTTTCTCAAACTGTTTTAATGGGTCTTGTTTGGTCTTTTTCCTTATCTCTTCAAGTGCTCCATAAACTATTTTCTGAGCTTTACTTTTCTTACCATCTTTCATAACCACATTTATAAGCTTGGCTATAAGTGTACTATTGTGTATAGGATCTGGCGGAATCTTCCTTTTTTTAACTTTTCCTCTTCTTGGCATTTTATTCCACCTGTTGAGCTATTACTTTCTCCTTAGGTTTTTTAGTCCCATATTTTGAGCGTCCCCGTCTACGTCCTTCAACACCAGCAGTGTCGAGCGCACCTCTAATAATATGATATCTCACACCAGGTAAATCTTTAACTCTTCCTCCTCTAATAAGCACTATTGAGTGCTCCTGTAAATTATGCCCGATTCCTGGTATGTAAGCAGTCACTTCAATTCCATTTGTTAATCTCACTCTCGCAACCTTTCTTAATGCTGAATTTGGTTTCTTCGGAGTTGTGGTAAAAACTCGAACACAAACTCCCCTTTTCTGAGGACAACCCTCAAGTGCAGGGGATTTACTTTTTTCTTTTACTTTTTTTCTACCATATCTTATAAGTTGATTTATAGTAGGCAAATAAACCTCCTCCTTTCAGGTATAGGTTTTTATCCTTTCGAAGGAAGTTTTTACTTCCCTCTGAGGATTAATGAATAATACCAAAAAATGCTAGCTATGTCAAGATTTAGGGGGATCTGGCAAGGTGGTTGTGGGCTCTTCTGATGAAGGCTCTTCCTCTTCCACGATTCTCACATTTTCGTAATACCTGAAACCAGTTCCAGCAGGAATAAGTCGGCCCATTATTATATTCTCTTTTAATCCTCTTAAGTTATCTACTTTTCCAAATAAGCTAGCTTCTGTTAAAACCCTTGTGGTTTCCTGAAATGAAGCTGCTGAAATAAAGCTGTCTGTACTTAAAGCAGCCTTTGTTATACCTAAAAGTATTGGACGAGCCCTTGCAGGCTTTCCTCCTTGCGCAACTACTTTCTCATTTTCATCCTGAAATCTAAATTTTTCTACTTGCTCATCAACCAAGAACTCTGTATCTCCAACCTCTTCTACCTTAACCCATTTCATCATCTGTCTGATTATAATTTCAATATGTTTGTCGTTTATCGAAACTCCCTGGAGTCTATATACTTCTTGAATTTCCCTTAATAGATAATCTGCAAGTTCCTTTTCTCCAAGTACCCTTAAAATGTCATGTGGATTAATTGGTCCTTCCATTAATGGATCACCTGCTTTAACCCTATCTCCATTTTGTACTGTTAAATGTGCTCCGCGTGGAACAAAATACTCTCTCTGATCTCCTTCTTCATTTCTTACAATTATTTTTCTGTATCCTCGTACAATACCACCAATTTCCACTCTTCCATTTATTTCAGTAATAACTGCAGGATTTTTGGGTCTTCTCGCCTCAAAAAGCTCTTCAGCGCGTGGAAGACCACCTGTAATATCCTTAGTCTTTGCAATTTCCCTTGGTATTTTTGCGAGTATATCACCTGCGTAAACATATGAACCATCTTTAACTGCTAAATGAGCCCTGGAGGGAATGAAATAAGATCTTAAAACCTTTCCTTCTTTATCTTTAATTAAAATTCTTGGCTGGTATTTTTCTTCAAAACCTTCAATTATTACTTGTCTTCGTAAACCAGTAATTTCATCCTGCTCCTCCTCCATCGTTACTTTTTCTATTATATCGTCAAATTCCACATATCCTTCTTTCTCAGTAAGAATTGAAGAAGTATAAGGATCCCATTCAACAAATTTCTGTCTAGCTTTTATTTCATCACCATCATTTACAAATAGCTTAGCTCCATATGGAATTTGATAGTGCTCTCTTTCTCTTCCTCTATAGTCAACTATAGCAATATAACCATTTCTATTCATCGCAACAAGGTTTCCTTCCTTATCCCTAACAGTTTGCAAGTTAATAAATTTAACCTTACCATTGGTCTTAGCTTCCAATTGATGCTTTTCCGCAACTCTTGCAACACCACCCACATGGAAAGTTCTCATTGTTAACTGTGTGCCAGGTTCTCCTATTGACTGGGCTGCAATAATACCAACTGCTTCACCAAGCTCTACAAGTTTTCCTGTTGCCATATTTCTTCCATAACACATTCTGCAAACACCAGTTCTTGATTCACAAGTTAAAACTGAACGAATTTTTACTCTCTCAATACCAAGGTTCTGAAATTTCCGTGCAATTTCTTCTGTAATTTCCTGATTTGGTTCTATAATTACCTCTCCAGTATCAGGATCTACAACCTTTTCAAGGGAGATCCGTCCTATTATTCTCTCCTCAAAAGGTTCAATTATTTCACCATTTTCTACAATTGCACTTACATAAACCCCTTCTATGGTTCCACAATCTTCTTCTGTAATCACAACATCTTGAGCAACATCAACTAGTTTTCGTGTCAGATATCCCGCATTTGCTGTTTTTAAAGCTGTATCTGCTAATCCCTTTCTTGCTCCGTGAGTGGATATAAAATATTGTAGAACACTCAGCCCCTCTCTTAAGTTTGCAAGAATAGGAGTTTCAATTATCTCCCCCGATGGTTTGGCCATAAGACCCCTCATCCCTGCAAGCTGTCTTATTTGCTGTTTACTACCTCTTGCTCCAGATTCAGTCATTACGTAGAGGGAATTCAGCTCTTTCCCTTCAAAGCTTAACTTCTTCATCTCATCGAACATTACCTCTCCAACCCTATTTGTCACTTCTTCCCATATAGCAACTACTCTATTATATCTCTCACCATAGGATATAATTCCATCTCTGTACTGTTTTTCTACTTTTTCAATTTCTTTTCTTGCTTTTTCTATTAACTCCTCCTTAACTTTTGGAACAACCAGGTCATCAATGCCCAGGGAGAAACCAGCTTTTGTAGCATAATAAAAACCGAGATCTTTCATTTTATCCAACATTTCGTTGGTTGGTGTCAAACCACAAGTTAAATATGTATAATACACTAAATTGCTTAGACCCTTTTTTCTTAAAAGCCCATTCACATAAGGCATTTCAGGAGGAAGTACTTCATTAAAAATAATTCTTCCAATAGTTGTTGTGATAATTTGATTATTTAATTCCTGAATGGGACAGTTCACTACATCTTGGTCATCATAAAAAGTTGACAAATCCATAAACCTACCAGTGTATCTTATTCGGATTGGAGCGTGAAGATCTACTTCACCTTCCTCATATGCGAGCAGGGCTTCCTCCTTTGAACCAAATATTCTTCCCTCTCCTTTTGTCCCTGGCTTTTCTAAAGTGAGATAATAACACCCTAAAATCATATCCTGACTTGGAACCGCCAATGGTTTGCCATGTGCAGGAGAAAGAATATTTTTAGAGGACAGCATCAGAGCAGATGCTTCTATTTGAGCCTCAATAGAAAGTGGAATGTGAACTGCCATCTGGTCTCCATCAAAATCTGCATTAAATGCAGCGCAGACCAATGGATGTATCCTAATAGCTTTACCTTCAACAAGCACTGGCTCGAAAGCCTGAATGCCTAAACGATGTAATGTTGGTGCTCGATTAAGTAGAACAGGATGTTCCTTCACCACTTCTTCTAAGTAATCCCAAACTTCTGGTCTCTCCTGCTCAACCCACTCCCTTGCAACTTTAACACTTGGGACAAGACCTTCTTTTTCTAATTTATGGAAAATAAATGGTTTAAAAAGTTCAAGAGCCATTTTTTTCGGTAAACCGCACTGATGAATTTTAAGCTCAGGACCAACAACTATAACTGATCTTCCTGAATAATCCACTCTTTTTCCAAGAAGATTCTGTCTAAATCTTCCCTGTTTTCCTCTCAGAGCATCGCTTAATGATTTCAATTGTTTTTTATGAGCTCCAATATGCACTCTCCCCCTTCTTCCATTATCAAATAAAGCATCAACAGCTTCCTGAAGCATCCTCTTCTCATTTCGAATTATCAAATCAGGAGCTTTTAATTCAATTAATTTTTTCAATCTATTATTACGATTAATTACTCTTCTGTATAAATCGTTCAAATCAGAAGTTGCAAATCTTCCACCATCCAGACGAACCAATGGTCTAAGATCCGGAGGAATGACCGGTATTACATCTAATATCATCCATTCTGGTCTATTCCCAGATTTTTTAAGAGCTTTCATAACTCTGAGTCTTTTTGCATATCTTAACTGTTTTTGCTGCGAGGTCTCCTTTTTCATCAATTGTCTCAATTTCTCAACTTCTTTATCTATATCAATTCGTTTTAGCAATTCCTTGATAGCCTCAGCACCCATACCAGCTTTGAAAGAATCACCATATTTCTCCTTTGCCTCCTGATATTCTTCTTCAGTTAAAATCTGCTTTTCTTTTAAAGGAGTATTACCTGAATCTATAACTACATAAGCTTCAAAATAAAGGACTTTCTCCAAATCTTTAATTGACATATCAAGAACAAGGCCTATTCTGCTTGGTGGACCTTTAAAAAACCATATATGTGCAACAGGACTTGCTAATTTAATGTGCCCCATTCTCTCTCTTCTCACCTTAGCCTTTGTTACTTCAACTCCACACCTTTCACAAATTATCCCTCTGTATTTCATTCTTTTATATTTACCGCACAAACATTCATAATCATTAATTGGTCCAAAAATTTTTGCACAAAACAGGCCATCTTTTTCTGGTTTAAAAGTCCTATAATTTATAGTTTCAGGCTTTGTTACTTCGCCATAAGACCAGCTTAAAATTTTCTCAGGAGAAGCTATTGAAATTCTTACTTGATCAAAATCAGTAGGGTCCTCTAAAGTTTTTATTTTATCTCTTTTAGTTGCCATCACTTCCTCCTTTTTTGGTTTCATCTGGATTTATTCCCCAGGGAGGTGGAAGTTTCTTACTTGATTTTATAAGTTCGATATCCAGACATAAACCTCTTAGCTCTCTAATAAGAACATTAACGGATTCAGGTAAACCAGGAGTAAAATCCAGATCGCCCTTTACTATTGCCTCATATATTTTGGCTCTACCTTCTACATCATCAGATTTTGCAGTTAACATCTCCTGTAATGTATAAGCAGCACCATAAGCCTCCAATGCCCATACTTCCATTTCTCCAAGTCTCTGACCTCCAAATTGAGCTTTACCTCCAAGAGGTTGCTGAGTTATTAAGGAATAAGGTCCTGTGGAACGAGCATGAATTTTATCATCAACCAAATGATGTAATTTCATCATGTAAATATATCCAACGGTTACTTCCTGATCAAATGGTTCACCTGTTAAGCCATCATAAACAATAGTTTTTCCTGAGGTAGGTAAATTAGCTTGAGCCAGAAGTTCTTTTATTTCCCACTCCTTAGCACCATCGAAAACTGGAGATGTTATCCATAAGCCCAATGCTTTAGCAGCCCATCCCAAATGTGTTTCCAGAATCTGACCCACATTCATACGGGACGGGACTCCAAGGGGATTTAGAACAATATCTACTGGTGTTCCATCTGGTAAGAAAGGCATATCTTCTTCTGGCACAATTTTTGCGATCACTCCTTTATTTCCGTGTCTACCTGCCATTTTGTCTCCAACAGAAAGTTTTCTTTTCATAGCAATCAGAACCTTTACTGATTTTATTACTCCAGGAGGAAGTTCATCTCCTCTTTTCAATTCTTCAACTTTTTCTTTAAAAATTGATTTTAAAGCATCGATTTGCCTTTTTACTTTTATGGTAACATTTCTTATTTCTTTATCTCTCTTGGGATTTTCCTCAAGTTTTAAATTAGCAATATCCTTTTCACTCAGTTGATTTAAGACTTCCTCCGTAAGTTTTTCACCTTTTTTAATATGAATATTACCTTTTTTGAATTCTTTTACAACTTTTTCGCCTACCAAAATTTTTCTAATTCTATCTAATTTCTCATAGTTTAAAATTTTGATTTCATCCTCCAGGTTTCTCTGCATTCTTCTAATTTCCTGTTTCTCGATTGCTTTTGCCCGAGCGTCTTTCTCTAGTCCTCTTCTTGTAAATATCTTTACATCAACTACAGTTCCTTCCACACCTGGTGGACAATATAAAGAAGCATCTTTAACATCAAGAGCTTTTTCACCAAAAATTGCTTTTAATAGTTTCTCCTCTGGTGAAAGCTGAGTTTCACCTTTGGGTGCAACCTTACCAACAAGGATGTCGCCTGGTTTTACCTTTGCTCCTATCCTAACAATTCCATTTTCATCTAAATTTCTGAGCATATTCTCTGGAACATTTGGAATGTCTCTTGTAATCTCTTCTGGACCAAGTTTTGTATCTCGAGCCTCTGTAGACTCTTCAACAATATGAATTGAAGTATAGGTATCTTCTTTTACAAGCCTTTCACTTACAATTATAGCGTCTTCAAAATTGTAACCCCGCCATGGCATATATGCTACTAAAACATTTTTTCCAAGTGCTAACTCACCTTTATCAGTGCAGGCACTATCAGCAATAATCTGACCCTCCTCTACCCTGTCACCCTTTTTAACTATTGGTCTCTGATTAATTAAGGTATTCTGATTGGATCTTTGAAATTTTGTTAAAACATATAAATCAGTTCCGACATCATAAGTTTCCACTCCACTTCTCTGTTCAACCCTGACAATTATTCTTTCAGAATCAACAAATTCCACTATCCCAGATCTCCGGCAAATAACCACTCCACCTGAACCTTTTGCTATTGGGTATTCCATACCAGTTCCTACCAGTGGGGCCTCTGGTCTAAGAAGAGGAACAGCCTGCCTCTGCATATTGGAACCCATCAGAGCTCTATTAGCATCATCGTGCTCGAGAAAAGGTATCAGAGATGCGGAAAGAGAAACCAACTGTTTTGGTGAAACATCGATAAAATGAACCTGATCCTTAGGAACTAATTTAAAAGTGCCAGCATGACGAGCATATACATAATCCTCAACAAAATATCCATTTTCATCAATTCTTGCATTTGCCTGGGCTATATTATATTTCTCCTCTTCCCAGGCAGTTAAATAAAATACATATGGTTCATATATAGGAGGATCTTTTTTCTCTTTTTTGAGCTTCTCTACTTCTTTCTTGACCTCTTCCTCCCTAACAATTTCACCTTTTTTATATTTACTATCTCCTGGATAATTTATTTTTACATAATCGACTACTTTCCCCTTTTCTACCTTTCGATAGGGTGTTTCAATAAAACCAAACTCATTTATCCGAGCATAAGTACTTAAAGAGGTTATTAATCCAATATTAGGGCCTTCAGGAGTCTCTATAGGACAAACTCTTCCATAATGGGTTGGATGAATATCTCTAACTTCAAATCCTGCTCTTTCTCTACTTAAACCACCAGGACCCAGAGCACTCAATCTCCTTTTGTGAGTTAGCTCTGAAAGCTCATTTGTTTGATCCATAAACTGTGATAACTGACTGCTACCGAAAAATTCTTTCAATGCTGCAATAACTGGTTTCGAATTTATTAAGTCCTGAGGCATTGCAGTAGTTAAATCGGGTGTTACAGCCATTTTTTCCTTTATAGTTCTCTCCATTCTAGCAAGACCAATTCTGAATGCATTCTCCACAAGCTCACCCACTGAACGCACTCTTCTATTGCCGAGATGATCAATATCATCTAACTCACCAATTCCTTTTCTCAATTTTAACAGATATCTAACCACATTTATGTAATCACTTGGGCTGAGAACTTTCTCCTCTAATGGGGTATTTAAGCCAAGTTTTATATTTAATTTTAAACGACCCATTCTGGAGAAGTTATACCTTTGAGGATTGAAAAAGGTATTCTGAAACAAAGAGTAAGCACTTTCCAATGTATGGGGTTCTCCAGGCCTCAGTTTCCGATAGATTTCCATTAAAGCCTGATTAGCGTTTTTTCTAGGATCTTTTTTCAGGGTATTACTTATAATTGGACCAACTTCATCTTCCTCAGGGAAAAATACTTCAAATGGCTTTCCCCGTGAGAGTAACTGTTCCAAGTGTTTTTCAGTTAATTGTTCATTACATTTTACAACTCCATTTATATCCGTTACAGAAAATGCTCCTTCAAGTTCTTTCTTATCAATTGGAATTTCTTTAATATTGGCTTTTAAAATTTCCTGATATATATCATTTGTTATTTTTTTCTTAGCATTTATAATTACTTTTTTAGTTTCTGGATTTACAATATCTTTTGAAACTTTTTTGCCAATTAAATTTTCATTTATTCCCCAATAGAAAGAATTACTCTTGGGATAAATTCTATAAATTTTGTGAAAAACTCTAATCAATTCTTCATCCGAGCTAAAGCCAAGAGCTCTTAAAAATACAGTTCCTATAAATCTTTTTTTTCTATCAAGTCTAACATACAGTATATTTTTATTATCGTAATCGAACTCTACCCAAGCACCTCTGTAAGGAATTATCTTCGCTATATATGAACCTCTTGTAGGTCCTGCGCTAAAGAATACTCCTGGAGAACGCTGTAACTGATTAACCACGACTCTTTCTGTTCCATTTATTATAAAAGTGCCTTTTTCAGTCATTAAGGGAATTTCACCAAAATAAACTTCAGATTCCTTTATATGCTTAAGCCTCTTATCTCCTGTTGTATTGTCCCTATCCCAACAAATAAGTCTTATTTTGATTCTAAGAGGAACTGAATAGGTATAACCCTTCTCTTTACACTCAAATGGACTGTATTTGATCTTTAATTGGACTTTATCTCCACAGTAGCTACAAACAGGAATTTCTATTTTGCCTCTTTCGCCACAATAAGGACACACTTGACTTTGAATTACATCATCTTCCCGAGGCAATAAGGAGCCACAAGCTTTACATTTTGGCCTGTAATTTTCTACTCCTTTCAGCTTTCCGCATTTACATTCCCAGTTTCCAATAGAGTAACTGATAAAATCGAGGGTAGCAATTTCTTTAAAATCAGATATAGGAAATACATCCTTAAATGCTGCTTGTAATCCCACATCTTTTCTTTCATCTGGTAATAAATCCATCTGGAGGAATTCCTGATATGATTTCTTTTGAACATCTATAAAGTTGGGCATTGGAATTACGGTTTTTATTTTGGAGAAATCTTTTCTCTGACGATATTTATTTTCTTTCATTTTATTTTCCTATAATCTTAATTATATAACTTATTTTATTTAATTTCCACTTGAGCGCCTACTGCCTCAAATTTAGCTTTAATTGCCTCTGCTTCTTCCTTTGGAATACCTTCTTTTATTGGCTTAGGTGCATTATCTACTAAATCTTTAGCCTCCTTGAGTCCAAGATCCGTAACTTCTCTAACAGTTTTTATTACATTTATTTTATTAGGTCCCACAGCTTTTAAAATAACTGTAAATTCTGTTTTCTCCTCTGCCGCAGGTGCCTCAGCTCCAGGAGCAGCAGCTGGTGCAGCAGGTGCCGGAGCTGCCATTGCAGCTGAAATTCCATATCTTTCTTCAAATTCTTTAATGTACTCTGCTAATTCCAAAACCGTCAAATTGTCAAGATGAGCAAAAAATTCTTCTTTGGTTATTTTACTTTTCGCCTCTTTTGCTGTTGATGTTTTCTTTCCCTCCTTAACTTGAGGAGAAGCCTCGGGTGAATTTTGTTTTTTAGCAGTCTCTTTTGTCATTTTTACCTCCATTCAAAGTTTGCAGAATCTATCTGCTTTCATAATTTCAATTTTTATCCTTTCTTTTCTTTCAGCTGTTGCATCAAAATACCAAAATTAACTAATGGTGCTTTTAATAATTGTAACATATTTATTAAAGGAGATGCCATTAAAAATGCAAATTTAGCCATTAAAACTTCCTTTGGAGGAAGATTTGCAATCTCTTTAATTTTGTTTTCCTCTACGAATTTTCCCCTTAATAATCCTCCTTTTATTCTTAAAACATTATTTTCTTTTGAAAAGGAAATAAGTGTTTTTGCCAGTTTCACTGGATCATGATTATTATAGGCAATAGCTGTAGGCCCTGTGAATATGTCAATTATTTTGTCATCCTGGGGTTCAAGAGCCCTCTTCAGTAATCTATTCTTTACAACCTTGAAATAAGAATCATTCTCCTTTATCCTTTTCCTTAACTCATTCGATTGAGCAACACTAATTCCCTTGAAATCTACAAATATTATATTTTCATTTTCTTTAAGTTTTTCTTTTAATTCATTTACAATTTTTTCCTTTTCTTTTTTTCTCACTTTCCTACTCCTTTATTTCATGAATATACTTTCTTGAATTTTAACGGATGGGCCCATAGTTGTTGAAAGATAAATACTTCTAATATATTTTCCTTTAGCACCCGGAGGTTTAGCATGAATAATTGCATCCATAAATGCATTGATATTTTCAACTATTTTTTCTTCCGGAAAGGAAACTTTACCAACTATTGAATGGACTATACCATTCTTATCAACTCTAAATTCCACTTTTCCTCTCTTCACCTCTTCCACTGCTTTTTTGATTTCAAAAGTTACTGTTCCGGACTTTGGATTCGGCATTAACCCTTTTGGGCCAAGAATCCTTCCTAATTTACTTATACTTCGCATCATATCTGGCGTTGCTATTAGAACATCAAAATCCAGCCACCCATCTTGTATTTTCTTTACCATTTCCTCCCCTCCAACATAATCTGCTCCTGCTTCCTCTGCCTCTTTAATTTTTTCACCCGAAGCTATTACCAATACCTTCACTTTTCTACCTGTCCCATTCGGGAGAACAACTGTTCCTCTCACCATCTGATCAGGATATTTTGGATTTACTCCAAGACGAACTGCAATATCTATTGATTCATCAAATCGAGCAAAACTGTTTTTCTTTAATAAACTTACTGCCTCTTCCAGGCTATATTCCCTGTTTTCTATTGTCTCACAAGCCTTTCTATATTTTTTTCCTCTTTTACTCATTTGCTATCTCCAATCCCATGCTTTTTGCTGTTCCAATAATTATTTTTTTTGCTTTTTCCAAATCATTCGTATTTAAATCTTTCATTTTGATTTTGGCAATTTCTTCAATTTGTTTCATGGTGACTCTACCAACTTTTGTTTTGTTTGGTTCTGACGAACCCTTTATTATTTTTGCGGCTTTTTTTAAAAGAAACGAAGCTGGAGGTGTTTTTATAACAAAATCAAATTTTCTGTCTGAATAAATTGTGATTAAAACCGGGACAATTGTTCCTTCTTCCATATTTTTAGTCTTATCATTAAAGGCCTTAACAAACTCCATAATATTTACATTATGCTGACCCAAAGCTGGTCCAACAGGAGGTGCAGGACTCGCCTTTCCTGCCTCCAATTGTAATTTTACTTGTGCAATTACTTCTTTTGGCATTAATATCCCTCCTACAGTTTTTCTACCTGTAAAAATTCCAATTCAACGGGAGTAGCTCTCCCAAAAATAGTAACCATAACCTTTAAGGTTTTTCTTTCGTGATTTACAGCTTCCACAATTCCGTTGAAGTTGTAGAATGGACCATCTATAATTCTAACTGCATCTCCTTTTTCAAATGTGTGCTTTGGCTTGGGTTTTTCTGCTGTTTTTTCCATATGTTCAATTATTTTCTGAACCTCTTCCTTATTTAATGGAGATGGCTTCCGCCCAGCCCCTACAAAACCTGTTACTCGAGGAGTTTCTCTAATTATATGCCAGTTCTTATCATTCATTTCCATTTCAATAAGAATGTATCCTGGATAAGCTCTTTTAGTAGTGACAACTTTTTTCCCACCTTTTATTTCCACCACATCCTCTGTAGGTATAATAATTTCTCCTATATCTTTCTCTATTCCAAATTTCCTAGCCCTTTGTCTGATAGTCTCTGCTACAAATTTTTCATAACCCGAATATGTGTGAACTACATACCACTGTTTTGCCATTTTCTCACCCAAAAAAACCTCTTATGTTTTTTACAACCCAAGAGAAAATTAAATCCATTGCGTATAGAAAGAAGCCAAAAAATATTGTAGCTATAATTACCACAATAGTCGTGCTAACCACCTCTTTTTTAGAAGGCCAAGTAACTTTTTTTAACTCAGCCTTTACATCCTTTAAAAATTGAATAAATCTCTTTATACGCCCTTTTTTAAAAGACATATTTATCACCTTATTTAATTTAAGCAGGCCAGGGAGGACTCGAACCCCCAACCCCCGGTTTTGGAGACCGGTGCTCTGGCCAATTGAGCTACTGGCCTACTTTCTTTCTTTATGAAGGGTATGTTGTCTGCAGAAGGGACAATATTTCTTAAATTGAAGTTTGTCTGTCTGTTTTTTTCGGTTGCGTGTACCCGTGTAATTTCTCCTTTTACAAACCGAACACTCTAATATCACAACCTCTCTCATCAATAAACAACTCCCTTCTTAAAATTAATTATTTACTCAAGTATTTCAGTAACAGTTCCAGCACCTACAGTTTTTCCTCCTTCTCTTATCGCAAACCTCAAACCTTTTTCCATCGCTATCGTCGTTATCAACTCAACCTCTATGTTCACATTATCTCCTGGCATCACCATCTCTACCCCAGCCGGTAACTTCACTGTACCTGTCACATCCGTTGTCCTGAAATAAAATTGCGGCCTATACCCACTGAAAAATGGAGTATGACGGCCTCCTTCCTCCTTCTTCAACGCATATATCTCCGCTCTAAACCTCTTGTGCGGCGTTATCGAACCAGGTGCTGCCAATACCATACCTCTCTCTACTTCCTCCTTCTCCGTACCCCTCAACAACACTCCTATGTTGTCTCCTGCTATCCCTTCATCCAATGTCTTGCGAAACATCTCCACTCCTGTAACTACCCTCTTCTTCGTCTCTCCAAATCCAACTATCTCTACCTCATCTCCTACCCTAATCTTCCCTCTCTCAACTCTCCCTGTCACAACCGTGCCTCTTCCACTTATCGAAAATACGTCCTCTATCGGCATCAAAAACGGTAAGTCCACCAACCTCTTCGGCTCAGGTATATACTCATCCACTGCCTTCATCAACTCTAATATCGGCTTGTTCTCTTCTCTTGATGGATCCCCATCTGTCTCCAACGCCTTCAATGCACTACCCCTAATCACTGGTATCTCATCACCAGGAAATTCATACTTCTTCAATAACTCCCGAATCTCTAACTCAACTAAATCCAATATCTCAGGATCATCAACTAAATCCACCTTGTTTATAAATACCACTATCGCAGGTACATTCACCTGCCGCGCCAATAATATGTGCTCACGTGTCTGCGGCATCGGCCCATCATCCGCCGCCACTACCAGTATCGCCCCATCCATCTGCGCTGCTCCTGTTATCATGTTCTTTATGTAGTCCGCATGCCCAGGACAATCTATGTGCGCATAATGACGCTTATCTGTCTCATACTCTATGTGCGCTATCTGTATCGTCAATCCCCTCGCCTTCTCCTCAGGTGCCTTGTCTATCTGATCATATGGAACAAACTGTACATTCGGATTAATCTTGTTCAATACCTTCGTTATCGCTGCTGTCAGCGTGGTCTTACCATGGTCTACGTGCCCTATCGTCCCTATATTCACATGCGGCTTCGTCCTTTCAAATTTTGGCTTCGCCATCCAATACCTCCTTTTCTATAATTTTCTTTTAATTCAGCCCTTTTATCTCACTATTGGAGATAATGGCTTCTTTTCTCCTTGAAGAGCCCACGACCAGACTCGAACTGGTGACCCCGTCCTTACCAAGGACGTGCTCTACCTACTGAGCTACGTGGGCGTAAATAAAATAACTGGAGCGGGAAACGGGATTCGAACCCGCGACACTCGGCTTGGAAGGCCGATGCTCTACCAGCTGAGCTATTCCCGCTCTCAAGTGGGCAGGGAAGGATTCGAACCTCCGAAGCGTTGCCGCAGCGGGTTTACAGCCCGCCCCATTTGACCACTTTGGTACCTGCCCACATATATAAGAGCTGGCGGAGGGACTTGAACCCCCGACCCGCTGATTACAAATCAGCTGCTCTACCAACTGAGCTACGCCAGCTTTTTTTACAAGTTTTTCTTGTTTTTTTTCGATTTATAAGATTTTCAGTATCTTTTTCCATTTTTTAGAATTAACTCTCTCGGGAATAATGAATATTACCAAATTTAAACTTTCATGTCAATATATCTATTTCCTCTCCCATTATCTAAATTATACTATATCACTTAGTTATGTCAAGGCTCAGAAAAATATTGAATTAAATACAAATTTAAAGGTTCCGTGAGCCTGAGCACGATGAATTGGCTTAAAACCTATCATTCTGATTTTACCTTTTCCTATCGAGCACTCAACAATTGCTGCTTTTCCATACATTTTCTCATCATTCTCGATGATTCCACTCAGCAAAGGATTATAATCTGGATAATAAACAATTACTTCTCCCTTTTCTACATCAAATACAGGGCTATTACGGAAAAATATAGCACAAATATTTTCAAAACCGTAACCTACAGGGTGAGAATTTTTGACTTTTACTTTTAAAATTGAACCAGGACAGTAAATTCTCCCCTTTTCTTCAGTTTCTCCACGGCGGAAATCTCGATATGAAAGGAGATTTTTAACTTTAATATTAAAATATTTTATTGGTAATTCAGAAGAATGTCCTATGGTAAGGAGCTTCCCGCCATTTCTTACGAATTCTTCAAGACTTATTATCCCTTCTTCTCCAATACCTCCTCTAAATTCTGGCGGAACTCCCTCCTTTCTTCCCTCTATTAAAGCTGACAAACTCATATTTGGAATAATAATTACATTGTATCTATTAATTAAATTTCCACTTTTAATTTCACTGTTATGGATAACCTTGAAAGAAAATTCAAATTTTTCAAGCACCCATCTAAGCCATCCTTCATCCATATTTGCAATCCATGATTGATATATTGCAATTTTCGGGGTTTCCATTTTAATTTTTCTCACCTTGATTTCCTTATTAGTTGAAAATACATTTACCCCTAATTCAGAAATTGACCTTAAAATGATTTTCTTAGTTTTTTGATTATAGGGAACAATTATGGCACCTGGAGAAAAAGATTGTTTCATCAATGAAAAGGATTCAACTGCAACATATGGATTTATTCCTTCTGAAAAAAGACGATTTATTATTTTGGTCTCATCATTTGTTTGATATGGAAGAATAAAATATCTATTTCCTTTTCCAATAATTTTACCTTTTGGAATCTGTATTTTATCTACTAATGTCAACTCAGCATTAAAAGGATTTATAATTTCAACCACTTTTACTCCCATTTGAAGAGGTAAAGTCCAGCTAGCCTCATCATAAGGTCTTTCTAAAATGCCGGGTTGAATTTCTTTTCTTGGATATACCTTAAATTCAAGCAGGTCTTTTATAAATGCTCTATAAGGTTGAGTAAGGGGAATCACCCATGTCCCAGCAGGATAATCTACACCATCTGCTTTAAAGGAGCTTAATGCCTTATAGACCTCTGCTCCTCCCTTTTGTAAAACTTCTAATAGCTTTAAAGCAGTTGGATAGTCTTTCTGATTCAGTGGAACAATATAGGCAAATGGAGGCTCACTCCTTCCTTTTTCTATCTGTCTTTTTGCAAATAAGTAATAGTTATATAGAAACTCTTCCTTTCTATTTGCCACAGTTTTTAAAAGAGAAAAGCTGACTATTTCTTCATAATCAATAATATCTCTTATTCTCCACCACCCTCCTGGCCATGGATCAATATATGATGCTTGGGGCTCATAATTTATAAATCCTCTTCTTGTTAATCTTATTTCATCTTTTCTTATGAAAATTGGAGAGGCAATGTTCACGCTTGCAGCTTCTGATAAAATACCAATTACATTGTGCCTCAAGGGTGCAGCTCGATTTGCCATATTATACCAAGCATCAAATATCGCATTTGTAGCCACACCTTTTTTACCATTATATGTTAAATCCCAGGCCATTTGAGATGTAATAATGTACAACTCTCGAAGTAAAAGAGGATCTATATTTGGATTTATCGGATCATAATAGGGAGGAATAAATAGTCTCGGCCCATATTTACCCATCTGATGCACATCATATATAACAATTGGAAACCATTCATGATAGTATACCTTTGTCAGCAATCGGGTTTCTTTCTGAGTAACCATAAACCAATCCCTATTATTATCATGTCCTGTATAATAGTGATATAACCAAGGTAAAGGTGAAGATTCATATGGAGTTCCTAAATATTTGTTGTACCAGTTATATACAATATCAATGCCATCAGGATTTACTGAAGGCACAAGGAGAAGAACAACATTTTCAAGAATTTTATTTATATCAGGTGTATTAAATGAGGCGAGTTTATATGCTAATTCCATTGACATTAAAGAGGAAGCGATTTCAGTAGAATGAATTGAACAGGATATAAGAATAACTGCTTTCCCCTCTTTAGCTAATTTTTTCGCTTCTTCATCAGAAATTTTGCGAGGGTCATGTAACATCTTTTGAATTTTCTTTATTTCATCTACCTTATTTAAATTAATAGGAGAAGAAATTACTAACATAATAAAATTTCGCCCCAGGGTTGATTTTCCAAGAGTGAGCAAATTGACCCTTTCTGATTCCTTTGAAAGGATTTTACAATATTTTACAATATCAGACCAACTTGCAATTTTAAAATCCTCGCCTATTTTAAAACCTAAAACTTTCTCTGGTGGAGTTATTTCTTTAGAAAAAGAATTTAATGAGAAAATAAATAATATTAGTATTATGCCCGTTATCCTGATACTCTTTTTTGCCATTTTACCCCCTTCTATATAAGGAATTTGCCATTTTTAATAAGGTATTTTCTCTCTGATTTAACTGTTACCTTCTCCACAAGTGCATCAAAGTGAAATTTACTTTTATTCTTTCCCAATCCATAAGAATCTCCAATTGCAAAATGTACTGTTCCAAATGCCTTCTCAGCTTCAAGCATATTCGGACATATTTTCGCATTTTTATTTGTTCCGATTCCAAATTCTCCAATGATTAAGCCGGATTCATCTGAACCAATAGTCTTCACAATTTCCTCAATGCCTTTCCCTTTATAATTAATCAATTTTCCATTTTTGAATTCCATTTCCCCGTACCCAAGTTTGTCATCAATTAGACTTATAACTATTTTACCATTAAAGGTCGACTCTACCGGTGCCGTATAACATTCTCCTGCAGGAAGATTCCCATGTTTACCTTTAGAACTTATATCTCCATTATCAATTTCCCATTTCCTCCCTTTTACACTGAACTCAATTTGTGTTCCATTGGGATTTTCAACAACAATATGCTCAGAATCTTTTAAAAAATCTACCACTTTTTGAGTAAAGATGCTCATTTCCATAAAATCGATATTCACCAGCCTTTCCATCATATCTATGGTAATTCCAGGCATCATACATATCCTTCCATAAGTAGAGCCCATTTGAACCATAAATCCTCGAAAGGGTTTTTCCTCTATTCTCGAATCCAGCATATAAACAGTAACATCTGCCTTTTTAATCATTTCTTCAAAAATCTTGGTGGGCTTGACAATTGGTCTAAGGGTTTCTGTCATGAGATAGGTTGTGGTTTCTGCTCCGACTTCTTTTGCCCAATAGGCTAATGCCTCAGCGATTTCCATTTTTTGTTTATCAGTGACAAGTAAAAAATTCTCTCCCTTTTTAATTTTAAGAGCCTGTTTGACTGCTCTTTCTCCTGCCTGTAACAATTTTTTATTCCCTTTCATCTTTTTATTCCCTTTCATCTTTCCTCTCCTTTCATTCTCTTACTCTACCATATTTCATTTATCTTTTGAAAGAGAATGAAAAAAGAATATAAAAAAAGGGAAGGGAAAAACTTCCCTTCCCTTGAAAATGCTTCGGACTATTTTAGAAGCTCCACCTCAGTCCGAGTCTAATAGAACGCACTCCTGTAATTGAGTAGACAGTTCCATAGAGGTCATCCACTACATATTTAGGAGGAGACTTGTAATAGTACAATCTGGCATATGGGTCTACATAAGTATTGGTGCGAGTATATCCACCGACATTGAAAATATCCAGATACACTCCTAATTTACCGTATTTACCTAAGGAGATAGTCTTTTCAACACGAATATCTAAATTAGTATAACTTGGTCCTCTCTTTGAGCCACGAGGATCAGCATTAACGCTCACATAACTCTGTTGAACAGGATAATCTGGTGGGAAGTATACTCGTTCAAAAGTCCTGGTCCATGGCACACCTGACAAGTGCTGAAGATAGGCACTAACAACGAATCCATAAGGAAAAACATAGGTTCCCATGAGCTTTATCTGTAATGGACGATCGAACCACACAGGACCATAAGAGTTTATCAAGGTATTTGGATTGTCGAACATACTGGATTCACCCTCTGTAGGACCATACAGAGGACTGCAATTACCCTTAAAGGAGCTATACACTATAGAACCTTTCAACTGCCAATTATTAGACATTCTCTTATCAAATGTGATAACCAATGCTTTATAGTCTCTCTTGGCCTCTGGTGGATTAGTACCTTTAAAAGCCGGGGTTGGACGGTCCTCTCTAAGTCCATAGACTGTCAATTCCTTGTCATCATCTGTCCCGAACACGCCATCCCATCCTGGATCAACAACCGTATAAGGAATCCAGATTAATCCTTTTTCATCTGTGGCATTTGGATCATATCCATTGTATAGGTCAATATCTTCGACAATGTTCCTATTCCATTTGCGAATAAATTGAATACCTATTTTAAAATCTTTAAACAATTCATGTTCTAAACCAGCAATTACTTCGTCAGTATATGGACACTTCAAATCTGGATCATAGTAATTGTATGTGGGATCTTGGATATATTCCCATTGAAGGACATATTTATCGGTTGGTGGAAGGTCCATAAATTTGTTCCCATTTAAGTCATACCAATACCACGAATAAGTTCCTGCCCCAAAAATCTGGCTTGCATTATATTTGGCTGACCATACAGGTTCATAATAACGAGCAAAGGATGCCTTGAGGGCTGTTTTACCGTCACCAAATAGATCAAAAACAACACCAATTCTTGGTGAAATTGTGAAAAATTCAACAATTTTCTTATAAGGCACAGTTAATGCATCAAATGGAGATATTTTTCCTTCAGCGTGAATTTGAGCAATTAAAGCTTCGAGAAGAGCATTTGGATCTGTAATTTCTGGATTAAGCAATTCTGGCCCATACTGGTAACGGAGTTCTGGTCTAGATTGTTCTGGCTCATATTGATAAGAATAATCAAAACGAACACCAAGATTTAAAGCAAGTCTTCCTGCTGTCAAATTATCCTGAACAAATCCAGAGAAACGGCGGGTGTGGTCTTGAATTTTCCATTGACGAGGTTTATCCGGACAGAAACGAATTCTCAATCTACCTCTCTTTCCAGAAGTCGAGTAATAATAAGGATTTCTTTTATTGAAATCTCTCCAGTATGAATAGTAAGGGTTCCCATGTCTCCACCAGTCTCTATTATAATATGTCTGTTCAAATTCTACTCCTAATTTAAATTCATGATCTGCTCCAAGAAAATCATCCTGAAATCTTGTTAACCATATAGAGAATGGAATTCGAATTCTCCAATATTCATCGCTGTACCATGTATATCCCCAATATACTCTGTTTTTCCTATCATAATAAGTATAATTTCCACCGTATTCTGGACGAGCAATAATTGGAAAATACCTGTAGACATATCCACCCCTAATATCAAGGAAAGTATTTTGATCAATTACCCAGTTCAATTGGTGACTCGTTGCATAAGAATTTTCATGATCCCAAGTTGCAGTGACTGGCCAGCTATAAGATGATGCTGCTCTATTTGTGTAAACTGGTTCGTAAATATTATTGTAATGGAGCATTCCCATATACTTTAGATTTTTCGTGATCTGGAAGGTTAGTTTTGCAAAACCTAACCACTCCTTGTGTTCAAAATCATAATGCTTCAGCATATCAGGGGTTGGAGAACCTGGAAGGTCAGTTCTTATTTTTGCTAATCTCTTCTCAGGGCTTAATGGATTTGCCTTTGCCCATAAGAGTCTTCTGCCATTTACAAAGAACCATATTTTATCCTTAATAATAGGACCTCCAAAGCTAACTGAACCATCTTTATAGTCTGTAAATTTTTCAGGTGGATTCACACCAAGTGCATCTATTTGTTCTGTAGTAAAAAGATCTTTATTTAAGGCTTCGCCAGTATAATAAGTGGTAATACTTCCACTAAAATCATTACCTCCACTCTTTGTTACTATATTGATATAAGTAGACTCAGCCAATCCTACTTCTGCAGGCTGTGCTCCTACAATAACCTCAACTTCTTCATAAACATCAATATTCACATTAATTGCTGAATAAAAAGTTGCAGGGTCATTCATTATCACTCCATCAAGTGCATAAACCTGACTCCTTACTGTTCCACCCAGAACAGACGATGTCCTTCGATAACTTCTCTCTTCTGATATTGCCCCAGGCAAAGAGTTTTGAATATCATACAAGTCTCTGTTTATTGGAATACTCGCTATGAAATCAGAGCCATAATGAATATTCACTTTAGCGGATTCAACATCTACTGTAGGAGACTCTGCAACCACTGTAACTTCTTCCTCAATTGTCGCCATCTCCATAACGAGTTTAATTTCGGTTGTTTTACCTACGTTTACTATAATTCCCTTTCTAATCAGAGTTTTGAAACCAGAAAGTTCAGCCTTTAAAGTATAAACGCCAGGTGGAAGAGCTGGAAAACGAAATGAGCCATCTGCAGTACTAGTAAATGTTCTTTCACCCAAGAGAGAAGGACTTGTTAATGTCAAAGTAACTCCAGGAAGTGGACTACCTTCTGTGTCTGTCACGATACCACGAATAGATCCAGTTTGTCTTTGAGCAAATGTTATAGAGGTTAAGGAAAGAATTAGGATTGAAATCATTAATGAATTTAAAAATTTTTTACTCACTTTTCACCTCCTTTTTAAGTTTGAAATTAAACCCTTTTCCACAAATACCCTTTAGAAAATATTTCTTTTATTTTTTCTTTATTACCACCCCCTTTCATAAATTTTTCTCCCCTCTCCTCATCTCAAATATGTCTTAATCCTCATACAATATATTTTATAAAATATAATTTGTCAAGATTTTTTTAAAAAAATTATGAACTTGACTATTTTTAAGAAAAAAGATAAGATAAAATTCCAAAATGGAGAGGTCATTTAAAAAACCGTATCTATCAGCAATATTCTTATTACTTATAACCTCACTCCTATATAGTCAAGAGATTGATATTTTAAAAATCAAAGGGAAAATAAAACCGTCTGTCCTTTTAAGAGGACAGGAAGGCAAAGTTATCCTTAAACTCGAAGTCCCTAATGGTGTATATATTAATTTTTTTCCATCAATTGTAATAGAGTTTAAACCATGTAAAGAACTCATTTTTTCAAAAAATTTTTTCACTTCCTCTGACTTGGAACTTGAATCATTTGAAAAAAATGGAAATAAATATTTGAATTTGAAAAAAAGTATTGAAATTCCATTCAAAGTGAGTATGAATGCAAAAAGAGGAAACCATAAATTAAAAGGAGAAATAAAATATTTTGCATGTTCATCGAGTGAAGGATGGTGTCTTAAAAGCTCAAAAAAGTTTATTATTCCTTTCTCCACTTTAAAAACCATTTATAGAGGGAAATCCAAATAAATAATGCATCTTTTTCCTAATATAACTTTCCCAGAAATATCAATAAGTGAATACAAACTTGATAATGGCCTTAAAATTCTGTTTATTGAAGACCATTCTCTACCATTAATAACCTACTGCACTTTTTATAGAGTTGGCACTAGAAATGAAAGAAAAGGAATTACTGGAATTTCTCACTTTTTAGAACACATGATGTTTAATGGCACTAAAAAATACGGCCCAAAAATTTTTGATATGTTAATCGAATCAAATGGTGGATATTCAAATGCATGCACTTCTACTGATATAACAGTTTATTATGAGGAGTTTCCTAAAGATATTTTAAATTTAATAATAGATCTTGAATCTGATAGAATGACTAATTTAATTTTCGAGCCCTCGATAGTGGAGTCAGAACGGAGAGTAATTCTTGAGGAAAGAAGCTCCAGTATTGATAATTATCCACCTGGAAAATTAGAAGAAGAATTATTTTCTCTCGCGTATGATAATCATCCTTATAGCTGGCCTGTAATTGGGCTCAGAGAAGATATTAAATCTATTTCTCGAGATGAGTTATTAAATTATTACCGTTCATTCTATTGCCCAAATAATGCATTGATTGTTATTTCAGGAGATATATATCCAAATGAAGCATTATCAGTTATTAAGAAATTCTATGACTCAATTTTACCAAATAAGTTTAATGAAAATCCTTTGAAATTACCATCAATCAGAAAAGAGAAAAGAAAGGAGATAAAATACAAAGTTGAAATTCCTTCTTTCATGTCTGCATATTTGTGTCCGAGTATAAAAAACAAAGATATATTTGTACTGGATTTAATAGAAACAATTCTTGCATATGGAAAGAGCTCAAGATTGTATCAGAAATTGATAGAAGAGAAACCAATGGCCATTAAGATTTCAGTAGATTTTTCCTGGAGGTTTGAACCTTCTTTATTTACTTTCTATGTACAAATGGGGACTGGTTATTCAAACTATGATGGAGAAGAAATTATATATGAAGAAATTGATAAAATAAAGAAAGAAAGTGTTTCAATAGAAGAAATTAATAAAGCTAAAAATATCCATATTGTTGATTTCCTAAGAAGTTTTAAGAAAAATATTTCCAGGGCAAATTTAATCGGGCAATTTGAAATTTTATTTGGAGATTGGAGAAAAATTTATTCCTTAATTGATGAATATAAAAAAATTACCAGGGATGACATTGTGGAAGTAATAAATAAATATTTTTATGACAACAATAGAATTGTTGTGCATATGATTCCTGAGAATTAAAAATGGATTTTCTTAAAGAGTTCTCTAAATTAAAAAAAGTTTCTCTGCCGAATGGCTTAAAAATTGTTTTCTTGCAAAGGAAGAATTTACCTTTAATAAATATGTGCTTTTTGTTAAATGCTGGTGCTGTAACAGATTCTATAGAAAAGGAAGGAATCTCGTCTTTAACTTTTGAATTACTTTTCAAAGGAACTAAGAAAAGAACTGCTTTCCAAATCGCAAATGAAATTGACTCAGCAGGTGCAATTTTAACTTGTTCAACAGGTTTGGATTATTCATTAATTATAGGTGAATTTTTAAGTAAGGATATGAGGAAAGCCTTTGAAATTTTATCAGATATTACATTAAATTGTACTTTTCCTCCAAAAGAACTAGAGAAGATTAGAAAAAAAAGAATAGATAAATTGAAAGAAGAAAAGGATAATCCTTCCTATTTAGCGTCAAAGGAATTTTTCAAAAATCTATTTAATCATCATCCTTATGGCAATTCAATTTTAGGAAGAGTCGAAACCATTTCAACCATTAATGAGAGGGATATATTTAATCATTACTGGAATTATGCAAATCCTAGAAGTTCTATTCTTAGCTTGGTTGGTGATTTTGATGATAATAGAGCCCTTAAACTAATTGAGGAATTCTTTGGAAAATGGGACACTAATATTAAAATGAAAAATAATATTACACGACCACCAAGAATTAAAGGAAGAAAAATTATTGTTATGAATAAACCTGAGATGACTCAATCACAAATTAGGCTTGGAAACATTGGATTCCCACGAGGACACTCAGATTATTTTCCTGCAATTATTGCCAATACAATTCTTGGTGGTAGCTTTACTTCTCGTCTTGTTAGTGAAATAAGGGTGAAAAGAGGCTTAACATATCACATTAATTCAAATTTTTCTTCATTTAAAATGGGTGGAGCTTTTTATGTATCAACCTTCACAGAAAACAAATCTACTTTTAAATTATTGGAAATTGTTTTAAGCGAAATGAGGAAAATGAGAGAGTTTTACTGTTCAGATGAGGAAATCGAAAAAGCCAAGAAATATATTAAAGGAATTTTTCCGCTTAAATTCGAAACAAATGAAAATATTGCGCTTTTATTAGCCGAAATGGAATTTTATGACTTAAAACTTGACTTTATTATTGATTATTATTCAAAATTAGACAGAGTGAGTAAGGAAGAAGTAAATAAAATAGCTAATAAATACTTTGATTGGGAAAATTTTTGTTTATTCATACTAGGGAATGCTGAAGAAATAAAAAATGACATAAAACAGTTAGGAGAGATAAAAATTTTAAAAGAAAATAATAAATAAGGAGTTTAAAATGACTAAAATTCAAATTATTCCTGTGGAAACTAAAAAGGAAAAGAAACAATTTATACTTTTACCATGGAAAATTTATAAAAATGATCCAAACTGGGTTCCTCCACTCATAATAGACCAGAAAGAGCTATTTGATCCAAAAAAGCACCCTTTTTATACCCATAGTGAAGCTCAACTTTTTCTAGCTGTAAAAGATAATGAACCAGTTGGAAGAATTGTAGCAATACACTATAAAAATCACAATGCCTACTATAAGGACAAAGTTGGATTTTTTGGTTTCTTTGAGTGCATTAATTCAAAGGATATCTCTCATGCTCTCTTTGAAACAGCCCAGGATTGGCTTAAAAAGAGAGGCCTTACGAAAATGAGAGGACCAGCAAATTACACAGTAAATGAGGAATATGGTCTTCTTATCGACGATTTTAAATCACCTCCAGTTGTTATGATGACTTATAATCCAAAATATTATATTGATTTATACGAGGACTTTGGTTTGAAAAAGATTAAAGAGCTTTATGCCTATTGGGTTGACAAGGACAGTGTTCGAATTACTGATAAGATGAAGCATGCCCTTGAGAAAATTAAAAGCAGCAAAGAGATTAGCTATCGGAATATAAATTTAAAAGATTATAAAAATGAAATTGAAAGAGTTAAAGAAGTTTATAATTCTGCATGGGCTGAAAATTGGGGCGCAGTTCCAATGACTGATGAAGAGATAGATTATGTAGGAAGAAAACTAAAGATGATTGCAGATCCTAGATTAATTTACTTTGCTGAAGTAGATGGTAAGCCCGTTGGTTTTTCTTTGGCGGTTCCAGATATAAATCAAGCTCTTATAAAAATTAATGGAAGACTCCTTCCTTTTGGTCTATTCAAACTTCTATGGCATAAAAGAAAAATCGATGCCATTAGGGTAATCATAATGGGAGTAATTAAAGAATACAGACACAGAGGAATTGATGCATATTTTTATTATGAAACAATTAGAAACGGGATAGCACTCGGATATAAAGGTGCTGAAACCTCCTGGATTCTGGAAGATAATGTTCCGATGAATAGAATTTTACAGAGTATAAATGCAAAAATCTACAAAAGATATGCAATTTATGAGAAAGATATTTAAAGCCACTTTTGCTCGCGGTACCAGGATATAGTTTCTTTAAGTCCCTCTTTTAAGGAATACCGTGCTTTAAATTTTAGATATTTTTTAGCTTTTTCGCTCATACAAACCCAGCTTTCTTGTTTTAATTCTTTAATCCTATCAAAATTAAGGATCAAATCCTGCTTTGAAAGAATAGAAAAAATTTCGCTGATAAAGCAAATAGGATAAACCAAAGAAACAGGTATTATTATTTTCTTCACTTTTACATTCATAATCTCAGCTGCTGTTAAACAGAACTCCTCCCATGTATAAATTTTTGAATCCGCTATATTAAAAATTTCACCACTTTTCATAGTTGTCTGAGAAGCTAAAAACATCCCTTCCACAAGATCTTTCACATAACATAGACTAAGCCATACCTTTTTCCCAAAGGATATAAAAAAGCCTTTTTTAACGCTTTTCAAACCAGAAAGAAAATCCTTATCCCTTGGTCCATATATCCCAGGTGTACGTATTATCACAGATTGGAACTTGTTTTTACGGGAGAGCACCTCTTTCTCTCCAAGGAGTTTACTTCTTCCATAATGACTGATTGGGTTAGGAGGGTCATCTTCTTTATTTGGAGATTCAGGTCTACTCGGTCCTGTAACAGATAAAGAACTGAGATATATGAATTTTTTTGGAAAGATTTTTGTGGACTCAAGAAAATTTAAAAGATTAGCTGTCCCTATATGATTAATTAGATAATAATTTTTTATTCTTGTAGAACTGGATTTAGTAATTCCAGCTAAATGAAAAATAAAATCAATATCTCGGGGAATTTCAGGAAAATTAAATAAATCTCCTTTCAGAATATGAATTTTATCTTTGATCGGTGTTAGCCAGCGAAGATTAGACGGGTTTCTGACCAGTGCATAAATCTCCGCTTCTTTTGAAATTAGATATTCTATTAAATGACTTCCAATGAACCCTGTCCCGCCAGTAATAAAAACTTTCATTTTAAAAGATTTTATATGAAATTTTTCAAAAATCAAATCATATTTTAGTAAACTTGACTTAAATCACATTAAGATTTAAAATTTTCAAAACATGAAAGAATATCTTGAATATCATAGATTAATTGTGGGCACACTTCAAACTAATTGTTACATAGTCTATGATAATAAAACTAAAGAATGCTATATCATTGATCCAGGAGCAGAAGGGGAAAAGATTATTTCATTTATAAGAGAAAAAAAATTAAAACCTATCGGGATAATTAACACTCATGGTCACATTGATCATATTGGAGCTAATCGGAAGATAAAAAAGGAATTCAATATACCTCTCATGATTCATTCCAAGGATGGTTCTTTTCTCACTGGAAAACAGAACTTGTTTTTTTCTTTTTTTCTTAATTCTCAATCTTCACCTCCTGCTGATCTTTTTATTGAAGAGGGACAAAAATTAAGAATAGGCGATTGTTTCCTAGAAGTTATACACACTCCAGGACATACCCCTGGAAGTATAAGTTTAAAAAGCAATGGATTTGTAATATCAGGTGACACCCTCTTTGCTGGAGGAGTGGGAAGAACAGATTTACCAGGAGGTTCATGGGAATTACTACTTAAATCAATTAAAACCAAACTTTTTTCTCTACCAGAAGACCTAATAGTTCTTCCAGGCCATGGAGATTTAACAACCATAAAAGAGGAAAAAGAAAAAAATCCATTTGTAAGAGATTATTAATTTTTAAAATGGATTATATTAAATCATTTCTCGACTATCTCTCAATAGAAAAGGGTTTATCCAGTAATACGATTCAATCCTATCGGAGAGATTTAGAGAAATTAAAATTATTTCTCGAAAAAAAATGCTCAATAGAGAAAGCAACTGGTAAAGACATTTCTAATTTTATTCAGCACTTAGGAAAATTAAATCTCTCTTCCCGCTCAATTGCACGCTGTTTATCTGCAATTAAAAATTTTTATAAATTTCTGATTCTTGAGGGTATTATAGAAGTTAATCCAACATTGAATATTTCCTCCCCTAAAATATGGTTCACTTTACCGCGGTATTTAACCTTTGATGAAGTTGAGAAACTTTTATCTTCACCTGATGAATCAAGTGAAATTGGGTTAAGGGATAAGGCAATATTAGAAACAATGTATGCTACAGGCCTGAGAGTATCAGAACTGATTTCATTAAAATTGAGTGATTTAAATTTAGAGCTTGGATATATAAAATGTGTTGGAAAGGGTGGCAAAGAAAGAATTATACCACTTGGAAAAATTGCGAATCAGAAAATACGGGATTACTTAAAATCAAGCCGAAATAAATTACTCAAAAATGAAGATAGTGAATTTTTATTTGTAAATTATAGAGGGAAGAAACTTACCCGACAGGGTCTATGGAAAATTATAAAAGGGTATGCTATGCAAATCGGATTAAAATCTAAGATAACACCACACACTTTAAGACATTCCTTTGCAACGCATCTCTTGGAAAAAGGAGCTGATTTAAGATCAGTTCAGCTTATGCTCGGGCACAGCCAGATTACTACTACTCAAATTTATACTTATGTAACCAGAGAAAGATTGAAAAAACTTTATGATAAATTTCACCCCCGTGCTTAAATTTTATTTGATTTTTGTTTTTAATTTAAATAAAATTTGGTAGAAATTTTTTAATGAGGGAATTTTCAAAAGAAAAAAATTTAATTCGTGCAATTATAAAAGCTGAAAAAAATGGTGAAGAATATATATTTAAGAAATTTAAAGGAGGTTTAGTCTGGTATTTAAAGAAGAAAATAGGAAATAATGAGGATGTTGATGACATTATTCAGGAAACTTTTAAAAATCTTTTTAAAAGTATAAGAAAGGGTATAATTCCACCTAATGCCAATTTAAGAGATTACTTATTTGGAATTTTGAAGAATACTCTTTCTGAATTTATGAAGAAAAAATCAAAGGATGAAATGATCAAAAATCAAAATGATGATAATGATTTTATTGATCGTAGAACACCTGAAACTGAGTATTTAAGAAAAGAGAGGACTAATTTTATTGTAGAATGTATTGACTCTTTACCAAAAAAATATCGAGAAATTTTAGTTCTTCATTATTTACAGGGATATTCCATTAAAGAAATTAGTGCATTAACAAATTTATCTCCTGGTACTGTGTGTTATCGACTTCATATTGGAAGAAAAAAAATTATAAAAAAAGCCAATAAAAAATTGATTTTTGCCGACATATTATAATAGAGGGGAAAATCATGGATAATATAAAATGTAAAGACAAAAAAATGAAAAAATTACTTACTTATTATCAGCTTGGGGTTCTCTCTTCTAAAGAAAAGGATGCTTTTGAAGCACATTTGATTGAGTGTGAGGCGTGCAGAAAAGAATTTGACTTAACAGAAAAAATATTTTCCTTTATGAAAAGAAACAAAGAGGAGATTATTGCCCACTTAAAAAGGAAAGAAATTGAATTTAAACCTGAAAAGAAAAAAACTTTTTACAGACGATTGGCTTTTGGAGCTGCTTCTTTGGTGGTCATTATCGCTATAGTCTGTTCTTATTATTTCTTATTTTTAAAAGAACCTTTGCCATTGAGTGAAAAGGTGGCTCAGAGAACTCGTGGAGAACCTATTAAAATATTCGGACCTGTTGGACAAATAAATAATTTGCCTGAATTTATAAAATGGAAGGAAGTCAGGGATGCAAATTATTATCTAATTCAACTCAGAAATTCGAAGGACCAAATTTTATGGAGTGCTCTATCTCATGAAAGTAGAATAAAAATTCCTTCTTTTGTAAAGGAAATGATTGAAAGAGGTGAAGTTTACAATCTCAAAATAATGGCTTTTTCTCAAGATGGAAGAATTATATCAGAATCCAAGTCAATTGTTTTTTCTTTTAACCCAAGATTTTAAAAATTATATACAGTATTACTAATCCCCCTAAAAGAATTAATAAAATCCAATACATTGAATAATCTATAAAAATTTGCTCATTGAATTCTCCAATAAGAATTAAACCAGCCCAGTGGTAGGGATGTTTAAAAATTTTATTCCTAATCATTTCTAATTTAGCTTTTCTTAATGCCTCATTTTTCTTTTTCCCTCTTTTTAAATAAAAGTAAAATAAATTCATAAAATAAGCAGTGGAAAAATCACTCACCTCCCATAAACTTCCAACAACACTTGAAGAACCAGCATATAAAAATCCTCTTGCTAAACTAACGAGCCCTTCTCCCTCTATATATTTTCCGAGATTGGTTTTACAGCCTGAAAGAACAACAAGATCAGAATTTAATCTAAGATTGTATATTTCTCTCAATTGTAAAAAACCATCTTCTTTCGGGTCATTATCCAAGCTGAATATTATTGCAGAGCGCCAAGGGATGGTCTCATCCACCAAAGCATGGGTAGCAAAATGTACAATTTTAAATTTTTTAAGATCTAAATCCTTGATAATTTCTTCTTTAAATGAATCCTCTTTAAGGATAATTCTTTTCTTTTTCCTAAAATAATGAGAAACAGAATTAATCTCATCTTCGGAATAAGGAATCCTCTCAAAAGGACCAAATAAGGGTCTATATAATTCATTACTCACATCTTCCAATTTAAAAATTGGGAATGTAGGATTACCTGCAATTAAAAGCTGATATTTCCATTTATTTCCTCTCTTAGTCTCTCTGCTTATTAATTGGATTAAGACCGCAGAAGATGGGGAATAGGATATATTATAGGTGTCTATTAAATATTTTTTCCCCATCAATAAAGTCTCAAAGGGAATAATATTCAAGATTCCATCAGGAATTATTATAAGGTTTGTATATTTACTTAACTCGTTTTTCGCAGGATACAATATAAATTTACAAATCTCTTCATTATATAAACGAATTTTTCTTAAGGAACTGTTCTTTTTTGCAAGAAGATTATAGTAGTCTACTACCAATTTTTCAAAATCCTTTCTTCGGGGGACTAAATACATTCGGAAAGTATTTCTGGAGATAGTCCAGAGAACTATTTTATCTCTATCTAATTTATATTCAATAATTAGAGTATTTCTTAAATTGTTATTTGAAAGGACTCTTTGTACTTCAAAGGAGGAAAAGATTCTAAGATTTATTATGTTTTCATATTTAGAGTTTTTGAGCTTGACTTTCCGCATTAACTCCTCATAATCCTCTTCAGCAATATTCAATTCTCTTAATAAACTTTTCCTTTCCTCTTCGGAAATTCCAGCTTTTTCCAGTTCTGTGATAATTTGAGAAATCTTGCTACTTATTTGAACAATTTGTTTTCTCATTTCAAGAGGTAAAGATTCATTTAAATCTATTTTTGCTTCCTGAATACTATCAAGAAGTGCTCTTGCTTTTGCTTTTTCATAAAAATAGAAACTTTGTCTGTCATATCCTTTAAGTGGAAATTTATTATGTAATTTTATTAGGGTATTTATTAATCTCTCATATACTTCAATTTTCTTCCTTAAAAATCCATATTTATATTCACTTAGTAAAAGTCGGGCCCTAACATTTTCAATCTCTCTTATTGCTTTCTTATAGTATGCAAGGGCTCTAGAATACTCCCCTGTATTTTCATAAAATTCACCTATTCCCAATAAACTCTCCATAAGTAACTCTGAGTTCTTTATTTTCTCTGCTATTTGATAAGCCTTTCTAAAACACTTAATTGATTTTTCGTATTCATTTGTTTTAAGTAAAATTTCTCCTAAAAAGTTTAAATTTTTCCCCTCCATATATCTACTCCCAATCTTTTTGGAAATCTCGAGAGAATAATTACAATTTTCTATTGCTTTGGAATAATCATTTAACTTCCAGTAAATGTACCCAATATTATGTATCAATCCAGCCTTTATTTTAAGATCATTAATTTGATTGCTAATTTGAAGTCCTCTTTTAAAGCACTTCAATGCTTTTTCATATTCTTTATTTTCTAAATAAACAAAACCTAAATTATTCCAAATGATCTCCTCTCTCCTTTTATTCCCAATTTTTTGAGCAATTTCCAATCCTTTGCGATAAAAATTCAATGATTTCGATTTATTCCCAAGACTTCTATATATCTCTCCCAAACTGATTAAACAATTGAGTTCAATTAATCTGTCCTTTATTTCGCGTGCCTTCTTTAAAGCCATTTTACTGTACTCAAGAGCTCTAATGTAATCTCCAGTAATACTGTAACAGTATCTAATATTATTGAGACATTCTGCCTCATTTCTCTTATCCCCGATTTTCCTTGCAATTTCTAATGCTTTTCTATAATAATCAAGTGATTTTTTGCAATCATTAAAATAGTAATAAATTACAGCTATACTATTAAGACAAAGACCCTCTTCTTTTAGGTCATTTAATCTCCTAGAGATTTGAAGGGCTTTTTTGAAATATTTTAAGGATAGATCAAGATTATTGAAAAACCAGTAAACGCGCCCAAGTTGCCTTAAGCATTTTCCTTCCCCTTCAATATTGGATTTATATCTAAAAATGGAAAGAGCTTTTAAAAGAAACTTCTCTGCTTTTTTAAATTCTCCCAAATTTTGATAACAACACCCGAGTCCAAAATAGACATATGGATTTTCTGGATTTTTTTTCAGATTTTCTTTTAAGAAATTAATATTTTCAATCAATTCTTCCTTGCTTTGATAAAAATATGCAAATTCTCTATAAACCTCACAGAATTTTGCTCCAAGCTCTATGCATTTTTTAAAACTGTTTAAAGCCTTTTTATAATCATTAATTTCCTTATAAGCCAATCCAATTCCATAATATGGAAGTAAATTCGAGGGATTTCCCTTTCTTAATTCTTCAAAATACTGGAATAATTCCTTTAGATTATTCTTTTCTTTATAAAGTCTAACTAAAATTTCATATATCAAATATTGAGGCTTATCTCCTTTTATTATATTTCTTACCTCTAAAATAGTCTTATTAAGTTCTTCTTTTTTAGGAGGATCTGTAATATTTTTATAATCTTTCGATGCAAATAAAAGGGATAGAGTAATAAAAGAAGTAATAATTAAAAAATTTATTTTTCTATTAAAAATATTCATTCCCTCTACCAGTTTCTCAGAAAAATATACTACTAAAAAGTTGGCACTTGGTAAAGACATATTTACCACCTTGATTAACTCTAAGAATCTCTGTAATAATACCGACTTTTCTCATTACATCTTCCATCAACACCACAGGATATAATAACACATGATGATGGATCATTGA
>Ga0209426_1000119_pt1 | contig 126072 bp, 139 predicted proteins | sample Deesub1362B_J571_FD_187697 | JGI IMG/M metagenome (GOLD analysis project Ga0209426, IMG submission 187697) | Deep oceanic, basalt-hosted subsurface ecosystem from Juan de Fuca Ridge flank, Pacific Ocean, CORK Borehole 1362B_J2.571 (SPAdes)... ... | reverse complement strand
TCCTTCTTCACGGGAACATCCCTAAAATTTTTAATTTCCAAAAACATTTAAATCTAACTACCCACCAACCTCCCCTTGCGTATCCCCACGCTTACGCGTGGGGTCTTGCAAGCAACAGAAAGATAAAGAGATTCTAAGGCTTGCAATAATCACAGAGTTGATGTCATTAACCTCTATGAACAGCTTGCTGCAATGATGCACAGTGAATATATCAGAACTGTTCATGCTGGATGTTGCGAGAGAAGAGAAGATCCATGTGGTAGAATTTCAGGATTTACTTCTCGAACTTGATGAGAAACAGGTAGAAGAGCTTGAAAAGGGCAGAAAGGAAGTTGATGAACTTTTGGAATGATTTTGTGGAATTTTTTGTTATTAAAACCTAAAACAACAACTTTTTTATAAGTATCGAATATTATATCCCATGCGCTTATTGGCAGTGCTTCAAAACTCATCACTCATCTTTATAACATCAATGCTCATAGCCATCGTTTTCCCACAGGCATCACCTTATTTCAGGAATTTTATAATACCTGCCCTTGCGTTAGTCATGACTCTCTCACTTTGTCAGCTTGAGCTGAGAAATCTTGAATTTAGAAGGAGTTTCTGGAATTTTATTCTTAACTATCTTTTTTTAAGCGGTTTAATACTTTTGCTGTCCTCGAATCTTCAGGATGATTCAATGAGACTTGGCTTCATTGTTATGGCTGCTGCTCCACCGGCCATAGCTGTGGTTCCCTTTTCGAGACTTCTCGGCGGGGATGTAATGGAGAGTATGGTCTCAAGTGGAGTTATCTACATTCTTTCTCTCGTTCTAACCCCAACAATCGTTCTCATCTTTACAGGGAAAAATGTAGGAGTTTATGATATTCTTAAAGCTCTTTTTATTCTCATCCTGCTTCCAATATTTGCCAGTAGAGCCATTAGGGTTGAAAATCCCACTCCTGTGATAAATCTCGGGTTTGGGTTTGTTATCTACACGATAATTGGACTCAATTCTGAACTGATCTGTGGAAACCTTCTTGTTCTTCTGGACATCATTTCGATTGCTTTTGCAAGAACTTTTTTATCAGGCAGCCTTGCTTTTCTTATCTTCTTTCTCATTCTGAAAAACAGCTATCAACAGGCTATAAACAGAGCCCTGTTCTCCTCCTATAAAAACCTTGGTTTCACAGCTGGAGTAGCGATTGCTCTATTTGGAGATCGAGCTGCAGTTCCTGCAGCAATATGCGTTCTTTTTGAAATTCTGGTTTTTAACTACTATCTTCTCTTGAAAAGATATCTTAAGTGAGATTTTCAATCTCATCATCACCATATTCAAAAAAATTTAATATACCTCTTAATCTTTTTTTTAATGTTATGAGTTGGGTTGACATTGTCACAGATTCAAGGAAAGTTATGATTGTTGATGATGACCCTTCTGTAAGAGAAGTCCTTAAGCTCATGCTGAAGGGATTCAATATTCTTGAAGCCTCAGACGGGGAAGAGGCAATCAAAAAGTTTATGGAAGAAAGACCGAGGATTGTTCTGATGGACATAATGATGCCGAAAATCGATGGCATTGAGGCTACAAAGAAAATCAAGGAGATTGAACCTGAAACCCTTGTGATAGGAATAACAGCTTTTGAGCAGGCAAGAACTGATGAAATACTTCGGGCTGGTGCAAAGGATGTTCTGACAAAACCTCTCTCAAAAAGAAAACTTCTTGAAGTAATTGAAGACAGCTAAATGCCGGTATAATTTATCTATGTTTATCCATGATTTATTCATAGAAGTTGTCGATTGTGTTTATCTTCCATTCTTTTAGCTTTTCCTTTCTTCTTTTTTGTCTAGACTCTTTCATCTTTTTTGAAATCTTATCAACAACCTTTACAAAAACAATAAAGAGAGGAATCAAAACAACCACAAAAGAATTGATGATTGTATCTAGGAAATGGGAAAGACTACCAGGGAACATCAGATAGATTACCGGTATGAAAACCATGAGAAGTAATATTATATAAGCTATGATTTTTGAAACACCCACAGATTATGGTGTACATGTAAACTTAAATAGTTTCCTGTCATTATATACCCTTGAGCTTGAGGTTAACTTCATATATTTTCATGCCATAGTAATAAAATATGACATCAGTTTGCAGATATGGGGAAGTTGAGATTGTATTTTTAAAGCATGCGGGTTTTAAAATAAAGGGGAGCAAAACCGTATATATAGACCCCTATGACCTCCCACAGAATGCTGAACTTGAAAAAGCGGACTATATTCTTATCACCCATGACCATTTTGATCACAGGGATATAAATGCAATAAGATTACTTTCTGATGAACATACGACTGTGGTTGTTCCAACGGGGTGCATGGTTGAAGGATACAGGACATGTGAGCTCGATATCGGTGAAGAGGAGAAACTTGAGGGATTGACTGTAAAGACTGTACCGGCGTATAACATAGACAAACCCTTCCATCCAAGAGGGAGTGGAGCAGGCTACATTATTGAGATTGATGGAGTGAAAATCTATCATGCGGGAGATACGGACTTCATACCTGAAATGAAGGAGATTGAGGTTGATGTTGCACTGATTCCAGTGGGAGGAAAATATACGATGGATCTTGAACAGGCAAAGGAAGCTCTTGAGGCTATAAAGGCTGATAAGGTAATCCCAATGCATTATGGGGCACTTCCAGAGACCCAGGCAGATGTTGAGAAACTTAAATCTGCCAAGGTGGTTGCTCTGGAACCCCTGTTCGAGTAGTTTTGTTCATAGATTTTATTTTTATATTAGTTCTGTAGATCTCTCAAAAACTCAAGAAATTTTTTTTCACACGGTTCAGACACTGTTTTTGTTCTTATCAGCTTCCCGTATTTCTTCCAGGTGTTTTCCAGCTCTTCAATTTCTTTTTTACTTCCAAAGGCTATGTAGGTTGGACCATTTCCAGAAAGCCCTGCACTTATACCGATCTCCTTAGCGTCCATCACAGGTTGGATTGGGTAACCTATTAATCTGCAGTAATAAAGTGAGTTGTAGAGCATGGCATTCATAAAATCTCCATTCATAGCTCTTTCAAGAGCTTTTTCAACAAGTTCTGTGTTTCTTCTAACTCTGTCTACCTTCACGATCTTTTTATTTGTATCAGGAATCAAAATCAAAACATCTTTGCTGATCTCTTTTCTCATCAGAATCTCAAACTTCAGATTGTCTGTTATCACCATGCCTCCAAGTAAAGAGGCTGCAGCATCATCAAAAGCCCCCGTATAGCTGATTTTATTTTTCAGAGAAATTTCAGCATTATCCTTTAAGATTTCGAGAGGGTTGAGCTCTTCATTTTTTGATTTTAGAATTGAAAGAAGAACAGCGTTTACAAATGCACTGCTACTTCCAAGCCCACTTTTTCTTGGAATTTCACTTTTTAATTCCAGTCTTCCACTGATACCGTATCTGTTAAATATTCGATTGATAATATGTGAGGTTATTCTTTTTCCACTGTCGGTAATCTCTTTTCTATCTTCTGGAGTAAATTCTGCATATGTTTTTAGATCAACGGCAAATGCACATCCTTTTCCTGTTGCAACGGCATTCACAACAGTCCCTGCTGCGTATGCATATGAACGGAATAGCATTTTTACACCCCATACTCAAGTAAAACACTCAGATTTTTTTGAACCTGAAATTAGTTCTTTCCCTCCAGTATTCAAGTTCAGAAAGCATTTTTTCCATTGTCATTATTTCAACATTATAGACATTGATCACACCAATAAGGTCACCTTTTTTCACTTCACCACTCACAGCAGGAAGGAAAAGAGCATGCGTAATGAATTTTTCACCTCTGAGGTCATAGATTCCGGGCTGGTGGACTTTGAGGAGTGTACCCATGGGGTTCCTCATAATGTAGAGAGGTGTGACGATGGAGTTCTCTGGAAGAACGAGCTCTCTGATTTTGATGAGTGATGGTATTCCTTTTACAACCTCTTTGTTCTCATCGGAAACTATTATGTCCCATCTTCCTGTCTCTTTTCTTCTGTAGTACTTGGGATGAATGTATTTCATTCTCTTCTCTCTAATTCCGTCCTCTATATATTTTATAGCAGCTTTGGTAATTCTTTTTTCAATGAAATCTATTTCAGGAGGCTTTGTTGCGATGTAGTAAATGTAGGCTACGCCGAGAAGTTCGCCCTTTGTAATTTTTCCGTCCTCAGCTGGAAGGAATAAAACTCTGTCAATAACTCTTCTCTCTTCAATTAGCCTTATATTGGCAGAAAAATCAATAACACAACCGTTATAGTTTTCCATAACACCACAGTTAACAGTTACTGTGCTTGCGGGTAAGTCAACTGGTTTTATTTTGATTTCCGCGATTTTTCCAGCTTTTACTTCTGTATTCTCATTGCTTATAAAGTACTCTGTGTAGCCTAAGTTGCTTCTGATGTATCCGTGGGTAGATTTTACTGCTTTAAACGACTTTATTTTATCTTTTTCCATGTATTTAATGGTGAATTCGACCTTCTCATCCCCATATTCTACTTTTGGAATTTCAACTGACCTCAATCTCGTAATTATGCCTGCTCCGATAAAAAGGATTTTTACTGCCCCAATTAAATCTCCCTTTTCTACAACTCCATTTTTGGAAGATATGACAAGCACACTATCGATTAATTTTTCTCCCTGAAAACTGGTCTCTTTGCCTGTAACATCCAGAACCGTTACGATAGGATGTTTTGCAACACCCAGCGAGGAAATCATCGTATTCTCTGGTAGTTTGAGAGGTTTAATTTTTATTAAAAACAGATCATCCTTTTTTACTTCGGCAGTTTCATCTGCAACGAGAAAGCCCCATCTGATATAATCTGCCATTTTAAAGCCGAAAGGTACAACATCTATGCTCTTTCTTGTTATTTTCTTTTCACTCACAACTGGAAGATTTACTTCCATCGTATCCTATAAAATAAATTATAGTTATTTAATTTTGTGATCATTCTTCGGAAATCAAAATCTTCCTTAAACCCTCGACGATTTTCACCTTGTATCCAAGCTTATCGAGAAGAGTCTGGAGATATAATCTTACGAACTTCTGCTCGTTCCTTGAAGAAAGTACAAGTGTAATACTTTTATCGCCATTCATTTTCACTCTGAAAAGGTTTTCGTGCTCGAGGAATCTCATCACATCAACAAGACTCTTGAAGCCCTTGTTTCTGATCTGCCATGAATGAGCCTCTGCAATACTCTTTACATTCTCCCAGAACTTTTCTGATGCCTTTTCATTCAACTCATCGAGCATTGCTATCCAGAGTTCGATGTCGAGTATTATATATTCTCTGCCGTACAGGAGGTCAGAATAGATTTTTATAGATTCGGGATGAACATCCTTTAACTGATAATACTGAGTAATGGCTTGCCTTATTATCTCAGAAGCAGTTCTGTTTTCTCTTTCAACAAGTTCTTCAAGTATTGAATTTGTATCTTCATCGATGGCAACTGACAGCCTTCTTAGTTTTCCACTCATAGAGAAACAGTATTGTGTAGAATAAATAAAACTTTTTGTTAAATAATATTGCAAAATAATACATTGTGAGGTTTGTCACTATATTGTAGTATGTTTTAATAAGAATCAATATAAGTCACTACTTATTAACAACGATAACAGAACTGAAAAATTAAATCCAGTTGTGGGTAGTTTTTTTAAACTTTAGACCTCTTTTTTGGCAGTATTTTTATTTTTAGATCTTTTCGAAGCGTAATTTTGTTTTTTAACCTGCATAAGTTTGATTTAATGGCTTGGGGTATGATTTACACGGTATTATCTGGTAGTGTAATAGATTAATAATTAGTTTTTAAACATACCAAAAAATAAAATTTCACAAAAACATTTATTTTCATCCTGTTGGGGTATAAATTGTAGAAATCGGGAAATCAGATTAGATAAGTTGTGAATTGGTAATGAATAATTGAGAAAGATTAGAGAGTGGTAGGAAAGCTGGAGGGAATTTGCTTGGAGAAATTCATGTTAATAAATGCGTTGAATAAAGGAGGTGGATTTTAGATGGGGGGTTTTGCTGAAGGGGGCGCAGCGATGACACCCGATATGTTCATTCATATCGGGGTCAACGAGGCTCTGTTCTTGCTTGCTCTCGGATTTTTTGGTGGAATGCTGAGCGGTTTCATAGGTAGTGGTGGTGCTTTCGTTCTTACGCCTGGAATGATGTCCATAGGTGTTCAGGGACCCATAGCGGTTGCAAGTAATATGTGTCACAAGTTCCCAAAAGCGATGATAGGTGCATGGAGGAGAAAGAAGGTTGGACATCTTGATGTAAAACTTGCAACTTTAATGGCTATATCAGCGATTTTCGGTGTACAGGTTGGAATTCAGGTTCAGAAATATATACTTGAACAACTTGGACCAACAGGAACGAATTTGTATGTGAGCATAGCATTCCTGATTGTCTTACCATCAGTTTCAGCATTGCTGTTGAGGGATGTCATTAAATCGAAGAGATATGGAATTGAAGATACAAAGCCTGAGTTCGCAGAAAAGCTGGAAAAGAAGTTTAGACTCCCACCCATGATCAGATTCGATGTTGCAGGGAGAACACAGTCGCTGTGGTTAACGATTCCAACCGGTTTTGCAACAGGATTTCTTGCAGCAACAATAGCGGTTGGAGGATTCATCGGTGTACCATCCATGATATATGTGATAGGCGCAACAAGTGCAGTGGCAAGTGGAACTGAACTTGGAATTGCCTTTGTTATGGGATCAACAGGAACATTCACTTGGACTTATCTGCTTGGAGCTGTCGATTTCAGACTTACAACTTTGATTCTTGCAACATCACTCATAGGTGTGCAGATTGGAGCTGTAGGAACAACCTATGTAAGGCAATACTACATCAAGCTTGCAATGGCTGTTGTTATGCTTCTCGTTACTGTCAGCAGAGCATGTGCAGTCCCAGGCTATCTCAGCGAGCTTGGTTGGGTTTCACTTGATGAAGGACTTGTAAATACACTAAACTCGTTGGTTTTCCCGATAATGATTATTGCAATGGTTTCTGTAACTCCGATAGTCCTTGTACCTATGATGAATGTCAGAAAGGAGCTTAACAAGATGGGATTGCTTGAGAAAGCTGTTGCTAAGGCAGAGCATGAGACAGCTGGTCTGGTAAAGAGATTGATTATATTCGGGATTCTTACCGGAGTCAACTACTACCTGTTATTCAGAGATCCCAATGCTTGGCCCTATTTTGTAACATCGATCCCGCATGCAGGTCCGCTAATGTCTATTGCTCTTACGATTGGAGTTATCGGACTGGCTATCTATTGGAGCATCATCCATGGAAGTTTTGCCCACAACTTCCTTGATCTCGTGAACATCACAGCTTTGAAGGACGAAGTTGCGAAGAGAATCGCAACAGAAGGCTTTGATGGAATAAAGACCTGGGCAGCCACGGTTAAAACCTCAACGGTTGAATCAGAAACAACCTAATTCTTTATTTTTTGTTTTTGGTTTGTTTTGATGGTTTTATAGGAATTCTTTTATAAGTCTGGGGGAGGTTAATGTTATGGAAGTTAATATAACTTACTTTACATCTCCTGGTGAAGTTGAGAGTGAGACTGTTGTGGCAGATGAATCGGGATACATACTCAGCCCTGCATCTTACTTTGTGAATATTGTAAGCGAGCAGGATGTTTATGTCAAAGCAAATGAAGTCAAATTGATTGAGATTAGGGAAATTCAGATTCCTGAAAATCAAAGATTGACTCTTCTGGATAGATATCGTCATGCTCTTGGAGTGCTTGTTGCTGTTGCTGGGAAAGGAAAGCCAGCAAAAGTTGAGAGCCTTGAGAAAGTTACTCATGCGGTATTTCTTCCTCTTTCAGATGGTAAAATATGTCGAGGAGAACTTCTTGGAGTCGGAGTTCTGACGGCCATCAAAAAAGAGAAAAAAGAAGTTATTGTTGAAAAACTCCAGGAGTTTGATAAAGCCATCTCAATCGATCCTGAAGTATTTATCAAGTCTGACTGGCCCTATCTCTGGAGCAAAAAGTAACTTGGATTTTTATTGATTTACTATCTTATTCTTTCCTACAATTCACTAACAGAGATTAAAACTCATTGAAGTGAATTCTTTGTTATTTTAATCGAATAAAATATCATAACAATATTAATATAATAAAAACTAATAACTTATTCTGGTGAAAAGTATGATCACGGCAACTGAATTTGTGGGGAGGCATAAAACCATAAGGGGGTTTATAAAAATGTTAAGAAAGATAGATAAAGCCATCTCAATCGATCCTGAAGTATTTATCAAGTCTGACTGGCCCTATCTCTGGAGCAAAAAGCATTAAAAAGCTTTTTTCTTAATAAATCTTTTAAAGAACTCCTTTTTTACTTTAATAATAAATTATTACTATTTAGCCTTTTTTAGGCTCTTTTAAATTATAATATTAAGAATTAATCAATTTTAGTCTTTTTTCATAAGTTTTATATAGTGCGACTAATCATAAATACGGGAGGGGGGTGGTATTAGTGAATACCCTTGACAGGTCAAAAATATCAAGAGGATTCATCCGGAAATCGGCGCTATTGATTGTACTTTTTGCTTTATTAATCCCAGCTCCAGCAATGGCTGCTGAAACACAGGGTATGATGGGTTTGAATCCAACAACCTTCTTTCTGCTTTTCCTTGTAATTTCGACTCTGATAGGTATTATAGCCGTTCTGGCTGGGGTTGGTGGAGGAGTTATCTTCACACCACTTATGATGGGTTTTACACCAATTGATGGTCTTGTAATCAGGGGTACAGGACTGTTTGTTGCAATGACAGGAGCGCTTGTTGCTGCAAGACCATTTCTTAAAAGAGGACTGGCTAACATAAGATTGCTCTACTTTGCAGCAGTTCCCTATGCTCTGTTTGCTGTGATAGGAGCTTTACTTGCAGTTTATATCAAACAAACAATGGGTGTTACCGGAGAGGCTTATGTCAGGCTTGCTCTTGGCATTCTTGTTATATTAATTGCAATGCTGTTTATATTTGCTGGGAACAGAATAGAGTACCCTGAAGTCAAGCATGTTGATGGCTTTACTAAGCGGGTTGGTCTTGCAATGGCGTACTGGGAGGAGTCTCTTGGCAGTGTTGTGCAGTACCAGGTTACGAGGGCATGGCTTGGGATGATATTATTTGCTGGAGTGGGACTTGTTTCAGGTCTTTTCGGACTTGGAGCTGGATGGGCGATGGTGCCAGTGTTAAACCTTGTAATGATGGCACCACTGAAGGTTGCAGCTGCCAGCAGTAAGGTTCTGATCGGCATAGGGGATACTGCAGCGATATGGCCCTATATAATGCAGGGAACGATATTTCCGCTTTTTGCGGTACCATGTATGATAGGTTTGATACTCGGAACGATCATTGGAGCCAAAATAATGCTCAGGGTCAGAGCAGGATTTGTAAGATACCTCATCATCGGAATAATGTTCCTCTCAGGAGCAAGGTTGATCCAGCAATCACTAACAATGCTCGGATATCTGTGAGGTGGTTTGAATGCAGGAAGTTGATAAAAAAGTCGATTCAAAACCAGAACCTCCTTTTGCAGGAGTTGTTTATGGAGAAATAACTTACTGGGTCGTTCTTGCTGGAATGCTTATATCGCTTTCAGGGGTTATCATGATACTCACAACGGAGAGTAATTACATAGATTCGGCCTGTTTGCTCAATGATCTCTGGGCTGGAAAGGATCCAGGAGAAATCTGGGAAACCTGTACTGGGGTTCATGAGGAGGGTCACTGGTATCTTAACAAGCTGAATACGGGTGATGGTATAGCAATGCTTGGAATCGCTCTTAGCTGTCTTGCAGCGGTTATGGGTGTCTGGCTCTCATCCTTTGCCCTTTTGAGATCCAGAGAGATGTTATTCTTCGTATTTTCGGTAATAACTGCGATAATACTTACAGCCAGTTCAACAGGGTTAATAAATGTTGGACATTGAATTAACTGAGTATACAATCTTTTTTTCTTTTCGATAGGTTGAAAGACTTTTGACTCTGGGGGTTTTTACTTTAATCGAGTCTTATACCTCCGACATCTTCTACCCATTTGGCTTTTTCTGCCCATTCAGAAATCATTTTGGAGATTTTACTCAGAGTTCCTGGTTTAACATATCTTACATTTATCACCCCAAGGAGCTCTCCTTTTCTGACAGTTCCACTATATACAGGGAGAAATACTGCCTGAGTAATTCTTTTTCTTTCCTCAACTTTTTTTGGACCTTCTGGAGTATATAGATCAAGCAATACTCCAAGAGCGTGTTTCATAATGGGAAGAGGGGAGACTATGGCGTTCTCAGGAATTTCTATGGGCTTAATGTCGATTATGCATATTTTATTCTCCTCCACATCAACATCTTGGGCTGGAACTATAATTTTCCACTCAGCAATTGGGCTTAACTGAAATCCATAAGGTTCAACATCTATTTTCTCCTTTATAAGCTCACCTTTAATTCTGTCCTTCCAGTACACAACATCAACAGTTTCCATATTGTTATTTTGTTTTCGATAGTTAAAATATTTTTTGTGAATTTTTAAGTTTGAAAACTCTTAAATATTATATGTCACTACCAAGTAGTGAATTGTAGGAGAGTGGAATAAATGTTAATCTACATTCTCGGAATGGTTTCAAGGATTAACAGTTTATTTGACTGGGAACGACTTGCAGATTTTATGGAACCTCTCAGCACACTCAACATATTTGAACCAATAAACGAACCATCAATAGAAGAACTTGAAAGGATGTATCTGAGGAGTTGTTAAGTATTGAATATTAGTTTGATACTCATTTTTTACTAAAACAGTACTTAATATTACTTTTTTCGGTTTTGAATGATTTATCGTTTATAATTTAATCGGAAGAAATAAATAGTATGAACTAAAAATAATCTGGAACAAAATTGAATAAATTTAAGTAAAGATTATGTAAAGGTGGGTGGTGGGAATGCCCTTGGAAAAAGTCGAATGTAAGAAGCACTCGCATGAAGAGGGGTGTTGGATTAAAATTTATGTTCCAAAAAGATGGATTGATTTCATTAGAGAATATTCTGAGTATAGAGGCTTTTTTGGTGAGGATAAGGAAAGGTATATTCTGATGGAGCTTCAGGCAAGCATAAAAGACTTCATTTTTGCAGCCCTTGATGCAATGAAAAAGTCAGACCCAGAGATGTGGGAGTATTTTGTTGAAAAATTCAAACTTGAAGAGGACATAAAACTGAGTTCTGACAAGGTTTACCTCCCCGATAGATTGTAGTTAAACATTTTCAATTTTTTTTAAGAAAAGCTTATTAATTCCTTTCATGACATCCATATTGGTGGTTGGATGCCGGGAATAATTCCTCACAGACATTGTGTCATTTGTGGAAAAGCAATTGAATCGGAAATGGTTACATGCAGCGATGATTGCCAGGAAACCTTGGACAAAGAAAGGAGAAAACAGAGGAATTTCATGATTTTCATGATGGCAGGATTTCTGATATTGATTCTCCTTCTGTTCATCTTCTCTCCATCGAGGTAACATTAATAACTTTATTAATAACTTTTAATTTTTGTTAGTTTTCGTAGCAAACTTTTTATGTACTTGGTTTAACTTTTAAGCAATGTCCCTAAAAACGAGGCGTCTATCTGTTGCTGTAGATAATCAGACCTACAAAACTATCGAAAATATTGTCAAAAAGGAACAGAAATCAATAAGTGAGATTGTGAGAAATTCAATAAGAATTCTCTCTCTTATCTCCAGAAATGGAAGCATGAAGTCCTTAGAGGACGCTCTTGTATATTCAGACCTTCTTTCAGCCAGAGAGCATGTAATTGTGGATATAGAGATTTGGTCAGCAATTCTTGAAATTATCGATGAGAATAAAAAAGAGGAGTTTTTTGAGCTTGTGGAAAATGTGGGTTTCGAACATGGGATACAGTACAAGGAGAAAGGACTGAGAACTATAGAGGATGTTTTGAAGTACATGGAATATGAGAACTGGTTCAGGTTGAAAGTAAATTCGGACAGAACTTACACACTGATCCTTCTGGCTAAAAGTGAACAGAAAACCCTTGAGTCGTTTCTAAAAGGTGTATTTAAAGCTATGAAATTCAATGCTGAGATCAGGCACTACTATAGAAAACTTATAATTGTTGAAAGCTGATCGTTGGAAGTAACCGATCTCACACAAAATATCTCACACGGCTAATTCGGGGATATACTTTCTCTCTTGCGATTCTCAGATCCTCCACAGTGTCTATCTCAATCCATGGTAACCCTCTTGTTGCTTCGTAGGTCACCTCTCCCCCCATATCCATCAAGTGCTGAAAAGCCTCCTCGTAAAACACTCCTCTTCCTTTTCTCTTCATTACGGTTTTTATGCTCCTGAAAAGCCTTTTGAACTCATCTGAATTTACTCTTGCAAGACCTATATACTCACCAGTTGCATCATGCAGTGGAATATCTTTGCTGATCCAGATTATCCTGTCTCTTACCAAGGCAACTTTCATCGACTCCTCTGTAAGTTCCTTTGTCAGGTCAACGGAAAGAACGAGCCCTTTCTTCCTTGAGTTGTGCAGGTACCTGAATATTCTTTCATGAAAAAGAACATCAGAGTTTATTATGTAAAAGTCACCTCCTGAGAGCACATCTTTTGAAAGATACAGGCTGAATATGTTGTTTGTAGTATCATAATCACTGTTGTGAACAAATTTTATTTTGAGGCTGTGCCTCTCCTTTACGTGCTCCAGTATCTTATCCCTTTTATAGCCTGTGATAACGATAATATCTCTCACATTATACTTTCTTAGGATTTTTAAGGTTCTGTCGAGAAGGGTTATGCCCCCTACGGATATCAGAGGTTTCGGCTTTTCATCTGTGATAGAACCAAGTCTGGAGCCGAAACCCGCTGCAAGAATAACGGCCTCCATGGAAAAAGTTAAATCTGAGATTATTTAAAATTTACCCACTGGGAGGTGATTTTATCAAATGGGAATATTTTCTAACTGAAATGGTCTATCGGAGAATTTCTAAACCTTTAGCTCGATTTCTGTCGCGTTTTAGCGTAAATCCCAATCTTATTACCATCATAGCCACGATTCTTGGGATCTTAGCTGGGTTTGTTATATTTTATGGTAGAATATATCTCGGAATTGTAATTATTTTCGTTTCTCAGATTCTTGATTGTACAGACGGCGACCTGGCAAGGCTAACGGGCAAAGTAACGACTGTGGGCGGCTATCTTGACAGAGTTTTTGACAGATTTGTGGATTCGGCAATAATCATTGGTATAATAGCTCTCAATCCTGGAGAACTCTGGTTTGCTGGAGTTTTTGCCATAGTAGGCTCTTTTGGTGTTAGTATCTCAAGAGCAATGGCTGAGGCTTATGGTATCGAATGTAAGGTGGGTTTGGGGGGGAGAGATACCAGAATAGCTATCATCATGCTTGGCTTGTTTTTGAGGGAGTATCTGTTCACCCTTGTTATTATCGCAGTGCTGGGATTCATGACGACCCTTCACAGGATGTTCTACTCGGTAAGAGAACTCAGAGATCATTAACTCAACTTCTCAGCACCACTTAATGAGCACTTTCATAACTTCCTCAAAGGTTATAAATACTGGTGTTGTTTTTTGACCGTGGTTGACAGGACTTTAACTCTTGATTCTTTTCTGGAGAAGGAGTACATAAGCCACCCTCTAATAAAGGAAAAATCTATTGAGAGGAGAGCTTATCAGATTTCGATTGCTGCTACGGCTTTGATGAGAAATACTCTGGTTGTATTGCCCACAGGGCTTGGTAAAACTATCATAGCCCTTTATGTTATCGCCTCAAGGCTACACAACCACGATGGAAAGGTAATTTTTCTCGCTCCAACCAAGCCACTTGTGGAGCAGCATGCTGAATTCCTCAGAAGAAATCTTAAAATCGATCCGGAAAAAATTGTAACTCTTTCAGGGGAAGTAAGTCCTGAAAAAAGAGAAGAGATTTACAGGAATGCAATGGTTGTAGTATCCACACCACAGGTAATCGAGAATGATCTCGTTACCGGGAGACTCTCTCTTTCAGATGTTGTTCACATGACTTTTGATGAAGCCCACAGAGCGGTAGGGAACTATTCCTATGTTTTCGTTGCAAAGCAATATTTGAGAGAGGCTGAGAATCCCCTCATTCTGGGGTTGACGGCATCTCCAGGGAGTGATATTGAAAGAATTAGGGAGATTGTTGAGAACTTGGGAATCGAGGAGATTGAAATCAGGACGGAAGAGGACAGGGATGTAAGACCGTACATCCATGAGAAAAAGATCGAGTGGGTAAAGGTTGACATTCCGGAGGAAATGAAGGAGGTAAGGGAGAAATTCAATAGAGTTCTTGAACTCAGGTTCAAAAAGCTTGAAAATCTTGGAGTTGCGGTCTCAAAAAATCTTTCAAAAAGGGAGTTGCTGGCTCTTCAGGAGTCTCTGCAGGCTGAGGCTATGGAGAGTAGGGATCAGACTATTTTTGAAGCCCTTTCTGTGATGGCTGAAATTCTTAAGATATATCATGGAATTGAACTTATCGAGACACAGGGAATTGATGCTCTGAGAAATTACCTGAGACGACTTGCGAAGGAAGGAAAGTCGAGAGGGGGTAGTAGAGCTTCAAAGAACCTTCTCTCTGACACTGTTTTCAGAGATGCAATGGTAAAGGCTATAAGGTGTGAAGCAGACCATCCTAAGCTGGAAAAACTGAAAGAAATAGTTCAAAACGAGTTAAGAAAGAATGACAGAAGAATTATCGTTTTCTGCAGCTACAGAGATACGGCAGATACTCTCGTAAAAGAACTGAATAAGGTAGATGGGGTAAAAGCCTCTAAGTTCATAGGACAATCAAATAGGTTTGAAGATAGAGGGATGAGGCAGAAAGAGCAGGTAGAAGTGATATCGAGATTCAGGCAGGGAGAAATTAATGTTCTTGTAGCAACCTCTGTGGGTGAGGAGGGGCTTGATATACCATCAACTGATCTTGTGATTTTTTATGAGGCTGTCCCGTCAGAGGTAAGAACTATTCAGAGAAAGGGGAGAACTGGAAGAGCAAGAAGGGGAAGAATAGTTGTGCTTGTTACAAAGGGTACGCGGGATGAAGCATACTACTGGAGCAGCCTGAGAAAAGAGAAGAAGATGTATGAGCAGGTTTACAGAGTAAGGGAGATGATGAGAAAAGGTGATGAGGCGGCTAAAATAGAAACCGGGTTTGAAGTTGGGAGTAAGATCGAGAAGAAAATTGATAAGGTTGTGATTTTTGTTGATTCAAGAGAGATGAGAAGTGGGGTTGTTAAAACCCTCTTTTCAAATGCAGATATAAGAGTCCAAAACCTCGAGGTTGCAGACTATGTTCTAAGCGACAGGGTGGCTGTTGAAAGAAAGACTGCTGAAGATTTTGTTGAAAGCCTCATTAGAGGGGAAAAGAGTCTTTTCTATCAGCTACTCAATCTCAGAAAAACCTATGCTAAGCCACTTTTAATTCTTGAAGGAGAAATATATGGCAGATTGCATCCAAATGCAATAAGGGGGGCAATAGCAACAATTGCGGTCGATCTGAGTATTCCCATAATTCAGACAAAGTCTCCAGAGGAAACAGCTGAAATTCTCTTGGCAATTGCAAGAAGAGAGCAGGAGATGAAGGAGAGGGAAGTCTCTCTCCATACTGGAAAGACAAAGAAAACACTGAAGGAGCAGCAGGAGTATATTGTTTCGGCAATATCAAATGTTGGAACTGTAATAGCAAGAAATCTACTCAGACACTTTGGAACAATCGAGAGAATTGTGACAGCATCGGAAGACGAACTCGTAGAGGTTCCAAGAGTTGGCAGACAGACTGCAAGAAAAATAAGGGAAATCCTGACAACACCTTATGAAGGGGATGCAGAGGACTATGAGGGTGGAAAAATGATTAAAGATAGTTAGATTTACTTTCCATTGACGACTTGGAAATATATGTCTTCCAATCGTGGCACCTCTTTTACTATATCCAGTATCTTACTCTCCTCTGTTAGTTCCCGTATTATTCTGCTGAGCTCGCCACTGTTCTCTGCAACCACAGATTTCTTTTTCCCATTGTCGATATAGTTTATTGTGTATTTTGTTGAGGTTCTCAGGAGTTCATCAATTTCCCCATGGTAAAGAATTTCTCCCTGTTTTAGGATTATTATTCTGTCACAGGTAGATTCAACATAGTACATATTGTGGGCGGAGAAAAGAATCCCCTTTCCCTCTTTTTTCAGCTCTTTGAGGAGGTTAGAGATGAAAAGGGAAGTTGATGGGTCAAGTCCTCCAGTTGGCTCATCATATATCAGTATCTCCGGGTTGTGGATCAGTGTTCTCGCAATTGAAAGCTTTCTCTTCATTCCCTTGGAAAAACCCTCAATCATCCTGTCTGAAGGGAGTCTGAGCATCTCAAGAAGTTTTAGAGCTCTCGTCTCACAATCATCAACCGAATAGAGGGATGCAAAGAACTTCAGATAATCCATTGCGTTCATGTTTCCATAGAGAGCGTCGGTTTCGGGAAGATACCCTATTCTTTTTTTTATTTTTTCCCTGTTTGAGAAAAAATTCATCCCAAAGTATTCGATGCTCCCACTATCAGGCTCAAGCAGTCCAGAAAGTATTTTGAGAAATGTAGATTTTCCTGCACCGTTTTCTCCAATGATACCAAGTATTTCTCCCTTTTCAAGTTCCATGTTCATGTTTTTAAGTGCCACAATGTCTCCATAGCTCTTCCTGACCCCTCTTACCCTCAACATCATGAGAATTTGAGATACTAATATATTTGATACTTCTGAAATGGATGATGATGAAGCATTCATGAGGACATAGAATCTGATTAACAGGCTTTGTTGTCTTGAAGGGGGAGTGAGATGGCTGGAGAGATTGTATCAGCCCTTAAAATTGCCAGAGTTGAACTGAAGAAATCCAGGAAGAAGTATTCAAAATCCTCCTTTTTGATGCTGATACTCGTAGCGGTATTATCCTTTTCGATTCTTTTCTTTGCCATAACCAGCGGTATAAAGTCTGATTCTTATCTGTATGAGGTTTCTGGGACTGTAGTTGATGACTACAGGTTTGTTTATAGTGAAAGGCAGCCGGACTTGGTGATTTATAAAGCCCCGGGAGGTTATCAGGTAGTTGTATCGGGAAGTGATAAATCTCTTGCAGCAGTTGATGAGCTGAGAAAAATCATAAGGGATGACTACGAAGCCAGACTTTACAGTAGATATGGGATAGAAGCCTTTCCTGTGTTTGTGAAGGCAAATTTCCTTGAAAGAGATCTTCAGAGTGGAATTCAAACCACCCTCCCTACAAACTTATCATCCATCTCTGAAATCGGGAATAAAATTGAAAAAAGTGAGATAGACCTTCCTGAACCAGAGAAAAAGAATGAAGCTCTGAGAATAGTCAAAGAGTCTTTTGAAAGCAGAATATCTCTCAAAGAGAAACTGGATTACACGACTCCAGAGGACTTTAGCCCTCAAAGTTTGTTGAAAAAGATGTTTCTTGCATTTTTCTTCATAATACCATCTTATTTCATGATTCAGCTTTTTTCAGCTTCAATGCTTGAAGATAAGGCTACAAGGAGGCTTGATGTGCTGCTCTCGTCTCCTGTGAATCCATCAACAGTAATTGCCGGGAAAATGATTCCCTATCTGGTTTTTTCTGTGATTCTTGTTTTATCCGTTTCCCTTGTATTGGGTGAGAGTCCTCTCGCCTTAGTGTATGTTTTCCCCTTTATCCTTTTCGCCTTCTCTCTTCAAACATATATCGTGCTGATTTCGAGGAGTTACAAGGAAATGACTTTCCTCATTATGGTAACCTCCTTTTTAATAACTGCCTATCTTTTCATTCCAGCCATCTTCTCGGGTACAGTTCCTGTATCGAAGGTATCTCCCATAACAAACATGCTGGTTTTCTTTGAAAGTGGAAAATTTTCCTTGGAGGATTATCTGCTATCAACCTCACAGTTCTACCTTCTCTTTCTTGTTCTGATGTTCACCTCTGTAAAAATGATGACACCGGAAATCATGCATTCCACAGCAGGAATAGGAGAAAAAATACTTTCTTCATTGGAGAGATGGATAAAGACCCCCTTAAAGTGTTTTATTGCATCAATTCTTTCAATACCCTTTGTCTTTATAGCCGAGTTCATGCTCATTTCAGTAATCTTCACGATGCCCTTTCAGTACTCAATTCCTGTGTTCATAATGTTCATTGCCATAGTTGAGGAACTCTTCAAGACATCTATCGTTCTCGCCTATTATCACAACTCCAAGAAATCAATTTTGAAGGCATCTTTCCTCACAGCTACGGGATTTTTTGTCGGAGAGAAAATACTTGCTCTAATCGAAATTGGGAGAACATATACCGAATTGCTTCTTGCAGGATACCTACTTTTACCCCTGTTTTTGCACATCCTCACGATAGTAATTTTCACCTTTATGCTGAAGAGAGGGTATTCCATTGCATACATATCAGCAGTTACCGTGCATTTTGTCTATGATTATGCGGTAATTCTGATGCTTGGTTATGGAGGGATTTGAAATGGTAGAGCAAAAAGAAAGTTCAGGGATTAAAAGGGCAATCGTTATCGCACTCAAGGATTTAAGGATGATGCTTAGAGAGAGAACATTTGTCACTGTGATAATGCTGCTTATATTTGTTGCATCCTTCGCATCCGTTCTGACTTTCGGTCTCCTCATCATGTATAATCCGGCCTATCTCGATATTTTTTTTGAAAAAGAGATAAAAGTAGGTGTTGCAGGGAAAGCTCCTGTCCTCGAATCTTTTCTCAATGCTGAGCATTATGACTCACTCAATGATGCTCTTGAGGATTTTTACAGTGGAAAGGTGGATATTGTGCTCTGGCTACCATCAGAGGACATCAATGGAGAGAATTTTATTCAGGTTTTCATGCCAAAGGATGAAATTACATCTATTCAAGCATCTGTTTTTATCAAGAAGAAGCTCATTGAGTATCAGAACTATCTCAGAAAGCTTAGAGGGATACCTGAAGAGGAGAAGCTATCTGTGTTCACACCGGATTTCACACCCCTGAATGTTCCCGAAGGTGTTTCAATGGTTTTCAAGTTCATCTATGTTGTGCTTATACCCCTTATGATGATTACAACAGCTGTAATCGCTTCAGGACTCTTAATTGACCTCATTACTGAGGAAAGGGAAACTGAGACTCTCATTCCATTGCTTGCTGCTGCTGAAGGGAGTGAAATAATAACGGGAAAAATGATGGCAGCGGTTATTCTTCCAGTTCTGCTGACACCGTTATGGCTATTTCTTCTGATGATAAATGGTGTTGAGATTGCCAACTTTTTTGCAGTTCTCTCAATCGCCTATGCATTCTCCTTTTTTATGATTTCTCTTTCTGCTCTGATTGTTACTTTTTTTAGGGATAGAGAGAGAAGCCAGCTTGTTTTCTCCATTGTAACTGTTGGCTTGATGCCTATCCTTTTCATTCATCCCTTTATGCCTGCTGCGATGATAACGAGAATCTCTGCTGGTTCAGAGTACGGAATTGAGTTCTCTCTTCTCCACCTTTTTGGTGGACTTCTGGCACTTCTGATATCAAGGAAACTCTTTAGACTTTAGCTCAGAACGGGCTTGCCCAGCTCTCGTCATCCTTGTATACCTTTTCATCGATGATCATTTCACCCTCTACAATAGGCTTCGGCTCCTTTACAGCCTCAATTCTGAAGAGGGTGGAATTATACCAGTCCCAGTCCACATTGTAGCCGAGTTTTTCAACTATTGGCAGTTTCTCCTGAAATCTGAAAAAGTTCTTCTCTTCTTGTGGATAGACATTGAAGTGTCTTTTAAGGTCGGTTATTACAAACCCCATATCCATTATCATTCTCTGAATCTCGTACCACTTTCTTCTTGATGCTTCGAGGGTTGTGATTCCAAAGTAACCAGAACACCCCACTCCTCTGAGTGTGGAAACCCCTCTTGAAAGAAAGAGTTTCAGGCCGGGAATTGTTTCAACAGGGTCGGTAACAAAGACATCGAATTTCCTCTTTAAATCCTCAGGAAAAGCCTGTTGCACATCATAACGGAGTGCTTCAACCCGTAAACCTTTTTCCTCAGCAATTCTATTTATGTAATCTACAAGTCTCTCATCAATGTCAACAGCTACTACTTTTTTTGGAAGTTCAGTGAGTCCTGCAGCTATACTGAGCAAGTCGTCATCCCCGACAACGAATATGTTTGATCCGGCAAGCTCACCTCTGTCGTAGATAAACTCGACTCTTCTCATTACTCCTTCTGCGCTGATAAAACCCTGGTCGAAGTCCTCTACCGCTTCAGGCCTCTGGCTGCAAATTTCCCTGTACTCTCTGAAAATTTTGGAAAATTCGTCTGTAATTTCAATCCCTGTACCATCACATTGTTTACAGTAAATGTTGCCCATGAATTCTATATCACCCGCAACCTCGTCTCCTTTCTCTGTAATCTCTACCATCCCATCCACTATTTTGATTATTTCTTCTTTTTCCATTTCTTTCAGAAGATCGAAAATCTCTGGAAGACTTGCATCCTGAAGGTAGAGGATTTCATAAACGCTTGCTTTACCTTTTTTCAGTCTTTGGAGTATTTGTTTTTTTATTCTTTCCATTTCACTCATCTTATCACCATAAAAAATGAAAATAGCTGGTAAAACTCAACCACGGTCGAGAATATAGTGGCGATAGGACTTTGGCTTGAACTTTTCGACAAAAAGGCGAAATGCTTTTTCTGTTTTCGAAGTATCGCCACATGTAAAAATGTCGAGGTTTATAAGCCCATATTCAGGCCAGGTGTGGATAGAAACATGAGATTCAGCAATTAAAACAATACCTGTTACTCCATGCGGATTAAACTGTTTGTAGACTGAGCCAACTCTTGTAAGCTCAGCTTTATCCACCACCTCCTCCACAATAGCCCTCACTGTTTCCTCTCTGGAGATCAACTCCTCTGGTACCCCATAAAACTCCGCAATTATGTGCCTCCCCACTATCATCGCTATCACCCATTTTTTTCACCACCTTTACCTTCTGATTGATCATCCTACCAGACCTCAGGATGAATATCGTGACGCAAATCTATTAAGCCCATTGATTTTTAAAGTTTTCGTCATTTTTTCCAATAAATTGAGTATTAATCAGGTTAATTTTGATTTATTTCCTTTGTTTTCTGTTGAAAATAAATGAAAACCAGTTTTTTTGATTTATTTCCTTTGAAAGCTTTTTTCAGACGAACAGGGAACTCGATGGCACACCACAATATGGCTTTTTTATTTAAATATGTGTTGAAAATTGAGGCAAACTCGATCAGTAGTAGTTATGAAAAAGCATGGTCTAAAAGACACTCTGAACCCCATCTACCAGAAAATTTATCTATGGTATTTCTAAAGCCAAATCATCAGTTATGTGTATCTCTGTTCGTCTTTTAATTGATTTTTAAACTCATTCTTGATTAAAGGCAGAGTTGAAGATTTTCACATTACTTTAATGAAAAATTAGGTTCACCCCAAATTATTTAAATACATCTTTTCTGCAAGAGTCAAAGGGGGTCGATAGTTTGGTGGAAATTGAAATTCCTGAGAACTATAACGGACATCCTGTGTATACACTGGAGAACTGCACCTCTTGCAAGGCATGTCAGAGAGCATGTAAGCCTAAGGCGATAGAGATTGAGGTGGACGCAAAGTCTGATGGCAGGAAGATTCTGAAGTCCTATATTCTTGATTTCGGGAAGTGCAATTTCTGCGGAGAATGCGCAAAGAAATGTCCAAACGATACGATAGTGATGGTTGAGGATTTTGAGAGGATGAAAAATCTTGTCGGAGAGGAGATTTTTAACATCGAGAAGTTTATGGAGCTTAAAAAAGAGTTAAAACTCAGAGAATTTGAAAGAGCAGCGTTTACACAGCCTGAAAACTGCATTGGGTGTCAGCTCTGCGTGCTTACCTGTCCTGTTAATGCCATCAGTGCATTAAAAGAGGATACAAAAGTTGAGATAACAATCAACCCTGAAGTCTGCGGTGGCTGTGGAGAGTGCATAAGGAACTGTCCAGCCTTTGCTCTTGGGTTTGTCGATTATGAGGGGTGATGAGATGGTGTTCTCGCATGTAGTCCAACTTCCTGAGAAGATCAATGAGTTGAAATATTTTGGAAATCTGAAGGAAAAAGTTATAGATTCAGGTCTATGCAGTCACTGCGGTACATGCACTGTAATCTGTCCGGTTTACGGAATCCAAGCTGGAGATAAGCCTATTGAATTCCCGGATTGGGAGAAAGAGTGCATTGATTGCGGTAGCTGTGTTAAGGTCTGCCCTAGATGGGATTACAAGCCATTGAGTGGGGTTGGAGACTATATTGAATTAATTGCAGCGAAGTCCAAGAGATTCAGTGGACAGGATGGTGGCATGGTTACAGAAATAATGGCTGTAGCCCTTGAGATGGAGGTAATTGACGCATCACTTTTTGTAGATAGAGATGAAGAGTGGAGAACGAAAATTGTAACAATCAGAAAACCAAAACAGCTTGAAAAGGGAACTGCCAGTGGAACAAAATACAGCTTTGCAGATGTTATGCCGGAAATGCGGAAAGCTGTTTTCAGAGCGAGAAAGGGGGTGGGTATGGTCGGCACTCCCTGCATGGTTTCAGGGTTAAGAAATATTCAGTCCGAGGTTACAAGCTTCAGAGAAAATGTTAAACTTGCGGTTGCACTTTTCTGTACGGAGAACTTTTACTGGCATCAGCTGAGAGATTTCCTTGCAAATAAAGAAATAGATCTGAGGAAGGCTGTTAAGACAGATATCACTAAAGGAAAGTTCATTGTAACCTTTGAAGATGGGGAGGAAATAAGTTTCTCTGTGAAGGAACTTGATGAAATCATCCCTTCTGGATGTAAATTCTGCATCGATTTCACAGGGATTGAGAGCGATGTGAGTGTCGGGAGTGTTGGAAGTGATGCAGGCTATTCAACTGTAATTGTCAGAAGTAAAACTGGAAAGGAAATACTTGACTTCATCAGAGAGCAGGGTTATGCAGATTTCGGAGAGGCAGATCTCACTGCTGTTGAGAAACTTGCAAACTTCAAGATAAAGAAGAACAGAAAGAATCTTGAAGGAATTTAACGGAAAAGATTTAGTTGGAATTTTAACCGGATTTTATTTTATTTTTTATCATATAGCTGGTATATGTTGTGTAATCATCGCTATTTTGGAACTGACAGGAATTTGATTGTTAAAAGGCTTGTGAAAGTTAACATTGGGTAGGGATGGACTCTTTTATGCGTGAGTATTTTTCTACGATCGCCATCCCATCTCAGTCACATGCTCAGTTTGATATTGCCTCTCTCGGTTCTTCAAATCTCACGAGACTTTCTTTCATAGGTTTTGGTGGATCACTGGAAAGATAGACAATGGTGGTTTATATCCACATCACTCTTATCTTTGGATCTTCTGGACTCCAACACCAACAAAATCTTTCAGTTTAATTATATACTTAAAATCTCATTTTATATACTCTAAATCAAAAAGATTATTTTTAGAACAAAATATATGATTTTTAAGACGGATGTACCAAGGAATATGAAGAAACATCTGATGCAGTGAGTTTTAATGAATCAGACAGTCCCACAAAAACCTCACAAAAACAACTTTTCTACGATTTTCCCTGGCTTTTTTGATAAAAATCTTATTCTCTTTTTAATATCACATGTGGATTGATTTACTTTTCCGCTATCATTTTTATTTACCATCTATTAGCGTCTCCTTTTTTCTTTTCCAAGATTTTCTAAGATTTTACATCTGATAGCTCTTTATTGTCAGGTTCTATGCAGAGATCTGTTGAAGTGGGAGATTATTTCGGGAAAATACAGGATTTGAGATTTAGGAAAACTTTTTTTATCTCCGGTTTATTTCCCGATATGGAAAATGTGAAGGTTCTTGTTGAAGCCCTCCCCTATATCAGGGATTTTCATGGTTCAACAATGGTAATCAAGTTTGGCGGGCATGCAATGGTGAATGAAAAAATCATGGAGAACACTATCAAGGACATCCTGTTGCTTTATTTTGTGGGTATCAAGCCAATTGTTATTCATGGTGGGGGTCCGGAGATCTCGGAGAAGATGGAAAAACTTGGGTTGAAACCCAAATTTGTTGATGGACTCAGAATTACTGATGAGGAAACTCTTGAGGTAGTTCAGATGGTTCTTGATGGTAAGATAAACTCCAAGATCGTTTCCACCTTCATAAAAAATGGTGGAAAGGCTGTTGGAATTTCAGCAAAAGATGGTCTGCTTGTTGTTGCCAAGAAGAAAACAATAAAGAAGAGGGTTGGGGGAGAAGAGGTCGAGCTAGATCTTGGTTATGTAGGCGAGTCCGAGTTCGTAAATCCAGATATCCTAAGAATTCTTGTTGACAACAACTTCATACCAGTGGTGTCACCAATCGCTGCAGACAAAGAGGGCAGGGTGTTTAATCTGAATGCAGACATTGTTGCAGGACACATAGCCGGAGCCGTAAAGGCAAAGAAGCTCATCATGCTCACGGATGTTCCTGGGCTCCTCGAAAATTCTGATGATCCAGCCTCCCTTATTTCAAGGATAAATTTGTCAGATCTTGAGAAAATGCTCGGTGAGGGTAGGATCATGGGAGGAATGATTCCAAAGGTTGAGTCAGTCATTGTTGCACTGAAAGAAGGTGTGGAAAAGGCACACATCATAGATGGTTCAAAGGAGCACTCGATCCTGATAGAACTTTTCACAAAGGAAGGGATTGGCACAATGGTGGAGAGATAGAAAGGGAAAAATTCAAAGAGGTAAAGATGAAGTTTAAACAAAAAGAGGTGGGAGATTGAAAAAGTTCGAATTTCGAGTAGGAATTCAACCTGATGTAAATCACTCTCTCAGAAAAGCCTTTGAATTTGCTCGCGAAAATGATTTTGACCATCTCGAGCTGTTAATGGATCATCCAGAGTATCATTTTGAGGCTGTTAGTGCTGCAGAGATTCTGGAGCTGAAAGGAATTTTTGAAGTGGATGTTCTTTTTCATGCCTCATCAACCTCCACAAACTTCCTTTCAATAAGCTCTGAGATGAGAAAGGCAAGCTACAGAGAGCTTGAAAGAACAATTAATTTTGCTAGGAAATGTGGAGCAGAGCTTGTAACCTTCCATCTTGGGTGGAATCCAGGTTTTATAACATCTGAGGGTTTTATTTTCAAAAAAGAATGGTATTCTAAGCACAATTACAGGGTCATCACTGATGAAATGATACCATTTCTGAAGACAGTTGATACAAGCCTTTTAGCTCTCGAAAATACCATTGAAATGGATGACAGGACAGAAGAGGCTTTAAAACTGCTTTTCAGCAATACGGACATTAATCTTACATTGGATATTGGTCACAGCAATCTGAGAGGTCATGAGCTCTTCTGGAATAACTTTGAGAGGGTTATTAATATCCATCTTCACGATAACAGCGGTGATTATGACAGGCACCTTCCACTCGGGGGGGGGAGTGTTAACATCGATAGAATTGATTTCAGCACCTACAATGGTTTTCTGACCTTTGAACTGAGGAATGAAAAAGCAATCCTTGAATCCAAAAGCTTCTTTGAGGATTATTTAAGCTCGAGATATGGGTAAGTCGAAAGAACTGGTAGGGTATTTGCGGTCAATTTAATAAGCAGTTTAGATCTCAGTTGTACAGGAGGATGGTACTTTGAATGGTGTTGAAGGAAATGTGAAGGAGCTGGAGTTTGAGGGACACCTGATAGACTCCATGATATTCCCCAAGGTTCTTGATACGATACTGGATCTTGATGGGGAGTTTGAGATTGTTGAGTTCAGAATAGGAAAGAAGAAAACAGACTATAGCTATGCGAGAATCATTGTCATAGGGAAGGATGAAAATCATCTGAATGAAATCCTGCATGAAATGCATAAGCTTGGGGCTAAAATCCCTGAGGCTGAAGAGGTTAAAGTATTGCCTGCTCCAGGGGATAAGGTTCTGCCGGAAAACTTCTATGTAACAACTCACCATCCTACATATGTCAATTTCAAAGGAAAGTGGCTGAAGGTTGAAGATGTTGGCATGGATAGAGTAATAGCGATAAGGGATGGCAGAGCAGAGTGCATTGCTATTGATGAGGTCAGAAAAGGAGATCTAATAGTTGTCGGGGAAAAGGGAGTGAGAATCATTCCGCCTGAGAGACCCAGAAAATCGTCACACTTTCAGTTCATGGGTGGAAGTGTGAGCAGCGAAAGACCCACTGATGAGCTTATAGAGGCTATTGCGGAAGAAATAATAGCCCTGAAAAGGGAGGGAGGGAAAATAGCAGTGGTTGCAGGTCCTGCAGTGAACCATACTGGGGCAAGAAACGCTTTGGCTGGGATGATAAGAGATGGTTATGTAGATCTCCTTCTCTCCGGAAACGCTCTGGCTGTTCATGACATAGAACTTTCCCTTTATGGTACATCTCTTGGCATGGATATTGAGACCGGAAAACCGGTTCCAGGTGGAAACAGACACCATCTCAGGACGATAAGCAAGATAATCGCTGCAGGTGGGATAAAGAAGGCTGTTGAAGCAGGCATTCTGACAGATGGTATTATGTATGAGTGTATCAAGAATAACATTCCATTTGTGCTTGCAGGCTCGATAAGGGATGATGGACCTCTTCCAGAAGTAATAACGGATGTTATGGAAGCGAAAAAGGCGATGAAAGATGCCCTGAGGGATATAAATATGGTTATAATGATGTCAACAATGCTCCACAGCATCGCTGTTGGAAATCTTCTTCCATCAACAGTAAAAACAATCTGTGTTGACATCAATCCTGCGACGGTTACAAAGCTCATCGATAGAGGCACTGCCCAGGCGATTGGTGTTGTTACCGATATCGGACTTTTCGTCCCACAGCTCTATCAGAAACTGAAAGAGAGTCTAAAAAAAGCCTGAAATATTTTGAAGGTCGTCAGGTGGATTATGAGATGTTGTAGGAATAAGGATAAGGATGGAGATAAAGAGGCTAAAAAGACACCGGAAAAATTATCCTATGCTTCAGCGGGTGTGAATATTTTTGAGGAAGAGAGAGCAATAAAGGCTCTTGCATCAAAAATAGGATTCCGAAGAGGGGGATTTGGGCAGCCCATTTTGACAGGTCATTATGCTGGTGTTGTTGACTTTGGTGAATTTGGTGTTGCGATAACAACAGATGGTGTTGGCTCAAAGATACTGGTGGCTGAGAAAATTGGTAAATTCGATACTGTCGGGATTGATTGTGTTGCAATGAATGTAAACGATTTAATAGCTATAGGAGCAGAACCCGTAGCTTTCGTTGACTACATAGCAATAGAAAAACCAGATCCGGAAATAATGGCTCAGATAGCTATTGGACTGGAAGAGGGATGCAGAATTGCAAACATCACGCTTGTTGGTGGGGAAACGGCAACTCTACCGGAAATCGTGAAAGGGTTTGATTTGGCAGGGACAGCAATAGGTATTGTGAAAAAAGATGGAATAATAACCGGAGAAAAAATAGAGGTGGGGGATGTCATTGTTGGACTTCCAAGTAGTGGAATTCACAGCAATGGATTAACCCTTGCAAGAAAAGCTGTTGAGAGTACTGGGTACAGCTATCATGACGATCTGGATGGGTATTTTGACGGGAGATCCATTGGAGAAGAGCTTTTAACTCCAACGAGAATTTATACCGAGGTAGTTGGTTTGCTGGGCAAATACGACATTCATGGAATTGCCCACATCACAGGTAGTGGACTTTTAAAGCTGAGGAGACTGAAGGAGATGAAGTATGTTATAGATAACCCTCTCAAACCTCAGAAGATATTCAGGTTCATTCAGGAGATAGGGAATGTTGATGAGGATGAGATGTACAGGACCTTCAATATGGGTATGGGTTTTGCTCTTATCATGACAGAAGACCAGGCTGAAGAGCTTGTTAGGGAGAACAGAGAGTTCAAAATTGTGGGTAGGGTTGAAAAAGGCAGTGGAATCTATGTTAGGGAAATGAGGATAGATTGAGGATTGATTTCATTTTAAAACCACTAACATGCCGGTATGAAGCTTCGGCAAAGAAATAAAAGGATTGGGGAATGTATCAATTCTGGATAACTCTTACTGGCTTTCAGCGTAAAATTTAAATTATGCACAAGATTCTTAAACAACACCCAGAATATTCTTGAAAGGTGAAGCCCGGGTGGTGTAGTCCGGCCTAACATGGGGGCCTGTCGAGCCCTCGCCTCGGGTTCAAATCCCGGCCCGGGCGCTTTTATTTCTGGTTTTACGCCCTATCATAACTTTCAGACAGGCGTATAGCACTATAAGCTTTTCTATTTCCAATTAGTGCATGTTGAGTTTGGGAACTGGAAAAGTTATAGTAAGCGAGCAAACCAGAGAAAAACTTTAGGAATGGCTTGAAAGTGTTCCTGAAATTGTAAGGCAGAGGGAATCAGCGAATATCTTAGCTTTCGTCTTTTTTGTTGAGGTGTTGAAGGAGAAAGAGGGCAATAAAAAGAGTGTTTAGGCAAGAAATCGACAGCGATAAGTGGCGATTCTACAACGGAAGAGAAATCTATGCTGATGTTGAAATAAAAATAAGAAATGCTGGAGCGTCAATGGATTTCAGAGTTAAAGCTTGGCAGGCAGAGAAGTTCGTTGAAGTTCTGAACAAGAGAATGGAGGAACTTGAAGGGCTTATTGAAGAGCTTGCAAGACAGAAGGAGCTTGATGAGATCCTGAATGGTTGGCAGGAAGAAATCAAGCCAAGAACGTTCGCTGAAGTCTTTGCAGGGAACAGAATTGATGTAATCTGCTGATTTCTTTCTTTTTTTAGGTGAGATAAATGGAGTGGAATGAAGAAGACATCATTGACGTTTACACAAGGCAGGATACAATAGCTGATGGAGTAATCTTCAACGCTGGTAGAATAGCGAACAGGGAAGTTGATCTGACTGTGAACCTAATAGAGTATCTGGACAAGTACGAGCTTGCTAAGGCAATCGTTAAAGGCTTAGAAGCGGTCAGACATTTCAAGCAGCCAGATATGAAGGAAATCGTTGTCAATGGCAAAAGAGTGTGGGTCGATGACAACGGCAGCGTTATAACGCTGATGCTGCCTGAAGTTTACTGATTTTTATTTTATTAAGATTTGGCTAGACTTGCAACAACCTGAAGGAATGAAAGCAGAAGAATTATAAAAACACCAAAGAACGTCAGAACGTAATAAATCTGGTTTCTGTATTCCTGCTTGATTGCATAGGCAAAGAATGAGGAGAAGAGGATGAAGAGCAGAGTTGATGAAGAAAGCAAAACGAGATCCTTAACATCAGTCAGAATCCAGGAGGCCAAGAATACAACATAGGATGATGCTATGACTGCAAGCTGAACAATAAGGGATTTCACCGATATTTCCTTATCCTTAATCTTTCTTACCTTTGCTCTCAGCTCAACACCATCATAATACTTTGCAATACACCAAGAAACTTTATTGCATTCTGGACACTTGAGAAGCTTGTAGTACGTTTGGTGTGGGCTGAAAAAGAATGCGGTTGCTGAAGTTTTAAAGATTTTTCCGCATTTCGGACATAAAAATTCGATTTTCTCTGCCATCTGTCTCAGGAGTACGTACAATCCTGCTGCAAGAATAAAGAAGGATAAGTAGGTGAACTCAGGGGCAAATTGTACTGTTAGTATTAAAGCGATTAAAAATGGGATTATTAGGAGTAGTACTTTTCTTACAACAATTCCCAGTAGATCCATGAGTGGCACTTTGAGTCTAAAAACTTAATTTTTTTGCTATTCTTGCTCAGCTACAAAAAGCCGCCAGCTCCAGTGAGGCGGCTTTGTAAAGCTACTGAGCTGCTGAGGAGGTGGTTTGGGTGAGCTTCGTAGTATGTCCAGTTTGCGGAAATGTAGGATGCTTTGAACTGGTTGATGGAGAGTACACAGCAAAGAGGGCTGTTGAGTACATGCAGTGTTGCAGATGTGGTGAAGTTGTAAGAGTTGTTCTGGAGGCTTGATAGCTATGCCAGCAGAAGCTGTTGTAGAGTACGAGGAAAGGAAGTTCAAAATGGTCGTTTACAGGATAAGTGAAACGGAATTTAGCGTCCTATCCCTGAATTCAACTTTTGGCAGACCAAAGCAGTACGTTGTGAAATGGATAGGCTACAAGTGGATCTGCTCATGCCCTGACTATGCAAAGCATTCAGAAGAGATAGATTACGCATGCAAGCACATAGAAGCGATGTTTAAGGCTGTAAAGAAGATAGGATGGAGTAGGGATGGCATTGAAGTTGAGGTTGTAAGGAGATACAGGCAGAATGGCATGAATGGAGGGAAGGTTGCAGCTGAAGTAGAGGAAAAAGTCTTGTTCCGGCTTGAGGTGTCAATATGATTAGTAGAAAGATTCTTGATTTTGATTTTTCAAAAGGCAAAGAGATACGGAAAACTTAAAGAAATCGTACTTTTAATTCTTGGTGTGCACTATGAGCACTCAATTAGATCCAGTTGGAAAGTTGCATGCTGTAATCAATAAGCTCGACATCGATATCGTGGAATTGGCTGATATGGCTGGGTTAGGCACTTTTATCCCTTATAACTTGAGGCAGTATGGAAAGTCCGATTTCACTTACCATGCAGACATTCGAAGTTTTTTGGAAGAAGCTGTAGGTCATGACGGCAGGGAGCTTGAAATATTCTTTGAAGAGCTAAATCGCAGAATACGAAAATATAACTGTTGCAAACGTTATGAGAGCAAGAAATGTAAGAAATACGACTTTGATCTACTTTTGACACCATTTGATGACTCGGCTTGTGAGGGATGTAAAGACTGTAGATAATGGTCTTAAAGACCTCTTTTTAGATGTTCTAGCACTATTGGGATATACAGTCAATGAAGAGGGATTTATAATCCTAATGCAACCATTGGATGCCGAAAGAGAGATTACCAAAATTTTGAGCGAAGCTGCAAAAGTTGATGTAAGCGTAGCAGAAAAACTACTTCCATGGGACATTATAAAAAAGGCGAAAGAAATGGCTGAGGTGTATGTTCTAATCTATTGCATCGAAAATTCCCTAAGAATGTTCATCAAATACATCTGCACTCATCAATACGGAGATGACTACATAGACAAAATTCAGATTTCAGAGAAATTGAGAGAAAAAATCAGAAGGAGAAAAGTAGATGCTGAAAAGAACAAGTGGTTGCCTATAAGAGGCGAAGACTTGTTCTATCTAGATATAGAGGATTTGGGAAAGATCATTCAAAACAATTGGGAACTTTTCGAGAATTTCTTCCCTAATCAACCTTGGATTACACAAAAAATTTAAGGAAATTCAGATGTTGCTGGATTAACCATTAAGCAGCGAGGACATTGCTTTACTTCCAGATCCTTGTTGTTATTGTTGTTCGTCTTTATGCCATGCATTCTTAAAATAGCCTCATCCACATCTTCTTGAGCTAAATGAACGTAAACACCAACCATCTTGCTTCCGTTAACCCAGCCCATGTATTTTGCCCCAATTGTTTCAGGAACCTTTGCAAGCAATCTTGTAGCCCTTGTGTGCCTGAACAAGTGGGGATAAATCCTCTTCTTTATTCCTGCACGTTTAGCAATCTTCTTTAGCTGCCACTGCACGTCTTTATATTCCATAGCCTGAAGACGCTTTTTTCCAGTGAGCTTAATCCAAAGAGGAGCTTCATAATCATCCTTCAGTGGATGATCTGAAAGCCATTCTGAAAGATATCTCGTAGAATAAACAACCCTGAGCTTCCTTCTAATCGTTTTGCTTTTTGGTAGCCAGACTATTGCTCCATACTCGTCGAACGATACATCCTTTACACTCATTGATCCTATTTCCCCAATTCTTGCCCCGGATTCGTAGAATAATGAAAGTAATGCACGATCTCTAGAATTCATGCACACTTCGAGCATTCTCTCAAATTCTTCCTGAGTTATCAGATCCTGTGGAGATACCTTCGGATCAACATCGCCAAGCGAGAACTAGTCTACAAGTTCATCTTTTTCCAGCCACTTAAAAAACTTCTTGAGAGTCTTCTTTACTTCTCTCAAAGAATTTTCAGATATATTCCCCTCATTGCACTCGATCTGATACCTGTTTATTATTTTTCTGATATCTCTTTTGTCCCACGTGTCAATTCTCTTACTAGCGACATCCAAAGATTTTCTAAGCCACAAAACGTATGAGTAAATTCTGTGGGCTGTAATCCCCTCGGCAAGCAGGTCTTCTGAAAAATCCTCGATTATTTTGTAGCTATCTGGATATTTCTCTTCAATTTTCTTCAGAATTCTCTGCAGGTACTTTTCGCTAGAGTGGAACTGCATCTCCGTCACCTCTGCAAAAACAGTATTTCAAATTAGACTCCTTTCTGAAAGTCATCAGGGTGTTGAACTCGAACTCTACGCACCCGGCCCGGGCGTACTTTTTGTTGAATAACTCTCTTAACCGTTAATCTTTTAAACTATATCGTAAATCGATATCGATATTGGATATTAACATTTTAGGCTACTTGGCTTACACTGCAATACTGCAATAGAGAGATATTAGCATAGCTGAGAGGGTTATGTAGAGGATTCCCGGTGGTATTGTGATGGATGAAGAAAAGAAAACTTTTGGTATAAGTCGTAATGTGTTTTTACTGGGAGCAGTTAGTTTTCTAAATGATCTGAGCAGTGAAATGATAGCTCCGATTATGCCAGTTTACCTCACGAGTGTTCTTGATATTGGTAAGGTTGTAAGTGGGGCTGTAATGGGAATGGTAGAGAGTCTGAGTTCTCTCTTCAAAGTATTCTTCGGGCGATTGAGTGATTACTTCAGAAAAAGAAAGTTTTTTATTGCTACAGGCTATCTTCTCTCCACCCTTTCGAAGGGTGCTTTAGCGTTTACACATTCTTGGTGGGATTTTCTCGCACTTAGAATTGCTGACAGGACTGGAAAGGGAATCAGAACAGCTCCAAGAGATGCACTGATAGCTGAATCAAGTGAAAAAGGTAAGAGCGGAAGATCATTTGGTTTTCATCGAATGCTGGACACTCTTGGTGCGGTTGCAGGTCCTCTGATTGCAATTGCTATTCTGGCTTATCTGAAAAATTATCCTGTGACTGTATCTTATCGCCTGATTTTTATGTTTTCAGCCGTTCCCGGGTTTATAGGGGTGCTGATAATCCTTCTGTTTGTTAGAGAAAGGGCAAAAGAATTTAGAAGAGATATTAAAAGAACTTCTGCTCTTAAAAGTAAAAAAATAAGAATTTTTCTTCTTATTGTCGCCTTAGGGGCTCTTGGAAGATACAGCTATGCCTTTACTCTCTGGAAGGCAGAGGAACTGGGATTCTCTATAATTTTGGGTCTTGGCTTTTATACTATCTTTAACATTGTTTACTCCTTTCTGGCATATCCTGCGGGCTATTATTCTGACAAGATTGGCAAAAAAAACTTAATCTCCTTTGGGTTTGGTTTAGCATCTCTTGCATCCTTTATTTTCGCTTTTGCAGATAGTTTTATGCTTTTACTTGTTGCTTTCATTCTGTATGGGGCATATACATCGATAGAAGATACTGTTCCAAGAGCATACATGGCTGATCTGGCGGCTGAGTTCGAGAAAGGGACTGTAATTGGTGCATACCACACGATATTCGGGATATTTGTTTTTCCTGCATCTCTGATTATGGGTTTGCTCTGGGAGAATTACGGATTGTTCTATGGGTTTATTTATGCTGGTGTTGTGAATATACTGGCAATGGTTTTGATGCTCCTCATCAGGAGTTGAAGGTGTGAGCTTAGCCCATAATGATTTGATAGCGGGTCTGACGAACCACTCTCAAGATCTCTGGCAGTAGAACCAATTTAAATAATTTCTGAAAATAAAATTATACGATAAATTTTATTTCCTGCTAACTTAAAATTTGAACCCTCAAAAACCTTTTAAGCTAAATTACCAATGTTAATTCATGGAAGCATATGAATTCCAGATGAAAAGAGCGTTCCTCATCAGACTTGATTATGGAAAGGATATTATTGTTCAGCTCGAGGATTTCCTCAGTGAGAATGGAATTAAATCCGCATTTGTGGCTGGAATTGGAGCTGTAAAGACTGCTGAAATTGGCTACTATGACCAGCTTAGAAAGGAATACATAAAAAAGAGATTCGATGAGAGGGCTGAGATACTGAGCCTTAATGGCAATATCTCGCTGCTTGATGGAAGGATTTTCCCCCATATTCATGTAGTCCTGGGCTATGACAATCGGGTTTATGGAGGACATCTTTTCTCCGCTGAAGTTTTTGCATGTGAGCTGTTTGTGGTTGAGCTTGCAGGAGAAACTCCGGAGAGGACAAGGGATGAGCAAACGGGTTTGAGTCTTTGGGGTTAAAAAAATAAAAGGTTAGCTGTAGAGTTCACTTACTCCTGCTATGTCACCGGCTTCAAGTGTCCTTTTCTTTGTCTCATTGTAATTAGCGTAGCCATACATGGTCTCTTCAGAACAGGTATCATCGTAGAGGTCATCAAGCCCGACAGCATGCCCGAGTTCGTGGGTTGCTATGTTTTCGAAGTCCATTTTCTGTGTGCAGTCGCTGAGAGAACAATTTGCCCAGTCAAAATCATAGTCATCGAAAACCATATCCCACTCCACGATCTCTCTTGCAAATGGGGGACCTATGGTGTACCAGACGATAGTAACCGCTATAGCTCCAGATTCAGCAACATCTCCAAAGTATACTTCGTTTTTATCATCTGGACTGCTTGTATCTGCACCATCAACAACACCAGCAACCTCATTGCCGAGAATATCAACGGAGTTGTCATCCAGTAATCCATCAGCAGCATCTTCCCATTTGGATATGTCGTAGGCAATGTTGTCTCTTATGAAGTTCTCATCAAGTCCGTCAGCATTATTGGGATTCACGATGTAGTCTTCGACTGTTCTCCACTTTGCACCCCTGGAAATGAAGGCATAACATGTAGAGGAATCACTATTCCCTCCACAGTCTACCGGGCAGTTTCTGGCATTCTCTCCCGGTTCACATACTCCATTCCCGCATTCCGTTCCTGGTTTTCCAAAGCTCTTTTTGTATTTCACGAAGGCATATCCCTCAACCACTTTTCCACTTTTCTTATCTATTGCCTTCCCTAAATAGTAGGTATTTGGAGAGATCTTCAGCGCATTTGCCGGTATTGATACTTTTTTCGCCTCTTTGGCTGGGTTAAAAGCCATCACAACACCCATCAAGAGTAAGACTATTAGCCCCACCACCACAAATTTCTTCATATGGTTCACCAATGATTAATCGTGCTGTTTGTAGATAAAGGTTGTGGACATCATTGTTTTTAACAGGTATAACCTTCTTGGATTTTACTGGAATCCCGAACTTGTAGAAGTTCATAATCTGCTTTACTCTCGCACCCCCACCTTTAATCTTCAACTCGTTTAAAACCTGCCTGATTTACGCATATCCAATTCCTATTTCTTCATTTATCCTTTTCAAAGCCCTTATCGAGTTGGAGATCAATAGAGGTTCCTCATAGCCATCCACCTCAAGATCATCTGGTGGGATGAATTTCCAATCCTTTCTGGAGTTTTTCAACGATGTAATCTTCCATAAGATTTTTTTTTCTCCGAAAACTTTTCATTGTTCTGATTTCACCTCTTCCAGAATCCTTTTGATCTTCGGCTCAGGGTTAGGAAGTTCGTTCTTTATTACTCCTCAAACCAATGAGAATCAAACATCTTTTTTCAGACATAGGCTATCTCCCTTAAAGTGTGGGGTTTTATCATAGGCTTAAGAGCATCGGGAGTTACCAAATCAACCTTTATTCCAAGTTTTTCACCCAGATAAATCTTCAAACTCTATAAATTCAAAGAATCCTACGGGTTTCTGAAATTCAGTGAGGATATTTGTATCGATTATTCCCTTCAAGAAAGTACACGATACTGCTTTGAGAGTTTCAGTAAAAACAGTGGAAAGAGGAGTGGAGAAGCTAAAAAAGCTGGCTGAAATGGTGAAATTCGGAAAAACAAGCCGCCGGCGGGACTCGAACCCGCGACCTGGTGATTACAAGTCACCCGCTCTTGCCAGCTGAGCTACGGCGGCACCTGATGTAGGTAACCAGGAGTTGAATATAAGAATTTTGCTATTCGGCAGTTTAAGTCATGTTTTAAGTGGTAATAATCAAAAGGTGAAGGTTTTTATACTTCCCATTAAATCATCTTCGATGGCTGATTTCACCACCTCTGATGCTGCCGAGGTTTTGTTGGTTATACGGAATGAGTTTTTGAAGCTTGTAATCATTGTTGCAGTTGCATGGGCAATCTCCTTTGCCTTTATAGCTGATTTTTTGATTTCCAAGATTAAAATGGATCTTCTCCCTCTTGGAGCTGACCTGATTTACCTTGCACCACTTGAGGGCTTGATTCTCAAACTGAAAATAAGCCTCTATATTGGTTTTGTTGCAGGGTTGCCCTACCTCATATATCTGATTTACAGAGCCCTTAAGGAGAGGACAGAGATTCTGCAGAATATCGAAATCAAGCGATCAACGGCATTAAAGTACTGTATCGCTGCATCAATCCTTTTCACTCTTGGTGTTGCCTATGGGTACTTACTAATGCTTCCCGTTTTCATGCAGTTTCTCTATTCAACCGCAGCGAGTCAGGGAGTAGAGGCAACATACTCTATTGCTGAGTTTATTAATTTCATAATTCTTATGCTCGCAGTTTTTGGTTCGGTCTTCCAAATGCCTCTGGTTATGCTTTTTTTGATCGGAAATGATATAGTGAGCTACTCAACAATCACATATTACAGAAGACACTTTTATGTGATTTTTTTCATTCTTGGAGCCGCTATAACACCTCCAGATGTATTCACGCAGGCTATGGTGGCTGGACCGATGATTCTTTTCTTTGAGATCAGCATACTCGCCATCAGAGTAATATTCAGAGATAAAATAAAGAAAAAAACTGCCTGATTTTTCTGTGATTTACGGCATTCAGATATTGTTAAAAGACAAAATCGGAGACATTTATAAAGCCTCTATTCAAAGGCTGCCCCCTCATCTGCAGAGCCCACAAGTTTGGCGTACTTTGAGAGGTAGCCCGTAAGCTTTTTCTCGGGGGGACTCCACTTCTCTCTTCTTTCTGCAAGTTCATCCTTTTCTACCTTCAGCTCCAATTTCCTTGAGGGTATGTCGATAGATATCCTGTCTCCGTTCTTGACAAGGGCTATGTTTCCACCAACCATTGCTTCGGGGGAAACATGTCCTATACATGGTCCCCTTGTTGCACCACTGAATCTCCCATCTGTGACAAGAGCAACTCTGCTGTATCCCATTCCCGAAATAGCTGCTGTAGGGAGAAGCATCTCAGGCATTCCCGGTGCACCCTTTGGTCCCATGTACCGTATGATAATGATCTCTCCCTCTTCAATCTCATTGTTCAGTATTGATTTCAAAGCTTCCTGCTCTGAATCAAAACATCTTGCAAATCCTTCAAAAACCATCATTTCATCCTGAACGGCTGCAGCCTTTACAACTGCTCCCCTCTCTGCAAGATTACCCTTCAGTATGGCTATTCCCCCTTCTCTGTGGAGTGGGTTATCAATATCTCGGATAATACTCTCTCCTCTCAGGATAGCCTTTTCAGCAATTTCATACACTTTGAGTCCACTGACAGTCATTTCGTTGTTTAGAAGCTCTTTTGCCTTTTTGAAGAGCATCGGCACTCCACCACTTTCGTCAAGATCTGCAATTGTGTAGCTACTTGCCGGATCTATCGCAACTATGTGGGGTGTCCTTCTACCGATCTCATCGAATAAATCGAGAGGTAGCTTTATTCCGGCCTCTCTTGCAATCGCAGGTAAATGCAGAACCGTATTCGTTGAACCACCGATCAGCATATCCATGGTTATTGCATTTTCGAAAGACTTCTCATTGATATAGTTTGAGGGCTGGATATTCTCTTTAACAAGTTCCACAACTCTCTTTCCGCTCTCTTTTGCAACTCTGAGTTTTCTTGAAGAACCACATGGAGATGTAGCGCAGTATGGGAGACTCAGTCCCAGTGTCTCAGTCATAATCTGCATCGTGTTTGCTGTATATAAGCCCTGACAACTTCCGCAATATGGAGCACAGAAATCTTCGTAGAGTTTAAGCTCTTTCTCGCTTATTTTTTCAGCCTTGTACATTCCAGCAGCCTCAAAGGCTGTGGAAATCGTAACGGTTCTTCCAGAAACTTTTTCGGGTATCATCGGCCCTCCTGTTACGACAACAGCAGGAATGTTGAGCCTTAGAACTGCCATAAGCATTCCTGGAACAATTTTATCACAGGAACCAACAACAACGAGCCCATCAAATCTGTGAGCCTGAACCATTGCCTCTATGCTATCTGCTATGAGTTCTCTTGAGGGAAGTGCAAATTTCATCCCATCATGGCCCATTGCAATCCCGTCGCAGATTCCTATGACTCCAAATTCAAAGGGAACGCCACCGGCCGAATAAATACCATCTTTTACAGCTCTGGTTATTCTGTCGAGGGACATATGGCCCGGGATAATGGTGTTGTATGCGTTTGCCACCCCTATAAAGGGTTTGTCCATCTCATCATCGGTGATTCCAAGAGCCTTCAGAAGTGCTCGGTGGGCAACTCTTTCAACTCCCTTTTTGACATCATCACTCCTCATCGACTCTTTGCTTGTGTGCAAAGTATTTAACATTAATCAGAAATCAGCCATTTTCTTGGATGATTGTGATTCAAGTATTTTTAATAAATACAAAAATAAAATTAAAAAAGATTTTATGATTTGATAGGTAACTTGTAAAAGGCTTTATCAGGTTTTTATTGCAAGTTCAATATCTTCAGCTTTAACGGTCTTTCTTCCAACATGCTTTGCGACTTCAACAGCCTTCTTGGCAACCTCTGTTGCCCACTCCTCAAGATATTCAGCAAGAACTTCCTTTGCATCCTCACTAACCCTCATCGCTCCAGCATTCCTCATCAATCTGTCAATAGGGGCAATGGGCAGCTCACCCATTTGATTTCACCTCCTTCAACCAAAATTTAAGTTATTTGACATATATATAGTTTTCGAATTAATAAGGATGAATGACCTCGATTTCCAGAATAGAGAAGGTATATAATTTTATTTTGTTGCTGGGGGTGGGGACTTCATCTGTAGCAGTCTATTTCTTATAATTGATAGTTTATGCTTTAGTGGGTCACTAAGAAAGTAGAAGATGTAATTAAAAGAAAAGAATCAACCCAGATTTCTGACAACCTCTTCAGCAAACTCTTTTGTTCCAACTAAGTTTCCTCCTATATGTCGGTGTAAGTCGTAGGTAACGGTCCCACTCTGGATTGTTCTCTCAACAGCCTTCTTTATCATTTCGCTGGCATCCTTCCATCCGAGGTATTCAAACATCAGCGCTCCTGTGAGTATCTCAGCAGTTGGATTTACTTTGTTCTGTCCAGTATATTTTGGAGCAGAACCGTGAATGGGCTCGAAGACACCCATCCCATCTCCAATATTCGAACCGGGAGCAATTCCAAGTCCTCCTACCATTGCAGCAGCAGCATCACTCATGTAGTCTCCATTGAGGTTTGGCATTGCGAGAACATCATATTCATCAGTCCTTGTTAGAATCTGCTGGAACATGTTATCTGCGATTCTGTCTTTAATCACAATTTTCCCCTCAGCTTTGCCATCGTAGTTCTCCCATAACTCAGTTTCTGTGATGGTCTTATCTCCAAACTCCTCTCTTGCAACCTCATATCCCCAGTCTCTGAAAGCTCCCTCCGTATACTTCATGATGTTGCCTTTGTGTACAATAGTTACACTCTCCCTGTTGTTCTCAATGGCATACTTTATTGCCATTTTCACAAGCCTTTTTGTAGCGAACTCACTGATGGGTTTTATTCCGATCCCGGAGTCTTTTCTGATGTTCACTCCGAACTCATCAGCAAGGAATCTTATAACCTTCAGAGCCTCCTCACTGCCCTCTTTCCATTCAATACCTGAGTAAACATCCTCCGTGTTCTCCCTGAAAATGACCATATCTACTTTTTCAGGGTGCTTTAGTGGACTTGGAACACCTTTTAAGTAGTAAATAGGTCTTACATTGGCATAAAGATCAAGAATTTGCCTTATAGTCACATTCAGGCTCCTGAACCCACCACCAACCGGGGTTGTGAGAGGACCTTTAAGAGCGACCCTGTATTCACGGATGGCGTTGATTGTGTCATCAGGAAGATAATTTCCATAAATTTTGAAAGCGTCCTCTCCTGCATAAACCTTAAACCATGAAATCTCCCTTCCTGTTAATCTTGCAGCCTCATTGAGAACCATTATCGCAGCAGGAACAACGTCCTTGCCTATCCCGTCTCCCTCAAAATAGGGTATAATCGGATTCTCTGGAACCTTAAGTTCACCATCAATGTACTTTATCTTCTCTCCGCTCTCAGGTGGACTGACCTTTTCAAACTTCATAGCTGAACCTCCCCTCTCTTCCAGTGAACGGGAGTTTAATAAGTTTTTGTGTTGCTGTAGGATCTTATAAATGAAAATAATAGGGGAGTGGATTTACCTTCCCACAACCATAGTTCTGAAGGAATCTGCTGCTCTTGCGGTGCTGTTTGCAATCTCTCCGAGATGTATCAAGATATTTCTTAAAAGCATTATATCGAGAACATCCATTTTGCTGTTCAGGAGGAGTTTGTGCAACTCTATCTGTACTTTATCACACTCGTGTTCCACATGCTCTATGGAGTTGACATGGAGGAGTATATCTGTTATCTCCTTTTTACTAAAAGAGGTTGCAATGAGCGAGTTTACATGGTCAATAAGCTCTTCATACTTGCAGATTATATCATTGATCATATAGAGGAGCTGTCTGAACTTCTTCTCGATATTTTTCTCAATCTCCTTAGTCTCACGATATGTGAACATATGGCAGATATGCTCTATGTAGTTTATTATCTCATCCTGAAATGTAAGAAAGCTCAGAAGATCATGCCTGTCAACGGGAAGTCTCAGGGACTTGGTGACATGGGTTCTTATTTCAGCCTTTATTTTGTCGGCTTCATGTTCGAGTGTGTCAATTTCTTTTTCTAAAGACGCGATTTTTTCTACATCTCCTGTGATGAATGCCTCATACTGATCCACAAGAAGATCGGCGGCAACGACGATATATTCGCTGTGCTGGTGTATAGCCTTAAATGGAGAGTATCCAAAGACATCAGCAATTGATCTGATGAACCTCATAGAAACACCACCAGTACGGTATATATCGAGATTGTCAGTCCTGCAGCTACGGGTATAGTTAGCACCCAGGAGTAAATAATTCTTTTCACTACGCTCAGATCAACACTTGCCAAACCTCCGGCAAATCCAACCCCAAGAACACTTCCCACAAGCGTGTGGGTTGTTGAGATTGGCATACCAAGATAGGATGCAGAAAGAACTGTTGTTGCAGTGGCAAATTCTGCAGAAAAGCCTCTTGTTGGTGTCAGTTCAGTAATTCTTTTTCCTACAGTCTCTATAACTCTGTATCCCCATGTGGCAATTCCTATTGCTATTCCCAGACCTCCAAGGGCAAGCACCCATGAGGGAGCCTCGGAGAACCCGAATGTTGCCGATACAGGCCCAACGGCATTTGCCACATCGTTACTGCCGTGGGCAAAGGCAACATAGCATGCTGTGAGCACTTGCAGGTACTTGAAGATATGCTCTACCCTTTCAACATCCATATTTGATAAAATTAGGAATTTAATCAGTGAGAAAATCAAAAAAGCGAGAATAGCACCTGTAATTGGTGACAATAACCAGCTCAGTACGATATTGTTGAGTACATCCCATTTTATGCTTTCTAAGGGTATCAAGTTCTCTGAAACTGCAGCCAGCCCAAAACCAAGCATTGCCCCGACGATCGAATGGGAGGTGGATACAGGAAGATGGAAATATGTTGCAATTGTTATCCATAGACCGGCAGAGAATATCGCTGCAAGAGCTCCTATGGCTATTATATGTTGATCAAGAAGCTCAATAGGAACTATTCCCTTCCCAACTGTTTTTGTAACTCTACTCCCGAAAAGAAAAGCACCAAGGAATTCAAGGACTCCAGCAATGATGATTATCTGTTTTAAAGTTAGCGCTCCACTTCCGTAAGATGTGGCCATTGAATTTGCGGCATCGTTTGCCCCTATGTTCCATGCCATGTAAATTGAAACTATGAGAGTGAAGATGAAGATGATCTCAATCATTAAAGCGACTCAGAACCAATCATTTATTTGTTTTTCGAAATATTCCATAAAGCAAAGTTTTTTATTATCACTCAGTACACCTGTCCGCTTGGATTTTAAACAGAATTGCTTAAATATCTGTCAGAGGAAGGATATAGGGTGAAAGCTGTCGAGTGCAAGAACCTCTGGATGTCCTACAAAACTTTATTTGGTAGGAGAAAAGTTGCTCTGAGAGATGTCAGCCTTGAAATTGAAGAGGGTGAAATATTCGGAATACTTGGACCCAATGCTGCTGGAAAAACAACCCTTATATCGATTCTTTCGACCCTTCTGATTCCTGACAGTGGGAGTGTCAGTATTTTTGGAATGGATGCTTTTAAAGAAACAAAAAAGATTAGAGAGAGAATAAACATGTCAAGTGGACTCAACCTTCCCTGGAGTTTGAGTGTTTATGAGTGCCTGAAATTTTTTGGAATGGCTTATGGCGTGAAGGATAACAGGATTGAAGAACTTATTGAAAGTTTTGAACTCTCAGAATTCCGAGATGTAGAATTTGAGGAGCTTTCAACCGGTAACAAGCAGAAATTAAGCCTTGCTAAGGCTTTTGTAAATGATCCTGAGCTCGTGTTTCTTGATGAGCCAACAACAGGGCTTGATCCAGATGTTGCGAGAAAGGTGAGAAAGAAAATCCTCAAGATACATGAGGAGGAGGGTATAACCATTGTTCTCACCACACATTATATGGCTGAAGCTGAACTGCTTTGTGACAGAATCACTTTCCTCAATCATGGTAGAATAATTGCTGAAGGGACGCAGGATGACCTGAAAAAAATAATTGGAGCAAAGGATAGAGTTATTGTGGAACTCTCCTATATTGATACAATCTCATTCGATAAACTCCCCCCTGAAGGAATATACTCTGTGGAATTCAGAGATGAAAAACTTATCTTTTTCGTTGACAGTGGTGAGAAAAGGATAAAGGAGATAGTAAAGCTTATCGAACCCTACTGGAATAATGTGAAGGGCATAACTGTGGAGGAGGCGAATCTTGAGGATGTTTTTCTCGAGCTTGCAAAAAGAGCTTAGGAAAACGATGGCTTTTGCATACAAGAATATAATAATGACAAGAAGAAATTTTTTCACGGTATTTGAAACACTTTTCTGGCCACTTATCAGCCTTTTCTCTGTCGGCCTTATGGGAACATATCTCGAGATTGGAGAGAATAAGCTGGCATTCATCATGATTGGGGCAATCTCTCTGAGTGTAATACAGCTTGCACAGCTCGATGTGACCTATGTTCTCCTCTTCGATGTATGGAGTAAAAGTTTGAAATATACCTTTGCCTCACCATCTTCTTTTATCAACATGCTCATGGGTTCATGGGTTGTAGGAATCATCAGGGGATTTGTAGCCTTTCTGATTCTCTCAGCATTCAGCATCTATGTTTTTAACCTCAATATGCTTTCAATTCCAGCTGGAGCTCTTGCTCTTTTTCTGATAGGTCTGTTTGTAACAGCTCTCCTTATTGGAATGAGTGCATGCATTTTGATGCTAATCTTTGGCAGAAGGGCAGAAATAGCTGCTTGGACTCTAACAGCCATAATAATGCTTGTTTGTGGGATTTATTATCCCGTTTCTGTGCTTCCATTTGAATTCAGGCTCGTTGCCCTCGCTATCCCGGTAACTCATTTTTTAGAGTATTTCAGAGCATTCTATGGCTTCTCGCCAACCACTTCACAGCCACTTGCAGCTGGTTTCGCCCTAAGCCTGATGTATCTTGCAATTTTCCTGATTCTCTCTGAATGGTCTCTTAAACGGGCAAGAAAGAACGGAATGATAATTAAGCTTTCAGAATAAAAATTAAAAAAAGCTTAGGCAGCCATTAGGGCATAAGCCCTTCCAAGCTCAGTGAGGATTATTTTAACGTTTTTACCCTCTCTTCTCATTGTTATCAGTCCGTCCTCTTCAAGACCCTTGAGATGATAACTCATTCTTGCCCTCTGTGCCATGTACTTTTTCTGATCACCTGTTCTTCCTTCAAGAAGGTCAATGAGTCTGTTTATTGACTCCACTTCTCCTCCGTTGTCCTGAATCAGCTTAATAATTACCACTTTGTCGTTGCTTATCTTCTTCAGAGGTGGAATCGATATCTCAAGAATTCTGTCTATTCCTACTTCCTTTCCATCTTCATACTTTGGTAGGGCAATATACAACCTGCTCCCTGAAAGCTGAGCAGCTATATAACAGGAAATTACAAGAGTTCTGGGAGCATCGGTTGCGTTTATCATAACCTCATTCTCCTCAACAAGCTCCTTCTTTATAACTTTTAAAATTTCAAGAGCGGCGGAATAGACATTCAACTTATCCACATAAACTCTTTCCACCTCTATTAGCACTTTTAGTGTTTTTTCAATCTCGTCTGCCTTGGCGTGTATCTCTTTCTCCCCACTGAGTGTTTCATCACTGCCCAGAACCATGTAGACTTTCTGTATTGGGTATCCACTTTTTCTTATGCTGTCGAGTAGTCTCTCTTCGTTCACACCAATCGGTATTATGTGTACTACCTTTCCCATGTTACAATCTTAAACCTAACACTTAATAAATTTTTCTAATAATCAAAAATATGGGATAAGATTAATTCTTCAAAAATCTAAAAAATAAATGGCTTGTTTTTTTCATAGTGTGGATAATCACTGTTAATTTTTAAAATCCAAAATTCTTTACAGATTATATCAACAAAAAATTTTATTTTACCGTTTTTTTAAAAAATTAATAATTAATCATTCTAAAAATTACACACTGAGTAGAAATTCGAGAGTTGAAGAAAGATAATATTTAAAATGGTGGGGTTCACCATTACATGGATGATAGGTGTCAGAGTATATGTCAGTGGTGTTGTGCAAGGGGTTGGTTTCAGATATTTCACGAGAAAGCTCGCCAAGGAAATCGGAGTTAAAGGTTATGTTAAAAATTTGAGTGATGGAAGAGTTCTTGCTGTAGCTGAGGGTGAAAAAGAACAGATAGATAAATTCATCTCAGGGGTTAGGAGAGGTCCCAGAAGTGCGGTTGTCAGGAGTGTTGAAGTTGAAGAGTACGAGCCAACCGGAGAGTATAAAGACTTTGAGATAGCCTTTTAGTGATAGTTATGCTGTCGAAAAGAATAATCCCTTGCCTTGATGTTACCCTTAATGAAAAGGGTGCAACTGTGGTTAAAGGGATTGAGTTTGTAAACTTGAGAGAAGCTGGAGACCCTGTTGAACTTGCAAAAAGGTATAATGACGAAGGAGCAGATGAACTGGTTTTTCTTGACATAACAGCCTCTCCTTATGGAAGAGAAACCATGGTGGATGTTGTGGAGAGAACGGCTGAGGATGTTTTCATTCCATTAACTGTAGGAGGTGGAATAAAAGATCTGGAGGATATCTCTGAGCTTTTATCTGCCGGAGCAGACAAGGTTTCGATAAACACCTCAGCAGTTAAAAATCCTGAGCTTGTAAGGAAATCTTCTGAGATGTTCGGCAGTCAGTGCATCGTTGTTGCGATTGACTGCAGGAGAAATTTTGATCTGAGCAGGGGTGAATATACTGTTACACTTGAGAATGGAGAAAAGGCATGGTATGAAGTGGTCATCTATGGAGGCAGGAAACCTACAGGAATTGATGCAGTATCGTGGGCTAAAAGAGTTGAGGAACTTGGGGCAGGAGAAATCCTGCTTACGAGTATGAATAGAGATGGAACAAAGGATGGATTTGATATACCCATTACTAGGAAGATATCTGAAGAAGTAAACATTCCTGTGATAGCATCAGGGGGAGCAGGAACAGTGGAACACTTTTACGAGGGATTTGTTGAAGGAAAGGCTGATGCCTGTCTGGCAGCAAGCATATTTCACTATGAGGAAATATCAATCGCAATGATTAAAGAATATTTGAGAGAAAAAGGAATTCCTGTGAGGACTTGAGGTGTTTCGATGGAGATCAGAGAATTTCAGAGAATGATTGAAAGGATATATATAAACAGAGATATAGAGCGTGGAAAGGAGAAAACAATGCTCTGGATAGTCGAAGAGATTGGAGAACTGGCTGAAGCTGTTAGGAAAGAAGATATCGATGGAATTGGGGAAGAGATGGCAGATATCTTTGCGTGGCTCGTCTCCCTTGCAAACCTCTATGGGATTGACCTCCAGAATGAGGTGGATAAGAAGTATCCCGGGTATTGTACGAGGTGTGGAAAGGCTGTTTGTGAATGCAAAACTGTATAGGTGGTTTTATGCTAATTGTCAATGAGGAGGACATAAAGAAGGGAATAGCAACTGATAAGTATTTCATCTGGACTGAAAAGGTTTTGAAAGAGAAGGGAGTGAATCCGAGGGTTGTTGCGGAGATAACAACCTCAAAATGGGGGGTTTTTGCCGGGTTGGGTGATGTTCTTCAGCTTGTGGAAGGTTTGCCAGTTAATCTCTACTCGATGCCTGAAGGCTCACTCTTCTTTCCCAATGAGCCTGTAATGTTTATCGAGGGCAGATACCTTGATTTTGCAAGATTTGAGACACCACTTCTTGGATTGATCTGTCATGCTTCTGGAGTAGCCACTCAGGCATTCAGGGCAAAACTGGCTGCAGGCTCGAAAAAAGTTCTTTCTTTCGGTACAAGAAGACAGCATCCTGCACTTTCGGCTACAATAGAGAGAGCAGCCTATATTGGTGGAGTTGATGGAGTGAGCAACTACTCAGCTGAGAAATATCTCGGCATTCAGAGTGTGGGAACGATGCCACATGCACTCATCATATCCATGGGAAGTCAGATTGAGGCATGGAAGAGTTTTGATGAAATTGTTGATGCAGATGTGCCGAGAACTTACTTGGTTGACACATATTACGACGAAAAAACCGAAGCAATACTTGCCTGTGAGAACCTTGAAAGGATAGATGCAGTCAGGCTTGATACTCCGAGTTCCAGAAGGGGAAACTTCAGGAAGATTGTTGAGGAGGTCAGGTGGGAACTTGATATTCGTGGAAAGAATAATGTGGGGATTGTTGTGAGTGGAGGCTTATCTCTTGATGACATTATCAGTCTCAGAGATTTAGTAGATGTTTTCGGTGTTGGAACGATGATTGCTGGTGCAAGCCCGATTGATTTTGCCATGGACATTGTTGAGCGTGAGGGGAGTTTTGTTGCAAAAAGAGGGAAAAGAGGTGGGAAAAAGCAAGTTTACAGGGATTGGGAGAAGCTTGAGGATGAAGTAAGGCTTTTCAGTGATGAACCACCTGAAGGAAAGGAACCCCTCCTTGAAAAGTATGTTGAAAATGGGAAAGTTTTGAAATCTTCTGGAATGGAGGAAGCAAGAGAGCTTGCTCTGAGACAGATGGAAATCATCCGGAAGAATTCGAGATTTGATGAGTTTTTGAAGTAATCATTTGTTCTCTATTCTGATTTACCATTTTTATCGACTTTACACTTTTTAAGTTACTTTCTGGGTTTGCTGTGAGTAGCAAAGTTTATATACAATTTATTTAATCACCACAGCAAAAAATATTGAGGTAATTGAGGGTGTTATCAATGTGTGATAAAACTAAAAATATAGAAGAAATAAAGAAAAAAATTTTGAATCAACTAAAAAATGATAAAATTCTAAAAAGGATGACAGGTTTCAGTCCGACTGAGGTTGAAGTTATTTTTGAACTGTTGTATGAGCCAATGTCAGTAAGAGAGCTTGCTGACAGGCTTGATGTTGAGAAAAGCACAGCATACAAATCTGTTAACAAACTACTCAGGTGCAATATTTTGAAAAGAGAAAAAGTCAGCAGCTCAAAGGGTAATGGAATGAGATATATCTACTATTCGGATTTAGACTTCTTCAAAGCCTATATTGAGAGGAGAAGAAGGAAGTGGCTTATTACAATAGACAACTTCTCTCTGAATTGAGAACAACATTTTTATCTTAAAATTCAACCTTCTTTATGGCACTCAAAGATGAACTAATTGAAAAACTCGGTAAAATGTTCGATGAGATGCTGGAAAAAGGTGTTGGATATGAAAGGATTCAATGGGAGATTGATAATTTCGTTTATCCGTATATTGGTTCCTACCTTGCAGACGGAAGTCTGAGCAGAGAGGATGGAAAAGAAGTCTTTAAATTTTGTGAAATGAAACTTAGGGAATTGAAAGAAAGGCTTGGTTGAATATTCTTCAACTTTTCAGATTTCTTAAAATATTTTCCAGTTCATCAATATCTGCGTTTGTTTTTATGGAAGTTCCTGAAAATCTTGTTCTTGTTGCAACGAATCCAGCCTCTTCAAGTCCTTCAATAACGGAGTCAATTGGTGGAGGTGAGATACGAAGTCTTCTGGTGGTCACATGTAGATCGTAGTAAAACGGGATATCAGCCTCTCCTTCTATTCTTTCAACAACCTTTCTAATTTCTTCGTTCGGGGTTTCAAGAGATTTTACAAACTCAGCCTCATGTAGTTCACCAATCCATAAGGGACCCATCTGAGTGAGCCTGCAGCCGCAGTCACACTCAGAAAATGTCTCTTCTGTTATCGCAGAAATATATCTTCTTGAGCATTTAAAGCAGTGAAAAAGATAACCGAATTTTTTGAAAGCTCTTTTTACGGAGGACGGGGATCTTTTAAACCTTATGTGGACTCTATAGAAGTGCTCTTTTGTGAAGGAAATCAGTACCTGTGGAGCTTTATCGTACTTGGCAGATTCAGAAAAAATTCTTCCTATCAGTACTCTCACACCAACTTCAGGATAATATTCTGTCTTTAAGGCAAAGGATGCGTACTTTCTTAAACCAGAAAAGGGTGAACTTCCACAGAGTGCAGCTGTATCTGTTGCGGTCACACTTAGGTATTTTGGGAATATGCAGGCAGAGTCAAGAAACTCTGAAGGGGAGCCAAAAGGATCTATATCGATGTGAAGAAAAGGTATCTCTCTCATGAGAATACATGCATCCCTGTTGAAAACCTCCGCCTCTATTTTGTTCAGCCTGAGATTTTCCTTTATGTTCTCCACAGCCTTTCTGCTTCTGTCGTTGAAGGATGAGTTATAATCAGCCTCAAGGCATGCCCTTATTCCCCTAATTCCAGTTCCTGAAAGAGCATCAAGATAATCCACCTTTTTTCCTGCTTCTTCTCTAATTTTGCTGAAAACAGTCATGTCAAAATCTCTGCAGAATTTCATTCTTGGATTGTAAAAGACACCATCATGGGTTAGAATCTTTGCTTTGCCCTCAGATATCTCCTGCATTTTATCTCCTCTTCAAAATCCTCTCTGCTAACCTGTATGCCATTTCATCTCTGTTTCTCTCATCAATTATTAAAACCTCGAACTCATTTCTTATTCTCTGAAGGAGCCAGTGGTTTGATTTCAGGTGGATTGTAAATATAAGGTTGTTATGCCCCTCCATCAACTTTTCGACACTTCTCACAAAATTTACACTTTTAAGTTCCATTGGACCGATCTCGTCAATAATCACAAATTCTCTTTTTCTGTACTCTAAAAGTTTCTCAGCCATCCTGTCAACATTCTCTAAGTATACTCCATATTTTCCCACTCTAATGCTCGATTGGTTTCTCACATGCGAGAGCCAGCATTCCTCCCCACTTCTCAGCTCATGAAAGATAAATCCAACTCTTCTGCCGTGTTCTCTTTTTTCCTTAGTAATAAAGCCATCACAGTCTGTGTCATCTTTTATCATCCTGAAAAGCCTCTCACAGAGTGTTGTTTTACCTGTTCCAGGTTTTCCAGTAATTGCGATTCTCACATGAATTGCTTAGGTGAAGCATGCTAAAAAGTTTTCAGTAGATGATAAGATTAGAATTTATTATTCTAATATCAAAAAGATAAAAAATAGAAACATTTTTAATTTTTTAAAATTAAAAGTTCTGGGGTGGAAAAATGCTGATTTCTGGAAAGGAGTATGTTGAAAGGCTTTCAGGTTATGAGAGAGAAATTTATGTCAGGGGAGAGCGAGTGGAGGATTTTGTCAATCATCCGAATATAAAGCCTGTTGTGAATTCCATAGCAATGACCTACGATCTGGCAAAAAAGAGGGATGGCTATTCTCCCTACTCAGAGCTTGTTGGTGAAAGGGTGAACAGATTAAACTTTGTAAACAAAACTCCGGAAGATTTGATTGCAAGATTTGATTATCAGAGAGAATTAAGCATGAGGCTGGCGACATGCAATTACAGATGTACAGGAAGTGATGCGATTAATTCCCTCTTTCCTGCAACCAAGGAGCTTGATGAAAGGCTTGGAACGAACTACCATGAAAGGTTTTTGCTATTGCTGAAGGAAATTCAAAAGAAAGATTACGCCTGCACTGCAGCACTTACCGATACAAAGGGAGATAGAGCGAAAAGACCGAAGGAAGCAAGGGATATGTATGTTCATGTTGTGGAAAAGAGAGAAGATGGGATTGTTGTGAGTGGTGCTAAAATACACCAGAGTGGTGCTTTTGCAGCAGATGTAAACTTTATACTTCCTACCCAGACCTTCAAGGAAGGGGAGGAAGAATTCGCAATTGCTTTTGCAGCAAAGCCAGAGGACGAGGGAATAAAATTCGTTCTCCAGAACACAGGCTACCAGGCTAAGTTTAGAGAAGGAGGAGAATTTGAGACTGGAAACCCCCTGTATGGTGATAGAATAACCTGTACGGTCATTTTTGATAATGTGTTCATTCCTTGGGAGAGGGTTTTTGTTTTTGAGGATCTCAAGGCAATAAGAAACATCCTGACAAATTTTGCCATTTCACACAGGTGTGTGGGTGGTGCATGCAAGGCAGGTTTTGTTGATTCGATGACGGGGGCTGCAAATCTGATGTTGAAGGCAAACGGACTGGAAAAGGTTCCAGCCTTGAGGCAGAGAGTCGGAGAGATGGTTGGTGTCAGCGAGGCAGCTTATGCTATATCCATAGGGGCAGCAACAAAAGGATATGAGAGTTATGGGACTTGGCTGCCAAATCCATTGATGGCTAACTCGGGGAAGGTGATAGGGGTTGAAGGCTTCAACAAAGTAATAATGAATCTCGCTGAGATAGCAGGTGGCATCCCTGTAACAGCTCCTTCCGAATTCGACCTGAAAAGTCCTGAAGTCGGAAAGTATGTCGAGAAATACCTTCAGGCAAGTCCGAACTTTTCAACCGAGGAAAGGATGAAGATAATAAAATTCATTGAGTTCTGGATAACGAGTTCTCACTTACTCGGAGCAATACATGGCGGAGGATCTCCTGCAGCAGCCATAATATTCCTTCAGATGTTGGCAGACCTTAAAGCTAAGGAGGATGCTGTGAAAGATGCTATTGGTTTGAAGAAAGACTAAGGGTAAAATATCTGCCGTAATTTAGTTTTTTATCCTCGTTTTATCATCTTTTGAATTTATAATTGAAATAAAAAATATGTAAATTATTTTCAAACTCGTTTTGCCCAATCTCAGGCTTCAATCGCTGCTCTTATATCCGGATCGAGGTCCTCCTCAGCAGCACCTTTCGTGAACATTGAAATTACAATCATGGCAAGCAGTGCAACGATTATGCTGATACCATAGCTTGGAATCGCGTAAGGCATCTTCATTCCAAGTACTTTCTCGTATATCAGGAATCCTATGTTGAGTACTAAGGCAAGTGAAAGACTGGCAATCGCACCCTCTCTTGTTGCCCTCTTCCAGTTCAAACCTATTGCAAGCAATGGAAGTGTTGCCGAAGCAAAGTATCCCCAGCCTAGAGCTCCAAGGATAGCAACGAGATACTTTCCGAAGTAACCAAAGATCAGAGCGAATACTGTCAGAAATATCGTGACCACCCTGCCCCACCATACCTGCCTGTCATGCTCCACCTCTTTTCCAAATGATTTGGGAAGATCTCTCACCAATGCAGCAGTTCCTATGGATATGAATCCACTTGCGGTTGACATTATCGCTGCAAGCAGACCCGCATAGACTATTGCGACCATCCACACAGGCATCTGGCTGAGGAAAGCAATGGCAGCCTGATCTGGTTTTGTGAGGGCAGGTATCTTTCCTCCAATAACAAGCCAGAGGGCAGCATATCCAACGAATATCCAGAGAAGGCTTGACAGCATGTAGCTGCCACCACTGATAAGGGCTCCCCATTTGAGGTCCTTATAGCTCCTCAGGGCATAGAATTTTGTTGCCAGATGGGGCTGTCCAACGCCACCAATCGTGAATACGAAGTACCACATCAGAACGAGCATCCATGTACCTCTACCGAGGGGATCTATTAAGGTGGGATCCTTCTGACCTATTGTGGTGAATAACCCCTCTGTCCCGCCGGTCATGATGAGAGCCATGATAAGTACACCGACTGCAGCGATGAGCATAACAAGTCCCTGGAAGAAATCAGTGAGTATGCTGGCAGCCATACCGGCAATGGAAGTGTAGATCATGGTTATTCCGAATATGATCAGGATCGCCACTTCTAAATTAACTCCAAGCAATCCGGAGACTACATAACCACCAGCCATAACCTGTGTGCCAAGGTATGCTATAACTCCCAGAACAAGGCTAATTGCAAGCAAGGCTCTGACAGCCTCACTCTTAAATCTTGCAGCGGCAATGTCGGGAAGCGTTGCAATCGGTCGGACTTCGGATATTAATTTGACCCTTTTTCCTATCAGAAACCATCCGAGACCAAAGCCTAAGGGGGCAGCCAGAGTGATCCAGAGTGATGTCGCTCCCAGCGCATAAACCAATCCTGGCCCACCAATAAAGCCGAAACCACTCATTATGGATGCAAAAGCAGCAATGGATGTGATAACAGTTCCAAACAGCTTATGTGCACCGAAGTAGTGTTCCGCGGTTTTAACACGCTTTAGTGCATAGACACCTATGGCGAATGTGAGGACGAAGTATCCTATCACAATTGCGATTGTAATCGGGGCACTCATAGCTCACCCTCCTTACCTGTTTTTCTGCAGAATTCCTTCCAGTCGTCTTCGGTCATAATCCATCTATCGAAAAGCAGAGCATAGCTGAGCGTTCCTGGAATGAAAATCAACAGCCACATTACTGGAAAGAGTATGAAGAACCCTGGATGCATACCGGCTATTGTAAATTCTGGAAACTGTCCTCTGAACTCTGCCCAGTATTTGAAAATCAGAGTTATGCAGACCGACCAGATGACGAATACAGACACCCCAATCCACACTGCGGGACCGAGTTTATTCTCTCTCATTGCTCCAGTGATCAACCAGAGGGATAGACTAAGTCCAGTGAGATATCCAAATGCCTGCCAGGAGTTGGTCAGCGCTGTTACAAGCATAAAAAAGAGCACTGCTGCGTTCACGAGTATAATATTCCCTCTCAAACTGATATCCACCACCTCCATACGACTCTGGAGATTAAAATGATTTAAAGTGATAGGTTAACATGTTCACGGAATCAATTAAAAATAATTAAAAATAGCATAGTTGGAGAATTGGATAAGATGTATAAATAAATACCTGTTAATCTCTCAGTTCATGAGTTATGATCTTTTCTATGTGTGTCAGAATCTTTTTCTCGGCTCTTCGTATGTTCTTAGACACACCAGCCTTGGATATCCCGAATTTCTTAGCGAGATATGTAATGTTTACCCTTCTGGGATCTTCATAAAATCCATGCTTTATGGTCTCCCTCAAAATTTGTTTTTCGGTAAAGGTTAACCCATCAATAGCTCTCATCAGGTCAGCCAGTATTGAAGAGTAGCTGATTATTCTGGAAAAATCTTCGACTGTAATTCTGTTCTGGTTTTTAATCACGAATTTATTGTTTTTTTCAAGTTCGGAGAGTGCAACTTCTGCATCGCTCTTCGTGTCAAAGCCTACCTGCCACAGTTCACTCCCGTCTCTTACATGAAATGGGCCAACGATGTATCCATGGTTCCCCCTTATGGTTTTCATGGCGTTTGTGTACTCCATCTCCACTCTTACAGATGCAATGTGTCTTTCCTTGGATAGAATATCCAGTTTCAGGAATTTTGGTTGACTACGGAGTGAGTAAATGGCATTTTGAAGCTCATCAGAATCTTTGGCGATGATATATCCCCGTATAATGAACTTTTCACGCTCAAAATCCCAGTAAGTCCCGAAATATGACACATCCAGATCTTCTGATGTTATAACAAAAGGGCAATCGTACTGAAGCATATCAAGTGTGAGGACATACATGGTATCCTGAACTATTTTTTATGAAATATATAAGCTTTTAGGGTTAGCTCCGGGGAGGATTGGGGTTTTAGTTCCTTTAAAATGCGATTTTTAAAACTCTGTTCGTAAAAATCCGATATTAATTTCCAAAATTTTTTAACTTCACCTGTGAATTTCTGGATGTGAAAGTTCTGATAGTTGGAGGAGGACCGGCTGGAACTCTGGCAGCGATAAATCTTGGGAATAAATGTGAGGTCACGCTGGTTGAAGAGCATCAGGCTGCAGGTTTCCCTGTACAGTGTGCTGGACTGATAAGCCAGCCATGTTATGATAAACTCAAAAAATACTCGAAAAGATCACTCATCAACAGGATAGAGGGTGCATTCTTCTTCTCTCCTGATGGGAATTATATCGAAATGGTGGGAAAGAGAAAAGGCGTTGTGATTGAAAGAAAAATACTGGATTTTGAGCTGATAAAAGAAGCATCAAGAACTGCGGAAATTTTTCTGAAATCAACCTATGTTGAAAGTTGTGTTGAGTCGGGCAGCAAAAAGGCAAGGATTGTGACGAGTTCCGGGGAAAGACTGGAAGAATATGATCTGTTGATTGGTGCGGATGGGGTTAATTCAAGAGTGGCAAGGGAATTTGGTTTTTCCAGACCAGAAATTTTTTCAGCGGTACAGGTTGAATTAGCGTTTGAATGCTTAGATGAAAATATGGTCGAACTTTATTTCGGCAGATATTATTCAGACGGTTTTTTTGCCTACGCGATTCCGATTGATAGCTCAACCGCAAGGCTGGGTGTTGTTTCAAAATCCGATCCAAAATCGTATCTGGAAAGACTTGTTGAAAAGCATCCCTCAGTCTCTAAGAGGGCTGGAAAGAGTGTAATCGAGGTTAACGCTGGGGCAATTCCTGTGGGGCTTAACGAAATTTTTAAGGAAAATGTGTGCCTTATCGGCGATTCTGCCGGGATGGTCAAGCCATATACGGGTGGGGGAATATACTATCACCTTCTTGCTGCAGAGATTCTGGGCAGAAATTTTCCGGACCTTGGAAAATACAGGAGTGATTATCTAAAATTGCTCGGAAAGGATTACAGAACCGGGATGAGAATTCTGAGGCTTTACAGCAAACTGTCTGATACAGATTACAATGAACTGGTGAGGGTAGGAAAAGACATGTTCGAAAGCTACACTAAGGAGCTTGATATGGATCATCCATCTTCTCTTCTTTCGATTCTACCCAGATTAATCAAACTCGTCTCTCTCAAACCGGCTTTAATTGCGAAGATAGCAAAAGAGTTGGCTCTCTGAACAGGGAGTATGTTTTAAGCTGGTTGTTTTTAATCTGTCCGATAAAGCTACCTGATAATGCTATCTCGATAATGTTAAAATATCCTTTGTAGTACTATCATGAGTGAAACACAGATTTTTCCAGATAGAGATCACGAGAAGGTGCAATCTGAACTGTCTGATGTGTCCATCAAGACTTTATGCCAGTTCCTCCAGAAAAGACATGGACTTTAAGGTTTTTTTAAATATTGCCGAGTACTTCAATAGAACCGAGTTGATCCATCTTCAGGGGTGGGGGGAGCCGTTAGCACATCCAGAAATTCTTGAGATGATACAAATAGCAAAAGAACATGCTGTTACTGGTTTGACAACTAATGGGACTCTTCTTGAAAAGTTATCCAGTGCGCTTGTGGAGCTCCAGCTGGATTACATCGCAATCTCTGTAAGCGGTCCTGAAACCCATCGAGAAATAAGGTACGGGAGCAATTTCAGGGATATAGTGAAAAATATTGAGGTTTTGAATGGGGTAAAACGGGAAAAGGGCAGTGATATGCCGAGAGTTAATCTCACCTTTTTAATGACCAAAACCAATATCCATGAGCTACTGGATGTGGTTGAGCTTGCAGGAAAACTTGATGCGGGTTTGATAGCCACACATCTTGATTATGTATTTGATGAGATAACGGATTCACTGAAGATTTTTGATAATCCGAAAGAAAAAATCAGGTTCGAGAGGGTGATGAATGAAGCTGAAAGAAAGGCAGAAAAATATGGAGTGGAATTTACACACCCACCCTTTGATCTTATGGAAAGAGCCATCTGTGATGCACATCCTGATTCAGCAATCGTTTTTTCAGTTGAAGGTGAGGTTTTCCCCTGTGTTTATCTGAATTTTCCGTTTGATAAGATACCGAGGATTTTTAAAGGAAATAAAGTCCTTATCGGAAAGCCAGAATTTGGAAACATCGTTGAAAAATCACTTGAGGATATATGGAATTCCAAATATTATAAAACTTTCAGGGAAAGGTTTGAGAAAAGAATTGAAGTGACAAGGAGTTTGAGGTACATTCTGGGATTTAAGCCGGATTTTTCAAAATTGAAGTATCCGGAGGTTTGCAGAGGATGTTACAAGCTTTACGGGATCTGAGTTTATAGGATTTAGATCTACGGGATTTAGATTTATAGAATCAAAATTAAAGCTTGGATTAAGCCAGTAGTTGTTCAGATGATAGTTGCTCAGACCCTTGGTAGTCGATTCAGATTCTCTTCCCCCTCACTCTGTCTATGTCGAACTTTGCCTTTTCTGAGATATGCATAACGGAGAGGGTTCCAGCCATAACAGGGTCGCTTATGACAACATCTGCAACTCTTGGAACAGTACCGAACATGTTCAAAGCCACAACCGGAATTCCTTCTTTTCTCAGTTTTTTGACTTCTTCAGTTATTTTTCCACCCATCAACCCTCCTGCGAGAACAAGAATTTCAGCCCTGTGTAATCTTGAAACGGCTTTAACAGCCTCTGCCAGCTCTTCTTCTCCGATAATTGGCATCGTGTCAACACTTATCCTTTCACCTCTCAGATTGTGTCTGTCTGCTTCGCTTATTGCACCGAGGGCAACCTGTGAAACGAGAGCACCCCCTCCAAAGATGATCACCCTTTTGCCGAAAACCTTGTCAAAGGGTTTCTCCTCTTCGAGTTCTATTACTGTGTCAAGATTCTCTATTTCCTCTCTGATTTTCTCAAAATTACCACTTTCTATTTCGATATAAACGAGAGCATTTCCCTTATTCTCTCCGTATTTTATAATAAATGTCTGGGCATAGGTTATGTTTCCCCTGTTATCGGCGACGATTTTGGTAATATCTCTGAGTACTCCTATCTCGTTTTTGACAATGATTCTGAGAGCCTTCAGATTGTCTTCTTCGTTACCGATTTCCGTTTCATACTCGAACTCCGTCATGACCATGAAAGTTGAAAATAATATAAAATAAAGGTTAGACGAATCAGAACTTTGCTCCGGTTAAAGTTTTAGTTTCGAGAACCCCATCAAGAGCTCTAATCTTTTTGACAACAACATCACTGAGTTCTTCGAAGTCTCTAACCACAATTTTAGCGATTAAGTCGTACTCTCCGAAAAGGGGGTAAAGCTCCTCTATCTCTTCAAGGTTTGCAAGTTTTTCGTAGACTTCTTTCTCTTTTTTTGGAGATATTTTAACAAGAACGAATCCGAGCGCCATCGCTGAAATTAATGAACTGGAGTATTAAAGTCTTTCTGATGAAAAAGTCTTTGATGTCAGGATGGAATGGTGTAATCATCGAAGACCCATGTTGCAAGTGCGCCATCGAGAAATCTGACCTTAAATCCCCTGTTCAGAAGAACCCTGGCAGCTTCATAGGCTCTTGTTCCTATGGCACAGCTTGTTACTATCTCCTTATCATTTGGTATTTCGTCGATTCTTTCTCTTAACTCTGACAGAGGTATATTCAAAACATTTCCCCTGATCCTCTTTGCCTGGAACTCCTTTTCGTTTCTCACATCCAATATCAGTACATTTTCGTGTTTTTCAAGTTTTGATATGAGTTCAAGAGGTGTTATCCCCTCCACGAGTCCATCAAGTTTGTTTCTTATGATATTTGCTGCATGTATCACATGGTCAAGGGCTGAGGAGAAAGGAGGTGCATAGGCGAGATCGATCTCAGCCAGGTCATCAACAGTTCCCCCCATCTGAATAGCTGTGGCTATAACATCAATCCTCTTGTCTATAACTCCAAGTCCAAAAGCTTGAGCGCCAAGGACTTTTCTTGTTCTCCTGTCAGCAATGAGTTTGAGTCTGATGGGCTTGAAACCTGGGTAGTAATGTGCCCTGTCCGGACCAGGAGAAATCGCTATAACTGGATCAAAGCCTGCCTCTCTTGCCTGTTTTTCAGTCAGTCCTGTTCTGCCCGCATCTGCATTGAAGACCCTGAAAATGCTTGTGCAGAGAACACCCCTCCATTTCGATCTTCCACCGGTGATATTATCACCTATGATTCTTCCATGCTTGTTTGCAGTTGAGCCAAGAGGAGTGTAGACATGCTCGCCTGTGAGCAGATTTATGTTTTCCACACAGTCTCCACCAGCATAGATAAAAGGATCTGAGGTCTGGAGGTACTCATTTACTTTAATAGCTCCTCTCTCTGTTAGCTCAAGTCCTGCACTTTCAGCAAGCTCTGTTCTTGGCTCCACACCTATGGATATGATTACAAGTTCTGCAGGCAGTATCTTCTCATTAGCTCTAACAGCTTTAACCTTTCCATCTTCTGTTATGAACTCCTGGACGGTTGTGGATGTCAGTACTTTTACTCCTTCTCTTATTATACATTTTCTGACAAGTTCTGCCATTTCAAAATCAAAAGAATTCCATAAAAGCTGATTTTTCAGTTCAACAATCGTCACATCAATATCGAGTCTTTCAAGAGCCTCAGCGGTCTCCAAGCCTATCAGCCCACCTCCGATGATTACAGCACTTTCAATTGAATCATCCATCCACATCTCCGTAATTTTCAAAGCATCCTCTGCTGAGGTGAGTGAGAAAATTCCATCTGCATCTACACCTTTCACTCTCAGTCTTACTGGTTTTGCTCCGGTCGCGAGCACTAAGTAGTCATAGTTCAGCTCATCGTCTCGTCCATTTCTGGAAATTTTGATAGCTCTTTTTTTTCTGTCAATGCTGAGAGCTTCTGTTTTTGTCAGTACATTGATATTTTTTACTTTTTTGAAGTATTCCTCATCTCTGACATCTCCACTCAGGGTCTCCATGAGATTGGATATGTCATGAACGAAACCCTCAACATAATATGGCAGACCGCATCTTCCAAGAGAAGGATATTCGCCTTTTTCAAGAACTGTAATCTCAGCCTCCTCATCTCTTCTCCTCGCTCTTGAAGCTGCTTTGAGTCCTGCAGCACCCCCACCTACTACTACGATTTCTCTGCTCATCTAATCACCTTATAAAAAATAAAAAAGAGAAATATTAATTCATAAATTCTTTTATCTTCTTTGCAATGGGTTTTAACTTGTAATGAAACTCTTCTGGCACAAATTTCTGTTCGTGTAACTGCTCGCCTTTATCTATCAATCCAAAAACCCTTGCTTTTCGGCTGAGATTGGCAAGAGCCTCGTGGAAATCTCTTCTTTTCATCATGATTCTGAGGTCAATTTCGGTCTTTGACAACCAGTTCTCTGTCGAAAGAGTTTCAAAGAGGAGCCTCTCATTCTTCCCGAGATTAGCTATGAAATCTCTGATTCTCTTTTCTTCATCCTCATTAGTCTCAGATTTTATTTCTCTTCTCTCTCCATCCTTCTGAAATGTAAAAACACCATACTCAAGAAGGGATTTCATCAGGCTGTCTACTCTTTCAAGGTTATCAACTGTAGTGCAACATGGAATCTCGGTTTCTCCAATCCTGATCTTTTGAACGGTCTCTCCTACGATTGCATATTCAGGTTCGATTTTCCTCATTTTTTTACCCCCATAATAATCTGTTCTATTCACTATTAAATTTTTCTAATAATATATATTATTAGACCATAAAAAGATTTTAAAGCCAGAAACACTCAAATTCTTTTAAAGTAAATCTCATAGGTTTTCAGAAAATAAGGATTAATCCTCTCAAAGTGCTTTGTGTAAAAAGTGGTAAGTAAAAAAGATTTAATAAATCTATGTTTTTTGAAAATTAAAACATTTTTATTGTTACATATATAATCCAATAAATCTCTTAAAAATTATAACAATTTTATTTATAATTCAATTGATTGATTTTATTGATTTTCACACCGTGATGTTTATATACTATCAATAAATGGTTATTACTGGTGAATCAATATGGCGAGAATTCTGATTGTAGGTGGTGGTAGCGCAGGTATAATGACTGCTGCAAGACTTAGAAATGCTTTATCCATGGATGAAGCGGAGATCACTATTGTTGACAGAAGCGACAAACACTATTATCAGCCTGGATATACATTGATTCCCTTTGGTCTTGAGGAAGTCGAGAACCTGATAAAACCAATGAAAGATGTTATCCCAGCAGGCTGCAATTTTATACAGGATGAAGTGGTCTCTTTTAACTTTGATAACAATTATGTTGAAACAAAGGGAGGAGAAAGGCTTGAGTATGACTACTTAGTCTTGGCAACAGGAGCAAAACTGGTTATGGAGGAAATTGAAGGCCTTGCCGAAAATCTCTACAAGAACGGAATCCACACCTTTTATACACTTGAGGGGGCAGTTAAACTCAAGGAGGCTCTCGAGGAGTTTGAGGGAGGAGATTTCGTAACCGTCCAGGCACCAATTCCCTTCAAGTGCCCTGGTGCTCCGATAAAATTCACACTTCTTGCAGATGACTACTTCAGAAGAAAAGGTATCAGAAACAATGTTAACATAACCATCACATCTGCACTTCCGGCAATATTCTCACGAGAGCCCTATGCATCAAAGCTTGACGCAATGTTCAGAGATAGAAACATAAATACCAAGAGTGGCTTTACACCATCTGAGATTGATCCGGAGGAGAAAGTTGTCAGATCATGGGAAGGTGATGAACTACATTATGACCTCTTAGTCGTAGTGCCGCCAAATGAGGGAGAATCGATTTATGAAGGAACAGGGATTGCAGATGCCACAAACTTCGTGATGGCAGACAAACACAAACTTCAGCTGGAGAAGTATCCGAATGTTTTTGTTCTCGGAGATTGTGCGAACTATCCCACATCCAAGACAGCATCTGGGGCGAGAAAGCAGGCTGAAATTCTTGTTAAGAACCTCCTTGCTGTAATGAAGGGAGAAGAACCAAAGGCAAGATACACAGGACACATAATCTGTCCGATAATAACAAGATTTGGAAAAGCAATGTTTGCCGAATTTGATTATGAAAAATCGATCTCTCCAGCCCAGGAGATGTGGAGCAACTGGGTCATCAAGGTTTACATGCTCAGACCCATGTACTGGAGCCTGATGCTTAGAGGACTGCTGTAACCCGCAAGGGGTGTTACTGATGGAAAGCAAGACTTTGGGCTCTCTGGACGGTGAGATCGTTTATACAATTGAGGCAACCAAGGATTTAATCCAGGAACTACTACCAAAGCTCAAAGAACTCTCAGAGGAACTCACACCGCTTTTAACCGAACTCAGGAAGAATGTTGACAGAGATGAAACCGTTATCCTTCTTACAAAGCTCACAGAGAACATTGACACAATGCTAAAACTGATAAATCTAATGGAAGCAGGGAGAGACTTTCTGGAAGAAGGTGTACCCAAGTTCAAAGAACTCTCAGAGGAACTCACACCTAAAATTAATCGCCTGAGAACCTTGCTTGATGATGATGAGACATGGAAGTTCATTGAATACGCTCTTGTCATGAAGGGTCCACTTACGAGGTTCATGGAATCAATGATGGTTGATGAAGAAGGCAATATCAACCTCGACTTGATTGAGAAGACTTTCGAAATGCTATCAGAACTTGCAACAATCATGAATCAACCATCTTTACAGAAAATGATTGAGGGTGTGGTGGAGGGATTCAAAAAGCTTGATGAGGAGGAAATAAAGAAAGTCTCTACCTTCGGGGTTCTCTCGGCAATGAGGGACGAAGATGTCCAGAGAGGCATTGGAGCAGTTTTCACAATTTTGAAAGCCCTTGGGAGGGCTTTGAAATAATTTTTTGTTTATTTTTTGGTAGCTATAATTTTATAAATCATAACTTCTGGCTTTTTTAAAATAAGAAAAATTTATAAAATCGATGACATTCAAATGATTGTTCAAATAAATAATAAAGCTGAAATTTATTATGAAAACAAAATATTTAAATAACTAATTTTATGGAGTAAAACAGGGGGTGTTTTGAATGAATGGATGGGAATATTTTGTTGGAGTCGTGATGCCATACATAGCCTTGTCAATTTTCGTCATAGCTGCAATTTATAAGGCTATACGATGGGCAACAGCACCAAAGAATCTGGACTGGGAACTATTCCCTGTTCCGGAATCAAAGGGTAAGCAAATAGCAGAGATGCTTAGAGAAATAATAGTACTCTATCAGGTTTACAGTTATAACAGAAAAATATGGTTTCAGTCCCTTCTACTTCACTACGGACTTTATGCTCTTGGAATATGGCTTGTTTTAACGGTGCTGGGTATAAACATTTATTATCTTGGTTTTCTCGGTGCACTAAGTGTTCTTGTAGGTTCGATTCTTCTTCTTCTAACGAGACTTGGTAGCTCGGAAATGCGACTGATATCAAATGCGGTACAGTACCTTAATCTTCTGCTCTTAGTTGTCACATCCTCACTGGCACTTTATGGAGATTTTTTCAACGAAAGAATAAGAGATTATCTGCTGAGTGTAATCTACTTGAAGCCAGAACCTGAGATTTTTTCAGGGAACTCTGCCTTCTTCGCAGCTCTCTTCTTTATTGAGCTCTTTGTGCTGTATCTTCCACTGAGTTCGATGGTGCATTTCTTCGCCAAGTACTATACTTGGGACAAAATAAGGTGGGGAGGTTCAGACCATTAGAGGTGGTTTAAATGAGTGGTGAGATGAGACGGGTTTTTGATGAATTCAGGGCACTTTCGGACGACATTCTTAAGCCAGACGAGCCAAAAAAAGACAGATTCGTTGCAGCTTTCAAAAAAATGCTGAACAGGGAGGAGAACTGGACATTCTGGCTCCCACTCCTCACATCTCTTGATTTATGTGTGAAATGCAACACATGTGCAGATGCCTGCCCCTTCTATGTGGCAAGCGGGAGGAAAGAGATTTATCATCCTGTTTACCGCTCAGATATGCTGAGAAGGATCTATAAAAAGCACTTCACCTTGAGTGGAAAAATTTTTGGTGGGCTTGTTGGAGCAAGGGATGTTACTGAAGAAGAAATCAATGCCTTAGCGGAATCAGCCTACAGATGCTCAGTTTGCAGGAGATGTGCCTATGTTTGTCCAATAGGTGTTGATAATGGGCTGATAACGAGAGAAACCAGAAAAATACTGTATGAGCTTGGTATAGCACCGGATGAAATTTACCATAAGGGAACGCTTTACCAGAAGGAATATGGGAACGCCACAAAAACACCATCGGAAGCTTTCCTGAATACACTTGACTTCATAAAGGAGGATCTCGAGGATGAAAAGGGCATTGAGGTTGAGATACCTGTAGATAAGGTTGGGGCGGATTACTTAGTAATAAATAACGCAGGGGACTACTATGCTTTTCTCGACACCATAATCGGGCAGGTAGAGGTTTTACATGCCGCAGGAATTGACTGGACCTATAACACTCCCTGGGTGGGTGGAACAAATGATGTTGTAAACTATGGACTGTTTTTCAGTGATAAGGAGCTTGCAGACATTGGAAAGCTGCACCTCGAGGTAGTCAAAAAGCTGAAGCCCAAAACGGTAGTTGTTGGAGAATGCGGACATGCCTATGAGGCAATGAAGTTCCTCTACAAGGACATTTATCCTGAATGGAAAAATGTAAGAGTAATAAGCATCCTTGAACTATTTGATGAGCTGATAAAAGCAGGGAAGATAAAAGTTGATCCCGAAAAAAATCCACAGCCCGTTACATATCATGACCCATGCAAACTTGGCAGGCTTGGGGGGCTTTATGAAGAACCAAGGAGAATTTTAAAGGCAGTGTGTAAGGATTTCAGGGAGATGCAGCCCAACAGAGATATGAGTGTCTGCTGTGGAGGTGGAGGTGGGTTTGCAATCATGCACAAGGACGACTTCATGACCTTCAGGATGGAAACTTACGGAAAGATAAAGGCACAGCAGATAAAAGAAACCGGGGCAGAAATAGTGGCTCTTGCCTGTTCGAACTGTAAGGGACAGTTCAGAGAGATAATAAACTGGCATCAGCTTGATGTAGAGTGGAAAGGTATAGCCGAGCTCGTAGCAAATGCCTTAATTTACGAGTAAATTTTTTCTTTTTTGTTTTCTGGCAGAAAATATTATAACTTCTTTTCGAAATTTGAATGGATGGAGCTTGATATTCCGAGGATTGTCATAGCAGGAATCAGGAGTAAAGTGGGAAAAACAATGCTCTCGATAGGATTGATGAGAGCACTAACGAACAGAGGCTACCGGGTTCAACCTTTCAAGGTTGGTCCTGATTTTATTGATCCCAGCTTCCATTATTTTGCTACTGGCAGGAAATCAAGGAATATTGATAGCTTTATGATGGACTCCTACAGCATTCTGGAGACCTTTCAGAGGAATACGAGAGATGCTGATATCGCTGTGATAGAGGGCAAAACGGGATTATTCGACTCCCATGATGCTGTGGAGGAGGAAGGCAGTACTGCACACATTGCAAAAATTCTGAAAGCACCTATTTTGCTTGTTGCAGATGTTGAAAGGATGTCGAGAACGGCTGCAGCAATGATTTACGGATACAAAGTTTTTGATAGGGAAGTGAATCTGGAGGGGGTAATACTTAACAGGATTGGCAATCCGAGACACGCGTCTCGAGTAAAGCTGGCGGTTGAACAGCTAACAGGCTTAAAGGTTTATGGTACCCTCCCTCGCAGAGAAATAAATATGCCATACAGGCATCTTGGGCTCATTCCTGCTCATGAGAAAGACTATGATGGGCTTTTTGACCAGCTTGCTGAGTTTGTTGAAGAGTATGTAGATCTTGATGGAATAATTGAGTTAAGCAGAAAAGCTGAAAAGTTAGATGAGGTAAAACCAAACCCCTTGTTTATCCCCGAGGAGAGGAGAATTGGAAAAATAGGAGTGATTATGGACAAACCCTTCTCCTTTTATTATCAAGACAATCTTGATGTATTATCGGCGAAAGGGCTTGAAATTAAAACTATTGACTCACTAACTGATAAAAGGATTCCGGATGTTGATGCTCTTTACATCGGTGGTGGTTTCCCCGAGGTTTTTGCGGAAGATCTTGAAAGAAACGATACTTTCAGAATGGATGTATACAGATTCTGTGATTCTGGAAAGCCTGTTTATGCTGAGTGTGGTGGGCTGATGTTTCTTGGTGAGAGCATTGTTACTGAAGAAGGAGAATTCGAGATGTCTGGTTTCTTCCCTTTCAAAACAGAGATGAACAGGAAGTTTCATGCCCTTGGATATACCGTTTATGAATCAATAGAAGATACTGTGATAAGTAAGAAAGGGGATATTCTAAAAGGACATGAATTTCACTATTCTCGCCTTATTCCGAGAGGTAAGCTCAGGTATGCCTTTAAAGTGATAAGAGGGCGAGGGATAGGGAGCTATGATGGGATTTTTGAAAAATCAACCCTTGCATGCTATCAGCATCTGAATGTCCTCAGCCATCCTGGTTTTATTGAAAATTTAATTGAAAATATAAAAAATCAATAGATTGGAGATTCTCGCAAATAAAAAATAAGTCAGGTGAACAGGTTAAAATCTGACTCCAAGGCTAATTTCATAAACTGATTTGCATCCATTATTTCAACATCTTCTATCAGATCGTCTTTCGTAAGTCCCATCATGTCCATAGTCATCAAACAGGCGATGAACTTCACCCCTTCAAGCTGAGCCATTTCAACGAGTTCTTTGATATCCGGGATATTTGCCTCGACAATCTTCTTTTTGATCATCCAGGTTGCAAGTTTACTCATGCCCGGTATGGCTCCAATGAAGCCAGGCATATGATATTTTACATTGCTATAATCTTTCTCATAATTCTTTTTAAGTACAATATCTATGCCTGCGAAGGTGAAGAAAACCTTAGCATCTGCCCCTTCTCTTGCAGCGTTGATTGCAAGAATTAGAGGTGGATAGACTCCATCAACTGTATTTCTGGAGCAAATCAGGTTAACCTTCTTTTTCTGTTTTGTTTCGGCATCTTGTCTCTCTATAACCGTGCTCATGTTTTCTAAGTTGCAGCTTATACTATATATATTTTACTGATTTTTTCTACATCAGTAAAAACCACTTTCAGAAAAGATATAGGAGTGAAAGTATTTAAAAAACAAGAAAAAATTTTTTGTTTGTGTAGAAAAGTTACACACAACCTGTTGGCTTTGGTAGTCCGGCAATTCTGCAAGCATCCTTTGCTGGACCCTGTGGGAACAGTTTGTAGAGATACTTCAGGTTTCCTTTTTCTGGACCGAATGCCTTTTTAACTTCCTTGACCAGGATTCTGATCGGGGGAGCAACACCATATTTCTCATAATATCCTCTCAAGAACCTGATTATTTCCCAGTGCTCATCAGTGAGCTCCACCTTGGCACCGGTCCATCTGTCATCGGCTGCAAGAGCCTTTGCTACATCCTCGTCCCATTCCTCCCAATCCTGGAGGAATCCGTCCTCATCAAGCAGTAATTTCTTACCCTTAACTTCTATCTCAGGCATACTTTATTCACCCCCCTTTTGTTAGCCTTTGCTCGTGCTCTTCGAATATATAATTTACGGTATTTCAATTAAGTTTTTCGGTCTACTTTTAAATAATTAAAATGGCTGTATAGACTATTCGCAATAAGTTCGTCTCAGTTTGAAGCTGCAATATTTTTAGCAGTCTGGCTTTCTGTATGAAAGTATCTGGGCAGTCAAAAGCTATAGTCAAATTTTTTTTGTTGTTGATAGATTAAAAGAATTTCGTTTATTATCATAATTAATTATTTTTTATTTTTTCTTAATTTATGAAAAATTCATAAACCAAAAACTTAATATTCTAAAGAAATACAGTCCATTCCAGAATAACTTTAAGCACTGTTAAATTGGAGGGGGGAATTGAAAAGATGGGGCAGACGACATCAGGTATCTATGGATTCCATTCAGTTTTCTGGCATGAAAAAACCCCGAAGCCAGAGATCTCTTCTCTTAGACTTTCGGCTGCCCCCTGCTTCATAAAGGAGGTAGGTAGAATATGATTACTAGACGAAGGTTTTTGATTATGGCTGGTTCAGCGTTATCTGCAGTTGCATTGAGTGCAAGTCAGGCTGAAAGAGTTCTTGCTGCTTTTTCAAAACCTGCTATTGACCAGCAGCGAGTAAAATGGGGCATGGTCATAGATCTGAGAAAATTCAATGACCTCCCGGAGAAAAAGAGAAAGAGGGTTTACGAGGCCTGCAAGGAGATCCACAATATTCCGGTATTTCCAGATCCCAAAGACAGGGTAGAGTGGATATGGGGTGCAGATTTTGAGCATGTATTTCCAGAGCAATTCCATGAGTTTCTTGAAGAGCAGTTCAAGTGGCTGGAAGTGCCAATTCTCTGCAACCATTGTGAGAATCCACCATGTGCAAAGGTCTGTCCAACAAATGCGACATGGAAAAGAGATGATGGAATCGTTACAATGGATTACCATAGATGCATAGGATGCAGATATTGTATGGCTGCCTGCCCATACGGTATGAGAAGCTTCAACTGGAGAGACCCGAGACCCTTCATAAAGAAGATCAACACGACATATCACACAAGAACGAAGGGTGTCGTTGAGAAATGCACCTTCTGTGTAGAAAGGCTTGAGAAGGGAATGCAGCCTGCCTGTGTTGAGGTATCTGAAGGATCATTCATTTTCGGTGATTTGAATGCTCTTGAGTCAGAGGTTTCAAAGATACTCAGAGAACACTTCTTCATAAGAAGAAAACCGGAACTTGGGACAGAGCCCAAAGTTTACTATCTGCTGTGAGGTGATTGCATGATTGAGTATGCGTTGAGAGGTGGAAGGTATTACTGGACATGGGTTGCGATTCTTGCTGTTATAATCGCTATGGGAGCAGCTTCCTATTACTACCAGTATCAGAATGGATTGACTGTGACAGGAATGAGCAAGGAGGTTTCCTGGGGATTGTACATTGGTAATTTCACATTCTTGGTCGGAGTTGCAGCATCAGCAGTTATAGTTGTCTTACCCGCTTATCTGTATGATTACAAGCGTTTCAAGAATGTTACAGCTATCGGTGAGTTCCTCGGAGCTTCAGCCGTTATTATGTGTATTCTCTTCATCATGGTCGATCTCGGCAGACCTGATAGAGTTCTGAACCTCGTTCTTAATCCAAGACCAAACTCAGTGATGTTCTATGACTTCATAGTTCTGTCTGTCTACTTCTTGCTCAACATTGTTATTGCTTGGAGTGTTCTTGCTGCAAGAGAGAAAAGCAAGGGATATGCAACATGGTTGAAAATTTTGATCTACATCGCCATACCCTGGGCTATAAGCATCCATACTGTGACTGCCTTTCTGTACGGTGGTCTTGTTGGGAGGGCATTCTGGAATACTGCGTTGATGGCACCGAGATTTCTTGCCGGAGCTTTTGCTTCAGGACCTTCTCTTCTGATTCTGTCTCTGCTTGTGATAAGAAGGTTTACGAATTTCGATATTGGTTATGATGCAATAAAGAAAATTTCAGAGATCGTCGCATTTGCAATGATAACAAATCTGTTCATGATTGGAGCAGAGCTTTTCACGGTTTTCTATGCAGCCAATCCACATCACCTTGAGTACTTCACATATCTGCTCTTCGGAGTTCAGGAGGGAGGGCATGTCTATGCGAGATTTGTGCCCTGGATATGGACTTCTCTGATTCTTGGTATTGTTGCAGCAATAATGCTGGTCATTCCAAAGGTAAGAAACACACCGAAGTATCTTGCAATCGCTTGTGGTATAGTTTTCATTTCGATCTGGATGGAGAAGGGAATCGGGCTGATTGTTCCAGGATACATCCCATCACAGGTCGGAACAATTGTCGAGTACTGGCCCTCACTTCCAGAGGCATTGATCTCTCTCGGTGTATGGGGGATTGGATTTCTGATATTCACAGTGCTTGCAAAGGTTGCAATTGGTGTGCAGACAGAAGGAATTGTTGAGGAAGAAGAGATTGAGGAAGAACTTGAAGAGGAGCTTGAAGAAGAGGAAGTGCCGGTTGAGGAGGAAAAGGAGTATAGGTGTGAACTTTGCGATGCTGTCTTCAAGAATATAGATGAATGCTGTGAGCATGCAGAGAAAGAGCACAAGATAGCGAAAGCATCATGTGATATGGCATGCGTTGAAGCTGAACCTGCTGCAAAGCAGTATAAATGTGAACTTTGCGATGCCGTTTTTGATAATGTTGACGACTGCTGTGAGCATGCAGAGAAAGAGCACAAGATAGCGAAAGCATCATGTGATATGGCATGCGTGGAGGTGGAAGAATGAGCTTTTTGGGTACACTGGTTGGGGTAGTGATACCTTATGTTGCTGCATTCATATTTGTGGTAGGAGTTCTTTACAGAGTGTTTCAGTGGTCAAAGTGTGCTGTGCCGTTCAACATAACAACAACATCGGGACAGCAATACTCCCTCCCATGGCTGAACAGAACCTTTATGGATAGATTTGATAGCCCTTATACGGGATGGGAGACTGCTGTGAGAATGCTTATGGAGGTTTTCCTCTTTAGAAGTCTCTGGAAGAATGTCAGGTATGAGCTTCCGGGGCAAACGGCTGTCAGCACAAAATGGCTATGGCTGTTTGGACTGATGTTCCACTGGTCTCTGCTAACCGTGCTGATAAGGCACTTCAGATTCTTCTTAGAGCCAGTTCCCTGGTTTGTTACAGCAATAACCAGACTTGATGGATTCATAGAGGTACATCTAAGCTGGTTCCAGCCGCATGTTGTGAACATAATGGTTACAGGTTTGCTACTGCTGATAGCTCTGCTATATCTACTCATCAGAAGAATAGCCTTCCCGAAGGAGAGAACATTCTCCCTTCCATCAGACTACATTGCACTTTTCCTGCTCCTCGGGGTTGTGGTGACAGGACTTCTTATGAGGTATGTAATTCCAGTTAATGTCACTGAGGTTAAGATGCTTGCACAGGGATTGCTTGCCTTCAATCCACCTTCAAATCTGGATCTTCACTGGCTGTTCATGCTGCATCTTCTCTTTGTGTCAACACTCCTTGCTTACTTCCCCTTCAGCAAACTGATGCACTCAGCCGGGATCTTCTTCAGCCCCACGAGAAATATGCCCAACAATCCGAGAGCAAAGAGACACATCAACCCGTGGAACTATCCAGTAAAGGGAGTGGACTGGGATGAGTTCTATGAAAACTTCAAAGACGACTTGGATGAGCTTGAGAACATGGGTTATGTTGTGAAGCCAGAGGAGGTGTGAAAATGAGCGAACAGAAATTTGAGGATCTTGAAAAATTTGAAATCAGACAGCAGTTCGGCAACTGGAGAGAACTGCTGAAGCCTACAACCGAAATGAGGAAGGGATACTACAGCTATGCAGCACTCCTTAGAGATCAGGAGTATTTGAACTTACCATATCCAAGAGAATGGAATACACTTGATGAAGACTGGAAACTTCCACCAAACTGGAAAGAGATAATAATAAATAAGATGGACGAGCTCAGGAGGAAATATCGCTCCTTCCAAGTTTTCATGGATATATGTGTCAGATGTGGAGCGTGTGCAGATAAATGTCACTACTATATCGGGACTGGAGACCCAAAGAACATGCCTGTGGTGAGGGCTGAGCTTTTGAGATCAATTTACAGGAAGTATTTCACAAAATCAGGAAAGGTTTTCGGCGAGTATGCTGGAGCAAGGGAGCTTACAGAGGATGTAATAAAAGAGTGGTTCCTGTATTATTTCCAGTGCTCTGAGTGCAGGAGATGCTCGGTGTTCTGTCCTTATGGTATTGACACTGCTGAAATAACGATGCTTGCGAGAGAACTCCTTGCTTCAATTGGTATAAGCCAGAGATTTACCCTGATCTCAGCTGCAGCCTGTGTTAGAACGGGAAACCATCTTGGTCTGAATCCAGGAGGAGTTGTTAACTCCATTCAGTATGCGGTTGATGATATAAAGGAAATTACAGGAGTCGATATAGAGGTGCCAGTTAACAAAAAGGGTGCAGAGATACTCTTTGTAACACCCTCAGGAGATTACTTTGCACAACCTCACTGGTTCACCTTCATGGGCTATCTGATGATATTCCATGAACTTGGCTTGGATTACACGATGAGTACCTATGCAGCAGAAGGTGGTAACTTCGGCTTCTTCCACTCCTTTGAGGTTGCAAAGAAAATAAATCAGAAGATTTACAAGGAGGCTAAAAGGCTTGGTGTGAAATGGATACTCGGAGGAGAATGCGGCCACATGTGGAGAATAAAGCATCAGTACATGGCAACTTATGCAGATGACACATATGATGATGCACTGAAAGTTCTTGAAGAGCCAGTGAATCCTATCACAGGAACTGTATTTGAGAATGCATCCAGTACAAAAATGGTTCACATACTTGAATTCTTAGCAGATATCTTGAAACACAAGAAGCTTAAGATTGACAAGAGCAGAAATGACCACTTGAGGGTGACACATCACGACTCCTGCAACATAGCGAGAGGGATGGGACTGCTTGAAGAACCCAGATTCGTTTTGAAATCAGTCTGCAACTACTACTACGATATGCCTGACCATGCGATTAGGGAGAAAAGTTACTGCTGTGGCAGTGGAGCTGGACTGCTTGCAGATGAGCTTTTCGAGCTGAGGATGAGAGGAGGTATGCCGAGAGCGATGGCAGTCAAGTATGCACATGAGAAATATGGAGTCAACCATGTCACTGCAGCATGTGCAATTGACAGGGCAGCGATTCCGACACTGCTTCAGTACTGGAAGCTGCCAGTGCAGATGGGAGGAGTGACAGAACTTGTAGCCAACGCGATGGTTATGAAGGGAGAGAGTGAAAGAGACACGGATCTGAGGGGCAATCCACTTGGTGAATATCTGGAGGTGGAAGTATGAGGGCTCCACTGATAGCGGTTCTCCTGATTTTCATTGGGTTCTTCTTCTTTCCATACTTCTACAACACAGCAGTTGGACAGCTCGGAGCAAGCCTTCCAGAACTACAGAAACCGTTGGGAGAGCAATGTATTGAGGATCCAAATTGGATGAGTGAAAATCACATGGTTCTGCTTAAAGACTGGAGAGACAATGTCATCAGAAAGGGGATAAGGACATACATCAGCGACACCTATGGTACCGAATATAATATTTCAACCTATACATGCTTTGAGTGTCACACGAGCAAAGCAGAGTTCTGTGATAAATGTCATGCGTACACTGGAGTTAAACCCAACTGCTGGGACTGTCATGTCTATCCAGAGCTTTTAGAACAGTACAAGTAAAGTACAAGTAAATTTGCATTATTTCTATTTTTAGTTTTTTTCTGTTTTTAAGCTTATTTAAAATTTTAAAATTTGAAAATAGAGTGAAAATAAATTAAATAAACCTGCAATCAGCAGGTTACTCGCAAACATCGATTGTTATTGCACCTGTTGGGCAAACCTCTACACAGGAGCAGCACTCAGAGCAGTCTTCCATGTTAACAGGCTCGGATTTTCCGTCGTCGTCAAACTCATATACACTTTCAGGACAGACTGCTATGCACTCCCCACATCCATCGCATGTCTCCTTATCCACAACTATCTCTGCCACGAGTATCACCTCCGAAAGATGTTCTTTCAATATTTTCAGGATATTTAACTTTTTTGTTATTTATAATCTATTATTTCACACTGCAAAGGAAGAAAAGGAATTTGCTGAATCGATAAAAACAGAAAAGGCGATAGAATTGATTTTTTAAAATTCAAAAAGAATCTGATCAAAAAATAAAAGTGCTCAATAGTTAACCTCTTCTCTTTGCTTCCATTTCTTCAGCCTTTTCTTTGGTTGTTACATAGGCAGTTGAACCAGAGCTCCAGTATGCTGCTTTACCTTCAGCAATGAGCTCCTTACATATTTTATCAACTTCTCTCTTTTTCATCTGAAGAACCTTTGCCAAGTCTCTTGTTGACCATGGTTTCTGTGCAAGTTTCTCAAGAACTTTCTGTTTTGTTTCCTCATCAAATTCTCCCATCAGCTTCACCCTGTTAAAATAAAATTAAAGGTTATTTAAATTTCACCGTTTACCATCTGAACTGAGTTGTCGCTCTGAAGGTGTGTCTTGGCTGTCTGAAGTCATCTATGAGCTGAACCCTGAACTCAATACCGGTCTTTTCGAAGAACTTCTCCCAGCCAATTCTGTCAATCCACTCTCCAATTCTCTCATGTGGCTTCGCTTCAGCTGCCCATGTCTCGAGGATTGCCTTGATTGTATCGACAACCTCTGGCCATCTCGGTGGATTGTTTGGCAGATAGGGAACGACAACCTTTGAAAGTCTTGCCGGGGATCTCGCATCGGAGAGTTTTCCTCCAGCTAAGATAGCAACTCCACCGTTCTCTGGGTCAAACAGTGGCATTCCTGGACACATTGTATAACAGTTACCGCAGTACATACACTTGCTCTCGTCGACCTTGATTGTCTTGTTCTTCATATCTGGTCTGAGCGCGCCTGTTGGACAGGATGCAACAGTGGATGGAAGCTCGCAAGTTCTTCTCACAACATCATCATCGACTGATGGTGGGGTTCTGTGAATTCCGACCAGAGAGATATCGGATGCATGAACTGCACCACACATGTTCAGGCAGCATGCCAGTGAGATTCTGCACAATCCTGGCAAGTCCATGTTTTTGAAGTGGTCGAAGAGTGCATCCATAAGAGCCTTGACAGGTCCGGAGGCATCGATAGCAGGGGTATGGCAGTGAATCCATCCCTGTGTATGAACGATGTTTGAAAGACCATATTTCGCCTTTGTGGCATCCCATGTTCCACCAACTGGGAAGCCTATCTTCTCTACTTCTTCTATGAGAGCATCTATCTTGCTTTCATCTGTGAGCAGAAACTCGACGTTGTTTCTGCTTGTAAATCTAAGGTATCCGTCACAGTATTTGTCAGCGATGTCACACAGTTCTCTTATTGTGTAGACGCTGAGCAATCTCGGGGAACCAACTCTTACTGTATAAAGCTTATCCCCACTTTCTGCCACATGGACAAGCACACCGGGTTTGACAACCTCGTGGTATGCCCATTTTCCATAGTTCTTTTTGATAACAGGCGGGAGCATCTTTTCATAATGTGGCGGACCAATATCACTAATATATTCTTCTTCAAAAGGCTCGCTTGCCATTTAACACACCTCCACTACATCTCCTTTTCGGCTTTTCTCCAGATTTCCCATGGATCGGTTCTTGGCTTGAGGTCTTCTTCTCTCCAGAAGTAGAACGGGTTGGCTCTTGGCTCTTTTATCTGTCTTGGGTCTGGTTCGACGCCAATTGCTTCGAGGAACGCCATCATTCCGACTCTCTCTATGAGTTCTGCAAGTCTCTCTCTGAACTTACCGTTCTCATCCCAGAAGTCCCATACAGCTTCGGAGAGCTCTTTGAGTTCTTCATAAGGTGGCTCCATTTTCATGAATGGTACAATAACCCAGCTCATGACTGGACCTTCGAGAATTGGTGCTTTACCACCCATGAGAATTGTAGCTCCTCTCTCATCACCTGGCTTCAGTGCTTTTGGAAGTACATTTATGCAGTGCATGCATCTCACACAGTTTGAGTTATCGATCTTGATTTCCTTCTTCTCCTCATCGTACTCAATGCACTTTGTGGGGCAGTTATCTACAACCTGTCCCTTGATATCAACTCCAGCCTCCGCGTATTTCTTGACTTCTTCCTGGTTTATCTTTATTTCATCCTTCCAGGTTCCGACTATTGCAAAGTCAGACCTTGCCTTTGAAGCTACGCAGTCATTCGGACATCCAGCAATCTTGAACTTGAATTTGTAGGGCCACATTGGTCTGTGAAGTTCATCCTGATAGGTTATCGTGAGTTCGTAGCAGATATCGAGCGTATCTATGCAAGCAAATTCACACCTTGCAGGTCCTGCACAGGCACTTGGAGTTCTCAGAGCAGAACCAGAACCTCCAAGGTCCCAGCCATTCTTTGCAAGTTCGTTAAAGCATGGCTGGAGGTTTGGTGTGGTTGTTCCAAGCAAGATTATGTCTCCAGTTGAACCATGCATGTTTGTAAGTCCGCTTCCGTACTTTTCCCAGATATCACAGATTGTTCTCAGAGCTTCGGTTGTGTAGAACCAGCCAGCTGGCTGATTGACTCTCATTGTGTGGAATTCAGCAACTCCTGGGCATTCCTTTGCCAGGAAGGAGTATCTGCCTATAACTCCACCACCATATCCCTTGACAGAAACGATACCACCATGCTTCCAGTATGTGATTTTGTCCTCATAGCTTCTTTCTAACTGCTTCAGAAGATCTCTCATCTCTGGCTTCTTTTCGGCAGTTTTCTCGATCTCTGTCACAAAAGAGGGCCATGGACCCTTTTTCAAATCACTAAGCAGTGGAAACTCTTCATTGCTCAAATTAATTCACCCCCCTTATACGGTTTCTGCTACTTTTTAAGAATATATAAGTCTTTCGAACAGATAACTCTGTAACTCCTTTTTCCTCATTAATTAAAATTTTTAATTATTTTGGATTTTGAGATTATGCCTTTTACCAAAAGATTTATTTGGTTCATTCCAAGCATTTCATCGAATGGAGGAAAATACCTCAAAAAAAGGTTTTGTTTACTTGGTGGGAGCAGGAACGGGTGACCCTGAGCTTCTTACACTCAAAGCTCTCAAAGCAATCGAGGAGGCAGATGTTGTTCTATATGATAAGCTTGTGGGAAATGAGATTGTCAATTTTATTGAAATAAAGGGTAAGAAGCTGATTTATGCTGGAAAAGACAGCTGTGAAAGGGGGGAGGTAAGGCAGGCTGAAATAAACAGGCTGATGAAAAAATATGCAGGAGAGGGGAAGACGGTAGTGAGGCTTAAAGGAGGGGATCCATACGTTTTCGGGAGAGGATGCATAGAAGCGGAGTACCTCAGAAATGAAGGAATCCCTTTTGAAGTGATTCCTGGAGTCTCATCAATCAATGCTGTTCCCACCTCAGCAGGAATCCCCCTTACACATCCAGATCTTTCTTCTATTATCCTTGTAGTGACCGGAAGGGAGGATGTTAAAAGGTGGTCAAAAGCCTTTCTTGAAGGTACGATTGTCATTCTGATGGGTAGGGACAGGATAGAAGAGATATGCAGAAATCTTATTGCAGAGGGTAGAGATCCTGATACATCTGTGGCTGTGATTGTTGATGGTACACTGAACAGTCAGCAAACTATCATCGGTACATTGTCTACCATTGCTGAAAAGGTGAAAAAGAGGAATATTAAGGGTCCAACTCTGATAGTTGTTGGGGATGTTGTCGGTTTTGGAAAAAACCTTGGAATAGATTTTGAGTAGTTGAAGGGTGACAGACTGGCAGATTTATAGAAAACTTTAATACACCCTTAATGAATCGGGATTTCATGAGGCTTCTCCTGATTCATGCTGATTTTATGGAATACGAACTGAAAAAGAAAACCTCAGTTGCTGAAGAAGTAGAAGAAAATGGGAGAAAGAGATTTGAGGAGGTACTTGTAGCCTTTACTTCTGTGGAGAAAGGAGATGACGACAGAGTTGTTGATCGTGCGGTTAGAGATATTAAAGAAGTTGCTGAAAAAGTTAAGGCTGAGAGAGTTCTTGTTTATCCCTATGCTCATCTTTCTTCAAACTTAGCAGACCCCAAGACAGGAGTAGAAATTCTGAAGAAACTTGAATCAGCACTCTCGAATTACTTCGAAGTGCATCGTGCACCCTTTGGTTGGTACAAGGCTTTTGAAATATCTTGCAAGGGACACCCTCTTAGTGAGCTCTCAAGGGAAATCACATTTGAGGAGGTTAAAGAGGAGGCAATTGAGGAAAAGGAATTCACACAGGCTCTAAAGGCTGAGGAGAAGGTTAAGAGCTACTGGTACATCCTCACACCTGGAAAAGAGCTCGTTGAAGTTGATAAGTTTGATTTTGCGGGACATGAGAACCTCAAAAAGTTTGTGAATTACGAGATTGCGAAGAAAAGGGCAGTCGATAGAATTCCACCTCATGTGGAGTATATGCAGAGGCTTCAGTTTGCTGACTACGAGCCAGCAAGTGATTCGGGGCATATGAGGTATTACCCGAAGGGCAGACTCATCAAAAGCCTCCTTGAAACATACATTACTGAAAAATGTGTTGAATATGGGGCAATGGAAGTCGAAACTCCAATTATGTATGACAGAGAACACCCCACACTCAGAAAATACCTTGAGCGATTTCCAGCAAGGCAGTATATAATATCAGGAGATAAGAGGGAGTTTTTCCTCAGATTTGCTGCGTGTTTCGGGCAGTTTCTGATGAAACATGATGCGGTAATAACCTATAAGAACCTCCCTCTTAAAATGTATGAGCTTACGCGCTACTCCTTCAGAAAGGAGCAGAGAGGAGAACTGGTTGGGTTGAGGAGACTCAGAGCATTCACAATGCCAGATATGCATACTGTAGCTAAGAACATGGAACAGGCGAAGCAGGAATTCATGAATCAGTACAGACTCTCTATAGAGGTTTTGAAGGATATTGGTTTGGATCCTGAGGATTACGAAACTGCTGTGAGAGTTACGAGAGATTTCTATGAGGAAAACAGAGAGTTTGTGCATAGCCTTGTTGAAATCATTGGAAAACCGATCCTCATTGAGATGTGGGATAGTAGATTTTTCTATTTCGTTCTCAAGTTTGAGTTCAACTTCGTCGATTCACTTGACAAAGCCTCAGCACTGAGTACGGTTCAGATTGATGTTGAGAATGCAGAAAGATATGGCATTGTGTATATTGATGAGAGTGGTGAGAAGAAAACACCCTATATTCTACACACATCTGTTAGTGGGGCAGTTGAGAGGTGTATATATGCTCTCCTCGAAAAAGCCTTCATAATGAAAGAGAAAGGGGAGCTCCCCATTTTACCCGTTTGGCTCTCTCCAACACAGCTCAGAATTGTGCCTGTCTCAGAAAGATACTTAGAGAAAGCAAAGGAGCTTGCACTGTACTTCAGAAACAATTATGTGAGGGTTGATGTAGATGACAGAGATGAAACACTCGGGAAAAAGATAAGAGATGCCTCAACTGAATGGATTCCTTACATAGCGGTTATTGGGGAGAGAGAGGTGAAGGAGAACATTCTGACCGTGACTGTGAGGGCGGAATCAACCCTTAAAGAACAGAAGAAGATTGAGATGAAGCCAGAGGAGCTTCTGGATAGAATAAAGTCAGAGTGTATGGGTAAACCATTTAAACATCTACCACTTCCTGTATTTCTCTCAGAGAGACCCTCATTCAGATAGGGTGATAAGGATGGCAAAGAAATCTAAGAAAAAAAAGGGAAAAAAATCCGAGCCTAAAAGACTGGAACCTGGAAAATCGGAACTTAGAAAATCAGAAAAACCTGAAAAAGTAGAGGAGAAAAAGGAAATATCAGAGCCTGACTATTTTAAGGAAATTATTAAAACCTTTTTACCCCTCATTTTCGGTGTTGTGGCGGGTGTTGTATCCTTCATTGTGACTGGAAACATCAGAACACGAGATCCGCTGAGCATAGTAGTCCTCGTACTGTTCGTTTACATAAACAAGTTTATAATGCCAAGATTTGGTGTAGAGCTTCAGGGTAAAGACTGGGCGGGAGTAGGATTTTTGACCCTTACGACATGGTATATTTCCTGGACACTTCTTCTGAATCTCTGATGCGGGTGGTGTCATGGAAGACTACAGAATTGCTGTGGTAGACAGGGATAGGTGCAAACCTGGGAAGTGCAGCCAGGAGTGCTACAAATACTGTCCTGTTGTTAGAACGGGTGGAGAGGCTGTTGTAATAGACAAAAAAGCCATGATCTCGGAAGAACTCTGTGTTGGCTGTGGGATATGTGTCAAAAAATGCCCCTTCTCTGCTATCACGATAGTTGGACTTCCACATGAGCTTGAAGGTAGGGAAGTCCACAGATATGGGGAGAATGGATTTGTGCTTTATAACCTCCCGATTCCCAGAAAAGGTCATGTTGTTGGTCTGCTCGGTCCAAATGGTACGGGAAAAACTACAGCAGTCAAAATACTCTCTGGACAGCTTAAACCAAATCTTGGAAAGGAGGAAGCTGATTGGGATGAAATTTTTGACAGATTTGCAGGCACCGAGCTTCTCGACTATCTTAAAGGTATCGTCTCAGGTATAAAAACGAGTGTAAAACCGCAGTACATCGAGGCAATACCAAAGGTTTACGGGGGAACTGCAGAGGAGCTTCTTGCGAAGGTAGATGAAACAGGAAAGATGGATGAGCTGGTTGATAAGCTCGAGCTAAGGAACTCGTTGAAGCGAGACATCAAAAATCTGAGTGGTGGTGAGTTACAGAGACTTGCAATAGCAGCATCACTGTTGAGGGATGCAGACTTCTACTTCTTTGATGAAGTTACATCGTATCTCGACATATATCAAAGAACCTCGGTGGCTAAGGTGATAAGGGAGAAGGCAGAAGAAAAACCTGTTTTGATAGTTGAGCATGATATTGCCATTCTCGACATGCTTGCAGACTATGTCCACATTACCTATGGAGAACCATCCGTTTATGGTGTTGTTACATATCCAAAGGGCGTCAGGGTGGGAATAAACCAGTACCTGAACGGCTACCTTCCTGATGAAAATATCAGGATAAGGGATAAACCAATTGAGTTTGATGTGTTTCAGCCGAGAGAAAGTGAACTTGAAACGATACTGCTGGAATATCCATCCTTCAGAAAAACTCTTGATGGTTTTACACTGAGAGCAGAAGGAGGAGACATAAAGAAATCAGAAGTACTCGGAATAGTCGGACCAAATGCAACAGGTAAATCTACATTTGTCAAAATTATTGCAGGAGTTCTTGAAGATGATGATAAGAAGATGGATGTTGAGTTAAAAACCTCTTACAAGCCCCAGTACATCAGAGTGGATGTTGATACAACTGTGAAAGCTTTTCTTACTTCTATTAATCCAGCAGTAACATCATCCTACTATAAAACGGAGTTCCTTAAACCACTTAGAATAGAGGAGTTAATGGATAGAAGGCTTACTGATTTAAGTGGTGGTGAACTTCAGAGGGTTGCAATTGTTGCATGTCTTTTAAGAGAAGCAGATCTGTATCTGCTTGATGAACCATCAGCTCATCTTGATGTAGAGCAGAGAACAGAGGCAGCCAGGATCATCAGGAGATTTGCTCTCAACTCAAAGAAGAGTGTTTTTGTTGTTGATCACGATATTTATCTGATAGACATGATTTCTGACAGGCTTGTTGTGTTTGGTGGCAAGCCAGGAAGAGAAGGAAAATCAAGCAAACCACTCAGCATGAAAGACGGAATGAACAGATTTCTCTCAAACCTGGGAATCACTTTCCGAAGGGACGAGGAAACGAAAAGACCGAGAGTCAATAAACTCAACTCAAGGCTCGACAGAGAGCAAAAGAGCAAAGGGGAGTACTACTATTATTTCTGATTTGTGGAGCGGTAACAACTACAGCTAAGGACGCATCAGATACTCAGGTACTTTCTCCTGTAGTAGCTGAGAGCCTCGGAGATGTAATTTTTGTTCAACTTTCCCCTGAAACTCTCTATGTTGAAAATTTTCTCCGGAATTCTCAATTTATCAGCTCTGTATCCCAAATTCGTTTTCAGCTTCAGTTTTTCCCTGTATATTCTTTCCCCTCTTTTAATGAGCTCCTCCTCACTTATTTCAACTCCAAAGGGCTCAAAAGCTTTTGAAACAACTTCTGGGGTGTAAACACCTCTTGCAAAAAAGCAGACAACCAGACTCGACAGTATTTGTCTCCAAATCTCTTCTTTCACAAGCAAATCGATAAGTTCCTCGGGTGGAAGCCTCTCTCTGAGCTTCTGATCAATAGAGTATCCGGCATTATCAAGGTGGCTGTGCCTTAATCCTATAAGATAGCCGATGTAAGCTGCCTCACCCGTGTGATATCCTGCCATCTCATTCCCTCCAAAGGAGAGAGCGTACTCCTCTCCCCCATAGATTTCTGCAGCTTTTTCCACACCAAGAGCAAGATTTCTGTAAAACTCGTTGGGCTGGAGGTAGATATAATCAATAGCTTTCAGATATCCTTTGTAATCTCCGAAATCAAGAGGTATGATTGTGTCTTTCTCTGTTATTACCCTTTTCTTTAAAGCCTCTGTAGCCCAGGAAAGCACAACTCCAGTACTCATAGCATCTAGCCCATAGGTTTCAACTCTATGGATGAGTTTCAGTATTCCATCTCTCTCACCAACTCCGAGCATTGAGCCAAGGGAGTAAATCAGCTCATAGTCGTAGGAGATCATGATTGTCTTGAAGAAATAAGGCTCATCCTCGTATACTTCCTTAAGAGCTGCGATATGGATGCAGGCAGTGGGACAATGATTGCAGGCTATTCTTCTTGCAAGATTGTTCTCTGCAAAAGCCTCACCGCTAATCTCTTCTGTCATCTCAAAAAATCCAGACTCGAGATTTCTTGTTGGCAGAGCTCTGAGTTCGTTCAGAGGAGCGACATTAACTGGGGTACCGATCAGATGGTATTTTTTCATTGCATCAGATGTCGTGGCAATTCTGAATATTTCATCGTAAACTTCCCTATATTTTTTGGCATCTAAGGGTTCCCTGCTACCTCGCCCTATTATTACAATGGCTTTGAGTTTTTTGCTTCCAAAGACCGCTCCGAGACCCAGTCTTCCAAAGTGACGGTAGGTTTCTGTCATAACACCTGCAAATCTTACAAGTCTCTCCCCAGCACCTCCAATTCTCATTATGCTTCTTATTCCTCTTCCCTTCTCCCTTTCAGCTATTATTCGCCCTGTTATTAGAGAATCTTCAATTCCCCAGAGAACCCTTGCATCCCTGAAATGAACTCTCTCATTATCCACAACTATGTAAACTGGCTTCTCACTCCTTCCCCTGATCACTATTGCATCATAACCTGCATTTGCAATACTTGTTGCACTTCTCCCTCCAGCATGACTCTCCCCGAGATTCCCTGTTAATGGACTCTTGAACATTGCAACGGTTTTCGAAGCTAAGGGGTAAGCAGGAGTAAAAGGTCCTATAGCAAAAACTATCACATTCTCTTCACTCAAGGGATCAGCAGACGGTTTTAGATTCTCTTTCATCAGTTCTACAGCTAAACCGGTACCTCCAATCTGCTCTGAGAAATCGTCTCTCTCCTCTACAGAGTAAGAATAGCTGGAAAGATCTATGTTTAGTATGTACTTTCTATCTGCAAACCCGGAGTTCATTTTATGACCTCCTGTTTCTCAGAGACCTTCTGTTTTGTAGAGATGTACTCAATCACTCCATGGGGACAGTAAGAAGCACAGTAACCGCAGTGAATACAAAGAGCGACTTTTCCATCCCTTCTTTTGAAAATCGCACCTATGGTACAGGCTTCAATACAGTTATCACATCCTGTGCATAGTTTCTCCCTGTAAACAACTCCTCCGCCTTTTCTTGGAATGAGAGCAGAAGTAGGACAGACCTGACTGCATGGAGGATCGGGACATGCTTTGCAGACTATGATCGTTGCACCTCTTTCAAATCCGCTCAGACTCACAGCAAGGATTCCGGAATGGTCGTATCCAATGAAGGGTTTCCTTACCTTTCTTCTTGCACATGCATACATGCAGAGCCCGCATCCCACGCACTTCTCGATATCCTTGATTGTAAGGAGCCCCGCCATAATGTATATCCAGGTCAATCATTTTAAAATCTTTGGATGATTTTTACTGAATTTCCGGATGTAGAAGTGATCACCTCTGTAATTCATGAGTCTGAAATCCTCCGGGATCTCTCCGTAGAAAGGTTTTATTATGCAGTCAGCATTGTTTTTTTCTGCGATTTTCAAAATATGCTTATAGAGTTCATAAGGAGGTCTGATAGAGTATATTAGGGAAGCATTTCTATATATCTCGTCTTTAGGATTGATAATATCGTCCTGAATAAATCTTATGTCGGGAGTATCAATTGCTTTGACATCTACACATATTACATCAAACCCCCTCTTTTTAAGCTCAATAGCAACTCTGAACATTTTTCCGGAACAAACCTCAACGATTTTACCAGAGTAATTTCTGGATATGTATTCAATCAACCCTGTGAAGGGTTCTCTGTACACCATATGAATTAAATACAGTAATGTGGATTTAAATATGTGCTTTCTGTAATGATCAGAGAATACACAGTAAAGGATTTCAGGGACATCCTTAGAATTGAGGAGGAAGCATTCAGCCCGAAAAATCCAGCTTATGACCTTTTTATTTATTTATCTCACAGCAACGACCTTCTTGTTGCAGATATAGGTGGAAGTGTTGTGGGTTACATCGCTGTGATGGATATGAATGACTCATCCAAAATCATATCCTTCGCTGTGAAGAAGGAGTTTAGAGGTTTTGGTGTTGGAAGCATGCTCTTGGACTCGGCGATTGAGAGAGTCAGAAGGAGGGGTAAAAAGGCTGTTCTTCTGGAAGTGAGAGTTTCCAATACTAAGGCACAGAACCTCTATAAAAAAAAGAGGTTTAAGGTTATGGATGTCATCACTGGCTATTACAGAGATGGAGAAGATGCGTACTTAATGATGCTCGACCTCGCCGATGACTTCCAGTAACTCCTTAACCCTCGGGTTTTTTATTACATCTTCAGGCTGACTATCTTTGAAAATATCAGTAATTCCTTTGCATAGGGTTATAATTGCTTTTTTATGGTCTGCTTTGCTTTTGTGTATATGCACTGGCTGAATTCCAAGTTTTTCATAGGAAGCAAAGTGTCCGTTGGCGATACCTGCTTCTTCGAAAAATCTCTTCATGTGGAACAACGTCAGATGTAAAAATACAAGCTCTTCTTTGTGCATATAGAATCCCCCACCCGTAATAATAGCCTTGCATAACTTGTTAAAAAATTTATTGGTCGCAGTTTGGAGATGTGTTAGATAGATATTCAGTGTCAAAAGTATATATACTTATTTTCCATCCGGTAACAAAACACTTTTAATAATTAAAAATAAGTTGTTTGCTATGAATGTTTTGATTGTGGGAGCCGGGGCTATGGGAGCAGCCCTTTCTGTACCCTTAACTGATAATGGGGTGGAGGTAACAATCTGCGGTACTGAGTTTGATGTTGGAATTTTAAAACTTTTGGAAAGAGGTGAAAAACATCCGAGAATAGGAAGAGAGCTTGAGAAAGTCCGGATAGCTTATCCTGATGAACTTTTGAAGGAAGTAGATAAGCACGATGTTATTTTGCTGGCTGTAAGCACAGATGGTGTTACAGGCATATTCGACAGGATAAGTGATTTACTTGATCATAAGAATGTTATAACGATCTCAAAGGGATTGCTGGAGATTGGTGGAAGAATTTTAACCGTTCCAGAATTCATGTGGGATAAAAATCCCTATGTGAAGGTTGTTGCAATAACAGGACCTTCTATAGCGAGAGAAGTTGCTGCAAGAAATCCAACAAGGGTTGTTTTCAGCTCGGATAAAATAGAGCTGGCAGAAAAGGCAGCAAAGCTTTTTGAAACAGATTATTACAGAATAAACCCTTCTGAAGACATCATTGGAGCGGAAATAACTTCAGCTTTGAAAAATGTTTATTCAATTGGTATTGCGTGGGTAAGAGGTTATGAGGTGAGAATGGGTGGTATTGAGATGAGTAATCTCAAAGGCGTTCTTGTGACGATGGCAATTGATGAAACAGCAAGAGTGGTAGTGGCTGCTGGTGGAAAGAAAGAAACAGTATACAGCCTTTCTGGTTTTGGAGACCTGATTGCCACCTTCAGGGGAGGGAGAAACGGTATGCTTGGTGAACTACTCGGGAAGGGAATGGGAATTGAGCAGGCACTGACTGAATTGAGAAAAAGGGGAGTGGGGGTTGTGGAGGGTTATGGAACTGCGAGAAAAGCATATAGGCTTTTAAAAGAGTTTGAAATGGATGGTAAGCTAAAAGCAGACGACTTTCCATTTATGAGGGGAATCGTTGACGTACTCTATCGTGGAATGGATGTAGAGGATGTGCTTTTCGAGATAATATGATTGTCAGGAGTTTTTTCTGATCACCCAGAAAATGGAGAGGTTATAACAAAGGGGATAACAAAATATAAAAATTATAGAGTTAAACTCTCATTGATGAATGTCCTTCTGAGCAGAAAGGAAACGATGAGGTTGCTTATTCTTTCAGAACTTGTGCTGAGAAAGGAATCTAATCAGAGGGAGATAGCCAGAAAACTCGATTTGACTCCCCAGGCTATATCTGAATATTTCAAAGAGCTTGTGAATGAAGGATTTGTGAAAATAATTCATAAAGGCTTTTATGAGGTAACGGATAAGGGTGTGGAGTGGCTCACGAAGAATCTTTTTGACCTTCATGTTTTCTCCGAGGAACTTGTCAAAAAGCTTTACTCTCGTTCTGTTGTTGCAATAGCTGAGGGGAGCATCAGGGAGAATTCAAGAATTCAGTACTGGTACAGTGATGGCTTTATCTTTGCTAAGGAAGCAGAAAATGGGAATGGTATTGCCCTGACATCATCAGAGGATGGTGAAGATGTGCTGATCAAGCCTGTAGAAGGTTTCCATCCTCCGGGCAAAGGTGAAATCATAATTGTGAAGGTTCCGGATGTTGGAGAGGGAGGGAGCAGAAAGGTTGATTTCGAAGGTCTTTCGACCCTCATAAAAGCAAATCCCAAGAAAATCGTCGTTGCAATTGGTGTTGAAGCACTTGTTGCCTGCAGAAAGGTCAGGGTTGAACCCATATTCTTCGGTTCAAAGGAGGTCTGTATCGAAGCAGCACACCATGGATGTGGGGTTATAGTTGTATGCACAGAAAGCATGCTTGATAGTCTCCTGATGAGCTTGGTTGATGAAAACCTTGGATTTGAAATAATGAGCCTCCAGGCCAGAGAAAATATCCCAGGAGTTAGTGCATCATCACAGAAAAATTCATCATCATAGGAAACAGAAAGCTTTTTACATGAAAGATTGAGGATTCATTGATGGGATTCTCTTTAAAACTGAAAAGGGATAAAAAACAGGTTCAGAAAAAGATATTTGAAGAACTCAAGAAAACGGTGAGAGAGGACTGGCTTGAGGAAGAAACTTTTTCTGTCCTTGCCAAAAAGCTTGAAAGAGGGTTTGAAGTTCCTGAGGGGTGGACACAGGTTGAGAGTTATCCTATCTCAGGCAGGTATGCCTTTTCAAGTGTTCACATTCTCTACAAACCTGAAGAAGATGAGTACCTTTACTATGTGAATGAACCAGAACTGAGTGAAGAAGAAGCTATGCTTACTGAGGAAATCATCGACAAACTCGAATATGTTGTTCTGAAACCGGACAGAATAATGGGTAAAAGCGGTGAAGAACTGCTGAGAGAGGAGGTTGATAAAGTACTCAGTGATTACAGGATAGATCTTGAAGGCTCAGATTTCTTTAGAGTGTTCTACCACATCCTGAAAAAGACAGTCCTTTACGATAGAATAACACCATTGATGTTTGACCCGAACATAGAAGACATCTCCTGCAATGGACATCAAAAGCCAATATATATTTTCCACAGGAAATATACAAACCTCAAAACAAATCTGATATTTGAAAACCCTGATACCCTTGACAGGTTCGTCATAAAACTTGCCCAGAGATGTGGTAAGCACATATCAATTGCAGAGCCGATGATCGATGCCACAATGCCGGATGGGAGCAGAATTCAGATGACACTCGGTAGGGAGGTTACAGATCATGGCTCAACCTTCACTGTGAGAAAGTTCAGAAAGGAGCCCATAACCCCTGTTTCACTTATTCAATGGGGAACATTCTCATCAGAGCAGATGGCTTATCTCTGGCTCTGTATTGAGAACAAGAAGAGCCTGATTTTTGCTGGAGGTACGGCAAGCGGTAAAACAACATCAACCAATGCGATTGCTCTTTTCATTCCGAGAAAGGCTAAAATTGTCACGATTGAGGATACGAGGGAATTGACCCTTCCGCACAAAAACTGGATACCTGGTGTGACGAGAGATGCTTTCCAGGAGAATGCAAAGCCAATTGAGATGTATGACTTGCTGAAAGCTGCACTCAGACAGCGACCTGAGTACATCATAGTTGGAGAGGTAAGAGGTAAGGAAGCCACGACTCTATTTCAGGCGATGAGTACAGGGCATACAACATACTCGACTCTGCATGCTGACAGCGTTAATAGTGCTATTCACAGGCTTGAAAATCCACCCATAAATGTTCCAAGAGCAATGATTGAAGCTCTTGACATAATAAGCATCCAGACCCAGACCTATGTCGATGAGAAAAGAGTAAGGAGGAATATCGAGATTGCTGAAATAGTAGGCCTCGATCCCAACACGAAAATGCTCAGGACATCGACTGTCTTCCAGTATGACAATTTGGAAGACACTCATCACATGGTAGGAACATCGAAAGCACTTGAGGACATCAGGAAAATGAGGGGATGGAGCATGAGAGAACTGGAAAAGGAACTTAGGAGGAGAATGTTCATCCTTGATTTCATGGTTGAGAACGACATCACGGATTTCAAAAGAGTTTCATCTGTTGTGTATGCCTATCAGGCTGACCCGAATGAAGCTTTCAAGGTGCTTGATGAAATATTGGAGGGAGGAATTGCTGATTATACCTGAGATCATTTTTCAAGTGATCTTTTGATGAGCAGTTTTACGACCCCTTTTAGTGTCTCCAAGGGGTAAAGTGTCAGACTTTCCCTATACACTTTTCTGAAAATCTCCCCTTCATCAAGACCATTTTCAATTTCCTCTTTGAGTTTCAGGGCTGACTGAATGGCTGTATCACAGTAGCTGATATCAGTGACAACGCCATCGTGTCCAAGACACAGCTTAACGGGTTCAAGGCTCTTTATTTTCTCGATACTTCTAATATACTCTCTGAAACTGTAAAAGTACATTGGGAGATTTCCATCGGACAGGGGAAATCCAAGCGAATCAGCAACAAGGATGTATCTCTCTTCAGGGTGGAACAGGGCTATGGAGTCAGGTGAATGACCTGGAATCTCGATAATCTCAAAATTTTTCGTCTCAGCAACTTCTTTCAATCTACTTTCTGGCTGTGGTCTTATATAGAGGTCGGAAGAGTGTGATAAGCCAGATTTTCTGCAGAACTCATCATCTTCCTTGTTCCAGATTTCGACAACCTTCTCTTTTGAAAGTATTTTTTCACCATCTCTATGTAAAAAGAATTCAATCTCCAGTTTTTTGAGTTCTTTTATGCCGGTTATGTGGTCAAAGTGTGCGTGAGAAACTATAACTGCCTCTATTTCCCTTGCTTCTCCACTCTCAATCAGCTTTCTTGCAGTGCATGATGTGCCTGCATCGAAAAGAATGGAATCAGAGACCTTAAAGTAGTTTATCACTCCTATTCTCACCATTTTAAGCGAATCACTGATTTTTTTAATTTCTATTGAGACCATGGATATACTTTCTTGAAGTAATATAAAAATGTGGCGAAATCAGAATGGAAAAGCATTATTAATCTTTTCGTAGAATTATAGTATGTCCCCACCGGGGAGGAAGCTGAGTATGCGGTGCAGTCGATGAAGCTTTCTGCATGTGTGGGGATACACATTAGCCATGCATTTAGGTCCCCGGATGAGTGAGCAAAGCTTTTCGATGAGTTCGGGACAACCCATGCATGGTACAGCCCCGGAAGGGTCAGCTGCAGGAGACTGCGGACGCAATGCAATGAAATGCGGTGTAAATTCCGGGGAACAATTCTTGGAATCCTTAGGTGATCAGATTAAGTTGGTAAAAAAAAGAAATAATTGGGGCTAAATTACAGCATATTTCAGCTTGCCATCAGTGCTATCCACGAGAGGGCAAACAGCAATATCACAAGATACACGATCAAGTCCATGTAAGGAGTTTTATTTTCCAAGATAAAAACTTTACTGCCTCCCTGAGTTTATTCTGAAAATTTTAAATAATAAAGGGTTCAATATTCATATGTGCCAGACGAAAATCTTGCAAGGGCAATCAGACCGAGAGTGAGGAGAAAAATCCTGAAAATTCTTTGCAAGAAGAAAAGAGCGTCTGTTCATGAAATTGCTGATGAATTGAACATCAGTGAATCCTCAGCTTCAAAGCATCTGAAACTCCTTTATGACCTTGGAATCCTCGAGTATGAGGAAAAACCTCCAGAAAAGTACTACTTTATCAATGTGGAGCATATAGATGAGCTTCTTAAGGTATATGAAAGGGTTGTGGAGCAACTTTCTGCAAGGTGATCTGCTGGAGTTATGAAATTTTAAGAATGTGTTGTGCTGTTTTCATAAATCCGGGAGTAAAGTTTATAAGTTGCTCAATGGTTCAACTGACGGGAGGTAGATGCATGGGTGTTGAGGCAGAAACCGGTCTTATTTTCGATAGTGAGGTTTGTAAGGGCTGTAAACTATGTGAAAAGGTCTGCCCAAACAGAGCAATTTTGGTTCTGAGAAATGGTAGAGGTTTTGTTTTGGAAGTTGGTGAGAACTGCTCGGAATGTGGATTATGCACAGACTTTTGCTTTTATGGAGCACTGAAAATTAAGAAGAACGGAAGAACAGGTAGTGAATTTTCAAGGATGATTAAAGAAGAGCTTTATCAGCTTGGACTCGGAAAAGTTTTGATTGATGATAGTAAATGTATATTGTGTGGTTTATGCATGGCTAACTGTCCCAATCATGCCGTTAAAGTAGATAGAATGGTTGATTTACACAAGCTGAGGAGGGGAGAGATTACAGTTCATGGTGACAGGTGTATTGAATGCAGGTTGTGTGTCATCTACTGTCCCACCAAGGCTGTGAGTTTAAGGGGCGGGAAACCGGAAATAGATGTGGAAAAATGCATCTACTGTGAGATATGTTCTAAAATCTGTTTGAAAGATGCAATAGAGGTCAGATGTGACTCTTGCAGGTTACAGCCTCAAAAAGGAGAGTATATTTTGGGAGAAGTCAAGGTTGATGAGGAGAAATGCTCTCAATGTGGGATATGTTCTGAAGTCTGCCCTGAGAATGCTATCACAGTTACGAAACTGCTGAGCGGAAAGCAGGAAGTTGATATGGAGAAATGTTTTGGGCTGGATTGCTCAATCTGCCGAGAAGTTTGTCCGAATATGGCGATTGAGTACAGGTATTCTCCTGAAAAGGAGATTGTTTTCAATCACAGGTGCAATTTCTGTGGAGCATGTGAAACATTCTGTCCTGGAAATGCTATAGAAATTGATAGAAGACTTTCAGAACTACTTGATGAACTGCCAATTCCTTTTGAACTTTCTTCAGGACAGAACAACAGGAGAAAGGAAATCATCATTGATGAGACATGCTTTGGATGTGGTCTTTGCGCTTCCGTCTGTCCGATGATAAAAAGGGAGGAGACTGTGCAGATAGTTGATGGAAAAGGGAAAGTTATCAGTACGGAAAAGTGCACGATGTGCGGAACATGCCTGAATAACTGTCCTGTGGGTGCTATATCATTGAGAGAGCTTGGATGACCGAATTAGATTTTTTTCCATATTCTTAGATTCCCGAGTCAGTCTCTTCTTTAATTTCTTCCAGAATCAGCTTTATCACTTCTGGAACTGCTTTTTCAACCTCTTCACTGAGTTCAAGCCCCTCTTCAAAGGTTGCAGGTTCTATCCCTACGACCACAATGTCATCGGGCAGATTCAGGAATTCAGCACCCATCCTGAAGGCTGTCACAAAATCAATATCGTGCATGGAAAGAAGGTTTCCTTTCTCATTGCTGTTCAGGACATCCTTCAATTTAAACCTGTAAATATCACCTGGCTTGCCACCCCCAAGGACAGCATCGACGATAATTGCTTTTTTGCAGCCGCTGAGAAGATTTAGAAGGGATAACCCGAGAGTAGCTCCATCATGAATCTCTACATTTTCTGGAAGTCCAATCTCTCGGAGTTTTTCAACAACTCTGACTCCTATTCCCTCATCTCTCAGAAGAATATTCCCAATACCCAGAACCACGATTTTATCGCTCAAGTTAATCTCCCAGAGGGACAAAAAAGAAAATAAATAAAAAATTTACTCAACAACCTTCTCTTCTCTCTTCCCTGTGAACATTGATTTCAGAACTCCAAAGATGGTCACTGCGTATATGTGCATTATCAGAACCACTGCGAACAGGTACATGAAGAGCAGATGTACACCTCTTACGAAAGCATAACCACTTTCGGTTCCGAATATTGGACCTATTGCATTCCCGATATCAAAAACCCATGCAAAAAAGTCCTTGAAATACATTGCAAGCCCGGTAAACCCAATGATTACTGCCAGAATGAAGTAACCCCACCAGACCATTACTTGTGTTGGAACTATCTTTTCAACATAATCTCCTTTCTTGGGATCGTAGGCTCTTGGGTCTTCTACATGGGGTCCTCCAAACCAGGCTTTGGTCTCTGCCCAGAAAAATTTGAGGCTGTAGATTATTCTGCTGAAGGATATCCACTTCCACTCTTTGGTGAGCATATAGTATGTGAACATCACCCATAATACGCCAAAAACTAAGCCAACATAGACATGGGTCGATGTAACATTATCTCCAAGAAATCTCAGGCCATAGTGTCCCCCGATCTCAAGCCCTGTAAGTCCCAGTATAATCCCTGTAATTGCTATGCTCCAGTGAACCATCCTTGTAAAAATTGAATGTCGGTCAACTTCCATCTTTTTCATAGGCTCACCTTACTTGATGATGAAGTGGACACCGCAGGCAATACATGGATCGAAGCTTCTGACAACTGTTATTGCAAGCGAAGTGTTATATCCGCCCTCCTCCATGTTGAGTTGAGCCAAGCCAAGCGGTGTTAAAGCTGCAGCGAGGGCATCTCCCCAAGAAACTGTTCCAAGACCGAAAGCCGAAGCATCGATGTCCTTTTCTGGATACAGTGCATTTGCAACTGTAGGTACATCAAGTTTTGGAAGCCATGTACCCTCAAGCGCCTTTTCTACCGGTCCAGGCTGGCCCATATCGTCTCTTGGACCGAGGTTCCATGTGCTCGGGACGATACACTGATAGTGATCTATCTTCTTGTTTCTTATCTTTGTGTAGTGCAGCAAAGCTCCTCTTGGAGCATCCCACAGGCCCATACCTTCTGCGTTATCCGGCACATAGCTGTAATCCGGGATTTTTGCATTCACGATATCATCATGCATGAACTGTTTCAGTTCAACAGCCCACTCCATTGTTTTTGTTGCGAAGAGAACTGTCTGGGCAACTCTTGCAGCAACTCTGTCAACGACCGACCCTTTTGGATTCAGAACCTTCCACTTGAAGGTAAAGCTCTCTCCTGTTACAGGGTTTGTAACATCAATCTTCCAGTTTAAGCCATAGGTGTTGATCATTCTCGCTAAGGGACCGACCTCGTAAACCTTATCCTCGTATCTTGGAGCTTTCATCCAGCCATAAGCTCCGGGCTTGTCTTTCACTACTTTCACATCACCCTGTGATGGGTGTCTGCCTGTTATGCTGTCGTCGTATCTTGAGTACTTTACATATTCCTTGATCTTTGTGTGGGTAAACTTCTTGAAATCTCCATCCCATGCTCCGGCCTTTATTAAAGCGTTATCTCTATACCCTTCTTCTCCATCCTGTACAGCCACCCATTTGTCGTAATCGTTGTAATCGGGGAACAATCCATATGACAGGAAGTTTCCGTAGGTTGGTCCAAGGTCCTGCAATCCATTGAAGTCTATATCGAGTAATGTGCTTACAGTTTCAGCGATGTGATCGTTCTTGCTCACGATCGCCATGAAGTCAGGAACCATCACATTGACAACGAAATCCCAGAGTTCTGTCATGTTGCTGATTGTGTTGGCTATTCTGTCGAGGGTTGGTTTTACTGTCATACCTGATGGATATTCGGATGTGTGGTGCGGGAACTTTCCACCCCACAATGCTACAACCTTGTTTGCCTTTCTCTGCATTTGTATACAGGCTGCATAGCTTGAACCAAGTCCGAGTGCTTTTATACCGTCTTTACCGAGGGCTGGGGGAACCATTGGTGGATATTTTGCGAGAACACCAAGTTCTGGACCGATCAGCAGATATGTGTGGATCATATGGTCGTAGACATAATAGGCGCCGTGCAGGATATTTCTGGCGAGAATTGCTGCTGGTGGGGGAGTCATGCCGTAAGCATGATCCAGAGCCTGAATTGCAGTCTCACCGTGTGGGGCTGGACAGACACCGCAGATTCTCTGGGTGAGGAAGAACGCATCTCTTGGATCTCTACCCTTCAGTATGATTTCCCACCCTCTGAACAGGTTTGTGTGGCTGTATGCCTTGTCAACTACGGTCCATGTGCCTGTAGAGGTGGTTATATCCTTCGTTTCCATCGTTACTCCCAAATGACCCTCAATTCTTGTTACAGGATCCATCTTAACAGTAGCCATCTATATCACTCCTCCTTCTCCTCCTTCTTTCCACTGGTCACTGCTCTTTTAACACCATGTATCACGATTCCAGCGGCTGCAGCTCCGAGTAGTCCCTGTCCGAGTGTGCCAAAGTCGACCCCAAGCACAGCGGGCAGGGAAGCGACTGGCTTGTAGAATGGTGAGAACTTATCAGGCCAGCCCGGCTCTGAACAGCCAAGGCACATGTTTGTTTCGACACAATAGCTTGTGTGCATGTTCCATTTTCTTAAAGCACAGTCTGTCCATGTTATCGGTCCTTTACAACCCATAACATATCTGCATCCTTCTTCTCCTGGTCTTCTTGTGAACACTCCTCTGTCGTAGTAGGGTCTGTAGGGGCATATCTCATCATGCATGTTCTTGCCGAAGAAGGCTTTGGGTCTTCCATAATTATCAAGGTCAGGCATGGCGCCTATCATAACTGCTGCAATCGTCAGAACAAGGTGGTCAGGATGTACGGGACAGAGAGGAATATTGATAACTGGTTTATTAATCCCAACCTCCTTCAGGAAATCGCTAACACCCATTGCCCCTGTAGGATTTGGCTTTGCAGCCGGAATACCACCATATGTTGCGCACTGACCAACAGCAATAATTGCATCCGCAACCTCTGCAGCCTCTTTCAAATGGTCTCTGAAATCTTTTCCGGCGATTGTGCAGAATCCTTCCTGCTGAACAGCTCCTTCAACAATCAGAACTCTCTTTCCGGGAGTTCCATTCACCCATCTCTCATCCTTCAGTTTTTCAGCAAGCTTTCCTGAGGCAGGATGAATTGTTTCCATGTAATCTGGTAGTGCAATAGGCAATCCGGAGTTTCCAACTGTGATCTCTGTCAGAATCTGCACAAGATCAGGCTCAGAAGCCTGGGCAAAGGACACTGTACATCCTGTGCATGCAGCACCATTCAGCCAGTTGATGTGCCAGTAGTCCTTACTCTGCTCAACTGCCTCAACAATTTCTGACTTGTAGGTGGTCAGAAAAGCTGTTGCACCCATTGCTGCCGCTAATTTCATAAAATTCCTTCTAGTCAACTTGGGTTTAATCTCCATTAATCGACCCCCTTTCCTTTTCAAAACTTTCGTATTCATCATTCCTTTAATTTATCTCATTTAAAAATTTTTCTGTCCAATTTTGCCCTCGATAAAAATTATTCATTGTTAATCTGTCTTTTAATTAAAAATTAATAAACTTCAGCTTTCTAATGGCGTAATGGAACTTTTATTATTGGTCTATAATTTTTTTGACATTTCTGGTTATTTTTTTAAATAATTACTCGATGGAAGTTAATTAATTAAAGTGAGCTTTTTCACAGGCAAGTTTATAGCTGATAGTTTTTAGTGAAATATATAAAAAATGGCGGTGAAGAAATTTTTAATAATAAATCATTAATAAACTAACTCAGCAAACTCTCGGAATCGGATCAGCTACTGGTGGGGGTACTATTCTTCTCGTCCCAATTGAAGTCTCAAGAACAACTTCTGTGAACTCGGATGTAGCATAGCCGATAATCTCTGCATCTCGTTGTCCTGCTTTTTTCAGGGATTTTAGTACATCATCAGCAGTCTCTGGATGTACTGCCATTACAACTTTCCCCTCATTTGCCATTGTCAGTGGATCCAGTCCCAGAACATCACAAAAACTCTTCACATCCTCTCTTATTGGTATTCTTTCTTCCTCAATCAGAATTCCAACCCTACTTTTTTCTGCCATTTCGTTGAGGCAGGCTGCAATTCCCCCCCTTGTTGGATCTTTCATTGCTGATATACCTCCGACATCCATTGCATCTCTGAGGAAGAGCCATACAGGATAAACATCTGATTTGACATCGATGTGAAAATCGAGTTCCTCCCTTGCAACCATCACGGCACTGCCGTGTTCGGCAATTCCCCCGTTAATCAGTATCAAATCTCCAGGTGAAATTCCGCTATCCCTTATCCATTTGAAAGGGTATTCTCTGTGCTCTCTAAGGATTTCTAAGTTTCTTTCAAGATGTCTGTTTCTTCTGCCTATCCCTGAGGTATTGGCGATAATGTCAATGTTTGATTCCACCACCTTTGTATCTCCTGTGATAATATTTGCACCAATTTTTTTAATCCACTGGCTCATGTCATTCAGAATTTTGTCAAGCATTTCTATTTCAAATCCATCCTGAATTACGAGGGAAAGTGAAAGAAAAGCAGGCTCACCACCTTTTACTGCAATATCATTTGCTGTTCCACATATTGCAAGACTTCCAATGCTTCCACCTGGAAATATAGGTGGATTGACAACATAGGAATCTGTTGTGAGCAGATAGTCCACATCAAAATCTGTGGAGTCTTCAAACTCATCCAGCGATATTTCAGCGACTCTACTGTTAAATCTCGTGATGATATGATTTCGAAGAAAATCCATCATGTACTTTCCGCCAGCCCCATCTTCCTTTCGGACTCTCAAACTAACACCTCTCTGCTTGTTTGACTGGTACTGATGAGAATTTTTTATAATATTTACCTTCATTCCTGGATATACTTTGCCAGATATATTTGCCCGAAGCTTATCCCATTATCTCCTGAAGCAGTTATCTCGTTTGTAAAGAGCTTTATATTTTTATCTCCAAGCTCTTTCTCAACAGCAGAGGTAAATATGGTATTGTAAGCTACACCTCCACTCAAAACCACTGGTAAATTTTCTTTTTCAGCAAAACTTCCGGCAATTTCTGCAAGTCCTTTGCCAAGATAGTTTATGAATTTCCAGGCTATCTCTTCTTTTGGAACTCCATTTAAATACTCCTCGAGTAGATTTACCACAAGTTCCTTTGTTTTCAGAACTTTGATCGTACCATTTCTGATTTTTAAGCCATCTTCAACATAGGGGGGAAATCTGTTGTCTTCCCTGAATGTTTGGATCCTGGGTTTGATTCCATCACGAACTTTTGCAGCAGAAGCAACAGCCTCGAGTTTCATTGCAGGCTCTCCTTCATATGTTCTTTCAAAACAAACTTCAAGCATAGCTGAAATTGCATCAAGCATCCTTCCCGCTGATGTTGATGGGAAGGTTGAGATGTTCCTCTCGATTTGAGAGGACAAAAGTTCGAAACTTTCATTTTCCCTCAAGTATTTGTCATAACCTCTGAGCAGGTCATAATCTCTCGTGAAGTCATATATCAGTGAAAAAAGGACTCTTAGTGGATATTTTCCTGCAAGATCCCCTCCTGGTAGGAGGAATTCTTCGAGTCTTCCTATCCTCTCAAACCTCATATTTTCGAAATCGATGAGGAGAACCTCACCTCCCCAGGTAGAGCCGTCAAAGCCATACCCAACTCCATCCACCGAAATTGATACTGCTCTGTTCAGTTCTTTCTCTGCCATTACAGACATTCCATGGGCGAAGTGATGTTGAACTCTGAGCAGTCTTGTGTCTTTCTCCTTAGCGAATTTTTCTGCAAAGATTGAAGTGTTGTAAAGAGGATGATAATCACAGAAAATCGCATCTATTTTTTCAATTCTGAAGAAAGAGGTGAAAAAATCAATTGCTTTCCGGAAAAACTCATTGAAAGTTCTGAAATTTGATGTATTGCCTATATACTGGCTCTGAACAACTCTGCTGTCTTTTAGAATGCATACCGAGCTATATAGCTCTGCTCCTAAGGATACACAGGTAATGGGCGACTCCAACTTAGTTGAGACAGGTACAAGACCTCTTGACCTCCTGATAATCATTTTTCTACCATTTACAAACTTTATAACCGAATCATCAACTCTGTTGTTGATTTTCAGGTTGTGAGAGAGAACATACTCAACAGGAAGCTCGAAAACACCATCATCGATGAACATTGGCTCTCCCGGGAGGTTGGCTGAGGTCATAACCAGGCTATCAGCTCTGAGATTCTCAAAAAGAAGAAAGTGTAGGGGAGAGTAGGGAAGCATTGCACCAATCGTATCAAGGTGTGGGGCGACCTCAAAAAAAGAATTCCTGTCCTTCTTTTTCACAACGGTGATTGGTCTGATGTAACTTGCCATTTCCTGTCCTTCTTTTTCACTAATCACTGCAATTTTTTTCAGATACTCTATGTCTCTGACCATGATTGCAAAAGGTTGCTGGACTCTTCTAAGAATCCCTCTCAGTTTCTTGACAATTTCATCATCAGTTCTGCAGGCAATATGAAATCCTCCAATACCTTTTACAGCTACAATATTGCCTTCATCTATGAGTTTTGCAGCAATCTTAATTGCTCTGTAACCACTTTCAATTTTTTCTCTATCTATATTGAATAGAGTATAGTCCGGACCGCAAAGAGGGCATGCAATGGATTGCGCATAATACCTTCTATCTTCAACATTCGAATATTCCTTTTCACAATCACCACACATCGGGAACTCCATGAAGGTTGTGTTCTCTCTATCGTAAGGCAGCCTCTCAGCTACGGAAAACCTCGGTCCACAGTCGGTACAGGATATAAAGGAATAGCGATATCTCCTATCTTTTACATCAAACAGCTCCTTCAAACAGCTTTCACAAATAGCAACATCAGGTGGTGGAAGAGAGAGTTCATCACTCTTCCCGCCACTTTTTTCAATTTTGAAGGTTGAGAGTGGCTTTTCCTCGATTTTATCAACTTTTACATAATCTATCTGGGAAATTGATGGTTTTTCGTTTTTCATTCTTTCAATGAATTTTTCGGGATTTCTGTCTATTACTATCTCAACTGATCCATCTCCTGTGTTTTTTACATATCCTCTGAGGTTCATTGAGGTTGCGAGTCTGTATATGAAAGGTCTGAACCCCACCCCCTGAACAACACCCTTAACTCTTATCCTGTACATCTGGATCCCTTTCCCGTTTAATTCCGGTAACTCCTATTTTAAGATATCTCTCTTTATATCTCTCTTTTTTATCCAAAAGACTTTCGCTTTTTAATCTTTCATTTCTCTTCGCTATTATCCTATCAGGGATTAGGTGACAAAAGTAAAAGTTTAATATGTATTTCTCCATCCTAATTCTGTGCACGAAATGAGCTTTGCCAGTGTGATAGTTGAGAACGCTTTAAGGATTGCTGAAGAAAACAAAGCGAAAAAGGTAAAATCTCTCACGGTTGTTGTAGGTGAGCTTCTTCTCATAAATCCTGATCAGCTCGAATTTTGCTTTAATGTAGCATCTCATGGTACAATCCTCGAGAATTCAAAACTCAACATTGAAGTAGCGAAGGCGGATATATCCTGTGTGAACTGTGGAAAAAAATATGATGAAGTTGTTTATCTCTGTGATGAGTGCGGGGGTTTTGTCTCGGTAAAGGGTGGTAAAGAAATGATACTCAGTAAAATTGAAATTGAAAACTGAGAGGTGGTAGCTTGCATAAGATTGAAATAGAGGCACAGATTGATCTTCTTTCAGAAAATAAAAGGCTTGCAGAGAAGAACAGGGAGTTTCTGAGGAAAAAAGGGATTAAGGCGATAAATATAATGGGGGCTATTGGTTCGGGAAAAACCCTCCTGATTGAGAAAACGATTGATTCACTTCCTGAAATAAAGTTCGGGGTAATTCTGGGAGATGTAATCTGCAGGGCTGATTTTGAAAGAGTGAGAAAGCATGATGCAAGAGTTGAACCAATAAATACAGGAAAGGAATGCCATCTTGATGCCCACCTCATAAGCCATGTTATTGAAGGTTTTGATGGGGTTGACATTATTCTCATAGAGAATGTTGGCAATCTTGTCTGTCCTGTAGATTTTGATCTGGGAGAGGATTACAGGGTTGTGATGGTGAGTGTTACAGAAGGAGATGATGTTGTGGAAAAACATCCTGAGATTTTCAGGCTGGCAGATGTGATAATAATAAACAAAATAAGCCTTGCAGATGCTGTTGAGGCAGATATTGATAAAATGGAAAGAGATGCCAGGAGAATAAATGGCAGAGCTCTGATTCTGAAAACTGATCTCAGAGATGGAAGGGGACTTAATGACTGGTTAAATTTTGTAAGGAGATTGAAACAAAAATGAAAAGAGGTGGTTTTTGTGTGTCTTGCAGTTCCAGCAAGGGTTGAGGAGGTTAACTTTCCCATAGCTCTGGTTGACTTTGGTGGGACAAGGAAAGAGGTGAGAATAGACCTCCTGCCAGATGTTGCGGTGGGAGATTATGTTCTCGTTCATGTGGGGTATGCCATCCAGAAGGTTGAGGCTAAGGATGTTGAGGAGCTTTCCAGTATCTACAGTAAATTGCAGGAAGAAGGGGTTTTATGATGGCAAGAAAGGATTTGATTAAAAAAATATCGGAAAAAATAGGAAAAGAAATGCAGGAGATGGGAGAACTAAGGATAATGCACCTCTGTGGGACTCATGAAGATACCGTGACAAGATACAGTATCCGTTCCCTACTTCCCGATAATCTGAAGCTCCTGAGTGGTCCTGGATGCCCTGTCTGCATTATTCCTGATATTGACCTTCAGAAAGTCTTCTATCTTATTGAGAGGGAGAAAATTATTTTTACGACCTTTGGTGATATGGCAAGAGTCCCTTTCAAGGGTAAGTCCCTCTTTTACTATCGCTCAAAAGGTCATGACATACGAATTGTTTACAGCATTTTTGATGCAGTCAGGATAGCGAAGGAAAGCGAAAAAATGGTTGTTCATTTTGGAATCGGTTTTGAGACCACAATGCCCTCAACCGCTCTTGCCGTTCTTGATGCTCCTGAAAACTTCTGTGTTTTCAGCTCACACAGATTCTTCATTCCAGCTATGGAACACCTCCTTTCTCTTGGAGATGTCAGAATCGATGGCTTCATTAATCCAGGTCATGTTTCCACAATAACAGGTGTCAGAGCTTATCAGGAAATACTGGAAAGATATGGTGTTCCACAAGCTATTGCTGGATTTGAGCCTGAAGATGTTCTGATTGCTACCCTCGGACTAATAGAATCTATAAAAAGTGGAAAAGCAGAGATTATAAATGAGTATATTAGGGCAGTGAAGTATGAGGGTAATGTAAAAGCCCAGGAAGTCATGGATGAAGTGTTTGATATTGAAGACTGGGAATGGAGGGGGCTGGGTGTCGTTCCATCATCAGGAGCTCCCCTGAAGAGCAAATACAGCGATTTTGATGCCTTCAGAGTTTTTGAGGATGTCTTTTCTGATTTTATACCAGAGGAAGATGCCAGAAAGAAGGCATGCAGATGTGGAGATGTTCTGAGGGGAATTATCACGCCCACTGATTGTCCGCTGTTCAATAAAAGCTGCACTCCCAAGGATCCAATAGGCCCCTGCATGGTCAGTTTTGAGGGAACATGCAACATATGGGCAAAATATGGAGCGTACTTTTGAATAAGATTAATTATATTATTTTTATAATATTACCTTTTTAATTCAGTTTAAATGTTATTTCCATCATTCGGTCTTTAAACAGGAAAACACACACCAAAAAAATAAAATACTTGATAAAATAAATATATATTTGTGTCACAGGAACAGTTTGAAATATCAGCACCTCTTGATAAGAGGATTGCATTGAGTCTGGCAATTCTTCTAACACTGATAATCCTTTTCAGCACAGCAGTTTATCTTTACACCGAATACCTGTGGTTTGAGACATTGAATCTTGGAGGCTACTTTATAAAAACCTTAGAATACAGGATTGAATTATTCGCGATCTTCTTTGCAATTTCATTTGTAATTTTGATGCTAAACAGGCTGCTGATGCATAAAGCAAGCGAGGAATTTCTTGGAGAGTCTTTGAAAGTTCCAGTATGGTTTTTCATGTTGCTCTCGCTGTTTTTCCCGTATATTCTTTCCAGAAACTGGGTAAATCTTCTCTTTTTCCTGAATGGGAAGGATTTCAATCTCAAAGATCCTATTTTAAATATGGATATATCTTTTTATGCCTTCAAACTCCCGCTTATTAAAGATGTACTGAACCTTGTTATTCTTCTGGTGGTTTTCTGCCTAATAGTATCTATTATTTACTATCTGCTCATCTTCAGGTGGGTAAAAACTTTTGAGGAGTTCAAAGATCTTTTTCCTAGGCTTGGATACATTCACATCTCGATATTGATCTCCTCTATTTTCGTACTTGCAGGAGCCTACCTCTACATCGCCAGATTTGATTTGCTTAGTTCCCAGGGTGGCGTTGTTAGCGGAGCATCATACACCGATGTCTTTGTGAGAATGCCTGCAATGCTGCTGTTATCGTTCTTTTCCGTAGCTATAGGATGTGCGTCAATATATTTTGGTTTGAAGAGACAACCTGAAATGTATCCTTTTCTTGTTTTCACTCTCGTCGTGGTTGTTTTCATAGGACTTGGATTGATTCCCATTGCATTTCAGAAGATAAGGGTTGATCCCAACGAACTCTCACTTGAGGAGGAGTTTATAAATTACAGCATCTACTACACCCGGCACGCTTACAATTTAGATGTTCAGAAAAGAGTCTATCCGGTTGGAGGCAGTCTTACAATAGACGACATCGAGAAGAACAGAGGGATAGTGAACAACATAAGGCTCTGGGATCACAGACCACTGTTAAGTGTCTATCGTCAGATTCAACAGATAAGGACATACTACTACATTAACGATGTGGATGTTGACAGATACTATATAGACGGACAGTATGTTCAGGTAATGATATCTGCGAGAGAATTATCTCCAGACCTCCTTCAACCAACCGCTCAGACTTGGGTTAACCGGCACCTCATCTATACTCACGGTCATGGGATTATAGCTTCTCCCGTCAATGCCATCTCTGAAGAGGGGCGACCTGAACTCTATGTCTATGACATTCCACCAAAAGGTAAACTGAAGGTGACAAGACCTGAGATTTATTTTGGAGAGATTGAGAGGGATTATGTGATAGTCAGAACAGCCCAGATGGAGTTCGATTATCCCTCAGGAGAGCGAAATGTCTTCACAACATATAATGGTACAGGCGGAGTTCCAATCGATAGTTTCCTCAAAAAATTGCTTTTCGCTATGAGATTCGGAGATGTGAACCTTTTGCTTACGGGATATCTGACGGAAGAGAGTAGGATACTTATGCACAGAAACATTGTGGAGAGGGTATTTGCAATTGCTCCTTTTTTGAGATATGACAGAGATCCATATATTACTGTAATCGATGGCAGACTCTACTGGATTATTGATGCATATACAACCCTTGGTAACTTTCCCTATTCAGAAGCCTATGGCGTGTATGGGGGGAACTTCAACTACATAAGAAATTCTGTGAAAATCTTTGTTGATGCCTACAACGGCTCCGTCAAATACTATGTGGTTGAAGATGAGCCAGTAATCAGGACTTTTCAGGAAGCTTTTCCCGATCTTTTCATACCTGGGAGTGAAATGACTAAGGAGGAAAGAGCCCACATAAGATATCCGATAGACCTTTTCAAGATTCAGGCAGAGATTTATTCTCTGTATCACATGGATGATCCCAGGACATTTTATAATAGGGAAGATGTCTGGGAAATACCAACGGAGCTTCTTGAGGAGAGTATTGTCGAGATGGAACCCTATTATGTAATATTGACAATAGACCAAAATAAAACCGAATTCCTTCTCATGCTTCCTTTCTCGCCAAAGGATAGAGATAATATAATATCTTGGATGGCGGCAAGGTGTGATGAAAATTACGGTGAACTCATTCTTTATGAGTTTCCAAAGGGAACACTCGTTTATGGACCCATGCAAATTGAAGCAAGAATTGATCAGGACCCTGAGATCTCTCAGATCTTCACACTGTGGAGTCAGGCTGGCTCCAGAATAATAAGAGGGAATCTGCTTGTAATTCCAATTGACAACTCAATAATATATGTTGAGCCTGTATATCTGAGGGCTGAAAATGCACAGATCCCCGAGCTCAGGGGAGTAGTTGTGGCATACGGTAACACTCTTGCAATGAAACCAAATCTTGAAAAATCCATATTGGCTGTATTTGGAAAGGTTTCGAAACCTCAGGAGCCAGTAGAGGAAGATCTGAGGTCTCTTACAAGTCGCTCGATTGAACTCTATGAAAAGGCTCTTGAGGAGATAAAGAAGGGTAACTGGAGTGGTTTTGGAGAAATGCTGGACAAGTTAGGAGAAATTCTCAGGAGAATAAATTCAACTGTTGGAAAAAGCTGATAAAAGGGGTAGAATATGAAGGTTGCAGCCGTTCAGTGTGTTGTTGGTAAATCTGAAACATTCTCAAGTGCTAAAAAGCTCATAAATAAAGGTATCAGAGAGGGTGTTGAACTCTTTCTTCTCCCGGAATACTTTTCTTACATGCCTGGAAAGGCAGATATTAACAGAAGCTATGAAACAATGGAATTCATGGAAAGCCTGAGTCATGAATTTTGCTGTTTGATTGCAGGAAATGTGCTCTTAGAGGCTGCTGACAGGAGAGGATATATAAATGCTCTTCACATATATGATTCAGGAGACCTGATTGGTGTTCAGGAGAAAATACATCCGACAGATTCAGAAAGGGAGATGGGTGTTGTTGCAGGCACGGATGTTAAGATTTTCTCGGTGAGAGGCGTAAAAATCGCAGCACTTGTATGTGCTGACATCCTCTATCCTGAAGTCTGTCGTGTTGCAGCTCTAAAAGGAGCTGAAATCATCCTCAATCCGGTTGTATCTGCTGTAAACTCGGAGCTTCCCGGAAAAGGTATGAGACATTGTCTTTACTTTACAAGAGCCTTTGATAATTCCTGTGTGATAGTGAAGGCAGGAGGACCGGGTGTAACATTTCTTGGCTCTGAAACAGCTGGGAGGAGCCTAATAGCTACCCCAAAAGGTATAAAGGCTTCTTTCAAGGATGAGGGAGCTGAAGAACTCGTTTACTGTGAGGTGGACATTGAAGAAATCAGAAGGTTCAGGGAACTCAACTACAGTTTGAGGGAAAGGAACACCAGAGCGTACAGGGAACTTTTATAATGATCGTAAAAAATATCTTGGTAAGCTCAAAAATAATAAAAAAAGAATTAATTGCTTTAAATTAAGTCTTCAAGGCAAGCTTGATATCTTCTGCCTTAACTGTCTTTCTTCCTGCGTGCTTGGCAACCTCAACCGCCTTCTTGGAGATCTCGGTTGCCTTATCCTCAAGGATCTCTACCATTTTTGCAACGGCGTCAGCACTAACTCTATTGGCACCAGCATTTCTGATCAATCTTTCAACTGGTGCAGCGGGTAATTCAGCCATCCATATTCACCTCCTTCGGTAATATTTTGTCTTATTTCATGTATATATATTTTTCTACCAAACTATGTTATATCATCCCAGATTTTAATTCAGGGAATGCAACAATTCACTAAGCTCTCCAGGATAAATTTTTCAACTTCAAAAAATGATTAAGCAAACATTATTATTATGTCTTTTCTTCGGACAATAATGCTTTGATAGAATCTAATAATATGATTCAAATAGCCTTTAAAAAAATTTCAGAGCCAGAAATAAAAATGTCAGATCCAGATTTCTTCTTAAACCAATTTTTACAAGCTTGAATTATTATAATTAATAATCATTAGCATATTAGTACTATTTAAAAATTTTTCTAATTCGAATTTAAATCTTTATTTTTTGAAAATTTTTAAATACTTTGCCGTAAAATGAGAATTGGTGATCGCATGATACTGGATGTTCTTTTGAATGATGAACAGAAGGCAATAAGAGATGCAGCCAGAGAATTTGCTGAAAAAGAGATCGCACCGGTAGCAGAGGAGTACGATTTGAAGGAGGAATTTCCATGGGATGTTTACAAAAAAGCGGTGAAACTTGGCTTTATTGGAATGGGGATTCCTGAAGAATATGGGGGACAGGGACTGAAAATGCTCGACGCCTGTTTGGTTGTCGAGGAGTTCTTCAGGGTAGATGCAGGCATTGGAATGATACTTGCCTCAACCTTCGGCTCTGAAATGCTCATGTTCTTTGGAAATGAGGAACAGAAGCAGAAATATCTTCCACCACTCTGCGAAGGAAAGGCTATCTGCGGTGCTGCATTCACAGAGCCAGCAGCTGGAAGTGATGTTGCAGGCATCAAGATGAAAGCAGAGAAAGATGGTGATGAATATATCTTAAATGGAACAAAGACCTTCATCACAAATGGAACAATCGCAGACTGGTTTGTAGTTCTTGCAAGAACGGATCCAAATGCCGAGAAAAGGCATCAGGGGATGAGTGTTTTTATAGTTGATGCAAACAGCGAGGGTCTGACAAGAACGAAAATAAAGAACAAGCTTGGCATAAGATCATCTGACACAGCAGAACTGAGCTTCAAGAATGTGAGGGTGCCAGCTGAGAATCTTGTGGGACAGGAAGGAAATGGATTCATGCAGGCTATGATGTTTTTCAATACCACAAGAATTCCTGTGGCTTTCCAGGCTGTTGGTATTGCTCAGGGAGCTTTTGAACTTGCCTTTGAGTATTCAAAGAATAGAGAGATTTTTGGAAGAAAGCTCAAAGATTTCCAGCTCACTCAGGATAAATTTGCAAAGATGAGGACTGAGATTGAAGCTGCAAGACTTCTTGCAGTTCAGGCTGCGATGCAGGCTGACACCGGCATGCCCGATCCAGGCTTGACTGCGATGGCAAAGTACTACTGTGGAAAGACAGCAGTAAAGGTCTGTGATGAAGCTCTACAGATTTTTGGCGGTTATGGATACATTGGAGAGTATCCGATTTCAAGATATTACAGACATGCAAAGATAACGGAACTTTATGAGGGAACCAAGGAAGTTGAAAAGGAGATTATTGCAAGATCCCTTTATGGAAAGGTTCCTTCCAGGATAGCGGTTTTGAGAAAACCGCCGTATTAATGGAGGTGTTCTGTATGGGTGAGGCAAAAGAATTGATTAAAAAAATGGTTGAGGTTGGAAATGAAACGGATGATGTGAAAAACGAGATGAAGGGCTGGGGAGGCACAGTCCAGTTCGAAATCGATGGTGAAAAGTTCTATGTGAAATACAATGACGATGGTACTGCCGAGTTTGTTGAGGGAGAAGCCGGTGCAGCCAATTTCACAGTAATAGCGAGTGATGAGTACTGGGTAAAGGTAATGAAGGGTCAGGAAGACCCTGTTATGGGCTTCATGACAGGTAAGTACAAGATTCAGGGTAACATAATGGAGTCCCAAAAGCTTGCTGGAGTATTGAAGAAAGTAAAACTCTGAACAAAAGAAAGCTATATTTTTTATTTTTTATAATATTTGCTGTTGTTATTTAAATTGCTTTTTTTTAATAGCAGATTGAATTCCTGTCTCAGATTCCCTGCAAAACCTTGAAACTTCGATGAATTTGCCAATCTTTAAATATATGAATTCCAATTTCCTATTATGAGGGAAGTGTATATTGTTGACTACATGAGGTCTGCTTTCTCCCGGAGCAGACCCACCAAGCCAGAGAGGGATGTGTTCAACAAACTGGATATGCCAGCAGTGGCAGCAGAACTTGTCAAAACAATGATTAATAGAACAGGTATTGATCCAAAAGAGATTGGTGATGTGATCACTGGATGCACAATGCAGATGAAAGAAAACTGGCTGTATGGGGGAAGGGCAATCACCCTGCTGGCTGAACTTCCAGTTGAGGTTCCAGCACAGGGGAGTGAGAGAGTTTGCATATCAGGCATGTCTGCTCTGCATCAGTGTACGATGGAAATCATGCTTGGTTATTCAGACATTACAATCGCCTGTGGAATTGAACACATGACTCATCTTCCTTTACAGCTTGATTTAAACCCGCACTTGGGTGTATCACCAACTCTTATGGGCAGATCAGACCTCGTCCAGAAATATGACCTCTTTACAGCGATGAGCATGGGTATGACGGCTGAGAAGCTTTTTGCCAAATACAAAGAAGAACTCGGATGGACAAAGAGAGAACTTGATGAGTGGGCACTTTTGAGCCACCAGAGAGCAGCAAAAGCAGTAAAAGAAGGCTACTTCCGAAATGGAGATGGTTATCCAGACAAAAGGGAAGGGGAAATTCTACCCGTAGAGGTGGAGCAGGCTGATGGGACAAAAAAGGTGATTGATGTTGATCAATCTATAAGGTTTGACACCTCTCTTGAGGCAATAGAAAGTCTTCCACCTGCATTCAGACCAGATGGAGTTATCACAGCAGGAAACTCATCACCCCTTAATGCAGGAGCAACAGCTATCATGCTGGTGTCTAAGGACAAGGCAAAGGAACTTGGACTTGAACCAATGGCGAGAATTGTCTCTCTTGGATGGGCAGGAGTAGATCCAAGTGTGATGGGTGAAGGTCCAGTTCCTGCAACCAAGAAAGCTCTTGCAAAGGCTGGGCTGGAAGTGAAGGATATAGACTTCTGGGAAATAAATGAAGCCTTTGCTGTGGTCACTCTTTTCGCAATTAAAAAGCTCGGTCTCGACCCAGAGACAGTAAATGTCAAGGGAGGGGCAGTTGCGATAGGACATCCTCTTGCTGCAAGCGGAATAAGGCTTGTCGGAACTCTTGCAAGAATTCTCGAGCTTGAAGATGCAAGATATGGATGCGCCACACTTTGTGGAGGTGGAGGTCAGGGAGGAGCAACGATTATTGAGAGGGTTTAACTTTATTTAGCTTCATTTTTCTACCAATTTTGGATTTTTTGGATTTTTTTATTCTGGTTACAGGCTATTGTAGCATCTCATGCGACTGCATTTAGAGTCAGGATTTAATCTAAGGTTTTTCAGACGCTATGGGAAAATATTTTAATCTCAGGCTTTATGTTGATTGTAGCAGGAGCTATTACGGGCTCGTAGCTCAGTGGGAGAGCGCCGCCTTCGCGAGGCGGAGGCCGCGGGTTCAAATCCCGCCGAGTCCATCTAATTTACATTTCAAAACACCTTCTAAGAATTATCTGCCATTAGGCTGTTTTAACAAGAGTTACACAAAATTTCGTTTATTTTGCTCGAGTAGCCCGTCAGTGGGATGAGATGCGTAAAAGCCTCTTTTCAGAGGCGGTCAGGGACAGGGCTTTGTCCATAGCCGGTGTGGAAAAGGGTAGGATAGCTGCCGATATCGGAGCGGGTACCGGCTTCATTACTGAAGGGCTGGTTCGCAAAGGCTTACAAGTGATCGCTGTTGACAGGTCCGAAGCGATGTTGGCAGAGATAGAAGAAGTTCGAGCCTTCTAACGGGATTGATTACTGTATCGGAGAAGCAGAAAAACTGCCCATCTCAGATGGGGCTGTTGACTATGTTTTCGCCAACATGTACCTCCATCATGTGGAGTTGCCATCGGAGGCAATAAAGGAGATGGTACGGATTCTGAAACCGGGTGGTAAACTGGTTGTTACGGATCTAGACGAACACGCTTTTGAGTTCTTGAAGGAGGAGCATCACGACAAGTGGATGGGTTTCAGGAGAGATGATATTGAACGGTGGTTTAAGTAGGCAAGCCTCAGAAATGTAAGTGTGGAGTGCGTAGGCGAGGATTGCTGTGCTCAATCCAGTTGTGGAGACGAATATACCAGAATCAGCATATTTGTGGCTTCAGGTGAGAAATGAGAATGCGGCTATAATGGCGTGTTTTGCAGCACTTCGCTTAGCTTCCGGCACCTCGCAAACGTGCAAACCGTTAGGCTTTCACATGAGACGGGAACCCTATGAACGCGAGAACAGCAGTTATGCTATGAGCTGAAGGTGGTCGTACTGACCATCATTCAGTTCATCGGCTTTGGTGTGGCCTCTATTGTCAGTAGTTATATGGGTGAAAGCTGTCTTGATTGCTCTTTTTCCAAGTGTTGTAAGTACTGATGTGGACGCAAGTTCATTTCACATCTGGCTATCTGGTTGAAGTATATGTTTACTTGTTTCATTGGGGTTCTCCTTTTCTTCTTTGTTTCATCAAGCCTTCTCAGAATCCCAAGATTGAGTGAAAAGAATGCAGTTTCAAGAGCATCATGTGAATAGATAGAACATTCCATCTGATCTCTTTACCTCAAAGTAAACCCTTCAGTACAAAACTGCTCTTCTTTAATACTTTTTTCACCCCCAGTTATCCATCTCTGCCATCGATTTCACTTTCTGCCTCACACATGATGGGTTTCTTTTCTCTCGGACTCTTCAAAAAGCCCTCAGAGAACTCTGGTCTTTTGGTAGAAAGCGGTAATAGAACCTCCTGTACCCATAGGATACAGAGGATTCTGCTATAAAATAACCTCCCGGTTCCCTCTCAACTACCAAAACCCTGTTTGAGTTCAGCACAATCCGATCAAAGAATCTATCATGAGATGTAGAGAAGTATATAACCATTTTTCCCCTCCCAGAATCTCTAAGTGCAAGGGAGAAAGCATCTATCACATCTTCATCCTCTTCAAATATCAGGGGATCGTGTTCTATGAATATAGCACTATGGTGTAATTCTTCGAGTATGCTGAAAAGCTGATATACTGTGAAAGCTCTTCTTACCTCGAATTCCCCTTTAACTTTGGTGAGTATTTTAGAGCGATTTCCACAGATGTAGAGCAAAGAATACGGATAATGAGATATGTAATCTTCAACAGCGATGACTCCCACCTCAGGTGGAGCCTTGAAGGCAGTAAAACCCTCTCTGATAGTTACCGAGAGGACATCGATGTGCATAAACAGACATAGTTCTGTGAAAATATCATCTTTGCCGGTGGGTTAAAAGTGATTCCCAGATAAAGGAGGATAAAGAAAGGACTTAAAATTAAAGATGACGGTATAGTCAAAATCCAGCACAACTCAGAATGAAATCGATATTTATTTTGCTTTCAACAATATTTGAGAATTTTTCAAGCCAATCATCTCTTTTTCTGTATTTAGCTCCAAGGTGGTTACATATTGCCCTGAGAACATTCTCATTCCAGAAGAGTCCATGGAGATAGCAACCCCATGTCATGCCATCATCGCTTGCACATCCATCATTCTCGAGGATAGGATTTCCTGACTCGGTTCTTCCCTTATGTATTTCATAACCCCATACATGTTCACCTTTTATCCTCTCCAGAATTATTGCATCTCCTGTAACTTTCTTCCTGCTCTGAATTGTTTTTTTCCTGAATTTATCAAAAAAGGTTACGGCATCAAGCAGTCCTATTCCCTTAGCTCTTATTTTTGCATGCTCAACTCCTCTGTCTATTAGCTCCTTTCCGAGAATCTGATATCCACCACATATTCCTATCACAGGTATCTCCTTTGAAGCCTTGAGGATTTTTTTATCCATTTCCGTTTTTTTCAAAGCTTTCAGGTCAGCAATCGTGTCTTTTGTTCCTGGCACTATGAGGACATCGAGGTCTTTTAGCTCATCTCTTAGCTCGATAAACCTAACTCCAATAAATCTGAGGGGTTCAAAGTCGGTGAAATTTGAGATCCTCGGTAATCTTATAACACCTATTCTTCCTTCTTTATCCCACTCCTCGATGCTCAGGGAATCTTCAGAGGGGAGATGAAAGTCCACATAGGGCAGGATACCAAGACACCTCAAACCGCTGATTTTTTCAATCTCTCTGATGCCGCTTTCAAGTATATCCTCATATCCTCTGAGCCTGTTTATTATGAATCCTTTTGTTTTTGCAGAGACGTCTGATGGAAGGAGTTTGTAGGTTCCATAGATGGATGAGAAAACTCCTCCCCTATCTATATCTCCGATGAGATAAACATCTGGCTCAGCCATTCTCACCGCCCAGATGTTTGCGACATCTCTGTCATATAGATTTATCTCAGCCATTCCTCCTGCCCCTTCCATGATTATTAAATCGTATTCTTCTTCCAAACTCCTGAATGACTCCTTAACAATCTTCTTTAGATTATCTACCTCTTTGTAGTATTCTTTCGAGTTTATGTCCTTCACAGCTTCGCCAAGAACAACAAGCTGGGATGTGAAGTTCCCCTTTGGTTTTAGGAGGATGGGATTCATTCTTTCATCTGGCTCAATTCCTGCAGCTTTAGCCTGAAAAGCCTGAGCTATTGCAATCTCCTTCCTATTCTCAGTTATAAATGAATTTAAACTCATGTTCTGTGCTTTGAAGGGAGCAACTCTTATCCCTCTTTTGCTGAAAATCCTGCAGAGTGCTGCGGTTAGTAGACTTTTACCTGCATGGCTTGAGGTACCACCAATGAATATCGAGGGCATATCAATCAATCAGAATCTCAAGCTGAATGTATTTTTCCCTTTCAACTCTCTCCCCAAAATTGAAATCAACTCTTTTTCTGAAAAGTGGCCCATCAACAACGAAAGTGTGGAATTCTCCGTTCTCTCCACAGGGATCTATTTTATCAGATTTCAATCTCTCCACAATTTCTTCTGTGAACCGCTTTCCCAGATAAAAGGTATCAATGTCCTTTCTGACAGCCACTATATAAGCTTCAAACCCTTCTGAAATGAACTCGTTTGCAAGCTTTTCTGTATCTTCTCCCCAGAGTGGGAATATTGGGGCAACATTTATCTCTCTGCAGACTCTCTCAAGCCATACTCTGTGCTCTTCCACGAAGATATCTCCGAATACAATGCCTTCAGGTTTCAAATCTGAAACAATTCTTTTGAATTCTTTCTCGTATCCACTCCAGCTCGAGTTTCCAAAAACACCCTTGAAAATTGTGCTCTCAATCTGCTTCTCAATTGCCCTTCTGTAAAGTCCGTGTGCTCTTGATTTATTTTCCTCATTTAGCATGCAGATGAGGTGTGTTACGCTATCCACTCTTTTTACTGCGAGGCATGAATCCTTTCCCCCACTCCATGTTGCGACAATCATGATTGCTTCATAAGATGCTCCACCCATAAATACTTTATCAATTTTACTTGATTCAAATCAAAAAATTTTAATAAAGTTAGTTTGATTTCAAATCAAGTATACTGGAGGAGGTGAGTGTGTGCATATAATGGAAGGGTTTCTCCCACCTTTGTGGGCGGGAGTGTGGTATGTATTTGCACTGCCTGTCGTTGCTTATGGGACATACAGAGCTAAAAAAGAAATCGAGAAAAATCCGAAGAATAAATCTTTACTCGCAGTATCAGCTGGCTTCATTTTTGTGCTATCAGCGTTGAAAATACCCTCTGTGACAGGGAGCTGCTCACATCCAACCGGCACAGGCATAGCGGTTGTGATGTTTGGGCCAGCAATAACAGCTTTTCTGTCAATAATAGTACTGCTTTATCAGGCTTTACTGCTCGCTCACGGTGGTTTAACAACACTTGGAGCAAACACTGCATCAATGGGTATAATCGGACCTTTTATCGGGTGGCTGATATATAGGGCGGTCAGTGGAAGGCTGGACATCAAAGTTTCAACTTTTATCGCTGCTGCTGTAGCGGATTGGGTAACTTATGTAGTCACATCCATTCAACTGGCTTTAGCTTTCCCAGCCGGACCAGGGATGGCAGGAATAATCTCTTCAGCAACCAAGTTCTTGGCAATCTTCTCGATAACTCAGATACCATTGGCGGTAGTTGAGGGTATACTTGCAGCTTTGCTGATGGGTTACCTCATACAGCTCAGAGAAGATATTGTGATGGAGGCAACAGCATGAGGTGGGATGTAATTTTAAATTTATTGCTTCTATTTTGCATCCCCTATATACTGTTGATATCCACTGTTGCAGCTGAGGAGTGGGCTGGTGCAGATGCAAAAGCAGAGGAGGCTATAGGTGAGATATCTCCGCAATATGAGCCCTGGTTCTCCCCCCTTTTCGAGCCACCGAGCGGGGAAATCGAGAGCTTTCTTTTCAGCCTGCAGGCTGCTATTGGTTCGCTGTTGATCGGGTACTTCATCGGACGTTATCGAGGGGCAAAGCATGCACGAAACGGTTGAGCATATACAGCTGAATTCTAAAAAGATCATAGATGGGGACATTAAGGTATATTTCTGTCTCATTTTACTTTTATTTGTAGTTATCAGCGGGAAAATCGGTGTGTATGTGTTAGCATTTGCTTCGTTCTCGTGCCTATCATTCTATGCTGCGGGGAGATATTATATAAAAATAATCAAGATCCCCATTTACTTTCTTGTTTCCGGAGTTATCGTGATACTGTTCTTTATTCCCGGAAAAACAGTCTATCAACTGTATTTCCTGAAAATATCTGGGGAGGGAGTGAATATTGCATTGAACACCGCTTTACGAGCTTTAGCGTCTCTTTCAATCATGTCATTCATGATTCTAACAACAACGATTCCAGAAATGTTTTCTGCATTCAAGAAACTGAAGTTACCCAACTTTGCTGTTGAGATGTCCCTTCTGGTTTATCGCGTAATACAGATTTTGCTTGACGAGGCGGCAAGGCTTGAGAGGTCTGCATCGTCCAGACTCGGATATGCAAGCAGGAAGGTTTTTGTAAACACTACTGCTTTACTTTCCTATTCTCTGTTCTTAAAGTCGTTAAAAAGGTCGGAAAAGCTCGACAGAGCTATGGATGCGAGGTGTTACAGTGGTGTGATGCCCATACTCGATGTAAAAAATACTGGTATCTATTACGCTCTGGCAATTGCTGTTCTTCTTGTTGCGTTGTGGTGGTTCCTGTGATCGAAACTAGAGATCTGTGGTTCAGTTATGGAGACAGAGAAGTCCTGAAGGGGGTTAATTTCAAGGCGAATAGAGGTAAAGTGACGATTCTTCTCGGCAGAAACGGTGCGGGGAAAACCACTTTGCTAATGCACTTAAACGGATTGCTGAAGCCAGCGCGTGGGGAGGTGTGGATCGACGGCATCAAAGTTAAATACGACAGGAAAAGCCTGCTCGAGATTCGTAAAAAAGTTGGCTTCGTTTTCCAGAATCCGGATGATCAGATCATCGCCCCAACAGTGTGGCAGGATGTCGTTTTTGGACCAAAGAATGCCGAGATGAGCGATAAATTTGCAAAAAAGGCGATTAAATACCTTGAACTTGAAGGTTACGAAAACAGACTTTGCAACTCTCTAAGCGGTGGGGAGAAGAGGAGGGTTGTGATAGCGGGCATACTTGCAATGAATCCGGACTACATAATCATGGACGAGCCAACTGCAGGTCTTGACGGCTTTGGGTTGAGGAGCGTAGTTGAGATAATTGAGGAGTTAAAAGAGGGTGGTAAAACCTTCGTAATATCCACCCACGATCTGGATTTTGCAAAGGCGGTTGGAGAGAGATTTGTTTACATGGATTGTGGAAAGATCGTACACGAAAGCGATAGAATCGATTTAACGATAGCAAATAGGTATGGGCTGAGGATGGGAAATGTCAGGGGAAGGCTGGTTGTTGTACCACATAATGTAGAAATCCCGGAGATAGATACAGATTTCATCGCAGCAATGGGCATAAAAGCCAAGGAGAGAGCCTTTAAAGAGGGTTTAGATGTTGATATTGTAGATGCTGTTCTCGAAAGGTCGATTTTAAGGGCTGTTGAGGGACACACAGTTCTGCTAATCTGCAGTGCAGAGATGATGAGTGTTGTGGAGAGGGAGGCTAAGAAATTTCCAATATTTTTTGAGGTTCTGGATAAAGTTTCCTGTGGCGTTTCGAGTAATAAAATTGGTAGAGACGATAAAGGTGTGGAGGCGATAAAGCATGGAGCTTCTGGTGCTTGTATCCATTAGCATTGCAGCTGTTGGGCTGATAACATACATCTTGGAGATTGTTCGGACTGAGAAAGTACGCCTAAAAGAGGTGGTTGAGTGAAGGAGACAAAAATCGAGATCGTGGGCGTTCTTTTTGCAAAGCTAAAACCCGGAAAAGATGAGGTTTTTGCTGACATAGGGTGTGGGGGTGGAGCGGTATCAAAGTTCTTCTCCGGATATGTCAGGCGGGTTTATGCGGTGGAAAGAGATGAGTCGATGTTTCAGAAGGCAAAAGAGAACCTCAAATACAATAAAACCATCGAGGTTGTGCTATCAGATGGCTATGATTTTCTTAAAGATTACAGCTGTGACACTATTTTCTTTGGGGGGACAAAGGACATTGAAAGAATGCTTGAAGTTTGCGACGCCAGAAAAATAGCTGTAAACGCTGCTCGCATGGAGATCGCTCTCAAAGCGATGGAAAAGATGAAATCTATGGGAATTTTTGAGGAGATGCTGATAATAAACATCTCAAAAAGCTATGAACTTGCTGGAGGGACTGCTTTCAAACCACTTAATCCAGTTTTTATGGTGCTCGGGAGGTGTTAGTGGTTATAGTTAGAATTAACGATTTAACCATCAATTAGGAGGTGATTGCTTGCTTTATGGAGTTGGCTTGGGTCCCGGAGACAGAAAGCTTCTAACCCTCAGGGCGATTGAAATAATAAAATCCTCAGATGAGGTTATAGTTCCTGGGAAACTGGCTTATGATTTGATAAAACACCTTAGGGAGCCAAGATTAGTGGAATTTCCAATGGGAGAAAGTGAAGATGTTGCAAGGAAGCTTGGAAAGGAACTATCTGAAAAGATGGATGAAGAAATAGCCTTCTGCTGTTTGGGAGACCCGATTTTCTACTCAACCTTTCATCATGTTGTTGAGGAGCTAAAAAAATGCAACCCTCAAGCTCAGGTTGAGATTATCCCCGGTATTACGAGCATGTCTTGTGCGCTTGCAAAAACCCTGATCTTCGTTAATGAATCAATGCTTCTCACAACTCAAGATTTTCACGAGGTTAATGTCGCAGTTGTTCTGAAGGCGAAGAATCTGGGAAAGATAAAGGAAGAGTTGAGTAAAATGGGGTTTAACCGATTTAAGCTCGTTGAGAAGATGTTCTTGGAGGGTGAGAGGATTTATGATGAAATTCCCGAAAAAGCAGGCTATTTCAGCGTTTTGATAGCGGATAAGGGTGGTGTTGATGTTGGCAAATGCGTCCGCAATGAAAAATGATATGAAGAAAGGAAAGGTTTATTTCATAGGATTTGGTCCTGGAGATCCTGAACTTTTGACGATAAAAGCATACAGAATACTTGAAAGGTCGGATCTCATAATCTATCCTGGTTCGCTTATTGAGGAAAACTTCTTATCTGAATTCAGCGGTGAAAAGGTGGACAGCTATGGGAAAAGACTTGAGGATATAATTGAGTTGATCGTGGAGGCTGTTGAGAGGAGAAAGACTGTTGCAAGAATTCAGAGCGGCGACCCATCTATTTTTGGAGCAATAGGAGAACAAATTAGAGAGCTGAAAAGAAGAAAGATAGATTTTGAAGTAATTCCGGGAGTAAGTAGTGTTTTTGCCTCTGCAGCGTCTTTGAAGACTGAACTCACATCTCCTGAACTTGAAGGCATAGTAATAGTAAGACCGAGGGGTAAAACACTGAATAAAGACCACCTTGATGAGATTGCCAAGCTACCACTCACGATTGTTGTACTCCTCGGAGTGGATAAAATCGATTACATTGCTGAAAGAATCGCATCTGTGAGGGGATGGAGTGAGCCCTGTGCTGTAGTTTATCAAGCTTCACGAAGGGATGAGATCGTTCTGTCTTCGAATCTTGAGAATATCGTTGAAGAGGTTAAAAAGCACGGAATAGAAAGGACAGCGACTGTGATCGTGGGTGAGGCTATCAAAGGCTATATCGAAAGATCCTATCTTTATGGAAAGGGCTGTGGATACGGCTGTGGGTTATAAATAAGAGGTGGATAGATGAGGATTGCCCTGCTTGCTTTTGAAAAAGATGCTGAGAAGCTGGGAGAGATAGAAAAATACCTCAAAATCAAGTATGAAACCCAGATCGTGATTTACAGGAAAGAAATCTGGAAGAAGCTGCTTGATTATGATTGTATAGTTGCGTATATGCCTACTGGAGTTGTAATAAGGGGTTTATGTCCCTATCTCAGGAGCAAATGGATTGATCCAGCAGTCGTTCTTATTGATAGACCTATGATGCATGCAATTCCAATTCTTGGAGGGCATCATGGTGGGAATGATGTGGCTTACTTTCTCGAAGGTGCAGGTTTGAAGGCAATCGTAACAACTGCAATGGAATTTTCATCAGGATTGAGCGTTGGTGTTGGGTTCAGAGAGAAGATCTCTTCAGCTGAAATACTCAATGCGATTAAAGAAGCACTGGGGGAGATTGGATATGGGGTGGCGGACATAAGAGCCATTTCAACTGTAGAGGACAAGAAGGGAAGTGAAATACTCGGGGTTGCAGATATACTGAAAAAACCACTCATTTTTGTAAAAAGAGAGGAGATAAACTCAATGGAGCTTAGGGAGACAAGCGCAAGGCTAATAGGTGTCAAGAATGTTTGTGAAGCCTGTGCGATTTTCTCTTCAAACTATGGGGAGCTTTTGCTTCCCAAGAGGGTTTATGGGGGTGTGACAGTTGCAATCGCAAGGTAAAAAGGGCAAACTCTATGTAATCGGAACAGGTCCTGGAGATCCTGAGCTACTTACGGTCAGAGCTATGAAAGCTCTGAATGAAGCAGAATACATTCTCGGGCACAGAAAATACATCGAGATGATTTCAGGAGTTATAAAGGGGAAAAAAGTGATAAAGAGCGGTATGGGTAGGGAAGTTGAGAGGGTTAAGCTTGCACTTGAACTTGCAAAAGATAGTGTTGTAGCACTTGTGAGCGGTGGAGACCCATCCATCTATGGTATATATTCACTTGTTGAAGAATATATTTTAAAAAACGATCTTAGTGTTGAGATGGAAATAATTCCTGGAGTAACTGCTCTCTGTGCAGCATCCCCTCTTCTTGGCTCCCCGGTAAGCGGGGATCATGCTGTGATAAGTCTGAGTGATCTTTTGACTCCTTGGGAGGAGATAGAAAGAAGGCTGATTCATGCCCTCAGAGGAGGTTTTGTCGTTGTTATATACAATCCCTCAAGCAGAAAAAGAAAATCAAATCTGATATGGGCGATGGAAATCGTTCTAAGGGTGCGAGGTGATGTTTATGTCGGGATTGTAAGGGATGCTTTTAGAGATGGAGAGTCGTCGATGGTAATGCGGGTAAGTGAAATTTTGAAAGAGCCGGAAATAGTGGATATGAGTACCATACTATTTGTTTCTGGGGAAGAGACCATTTTTGAGCGTGGACGAATGCTGACACCGAGGGGGTATGCAGGAAGATACAGTCTTCAGGTTTAAAGGGGTGTTTTTGTGAGGGAAAATAGAGGATTTATGGGCGCAAAAACTCTCCAGGCAGTTGAAATAACAAAGAAGAGCGATGAAATAGCCCGAAACATAATTCCGGGTGATGACATCAGGTTGGAGATTCTCAGGAGGTGTATTATCGCAACAGGCGACCCCTCGGTGAAGAACATCATAGCTTTTAGAGGTGAGCCTGAGGAGGGAGTGAAGGCGATAAAAAACGGGGCGGAAATTATAGTTGATGTCAGGATGCTCAGGGCAGGTTTAAGAAAGGAAGCAATAGCCATGGTTGAATTTGCTGAAGATGGGATAGAAACAAGAGTTGTTTCCGGGTTGAAAAAAATAAAGGAAAGGGTTGAAGGGAGTGTAGTTGGTATAGGGAATGCGCCATCAGCTGCAATAACTTTGAGTGAAATCGCAGGGGAATTCACACCGGCTTTCATAGTTGCAACACCTGTTGGTTTTGTCAATGCTGTGGAGTCCAAGGAAATGATAAGAAAACTCGATGTGCCAAGTGTGACAACCACTGGCACGAGAGGAGGTAGCACGATATGTGCTGCAATACTGAACTGCCTGATAGATCATGCGATGGAATGAAACTCAAAGACCCGATAGAACTCTACCGCTATCCGGAAGAGTGGTTTGAAGGTCTGGATGTAGAGGAAGTAGAGGAGGTGAAAAAAAAGATTTCAACCGGACTTTACATTTTCAGGAAGACTGGGTGGTTGAGAAGAGGAATAACAACGGCCACCACTGCAAGTGCAGCTTTAAATGCTGCAATTAAATCTTGCTTTGAGAATGTAGAGGAGGTGAAAGTGCTAACACCCTCTGGAATAAAAGTGAAAGTCAATGTGGTAGCTGAAGAGGGATGGGCATCAGTCAGAAAGTTTTCAGGAGACCACGAATTTGATGTTACTGATGGAATAGAAATCACAGCTGAAGTTGTTGAGAGAAAAGGAATCTACTTTGGAGAAGGAATTGGGATGTTGAAGGGTAAAAAGGCTGTCAGCAGGAGTGCGATAGATCAGTTAAGGGAAAATTTTCTGAGTTATTCCCGGATTTATGGTTTTGATGGGGGAGTGGTGATTGAGGTTCCTGGAGGCAAGTCTGTGGCAGAAAAAACGAAAAATGAACAGACAGGAGTTAAATGTGGAATCTCAATACTGGGAACAACAGGATTTGTTGAACCGTGGTGTAAAGAGCTTGTAAAAACCAAAATTGAGATTGCAAAGCAGTATGAAAGGATTGCAGTCACAACCGGTAGGAAAGCCTGGCGGTATGCTGTTGAAAGATTTCCCGACTACCAGCCCTTTGTTTTTGGTGTGTATCTCGATGAGATACTCAGTGAGCACGAGGGTGAGAAAATTTTAATCGGATTCCCCGGTTTGCTGTCAATCTGGGCGGGGGGCAAAGCTGGAAGGATCGAGGAAAAGGCAAAGAGCATGGGTGTTGATAAAATAGTAATTCTTTGAGTCAAAAGCTAACGGTGATAGGATGCTTTATGTAGTCGGAACAGGAGTTTATAAGGCACAACTGACTCAGGAAGTTATAGAGATTATTGAGAGGGGAGATGTTATTTACGGTAGCACCTCAGCTATTGAAATGGTTAAGGATCTGTTCTTGCTGGAAAAAGAAAAAAATAAAAAACTCAAAGAAATAGTAAATTACGGGAAAGAGACTTATTTGAAGATTATTGAAGAATCCAGGTTTAGAGAAGTTGTAGTTCTATCAAAAGGAGACCCTATGGTTTCAGGATTAGGAACTGTTTTCAGTGGTCTGATACTGGGAGAAAAGTTGAAGATTGTGCCGGGGATATCAAGCATTCAGCTTGCCCTTTCAAGGCTTGGGATAGATCTCACCGATGTTGTTGTTGTGAGTGCTCATGGAAAAATACCAGAACTGGAGCAAGAACTGGAATTACTTGATTATAGAGATATGCTGGTTCTGGCTGACAGAAAATTTGATCTGAAAAAACTTGGGAGAAGAGAAATAATAATTCTTGAAAATCTTGGTATGAATGGGGAGAATATAAAAACTGGAAGGGCTGATACTCTTGAAATTGAATCTGATTACTCAATCATTTATGTTAAAAAACAGGTTTGAAGGAGGTGGATTTTTTGAAAGGTCTTGTGATAGTAGGACATGGAAGCCAGCTTCCACACTACAGAGAGGTTATGGAGATACACAGAAGGAGGATTGAGGAGGCTGGGATTTTTGATGAGGTGAAGATAGCCTTTGCAGCAAGGGAAAGAAAACCCTCACCGGATGAGGCTATAAAGGAGATGAGAAGTGAACTGATCTATATTGTGCCGCTTTTCATTTCCAATGGGTTGCATGTAACAGAGGATTTGCCTGAAATGCTCGGTTTTCCGAAGGGAGAAGGTGTGAAAGAAGGGGTGTTCAACGGTAAGAAGATTATAATATGTGAGCCAGTAGGAGAGGATATTTTCGTCACCTATGCCATACTGAATGCAATTTTCAGGATAAGACAGTAATCAGATGACAGTTATATATTTAATTTTTAAGTTTTTATGAATTTTATAGAACTCGACTACTCTGAAGATTCCAGTCTTCCCTTCAATCTCATCGGCATCATTCCTACGATTGCTATGAAAACAGCTCCGAAGAGTGAGAGGGCAAAATATCTAACAGCATCACCGGACTCCATCTGGAAGGGCTCATAGTTTGAGAGGATATATAGACTACCACCCCACAGGGCGAGACCGGCTGAAATCAGGAGAAAACATATTGTTATATATTTTAAGAAACTTTTATGCTCTATTATTGCATCGAGAAGCTTTCCAACAGCTATAAATATACCTGCAGAGGTGAAGTACCATATCGCCCCGTAAATAAATGATGTGGCAAGGGTTATAACTCCTGGTGATACTGGCTGGTTGCTGAACCTCCAGAAAGTGTAAAAACCTTCTATGAGGCCTATTATTATCAGTATTGCCGATATGATGTAGGTTACGAATGATATTCTCCCCTCTACTAAAGCAGTCTTGACATTTGAAAAAAATGCCTCTATTCCCACATCTAAGTCATAAGCCCTGAGGATGAGGTACAGCCCAACAAGAAAGATAATACTACCTACAGCATACTGTGGGTAGTTGGCAAAGACAAAAACAGAGTATATTATGAGTATTATCCCAATAGGAACGAAGAAAGTTTTTGCTATCTTTGGATCACTCAGCAATTTCCTGATCAAGTAGTAGGTACCCTCTATAGTTTTGCTCTGCTTCACGATTATCCTTCTCACCGAGTCTATCTTAAATCTGGAACTGATGATGGGAAGAACGAATTCATCTTCTGAACCGTCAGTAACAACAATAACACTCTCGGGATTAACCTTTGTGGCTATATAATCTAAATGTTCAGCAATCTTGCTATCCGATACAACCCCCACCCTCATGTCTCCTGTGATTGTAACGACTTCAACATTCTCTCCTTGGTTTAAAAGCTCATCGTATATTTTTATTGCAGCAAAAATTGTGTTTATATCTGAATCTTCAGGATCACTTTCGGCAAGTTTTATAGCTGCTCTGATGTTTTCTTCCCGACCAATTACAACCCCTTCTATTCCTGCTTTTCGTCCAAGGTCGTTGTCTCTGTCAATAGCGAGAATAACTTTTTTTGGCATTCAATCTTACTCCTTCTGCAATATATATAAATTTTATTTCATCTATTGTTTTTTGGTAGAACTGAATTCATGTAAATTTCGACAATAATTATATTTTCTGTGTTTTTTCATCCTGCTGTTTTAAAGTTTTGGTAGGGGTTTAAAGCTTGATTAAAAATCTCATTGAAAGAGCATCTTAGCTCAATTGATGTGCTTAGAAAAGTGAAATCGAAGGTTGCTACGGTTTCAGCATCATCAGGTATCTTTCGGGATTACGATTATATTGAATTCATTAAATATTTTCAAGCATCATATCCACAGCAACATCGATAATTATAAATTTTACATGGCGCAAAATGAAGCTATTTTTCACAGCGTGTCTGAGATGCTTCCATACACCTCATCATCTTCTTATACAATCTGGTTGGTGAAAAATAGCAAAAAATTTAAATATGGTTAAGTTTTATAAAGAGTGAGCGGTGACGGCAGAAGGCGGAGGGGTTACAAAAGTGGCGAAAGGGCTGGAGGAAGCCTTTTCGCTGATTGTCGAACCCCGTCTTCGTCGTCACGCAAAAGTAGAGTTTATATACTTGTAGGTGTAAGCAAAAACACATCCAAGGAGTTTTATGTAAGGAGGTAGAGAAAATATGAGTAGAGTAAATGTGAAAGTAGGGATTGCAGCATTACTGGTACTACTGATTGCAGCGACCGGACTGAGCAGCGCTTTAACACTGTTCAGTGTGGATGTCTCCGATGACAATGTGACTTATGGGGAGACAATAACGATTGATGTCATTTACTCAGGCAATGGTGCATTGAAAATTGTAAATAATGCCACAGGTAGTACTGAGAAAGTGTTCGTGTTACCAAGTGATGTAGCAGAAAAAAGCTTCACTGTTGATACAACTGGACTCCTGTACCCAGGAGAGTATTACTTAACGATTCTTGATGAGAATGGAAACCCCATCTACAACAGTACCGACTCAGGGCTTCCTGCTGACCTGTTCAGTGGCACAATAGTGGTGACCTCGACAGTCACAGGAGGTACTGAAGTTGACGTTGATATTGACGACTACGATGTTGTTACAGGCGACAACTTCACGGCAAGTGTAACTACCTATCCATCAACTCCGTTTGCGTGGGCAGTTGCTGGACCTAATGTAACTGTATCAGGATTCGCATCTTCAGGAAGTGCATCCATATCTACTCAGCTTACTGCAACTGGAACATATGCCCTTAAGATAATGGTGTGGGACTCTGTGAATACAACATTGGTATATCCATTCAATGTAATTGATCCTGAAATCACAGTTTCAGCACCATCTGAAATCAAACCAGGTTCAGTTGTGACCATTTCAGGTTCCACCAATGTTGCAGCATCTAGCAGTGCTCAGGATTCAGGTCTCACGAACGTAATCTCTGTGAAGATATACGAGGATGGAAATGAATCTAATGTACTGAAGTCTCAGGGCGGTATTCAGGTCTCATCAACCGGCACATGGAAATGGTACTGGGATGTGGGCACTGCTAATACAGATATGGATATTGTAATCGAAGCAACTGTAACTGTTGATACTAATATAACTGCAAGTGCTGATGTCAAAGCAAAAATCCTCAAACCAGAAATAACGATCTCTTCAGATGCTTATTCAGTAGTTAGAGGTGGAAGTTTCACAGTTTCTGGTGAATCAACCCTGCCAACTAACACAACAGTCACTATATCTGTTGATGGGGTTCAGGAACTCACAGATAGTGGACCCTTCGTTGCTCACACAGATGTGGCAGGAAAGTTCGACTATGACTTTACAGTAAAGAATGATGCAAATCTCACAACACTCAAAATTAAAGCAACGGCTACTGTTGGTAGCGAGACTGTTGAAAGTAACGAAGTCAAGGTTAAGATTGTAAGACAAGTACTCAACCTGTACTTCGATAACCCAACAGTGATCAGAGGTGGCACACTCAAGCTCAATGGTTCAACTGATGCTCCATACATTGTGTTCTTCACTGATGAGGATGGAGAGGATCTGTTCAGCTACGATGGAAACAACTTCAAGGCAGAACCAACACCAGTGGATGGTAAGATCTCAACAGCCACTGGTGTAATTGTTGAAGCTCCTGAGTTCCCATTGAGCATTGATGTAAGCGACGATGCAGCTGCTGGGGCATACCTGATCTCAATATACGGTGTTGTTAACCAGAGTGTGGTTAACACCTATGAAGACCCACAGATCTTGCTCTCAGCAAATGTCGTTGATCCTGAGGTTACAATAACAAGCGCACCAACAACAGTTGTTCTTGGCAATAAGGTTGCAATTGAAGGAACTACAAATGCCGCAGATACCAGCTTGGTGGATGTAACAGTTAAACTTGAAGGAATGAACATCAAGAAGACATGGAACAAGACACAGGTATTTGAGTGGACTGATGAGGGTGCTGGAGAGTTTAAGATATCATTTGATACCAAGGATGACATTACTGGAAGTGGATATCCAGACCCAGGACTGTACACATTGACTGTCACAATAAGCTACTCTGGAGATGAAGTAGCCTCAGAGTCCATGGCGATCGAATTCACAAGGCCAACAATCTCTGTCAGCATACCGTCAACAGTTAAGCAGGGCGATCCTGTTACAATTACCGTCAAGACCACCAGAAATGAAGACTATCCATCAATGGGTGGAAACATCTGGCTCTACATCGAAGGACCCAACAAGGAAGTTGGTCCTATAACAATCGTGCCAGATGAGAACGGAACTGCAACCTATGAACTGCAGACATACACCTTTGCTGAGGCTGACTATGTGGTCTATGTCAGAGACGATGTGAGGACAACAAGCAGCGATTATCCGCTCACAGATGGTGCGAATGTCAAGAAATCCCCAGATGAACCATGGCTTGCTGGCGATCCAATCGCAGATGATGCTCTTGCAACGGCAGTCTTCACAATAGTCAAAGAGCTCCCAGTGCAGCCAACCCCAACCCCAACACCAACCCCAACCCCAACACCAACCCCAACCCCAACACCAACCCCAACCCCAACACCAACCCCAACACCAACCCCAACACCAACCCCAACACCAACCCCAACTGAGACACCCAAGCCAACACCAACCCCAACACCCAAGCCATCCCCAGGCTTTGAGGCAATCTTTGCAGTTGCCGGACTGCTTGCAGTGGCATATCTGCTGAGAAGACGATAAAATTAAATTTTCAAATTTTTATTTTATTTTTGTTTATATACTTAGGTGTTTTTGCAAGGATTTTGGTCTAAGGCTATGTTTTGTAAAAATCGAGGAGATTGTGACTTGTAGTATAGTTCCTCATTTCAGTCTTATCCAGTATTTGGAAGCATCTTTTAGCAGAATAGAATCTTTTCTGTTAAGCTCTTCCTTTGTTACTGGTATCGCTTCAACTTTTCTGATTCTCTCTTTCCATATGATCTCGTTTAAAATATCCATCCTTTTAAGGAAAG
>Ga0209426_1000118_pt1 | contig 126137 bp, 116 predicted proteins | sample Deesub1362B_J571_FD_187697 | JGI IMG/M metagenome (GOLD analysis project Ga0209426, IMG submission 187697) | Deep oceanic, basalt-hosted subsurface ecosystem from Juan de Fuca Ridge flank, Pacific Ocean, CORK Borehole 1362B_J2.571 (SPAdes)... ... | reverse complement strand
ACCTGAAGAGGTTTTATCCGGCTGTGAAGAGGCTGGTGAAGGAGTACGACATAACATACGACCCTGAAACCGTCATCCCCACCGACAACACCCTCATCGACGACGTTTTCAAGGCGGGGATCGATCTACTGACCGAAGTGGGGGTGCTTTGCCCGGATACCGAGAAGATTATTCAGTTGGAGGAGCGGGAGGTCAAAGAATCCTTAGCTACCCTCTCCGGTGAAATGACGGTAGGGGAAGGAAAGGACGCCTGCCTTCTGAAACATAGAAAGATGGAAGACCATGAGCCTGCACGCGTCTTCGCAGGGCCTTCAGGAAATCCCATATCCGAGGAGATGGCTATCCCCATATACCAGTCTTGCGCTCAAGAACCAACCGTCGACCTGCTTATGTACGGTACACCTACCACAATTGCGGGTATGGTGTCAAAGGACGGTTCGCCCATGGAGATGTACGCGGAGGTCGCCAATGTACGCTGGCTGAGGGAGGCTGCCAGAAGAGCAGGAAGACCGGGTATGTTCATTATCGGTTCTGGAGCAGTAGGTGTGGCACCCGCAATACTGGCCAGCTTGGTAGAGAACGGCTATAGGAAAACCGACGGAATACAGCTCGCAGGACTACCGCAGTTAAAAATACCTTACTTTGAACTTTGCAAGGCTGAATTCTGCATCGAGTACGGGTGCAGAGGCTGGGTTACCTCCCCAGCTTACATAGGGGGGTTACCGGGCGGACCTGAAGCGGCTGCCGTCACAGAGGTAGCTGAGTGCATAGCTGCCAATCTTGTGTTTCGCACACCTTGGGTCTGTGTGGACATTCACGACCTTCTGTATCCGCCCGGCACGTCGAGGAGGGATGTAATGAGCATGGTGAACTTGGTTACAGCTGCTCTTGCAAAGCATACCAAGTTGATTGTCTCCACCCTCTGCGACCGCGTTTATGCAGGATGTTGCACGGACATGGCTTTCTATGAATTTGCAGTGGCAGCCCTTGGAGCTGCTGTTGCTGGAGGAGACCCTATGAGTGGATGTTGCAGAGAAGGCAGGTACACCGACTACGTAACCGGTATGGAGGGAAGATGCACAGGTGAGATTGCTAAATCGGTTACAGGAATGAGGAGGGTGGATGCAAACGACATAGCGAAGGCCATCTTAGCCAAGTATGAAGACCGCCTTCCACCGAAAGGGAAACCACCCATTGGGAAGGAGTTTCGAGAATGTTACAATCCGAAAACGGTTACACCTAACAAAGAATATGTAGAACTTTATGGGAAAATTAAGAAAGAACTGGAAGATATGGGGATTAGCTACAAATTTTAGGTTTGTGACGCTGAGGGTAGGTGTGGAGTTGTCGAGGTCTAGGGTGTGGGAGCTTTGGCGGAGGGCTGAGACGGGTCCTCTCTGCCCGGAGCGGGAGTTTGACCTGAAGAGGTTTTATCCGGCTGTGAAGAGGCTGGTGAAGGAGTACGACATAACATACGACCCTGAAACCGTCATCCCCACCGACAACACCCTCATCGACGACGCCTTCAAAGCCGCCATCGACCTACTACTGGAAGTAGGTGTCCTTTGCACGGACACAGAAAAAATAATCAAGCTTGAAGAAGGAGAGATCAAGGAAGCTCTTGCCACTTTCCCAAAGGAGATCACCGTCGGCGAAGGCAAGGATGCTGTTACTCTAACTCATAGGAAGATCGAAGACGATAAGCCTCCTAGGATCATGGGAGGACCCAACGGTAGCCCTATATCCGAGGAGATGGCGATTCCCATCTATCAAAGCTACATCCAAGAACCTATGCTCGACATACTTTTTTATGGGACGCCGACGACGGTGGAGGGTATGGAGGTGAAAGCCGGCTCCCCCGTGGAGTTGTACGCTGAAATAGCCAATGTCTACTGGATGAAAGAAGCTGCGAGGAGAGCTGGAAGACCCGGCATATGCACTCTTGGAGCCGCGGGGGCGACTGCGGCTCCCCAGATACTGGCCAGCTTAGTGGAGGGTGGTTACAAAAAAACCGACGCTATGCAACTCAGTCCTCCTCCTCAATTGAAGGCTCCTTACTTCATGCTCTGTGAAGCAGCCCATTGCATTGAATATGGGTGCAGAGGCGTAGTCATCCCCAGTTCCATCATAGGCGGCCTAGCTGGAGGGCCTGAGGGCGCCGCCATAACCAACATTGCTGAATGCATAGCCTTCGCCATACTTTTCAACACTCCTTGGGTGCATCCCTTCATGCCTGAGGCACTCCATGCCCCTGGATGCTCCGCTTATCCTCCGGAAATGGCTATGGAACTTCTGTCAATAGCCGCTTTAGTCAAACATGCGAATCTCATAATTACCAGTGGTGCGAACTCTAGGACCTTCTCAGGACTTTGCACTGATACGACCTTCTATGAGATTGCAGCACCCGCTATAGGCAAAACAGTGATAGGCGCCAACCTCCATGCAGGTTCAGCGAGGAAAGGCTACTACACCGATTACATGGCAGGCATATCAGCTCGGTGCACCGGAGAAGTAGGGTGGGCCGCTGTGGGGCTGAAACGGGAGGATGCCAACGAGATGGTTAAAACAATTATGGCAAAATACGAAGATATACTGCCACCCAAAGGAACGCCGCCCGTTGGAAAGAAATTTCAAGAGTGCTACGACGTCCAAACTGTCACACCGACAAAGGAACATGAAGACTTATATAAGAAAGTGAAAAAAGAGCTTGAAAACATAGGGTTAGCCTTTAAATATTGATTTCTTAATCCTTAAACGGGGTCTGTTTAAAAGATAGACTGAAAAGCTGAAGCTTGATTTGTGGAAATAGCTTTTTCATTCTCATGAGTCTTGCAGGAGACGCTTTAATCTGTCCCTAAATATGCTATATCGCCCCAAAAAAATGACGGCTACTCCCTTTCCAGCATTAGTTTCTTTGAGTAGCCTATAACTGCTTTGGTTGAAATCAGCGTAATCTTGGTTTTTTAACGTTGTTCACCAGAAGTTTAATCAGTTCTTTTTCTTGGGATCTAGCTGAAAGGGCCTCTAGGTTTGTGAGTTCCAATGCTTCTTTGGGGCAAGCCTTAATGCAGGCAGGATCTCCACCGCAGAGGTCGCAGACAACTACAACTTTTCTATCAGGATGTAAGGTTAACGCTCCGATGTCGCAAGCGTCGATGCATAGGCCGCAGCCTGTGCACTTTTCATCGTCAACGATTATTATACCTGTCGAAGGATCTTTGGTTAAAGCTTCCAGGGGGCAGCTTTCGACGCAAGGCGGGTTTTCACATAGTTTACATGCTAAAGCCATATTGCCGACAGCTTCAGCTTCAACAATACGAACTGTCTTTATCCGACTCAGCAGAGGGTTGAACTTTCCCTCCTTCACAGCTGAGCATATCAGTTCGCAGATACGGCAGCCTGTACATTTCTCAGGACTCGCTACTACATAGCTACGTTCCATCTAGTTCCCTCCATACGTCACCATATCAAGCCCTAATTTGGCGAGTTTTTCCTTCGGAGGTATACCCTCCGCACTCCAGCCGCGAGCTTTAAAGTAGGCTTCCAAAAGGAGGCTTCGCTCCTCCTCGGTAAATCTGATCCCCTTCAACGGACCGTTACCTATGGGTTCTTTGAAGATTCGAGCGGGATAGGTTTCATCTTTCAGGGTCCACCCTTCTCTGATGTTGTAACTTTTTTCAAGTGTGTAGATTCTTTCCCCGGCTAAGCTCAGTTCTTCAACACTCAGAAATAACCCGGTTGCCAACCGGTAGAGTTCAGCTATCTGCTCATAGCCTGTAATCACTTTTCTCGTAAACTTGCAGAGGATCAAGGAATCGATGACAGCCCAAAGGTTTTCCCTGTCAGCCACTAACCTGCCATAGGCTGGATCCGCCTTAGTCCCTTCGACCTTACCTGCCAAGTCAAAGTCGTAGGCGCTGGCGGTCATATGGTGGCCGCCGCGAGTTGAGGTCATAAATGCAAGAGCACAAACCTTCAGACCTCTTACCTCGTAGTCTGGTAACTCCAATCCCTTACTGTGCATGGCGAAATGCTGGGAGTCCTTCCCAAGCTTTTCAGAGGCTCTTTTCACACCTTCAGCCAAGAGGTCTCCTATGCCCTTGCGGTAGGCTATCTTTCTGATAATTTCCAAAACGGCCTCCCCGTTTCCGAATTTGAGCTCAAGACCGCCTGTGTCTTCCCGGGTCAGCAAGCCTTTTTGGTAACATTCCATAGCCCAGCCTATGGTAACTCCGACGCTTATGGTATCAACACCGTATCGGTCAGAAAACTCTGTAGCCTTGACCATCAACTGATAGTTACCTACTCCTGTGGAGAGGCCTAACCCGTAGAGGCTTTCCTGCTCGACGCTGGCTGTAGTCCCTTTATAAGGTCCGTTCTTCAGAACGGTTACGGGATCGCAGGCTATGGGGCAACCTTGACATGCTATCATCTTCGGGTGATAACGTTCTTTCGTGGTTTCTCCGGTAAACTCTTCATGAAGCACATGGTCGCTGGACTGCTGCCAGTTTCTCGTCGGCGAGATGCCCATTTCGCTAAGGGAAATCATTCCTCCGGGAGTGCCGTATAGCCTGTAGTATTTCGTGGCATCACCTTGGCAATCCTTGTAGAGTCTATTGCAATACTCAACCAATTCATCTATTTTCGCCACCTCTAAAGACTTGGAGCCGCGAACTGCCAGGGCTTTGAGTTTTTTAGACCCCATCACAGCACCCATCCCTGTTCTGCCTGCTTGTCTACTCTTGTCGCTGGTTATACAGGCATATCTGACTAGGTTTTCCCCCGCGGGGCCTATTGCCGCAACGCTGATGTCCCTGTCGCCTATTGTCTCCTTTATCATGTCTTCCGTTTCCCATGAATCCCTCCCCCATAGGTCCTTCGCATCTTTAAACTGCACCGAGTCGTCGTCGATGAAGAGGTAGGTTGGCTGGGCGGCCTTTCCGGTTATCACCACAGCGTCATATCCAGCCCATTTGAGCGTCGGACCCCAAGAGCCTGAACATACGCTTTCCCCCATGAGAAAGGTGAGGGGAGACTTGGCGTGAACTATATACTTGCCTGCGGAAGGAATGCAGGTTCCAGCAAAGGGTCCTGTGGCAAAGATTAAAACATTGGCTGGGTCGAAGGGTTCCACCCTAGGCGGAGCGTTTTTGCACAGATAGTATATGCCGAAACCGTTTCCGCCTATGTATTTCCTGCAAAATTCTTCCTGCAGTGTTTCCGATTCGATTCTCTGACGGGTTAGGTCAACATGTAAGACCTTGTTTCTATAGCTGTACACAGCGACCCCTCCCTTATTAGAGATAATAACAAATTATAGTAGTGTTTAGATTTTTGCCATTTAAGGCTTTAGGGTTTCTGCTAGTGTCTCTGATAGGTTCAGCATCAACTCACGCCTACCCCACCGCTACCAACTTACCTTCACTTCAAGCTGAGAAGGCGATGGCTCGCTTAGTCTAGAATCCGCAGTCCCCTCCTTCCTGCGCACCCTAAACCGCCCTAGTTCTGAGGCTCAAACTGCCAAGCCAAGCCCCAAAAGCAGGACAATACCTCCCCAGCATAGAAAATAAAGAAATTTTTAGAATGAGGCTTCAGTGTCCCAAAACATCCTCGTTCGGAGGTAGGTTCTCTCCGCCTTCAGGATGGCTGCGTAGAATTTCTCCTCCGAGTCATGAGGCTTGCTTAGGATTCTCACCGCGGTAGCGGGGCCTATTCCCCGGGCTGAGAGAGCTATCACCGCCTCTTTACCGTAGGTTTGAACTAGGCTGGCGTTTTTCCAAGCGGTATGCCAAAGTTTTTCTTCCTCGCCGCTGAGCTTTTTCCCCTGCAGTTTCTTCTTCACGGTCTTCAAGGTTTCGCTGTCCTTGGGGTTGAGCACCGCGATGAGGGTTGAGTTGCAGCGGGGGCATCGAATGGTGGAAGGTAGGCTGGAGACCCGACGGTGGGCTTCCCAGTCTCCCTTGAAGACGCAGAGCAGTTTAACGGTCTTGGAGCCCAGCCGCTCTTTGAGCATTGGTATGATCTCCCCCTTCTCCACCGCCGGCCTCAGGAGGTCATGGGGGGCTATCTTGTCGAGGAGGGGAAGCGCCAAGGGGGAAGGTTCAGGGCGGTGGAGCGCTGTTTCCACTTCCACTTCTCCACTCCTGATCTTCGCCAAGACTCTCTGAACAGTTTCCAAGTCGATGTCTTCGAGGAAGATTTCCCGAAAGGTCTCCTTGTAAACTGGGGTCCCCCGCAGTGCTTTCCGAAGGGCTTGCGCCTGTCTTTGGCGGAACTCCGCTTTCTTGGAGATAACTCCGAACCTCTTGGCGTTGTTCCAAAGCCTCCACTGGAAGAGGGATGTCTGGTCTAGGATGGTCTCCAAGATTTCAGAGGCCTCCTCTGGACGGAGGCTTCTCAACTCCTCCTCCACCAAAGAAGGGTCCAAAGCATGGGGGGTGATGAAAGCCATCCGGTAAGGGTCTGACTGCACAGCGACGTCGATTCCCAGTTTAGCCGTGAGGAGGCCTGCCAGAACCCTGCTTAAACCCCGGTTAGCCCTATCACCGAAGCACCCGTGGATGAGAGTGTAATTTTCAAAAGCTTCCACCACCACCCTCCGGTCGTGGGGGAGGGGGAATTCCTCCTCCACGTGCCTCTGGATAGCCGTAGCCACCTTGACCTTGGAGGCCTCGTCTAGAGGGTACCCGGAAAGCGGCTCAAGGGGATCTCCGCCGTCAAGAACCTTGGCACCTATCTCTCTTCGCAGCCTTCCCACCTCCAAAGCTACGGTGTAAGGGACAGGGATGACTTCTCCTTCCCAGGCAGGGATGGCTGCTGGGCTGGCTTCTACAGCTTCCACCTCCACCACCCGCCTCTCCTCGTCGACGTGGAGAACCTGCCACGCGGAGCCGTGGAGAATGAACTGGTTTCCGGGTTTTCCATGTTTGGCTACGAAGTCTTGGTCTAAGCTTCCTATTTTCCTCCTCGCCGCGTAGTCTACCACCGTAAACCGGGATACCTCGGGGATCATGGAAAGGTTTTCAAAATAATACTGGTGGGAGGAAGGCGGCTTCACCCTGAGTCTGTCCCCGTGCACGCTCAGCTTCCTCTCCTCCTTCAGCTGGTTTACAGTTTCCATGAAGGCTTCCGGAGGTAGCTGCCTGTAAGGGTAAGCCTTCCGGACGGTGGAATAGGCTTCTTCTAGGGTTAGGGAGCCCTGATCTAGGGCGAGACCCACCAGCTGATGGGCTAGGACGTCTAGGGCCTCCCGGTGGAGCAGAGGCCTCTCCAACTCTTCAGCCAAAGCCTGTTTTAAGATGACGGCGGATTCGAGGATGTCGTCGGGCCAAGCGGCCAGAACACATCCCTTAGGCCTCCCGGCTACAGCGTGGCCGCTTCGCCCTATTCGTTGAACAAGCTTCACCACTTGCTTCGGAGACTGGTACTGGACCACCATGTCCACGGTTCCGATGTCTATCCCCAGCTCTAGGGAGGAGGTGCAGACAACCACCTTCAGCGCCCCCTGTTTCATCCGACGCTCCGTCTCCACCCTGACTTCCCGAGATAGTGAACCATGGTGGATGCCCAAGGGAAGCTTGGGGGCTAAAGCCTTCAGCTTGGACCCCAAAGACTCAGCATGCTCCCGGGTGTTGGTGAAGACCAAAAGGGAGCGATAAGCTTGGGCGAGTTGAAGGATCCTCCTAAGCCTGGCCACCGTGCCCGCGGAGATGAGCAGCTCAGCGGCAGCCGCCGAGTCCGCCTGGGTTAGGGACGGACTTTCCACCCAAGCCTCCACATCCCTGAAGGCCTCTGCCTTGAGGATTCGAACCTCTCGCCCCTCTCCTACGAGAAACCGGGCAACCGTTTCAGGCTCCCCGATGGTTGCGGAGAGGCCGATTCTTTGAAAGTCCCGCTGGGTTAGGCTTGAAAGACGTTCGAGGGCGAGGGAAAGCTGGACGCCTCGCTTGTCGTCGGCCATTTCGTGGATTTCGTCTACCACAACCCATCTCACCGCGGAGAGATGCCGTCTCATCTTCCGCCCGACTAGGATGGCTTGAAGGGTTTCCGGGGTGGTGATCAGCATGTGAGGAGGTTTCTCAGCCTGAAGCTTTCTAGCCGCCTCCGGGGTGTCTCCATGCCTCAGGCCGATTTTTATCCCCAAGACATCTCCCACTTCTGGGAGTCTTCGGAAAAGGTCCCGGTTGAGGGAGCGGAGTGGAGTCACGTAGAGGGCGGCGATGCCTCGAAGCTGCGTTTCCTGCCTTAGGCGGTGGAGGCTTTCGAAGATGGGCAGCACGGCCGCCTCGGTTTTACCCATCCCCGTGGGGGCGATGAGGAGGACGTTCTCACCTTGGAGGATAGGCTGGAAAGCCAGCTGCTGGATGAGGGTAGGTTTCTCTATTCCCAGCTTTTCCAAGGCCTTGAGGAGAGGCTGGGAAAGCTGCTGAAAGAAATTCACCCTAGACATCCGCCCCTAGGATGGCATGGAGCCAACGAGGTTTAACCAGCGGTTGCTTTCAACTCTAAGAACACTTCACCCTTCCATCTGCGAAGGCTTCTCAGGAAGTCGAATATGTGGTATTTCCTCCGGTAGGCGCTTTGAACCATCCGAATGGTCGCTTCGTCTTCAACCAATTCGGCTTGGGCTGAGAATTTTAAGCTGTCTACCTCCGCTTGGACTTGAGGGTGGACTCTCACGTTTTTGTACCATTGAGTTTCTCGGGTGGTACGGAGGAAAAGCCGGCTGTCTAGGCAGATAAACCATACTCTTACAGGTCTGGGCAGGCCTGTTTTTCTCCCTTTCGTTATCAAGCGGAGGGTGAATTTGGATCCAGCCCGCTTCAGTCTTTTCCAGATGTCTGAACTTGAAGGCTCCAATCTTAACATCCTACAGCCTCCCAGCCATATATAGGTAGCTGGGCTGCCTCTAATCTGGTTTAAGGATTCTCCCTCAAAAAACGTCGAAGATATTGGGAGTAAATTTTCAGGTCAGTTTGCTTCAACGTGTCTCTCTGACCTTTACACTCCCTTTCCAACGCCTCTATCAACTGGGTGAAAGTTTTTACCTTGGAAAGGAGGTCGTTCAAAAGCCCTCGAAGCCATTCCAAATTTTGAAGGTAGGGAGTTACCTCGCACAGGGCTTCTAAGGCCCTTTGGCTTAGGGAGGTTTTTTGGCCTGACATCATCGCCTTCATCCACTTCATCGAGCTACTTCGTAACTTCCGAAAAGTCTTAAGAAGATTAAAGCCAGAGCTATGAGGGAGAGAATGAAGACTACAGTTTTAACGATATCGTAGGTTTGGAAGGCTGACAAGCCCTCTTCTCCTCCAAAAAAGGGTGAAGCTTTTCGTTAAAAATTTTCTGATCCCCAGAAAACCAAGAGTAAACGGCAAATAGGCTTCTTCAGATGTAAAATTACCTTAACCTTTATCCGTTTCCACCCTATTTATGGATCGTAGAAAACCATGAATTGGCTCGGCATTCTTTGCGTGGTTCTGCTGGTAGGCGGGTTAGCTTCCACCGCCCCCTCTCCCTCAGCCTCCGATCTGAAATACTATGCCACCGGCACCATATCCCTGGATAAAGAAGTTTACAGTCCCGAGGACGGAGCAATCTTAACCGTCACAGTCGTGGACGCTGACAGAAACCTTGACTCAGGCGCCGTCGACGGCTTCACAGGCACCGAAGCCCCAGGGGTTATCATCCAAGTTACTAGGGACGACGTCCCCCTCGCCGCCTACGACCCGCCTGTAGCCATTACCATGGCTGAAACCGGGAAAAACACCAACACTTTCCAAGGGAGACATACTCTCTCCTCGGAGGTGGAGGATGGAGACGTCATCGTTGTGATGTACTTGGACTCGGAGGATGTTTCCGGAGACCCTCGAACCATAACCGCCTACGCCTCGGTGAGAGCCCACACCGGGGAGCTGGTTTTGGATAAAGCCGAATACCGGATGGGTGAAAGTGTGAAGGTAACGGTCACAGACATCGACTTGGACCTAGACCCGCAGGTCAAAGACACCATCGCTGCGGGGACCGTGGGAGCTGAAGGCGTGGTGGATGTTCGGACATCTACAGACCGCACCGGCATGACCATCAGCCTCACCGAGACCGCTGTGGACTCCGGGGTTTTTGAAGGAAGCTTCACGCTGGGAACGTTCACCGCCGGTTCCACCATCAAAGCGTCCAAGCATGACACCATAACCGTGAGGTATAACGACGCCCATGATGCTTCAGGCAGGTCGGTGGACATCATCGTTAACGCCCAAGTCTTCGCCTCCACAGGCGCCATTCAGCTTGACAAAGACCGCTATTCCGTCAACGCCCAAGTCACGGTTACGATAACCGACCCCGATGAGAACGAGAATGTCGATGCTGTGGACTGGATACCCAACACCGCCCTAAACATCAGGACCACCAGCATAAGCTGGCCTCTCAACCCAACCAACGACATCGACGAAACCGGGGTGGACACAGGCGTTTTCGAATACGTCTTCACCCTTAACCAACCTGTGGGAGGCGCCATCCTGACGGCAAGGGACGGAGACAGCTTGGTTGTCACCTACATCGACCCGGTTGATGCTGAAGGTCGGCAGGATGTGGCCGTTACGGCGGTAGCGGAGATAGGCCACACCACCGGGACAGTGACCTTTGACAAGTCCTCCTACGAGTTCACCGACGTGGCGAAGATCACGGTGGAAGACCCTGACATGAACACAAACGCCGGGCTCAGGGAATCCTTCGAAATCGCCGTGTTCTCTGACACAGATCTGGCTGGAATAGCTTTAACCGTCACAGAAACCGGGGTTAACACAGGCGTTTTCGAGGGGGCTTTCACTTTCACCACGAGAGCGTCTGAAAGCGGCCGGCTGAGTGTTACAGAAGGCGACATCATCACCGCCAAGTATGTGGATGAGACCCCCAAACCTGAGGATGTGGCGGGATATCAACCTGAAACCTATCCTATTCCACCCATTGTCATAAAGGCCACGGCAAGTCTGGGCGAACCAAGGCCAGCTCTCCCCATCCTGACTTCCTCTCCTGAGCTGCAAGACGCCCAAGGCAACCCCCTTGTAAAGGGGGCGGTGGGGGTTCAAGTTCTCTTGGTGACGGAGATTTCCAACCTAGCCTCCACCACCCAGTCGATGCTTTACATCGTTCAAATTAAGGATTCGGTTGGCGCTGTGGTGTACCTAAGCTTCATCAGCGGCAATGTGCCGGGGAAAGGAAGCTTAACCCTTGGAATTGCTTGGACTCCGGAGGAGGCGGGAAGCTACACCGTGGAAGTCTTCGCTTGGAAAAGTTGGAGCGACCCTACTCCCTTGGCGGAAACCAAAAGCGTTGAAATCACCGTGGAATAGCCCCCTCGGAGGCTAAATTCCTCCGTGTAATTTTTATATAATAAAAAACTTCTTTAATTGACTTTATTAGGCGATGAGAGTTCCTTTTATGGGGTTGAAAGTATGAGCCGCGGATATAAGATAGTTTTGACCTCGGGGAGAACTCTCATGAGCGAATACCATGGAAACATCTTCCTAGGCTTCGGAGCGTGTATGTCAAAGGGACTAATCCCCGACGAAGTCTACTTCACCTACCTTTGCCCGCCTGTGGAGTCCAATGAAGACGGCTCAGCCAAATACGCCCAGCTGGGAACCCGGAAAATAGAGGCAGCTCTCTACGATTACGGTTTTAAACCCGAGGAAGTCATCGTGGCTCATCCTGACCACTTGGAGAAAGCCATAGGGCCTGAAACCAGGGTAGTAGGCCTCACGGAGCATGACCCCCTAGGCTACGGGCCTCCCACCTCCACCTTCACCCAAATCCTAGGCGGAGAAGCCTACAACGTCCACAAGTTTAAGGAGATAGTCAATCACCCTCTCATCCAACAGCACCGGCCCAAGATAATCCTAGGCGGAGGAGGCGCATGGCAGCTTCTAGACGAAAAACTCCGCAAAGCCTATGGAATCGACTGCGTCGTGGTAGGAGAAGGAGAAAAAGTAGCAGGACCCCTTTTCGAAATGGCTGTCAAAGGCGAAGCTCTTCCCCCCGTCGTCCGAGGGGATGTGGCTTCGGTTGAGGAAATTCCCCTCATCAGCGGCCCCACCATCTGCGGCGTGGTGGAGGTTGCTCGAGGCTGTGGAAGAGGCTGCGACTTCTGCGTCCCCGACATGCTCAGATACCGGATTTTCCCCTTGGAGTACATTCTCAAAGAGGTGGAGGTCAACGTCAAGGCGGGAAGAAAGCCCATCCTCCACGCTGAGGATGTCCTCCGCTACGGAGCTAAACACCTAGAGGTTAACGAGGAAGCTGTCATTCAGCTTTTCAGCCGGGTGAGACAGCATCCGGGAGTCGGCGGCGTGGGCATCAGCCACTTCTGCCTCTCCTCAGCGGCCAGTGCTCCGGGGGTCATCGAGAAGGTGGCTGAAATCCTTCGGCTGGGGGAGGCGGACGGTCAGCTTTGGCTCAGCGGGCAGACTGGAATTGAAACAGGAAGCCCTGAGCTGGCTAAGAAGCATATGCGAGGTAAGGCTAAGCCCTTCAAGGCGGAGGAGTGGCCGGAGGTGGTGGTCAAAGCCTTCGAAGTGCTCTCCGATAACAACTGGGTTCCCTGCGCAACCCTGCTCATCGGGCTGCCGGGCTCCACGGAGAAGGACTCGGAGCTTACCCTGAAGCTGGTGGAGAGGCTGAGGGACTACAAAAGCATCATCGTCCCTATGTTCACTGTGTACAACGACACCACCCGCGGGTACTTCACCTACGACCAGATGACCAGAGTCGACGGGGAGCTTTTCCTAGCCTGCTGGGAGCACGACGCCCGTTGGGCGAACATGCTGACGGAGGAATACCTCCGCACCATCGACCCGGATCTGGCGGGGGGTGTTAAATCCGTGGTCTCCTACACGGTTTCAGCCATAAACAACCTCATTCGTAGATGCCGAGATGAGTATGACTGCAACATCGTCAAGATGGTTCAGGACTTGAAACCTAAGGGCGGGGAGGAACCCCCGCTTCCTCAAATAGATTTATGGATTTAGAGAAAACCGTCGCATCTAACCGTTCCCACAAACTTCGCTGGAACAGTAGCATCCATGAGGTTTTCCTGTCTGAAGGGCTTTTAGGTTTCCATTTGGACTATGGGTATTTGAAGTTTTTTCAACGGCCCTGAATAAGTCTTCACAGTAGACAGTCTTGCCTCCATCTCCATTTCTCGTTTTCCTTCTTCTTCGATTTTCCTAACTTTCTCTAGGACCTCTTCTTCTCCCGCCTCCATTCTTTTGAGAAATTCTGGGAACTCTTCTATCAGCATCTTAACCAGCTTATGAGCGGGTCCGATGTGGTCTCTGCACAGGTCCCAGCGATACCCTTCAAAAGAGAAAGAGATAGCTTGACCTAAGGGAAGCACCTTCTTGCATACGTCGCACCTTATTTCCTCCATCATTTCCACCTTATTTCCTCCATCATTTCCACCTTAATTTTAACCAGTTATTTGGTTGGCCTAAAGATTTAGGATGTCTATAATTCCGAAGCGAGGCTATAAAAATTTTTATATCCTAGCCGCCTACAAGAAAATGCTTCCTCATAATTCATCCGAGAGGCGTAAAGCTTGAACGGTGTGGGAAAAATCATCCGAATCTCAGGACCTGTAGTCATCGCCAAGGACATGCACGGCGCTCAGATGTATGAGCTGGTAAAGGTGGGGGAGGAGAAACTTTTCGGCGAGACCATCGGCATCGAAAGCGACAAGGCTACCATCCAAGTCTACGAGGAGACCAGCGGCATGAGACCCGGGGAAACGGTGGAAAGAACAGGTAAGCCCCTGTCGGTGGAGCTGGGACCCGGGATTGTGGGCCAGATCTACGACGGGATTCAGCGTCCCCTAACAAGCATCCAAGAGCTTGTAGGGCCCTTCTTCCAGAGAGGAGTCACCATACCCGCCATCGACAGGAAGAAAAAATGGGAATTCACCCCCGCAGATGTCAAGGTTGGAGACAGAGTGGCGGAGGGCGACGTCCTCGGAACAGTGCCTGAAACCCCCCTAGTAACCCATAAGGTCATGGTTCCTCCGGGCCTCCGTGGCCGGGTGAAAAGCCTTGCCAAGGAAGGCGCCTACACGGTGGAGGAGGACATCGCAACCTTGGAGACGGAGGAAGGCCTCGTGGGCCTTCAGATGGCCCAGTTTTGGCCTGTCCGGAGGGCTCGGCCCTATAAGACTAAGCTTCCTTCGACGACGCCTTTGCTCACAGGGCAGAGGATCATAGATACCTTTTTCCCCATGGCCAAGGGTGGTCAGGGGTCGATTCCCGGAGGCTTCGGCACGGGGAAGACGGTGATGCTCCACCAGCTGGCCCAGTGGGCTGACTCTAACATCATCGTCTACGTGGGCTGCGGGGAGAGGGGAAACGAGATGGCTGAGGTGTTGGAGAGATTTCCCAAGCTGGAAGACCCCCGCACAGGAAAGCCTCTCATGACGAGGACGATTCTCATCGCCAACACCTCCAACATGCCCATAGCCGCCCGAGAAGCCAGCATCTACACGGGGATCACCATCGGAGAATATTTCAGGGACATGGGCTACGATGTAGCCCTCATGGCTGACTCCACCTCCCGGTGGGCAGAGGCTTTAAGGGAAATCTCAGGGCGCTTGGAGGAAATGCCGGGTGAAGAAGGCTATCCCGCCTATTTGGCCTCAAGGCTTTCAGAATTTTATGAAAGAGCTGGAAGAGTCCAAGTGTTAGGCTCCACTCCTAGGATCGGCTCCATCAGCGTGGTGGGTGCGGTTTCGCCCCCCGGCGCCGACTTCTCCGAGCCTGTGACTCAGAACACCCTGAGGATCATCAAAGTCTTCTGGGGTTTGGACAAAGCTTTGGCGGAGCGGAGGCACTTTCCAGCCATCAACTGGCTTACCAGCTACTCCCTCTACTACGACAGCCTAGAAGAATGGTATTCCAAAAAATTAGGCCTCGACTGGTCTTCTCTGAGGGGAGAAGCTCTCAGCCTCCTCCAGCAAGAAGAGGAGCTTCAGGAAATCGTCCGCTTGGTGGGCCCTGACGCTCTGTCGGAAAGTCAGCGTGTGATCTTGGAGGGAGCTAAGATGATCAGGGAGGACTTTCTCATGCAGAGTGCCTACCACCCCATTGACAGTTACTGCTCCATTGAAAAATGCTACTACATGTTGAAGGTGATCCTTAAGTTTTATGAGAGGATGAAAGCCGCCGCGGAGCGGGGCGTTCTCATCAAGGAGATACTGGCTCTCCCCGTGGTGGAAGAGATAGCTCGGCTGAAACTGGTTCCAGTGGATCAGGCGGAGAAGGTCTGCAAGGAGACGGAGGCCAAAATGGTGGAGCAGTTTGAAAATCTCTACGCTTCAGGTGGGAGGGGGACAGCCTGATGAGCAAAGCTCTTCTCACCGGAAAAGAATACGCAACCTTGACGGAGATCAGCGGCCCTCTCCTCTTCATCGAAAGAACCAGCGGCATAGCCTTCGGTGAAGTGGTCAAAGTCAGAACCCCGGACGGAGAGGAGCGGTCCGGGCAAGTTTTGGAAGTAGGAGAAGACATGGCAGTGGTTCAGGTTTTCGAAGGAACCTCCGGGTTGGATGTCTCCAAAACCACGGTTAGGTTTACAGGGGAAACTCTCCGCTTCCCCGTCTCCGTTGACATCTTAGGCCGGATTTTCGACGGAAGCGGGAAGCCTGTGGATGGGGGTCCGGAAATAATCCCCGAAGACGAGCTGGACATTCACGGAGCTGCCATAAACCCCTACTCTAGGGCGTTTCCTTCCGAGTTTATTCAGACAGGGGTCTCCTCCATCGACGGCATGAACACTCTTGTCCGAGGGCAGAAGCTGCCTCTGTTCTCAGGGTCAGGGCTTCCCCACAACTTGGTCGCCGCTCAGATAGCCCGGCAGGCTAAGGTTTTGGGGAAAGAGGAAGAGTTCGCCGTGGTTTTCGCCGCCATGGGCATCACCTCCGACGAGGCTAGGTTTTTCAAGGAGGACTTTGAAAAGCGGGGAGCCATCGACAAGGTGGTCATGTTCTTCAACCTAGCCGACGACCCGGCTATCGAGCGGCTGATCACGCCTAGGCTGGCTCTGACAGCCTCCGAGTATCTGGCCTTCCAGAACGACATGCACATCTTGGTCATCCTCACCGACATGACCAACTACGCGGAGGCTTTGAGGGAGATCTCCGCAGCCCGGGAGGAAGTGCCGGGGAGAAGAGGCTACCCTGGCTACATGTACACGGACTTGGCTACTATCTACGAAAGGGCGGGAAGGATCCACGGCAAGAAAGGGACCATAACCCAAATGCCCATTCTCACCATGCCCCACGACGACATAACCCACCCCGTGCCGGACCTGACAGGCTACATCACCGAGGGCCAAATATACTTGGAAAGAGCCCTCTACATGAAGGGCATCTACCCGCCCATCAACGTTCTCCCCTCGCTGTCCCGGCTGATGAACGAGGGCATAGGGCGGGGAAAAACCCGGGAAGACCACCGGCAGGTGGCCGATCAGCTTTACTACGCCTACGCGGAAGGCCGTAGCCTCAGGGAGTTGGTGGCGGTGATAGGGGAGGAGGCGCTGACGGAAAGGGACCGACGCTACCTCCAGTTCGCCGACCGCTACGAGCGGGAGTTCGTCAACCAAGGTGTCTACGAGAATAGGGATATCGAGAAGACCTTGGACATAGGCTGGGATCTGCTGGCCGCCTTGCCTGAGGGAGAGCTCAAACGTATCGACCCTCAGAACATCAAGAAATACCATCCCAAGTATCGCGGAAAAGTTGAAGCTTAGCCTCCTCAAGCTTCAACCTGTTTTCCACAATTTTTTTACGACAAGACTGATATTCTTCTGCCTCCCTTTATGGTAAGGGGGAGGCTCTCTCAGCTTGGATCTGTTTGAGGCTTCAGATGAGAAGTTCGGCCAGAAACCTGTGAGAATGGTCGCCCTTAAACCTGTTCCCAGAATATCCGTGGCTCAGATGGAGCTGGGCCCCTGGGAGGCTGGGGAGAGGTTTGAGATTTCCCGCTGGGTGGCGGAGGAGCTGGTTGAAAGCGGGGTTGCCCAGCTTGAGTCGGAGGCGGAAAAACTGAGCCTCTTAGACCTCCAAAAAGCTCAGATAGTGGAAACCATGCAAGCCTCCCGGCGGCTTTCAACCCTGCCCGAAAACTTTTATCCCAAGCTTCGGAGATTTTTGAAAACGTTGAAGGAAGCAGGCTCCGGTAACCCGGAGAAGAGGGCGGAGTTCGAGCAGGCTCTACGGTTGGGGATGGACATCCTCACCAGCAGGCTGAATAAGATCCTCCTCCTAGCTTCAGCTCCAGAACAGTCTGAAGCCGCTGTGAGAAACCTCACCTGGGAGGAGAGGTTCCTCTACGAGAGGCTTTACCGCACGGTTGAGGAGTGGAAAGCCTCCGCGTTGAAAGTTTAAGGTCTGGTCCCTATGGCTAGAGTGCTAGTAGACCCTTTGGAAAAGTTTCAGGAACTCTTCAAGAAGCCTGAATACCGGAAAATGATGAAGAAAATGGCGGTGGAGGAAAAACGCTCCCTCTACCTAGACTTCGTAGATCTCTCCCTCTTCAGCAAAGAACTGGCCTCCATGCTCGTTGAAAAGCCTGAAGAATGCCTTAAACAGGCTTCCTTAGCCCTCCAAGCTCAGATGAGGATTGAGGATGCACAATATTCTGAAACAGCGGGAAAGCTCTATGTGAGGGTTAAAGGCCTACCCCACAAGGTTCCCCTCCGGTCCATAGGCGCCAAGCACATTGAAAAAATGGCGTCCTTCGACGGCATCGTCGTCAGGTCAACGCCCATCAAGCCCCTGCTCATGGAGGCTATCTTCAAATGTAAATGCGGGGAGGAGATGACCATCCCCCAGCATGGGCCCTTCCTCCGGCAGCCCTCACGGTGCATGAACCCTTCATGCCGGAGAGAAAGCGGCTTTGAGCTTATCCCTGAAAAGTCCAAGTTCATGGACTTCCAAGAGTTGAGGGTTCAGGAGAGGCCTGAGGAGCTCCCCCCAGGCCAGCTTCCCCGCCATCTAGACGTTGTTTTGGAAGACGACGTGGTTGACTGCGCGAGGCCGGGAGACAGGGTTGTGGTAACAGGCATCGTCAGAGCCCGGCCTGAGGTTGTTCCCGGTAAGGGTCGGCTGAGGGCTTTCAACATCTTCGTGGACGCCAATTCCGTGGAAACCCTCGGGAAGGAGCTGGAAACCTTAGACCTCTCCTTGGAGGATGAGAAGAAAATTCTGGAACTCTCCAAGGATGCTTTCATCCACAAGAAGATCGTCGACTCCATCGCCCCCTCCATCTTCGGCTACGAAGACATCAAAGAGGCCATTATGTACCTCCTTTTCGGAGGCGTCCCCAAAGTGACACCTGAGGGGGTCACAATCCGGGGGGACGTACACATCCTCCTAGTGGGTGATCCGGGCACAGCCAAGTCCCAAATGCTCCGCTACGTGAGCAGGGTGTCCCCCCGAGGCCTTTACACCAGCGGAAGAGGAACTACAGCCGCAGGGTTAACGGCGGCGGTCCTCAGGGAAAAGGCAGGAGGAATGGTTCTCGAAGCAGGAGCCTTGGTTCTGGCTGACAAGGGCGTGGCGGCGGTGGACGAGATCGACAAGATGAGGGACGAGGATCGGGTGGCCATGCATGAAATGATGGAGCAGCAGACCGTCAGCGTGGCCAAGGGAGGCATCGTAGCCACCCTCAACGCTAGGACTTCCATCATGGCCGCGGCCAACCCTAAGCTAGGAAGGTATGAGGACCGGCTTTCGGTGGCTGAAAACATCAACATACCCTTGGTCATTCTTTCAAGGTTCGACCTCATCTTCATCCAGCGAGACCTGCCGGACAAGGACTTGGACGACAGGCTGGCCGACCACATCCTCCGGTCTCACAGGGCTGGAGGCGCGGAGGCTTCCCCCATACCCCCCGAGCTTCTCAGGAAATACATAACCTACGCCAGGTCGAGGGTTACCCCCAAGCTGAGCCAGGAGGCCGCTGAGCATCTTAAGCAGTTTTACTTGAAGATGAGGGAACGCTCTGGAGGCGCGGAGGGCTCCCCCATAGCCATAACCCCCCGGCAGCTGGAGGCTTTGGTCAGAATTTCCGAGGCCAGAGCCAGAGCCGCGCTGAGGGAGGAGGTTACCGCTGTGGATGCTGAGGCGGCTATTCAGATAATGAAAAAATCCCTTCAGGCTGTGGGTGCCTTGGGTGCTGAGGCGGGGGACATTGACATCATCATGACCGGGCGGCCTGCCACGGTTCGGGAAGGCATCGCCAGCGTGCTGATGCTGGTGGGGGAGATGGAGAAGAAGTTTGAAGAAGTGGAGTTGGAGGAACTCTACCGGAGGCTGGAAGAGGAATACAACATAGAACGGAGGGCGGCTGAAGAGTACGTGAGAAAGATGATCAGCCAAGGCCTCCTCTATTCTCCCCGAACCGGCTACGTCAAAAAAGCTCGAGGCTGAAAAACCTCGGCTAAACTCGGTGTCAGGTGTTGCTGATCGACGACTTAGACATTCCTCCAGAGGTTAAGGAGGTTCTGGCGAAAAGCGGCTACAGGGAGCTTTACCCTCCCCAGGAAATGGCCGTGAAAAAAGGCGCCTTGGAAGGGAGACGGCTCGTGCTGGCAAGCCCTACGGCTTCAGGCAAGACCCTCGTATCCGAGCTCTGCGCCCTCAAGCACATCATGGAAAGAGGCGGCAAAGTCCTCTATCTGACTCCCCTCAGAGCCTTGGCTGCTGAAAAATACGCTGACTTCCAGAAATACCGGAAACTGGAGAAGCGGGGTGGGGGAAAAATTCGCGTAGCCCTCTCCACGGGGGACTACGACAGCAGCGACCCTCACCTCGCCCGCTACGACCTCATCGTCACCACCAACGAGAAGGCGGACAGCCTTCTGAGGCACAGGGCTGAGTGGATGGGAAGCGTCTCCCTGCTGGTGGCCGACGAAGTTCACCTACTCCACGAACCCGACAGAGGGCCGACCCTCGAAGTCACGCTGACGAGGCTTAAGCAGCTGAGTCCTCAGCTTCAAATCCTAGCCCTCAGCGCCACCATCGAAAACGCGGAGGAAATAGCCGAATGGCTTGAGGCTGACTGCGTAGCCTTGGACTGGAGGCCTGTGCCCCTCAGGGAGGGAGTCCACCTCTACGACGAAGTCCAGTTTAAAGACGGAGGCTCCCGGAAGGTTTCAAGGCTGCATCCCAACTCCGCGGTGAACCTCGCTCTTCAAACTGTGAAAGAAGGCGGACAGGCTCTCATCTTCGCCGAAGCCCGCAGGGTCGCGGTGAACCTCGCCCAGAAGGCTGTTCACCCTGTTAAGAAGCTGCTTTCCAAGAGCGAGCTACGGGTGTTGAAGAAAATCTCCGAGGAAATCCTAAGCGTGGGGGAGAGAACTCAGCTCAGCGAAACTCTGTCCAGCATGGTGGAGGGAGGCGTAGCGGTTCACCATGCTGGAATTCACGCTGCCCACCGGAAGATTGTGGAGGACAACTTCCGCCGGGGGCTGATAAAAATCGTAGCTGCCACCCCCACCTTGGCAGCAGGAGTCAACCTCCCAGCTCGGACGGTGGTCATCAACAGCTACATCCGCTACGAGCCCGGCCTAGGGCGGACGGACATCCCTGTGTTCGAGTACAAGCAGATGGCGGGGAGGGCGGGAAGACCTCTCTACGACAAGGAGGGGGAAGCCATCCTTCTGGCTTCCACTCCCGACGAGCATGAGTTTCTGATGGAGTACTACGTCTGCTCCAAGCCTGAGCGGATTTGGTCTAAGCTGGCGGTGGAGAGGGTTCTCCGCTCCCATGTTCTCGCAACCATCGCCTCAGGTTTCGCCAAGACTGAGCAGGGTCTCTCCGAGTTTTTCAACCAAACCTTCTACGCTCACCAGTATGGGGAGAAGATAGTTCAAAGGCCTGTGGGAGCCGCCTTAAACTATCTGGCGGAAAATGAACTGGTCTGCTATGAAGCCCGCCGCTTGGAGGCTACGCCTTTCGGGAAGAGAACCTCGGAACTCTACATCGACCCTGTGACCGCCGTGGTTATGAAGCAGGCTTTCCTGCAGGAGGTTAAGCTGCCGACGGAAGTGGGGCTCCTTCATCTCATAGCCCACACACCGGATATTCTCCCACGGCTTTACCCCTACCGCCGGGAGATGGAGAGTTTAGAAAACTTCCTCCGGGAGCATGAGAGAGAACTTTTCTTCGACCCTCCTTCCCCTCAGGAAGACTTTGTGGAGTACGAGGACTTCTTGGGGGAGCTTAAATGCGTCAAGGTTCTTCACTACTGGATACAGGAAGCCAGAGAAAACGATCTGCTGGAGTTTTTCAGGGTGGAGCCCGGGGACCTCTACAGGCTGGTGGAGCGGGCTGAATGGCTTCTCTACGCTGCGGAGGAACTGGCTAAACTCTTCAAGCGGAAAGAACTTCTCCCCACCCTGTCCCAGCTGAGGCTCAGGGTTAAACACGGCGTTAAACCGGAGCTTCTCCCCTTGGTCGCCATCCCTGGTGTGGGGAGAATCAGAGCCAGAGCCCTCTACAACTCCGGCTTCAAGACGGTGGAAGACTTGAAACAGGCGTCTCTCCCCCAACTCACCTCGGTGCCCGGCATCGGCTTGAAGCTGGCGGAGGGAATCAAAGCCCACGTGGGAGGGTTGATCAAGCGGAAGGAGCTGGAGGCAGCCAGAGAGGCGGGTGTCCAAGAATCCCTAGAGGCCTTTGCCTCAGATAAAAAAGGTGGGGAAAATTAGGCTGACTATTTCAGCCAAGGATAGAGTTCTTCCAGTTTTTTGATGCTCTGCTTTATCTTTTCCTCTGGGTAGGAGTAGTCCGGTAGCTTCCTTTCAAAGTAAGCGTCGTAGGCGGACATGTCGAAGTGGCCGTGGCCGCAGAGGTTGAAAGCTAAAACCTTCTCTTCACCCTTCCGCTTGCATTCTAAGGCCTCATCCACCACCGCCTTGATGGCGTAGGAGGGCTCGGGAGCTGGAATGATGCCCTCTGTCTTGGTGAACAAAACAGCCGCCTGGAAGACTTCGTTTTGAAGATAAGCCTTAGCCTCCATGACCCCCTTGTGGACGAGCAGCGACAAGATGGGCGCGTCGCCGTGATACCTCAGCCCTCCCGCATGAATGGGCTCGGGCACAAAGTCGTGGCCCAGAGTGTACATTTTGACGAGGGGTATCAGCCTAGCCGAATCACCGTGGTCGTAGCGGTAGGGGCCCTTCGTCAAGGTAGGGCAAGCAGCCGGCTCCACGGCCACAGCCCTCAGCTCTTTCTTTTCCCCATGCATCTTCTCGCGGAGGAAGGGGTAGGAGAAACCTGAGAAGCTGCTTCCCCCGCCCACGCAGCCGAACATGATGTCCGGGTACTCGTCTATCTGCTGAAACTGCTTCTGTAGCTCCAAGCCTATGACCGTCTGGTGGAGGAGCACATGGTTCACCACGCTGCCCAAAGTATATTTCGTATCCTCATGGGTTACAGCGTCGTTGACGGCTTCACTGATGGAAATGCCTAAACTTCCCGGGCATTTAGGGTCCCGTTCTAGGATTTTTCTCCCCGCCTCAGTGCGGGTGCTGGGACTCGGGATAACCTCCGCATTCCACACCTGCATCATCGTCTTCCGGTAAGGCTTCTGGTAGTAGCTGGCTTTAACCATGTAAACCGTGCACTTCAGATCGAACATGGCGCAGGCGAAGGCCAAGGCGCTGCCCCACTGGCCGGCTCCGGTTTCAGTAGTCAGCCTCCTGGTTCCCTCTTTCAAGTTGTAGTAGGCTTGAGCTATGGCGGTGTTGGGTTTATGGCTCCCCGGCGGGCTGACGCCTTCCCATTTGTAGTAGATTCTCGCAGGAGTGTTCAACGCTTTTTCCAGCCCGTAGGCGCGGTAGAGGGGTGTAGGCCTCCACATCCGGTATATTTCCCTAACCTCCTCGGGAATGGGAATCCAGCGTTCGGAGCTGACCTCCTGCCTGATGAGCTCCTTGGCAAACACCGCCTCTAAGTCCTCGGGGCGCACAGGTTCTTTGGTCTGAGGGTTTATCAGCGGAGGCAATGGCTCTGGAAGGTCGGGAAGGATGTTATACCATTCTTTGGGGATTTCTTCCTCATCCAGCTGAATCTTTTTACGCGACAAACAATCACCCTTAAATCTTTTAGGGATGAAATTCCTTTAAAACCCCTGAACTATTTAAGTTTTGGGAAGGAGAGGAAAAATCTTCAAGGTCATCTACATCACCGGCACCCCCGGGACGGGGAAAACCACGGTGGCGTCAGCGCTCGCAGCCTCAACCGGAAGCCGCCACGTGGACCTAGGTAAACTCTCCGTGGAAAAAGGACTAATCCTCCGCCGTGACCCCCTGAGGAAAACCGGCGTCGTAGACCTAGAAAAGCTAAGCCGCTTCCTCGGAAAACACTTCCAATCGGAAAAAAGGAACCTGATTCTTCAAGCTCATTTCTCTGCGAAGCTTCCCCCCAAGCTGAAGCCAAAAAGCGTCTTGGTTCTCCGATGCGAACCCGGTGAACTGGCCGAAAGGCTGAAGACCAAAGGCTTTCCAGCGGAGAAGATTTCAGAGAACATCTGGGCTGAAATTCTGGATTACTGCCTCCAAGAAGCTCTACACGTCTACGGCCCCTCCAGAATTCATGAAATCGACACCACTGGAAGAAAGGTGGAAGAGGTGGTGGCTGAAGCCTTGGCGGTTTTGGAAGAGCGGAAAAAGCCGCAAATCGGAGTCTGCCACTGGCTTCAGTCTCAAAAAATAGACCGAAAATTTGCCAGTTAAAAAAGGCTGACATCGGTGGGAAAGACGAGATATCTGATTTTCCCTTGCGTTGCTTGCGGAAGACCTGCCATATGCAGGGAAGGCCAGAAAATCAAGGTTTGCCCCTTTTGCGGAGCGAAAACCAAGCTGGCTGGAGTCAGGTGCTTGGGCAGAGCTTCCTCTCCGCGGGAAGCGAAGGAACTCATTTCAAGGCTTAAGCTTCAAGCATCCCCCCGTAAGGGTGAAAGGCGGCGGGTATAGTAAAACTCGGAAAAAAAGACAGCGTCGTCAATTGTAGGGGGAAGGCTCCGTTAAACATGTATATAGCACAGCTATTATTTAATTGAAAGCAACTCTGCGTTGAGGCGCAAACATCATGTCCTCTTTAGGGGCGAAGAAATTCTTCGAAGAAATGGCTTCCCTCCTCCAAAAGCCCATCACCATCGTAACGACCTCCGACAAACAGTACACAGGAAACCTAGTCGGCTTCGACCCCGCCAGCCTCAGCCTCTGCCTGTCCGATGTGAGGGATGAGGACGGGAAAGTCCTCCCCAAGCTCTTCATCTACGGGCAGACAGTGGCTCGGATGTTCATCACGGAAAAACCCTTCGACCTCAAACGGTTGGCTGAGAGGCTGGACAAGGTTTTCCCCAAACTGGTGAAACTCTACGAGGATGCGGGAACCATCGTCGTCATGGACAAAATCAGGCTAACCTCTGAAGGCGTGGTCGAAGGCTCAGGTCCCGCTGCGGAAAGAACCCGGAAAGTCTACGAAGAATTCATAAAAGGAGCCTGAATGGGCTGCGGGGAACCAACTCCAAGGAGCCTGAGCAGCTTGGAGGCTAAACACTCCTCTACAAGCGCCTTGGAAAAACTCGTCAAGGACTTTCTCCGGCAGAAAATCTTCGCCGTGGTAGGCGCCTCCAGAGAAGCTGAAAAATACGGCCATAAAATCTACAAAAACCTCAAAGCCAAAGGCTACAAGGTCTACCCAGTTAATCCGAAAACCCGAGAAATCTCAGGAGACCCATGCTATCCGAGCTTAGCGGAGTTGCCTGAAAAACCTGATGTGGTGGACATCGTAGTGCCTCCTCCCGTAGCCTTCACCGTGGTGAAGGACTGTAAAGCCTTGGGCCTAGAGCGGATTTGGCTTCAACCAAGCTCGGAGTCGCAGGATGTCCTTCGCTATTGTGCGCAGGAAGGTTTGAAGTGCATCCATGGAGTCTGCATAATGGAGGAAAGCGATAAACTGGCGTAGCATGCACGCTGAGAGCAGGATGTCGCTCAGCTGTTTTCTTTTTCTTTGTTAAGCCACTCAGCCATGAGGGTGTTCATTCCGCTGAGGACGGCTTCCACGCTGGCCATGACGATGTCGCCTCGGGCGCCGCTGGCCGTCACCGTCCTGTCCCCTCTCCTGAGCTTTACGATGACCTCCACGACAGCGTCTGTTCCGCCGGTGATGGATTTGACATGGTATTCCTCCAAGGTTATGTCCGCTATGGAGGCGCCCAGTTTCTTGATGGCGTTGATGGCTGCGTCCACAGGGCCTATGCCTATGCCCGCTTCCACAACCTCCCTCCCGTCCACCTCCAGCTTCACCGAGGCTGTGGGAGTAACCTTATCGCCGGTTACAACGGTAAGCTCCTTCAGGACGATGGTCCTCTTGGAGGGTAGTCCTAGCACAGCTTCGGCGATGGCTTGAAGGTCGCTGTCGGTGACGGTTTTACCTCTGTCCCCCAGCTTCTTGACTCTGAGAAAGATCTCGTTCAACTGCTCGGGGGTAGGCTTCAGCCCCAGCTCCCTCAAAAGAGCCTCGATGCCGGCTGAGCCCACATGCTTCCCTACGACCAGTCTTCTTTTCACCCCTACGACGTCGGGGGATAGAGGCTCGTAGGTGAGGGGGTGGGAAAGAATGGCGTGCACGTGGATGCCGGATTCGTGGGCGAAGGCATTATCCCCCACCACCGCCTTGTTGGGTTGGACGTTGACCCCTGTCAGCCTTGAAACCAGCCTCGAAACCTCGTAGAGCTTGTTAAACGTGATCGAGCTGTCTAGGTTGAGGAGATACCGCGCTCCCACCACCACTTCTTCTAGCGCCGCGTTGCCGGCTCTCTCCCCTAGGCCGTTGACGGTCACATGGGCTTGGTCAGCGCCAGCTCGGAGGCCCTCCAGCGTGTTGGCCACCGCCATGCCGAAGTCGTCGTGGCAGTGGATGCTGAGGGGAACTTGGAACTTTTCCCTAAGCTGGGATAGAAGGTCAAAAGCCTTAGGGGGAGTTAAGACTCCTACAGTGTCGCAGAGGCATATCCTATCGGCTCCCGCGGAAATTCCCTGCGAGAAAAACCTCTTCAGGAAATCCACGTCGGTTCTGGACCCGTCCTCCGCTGAGAGCTCCACCACCAAGCCGTGGTCTTTGGCGTACTCCACCACCTCTTGGGATAGGCTTAAAATTTCCTCAGGCTCCTTTTTCAGCTTATATTTGAGGTGCAGCTGAGAGGTGGGCACCACTAGGTGGATGCTTTGAACTTCAGCTTTGAGCGCAGCGTCCACATCCCCTTTGTTGGCGCGGACCATGCTGCAGAGTTCAGCCTTCAATCCCTCCTTGGCCATCAGCCTCAAAGCCTGAAGGTCGCCTTCTGAAACCCGGGCGAATCCGCCTTCGATAACATTCACGCCCAATTCGTCGAGCATATGGGCTATTCTGAGTTTCTTTTCCGGTGTGAGGGAAACCCCCGGCATCTGTTCGCCGTCTCGGAGGGTTGTGTCAAAAATTTTTATTCGCTTAGGCTTCTCGGATTTGGGTTTAAATAAAATTATCCCCCATTTTTTTCCCTCATGGTAGGCTTATAGCAGTGAAACCATCCTTTACTCTCCCAACTCGTATTTAAGCCTATTGCAAAAGGGATCCCGTCAGCCTACAGAAATACCGGCCTACGCGCTCTCCCCAGTGTTCGTTTCCTGCGCTATGCTTCCTCTTCGTAGTGGATGACGCCTTCCTCTTCCAGCTTGGCGCTGAGGATCTTCACAGCCTCATAGACCTCGTCTTCCTTCTTCGCTCCCGTGCAGACAAGTTTTCCGCTGGAGAAGAGGAGAATGACAACCTTGGGTTTGTCCATGCGGTAGATGAGGCCTGGGAACTGTTCAGGCTCATACATGGTCCTGCTCAGGGAATAAGTAGCCTTTTCCAAGTCGATTCTCCCGCCGAGGCTGGCGGAGGCTACGATGTTCTGAATCTGAGTTTTAGGCTTCCCCATGATAACGATGCCGTGGCTTTTCAGCTCCTTAACCACTTTCTCCACTGCCTTGATGGCGAGGCTTTCCGATTTAGCTCCGGTGCACACCATCTTCCCGGAGTTAAAAATCAGCGTGGCTGTCTTAGGCTTCTTCAGCCTGAAAACCAGCCCCGGAAACTGCTCCGGCCTGTACTCGGCGGTGGGGAAGAGTTTGGTGATGGCGTCCAAGTCCACGCTGTGGTCGAGGATGGCGGAAGCCACCACGTTTTCTATGTTGATCACAGGTTTTTTCGGCAAACCGGCTTTTCACCCAGCATTGTAACGTCTTTAAATATCCAAAACCTAATTAGATATAAAAAGGTTGATTAAGCTTCCCCCGCCTTTTTACTTCTCCCCTCCAGAATGGACCAGAATGCCAAGGCGATGAGGAGGGTGACGGTGAATACGATGCCGGGAGGAGAGCGGAGGAAGATCACAGCCAACCCCAAGGAGGGAATGTGGGCTATAACTTTCCCCACCACTGCTTCCGGGTCTACCACCCCCCTGTCAGGGACCGCGTTGTGGTCTCCCTTAGTCTTGAACCCTAGGAAGACGCCTTCCTCACTGTATTCCAGCCCGACGATCCTGTGGACGATGTACTTTCGGTCGTGGGAAGAGTAGTAGACGATGATGGGGGAATTGCCTCCCGCTTCAAACTCTTCCATCAACTCTGAGGGGGGAACCTCCTTCACGATGACTAGGTCTCCGTTTCTCAGCGTCGGAAGCATGCTTCTGCCTTCCACAACCATGACAGGGGTGGGGGTTCCCAAGGTTTGGATGAGGCCGAGCCATCCTCCTAGGAGCAACACAGCCGCCAATCCGACAATTAGGATGGGTTTGAAGTCGGCGGCTGGTTTTCTAGGCTTTGCGGAGGACTCTAAGGCCGTGTTCAATCCCACGCTTTCTTAAATTCTTAAGTCAGCCTTTTATTTAACCCTATTAGGCTTCTTCCGAATAGTGTTTTTATGGAGGGCCTACCATTTTTAGAGGGTCTCTGAAGATGGGTGGGTTGGAAGGTTCTTTTTCCACTCTCCTGAAGCCTCTCCAAAGGGTCATCAAGGAGCGAGGGTTCTCCTCGCCCACGGAGCCCCAGGAGAAGGCCATACCCCTGATTCTGAAGGGTGAAAACGTTCTTCTCATCGCCCCTACCGCCACGGGTAAAACCGAGGCAGCCATCCTGCCCATCCTCCACAATTTTCTTCTCATGCCTGAAAGGCCTCAGGGAGTTAAAATCCTATACATAACCCCTCTGAGGGCCTTAAACAGGGACCTCATGGAGAGATTGGAGTGGTGGTGTAAGAAGCTCGACTTGACGGTGGGCGTGAGGCATGGGGACACGGACACGGGGGAGCGAAGCCATCAGGCGCGAAGTCCCCCGGATATGCTTATAACAACCCCTGAGACTCTCCAAGCGATTCTCCCCGGAAAGGTCATGCGGAGGCATCTCAGCCGGGTTAGGTGGGTTATCGTCGACGAGGTGCATGAGCTGGCCTGCGACAAGCGGGGAAGCCAGCTTTCCCTCGGCTTGGAAAGGCTGAGAAGACTGGGCGCTGGGGACTTCCAGGTCATAGGGCTTTCTGCCACCATAGGCTCCCCGGAGAAGGTGGCCAAATTTCTGGTGGGAACCCGCCGGTCCTGCCAGATAGTCCGGGTTCCAGTGGCCAAGGACATTCGCCTTCAGATAGTCTCCGCCAAGCCCAGTCGGACGGATCATGTTACGGCGGCGAAGCTCTACACGCATCCCGAGGTGGCGGCGAGGCTGAGGGTTATCCGCGACCTCATCGAAAAGCACAGCTCGGTTTTACTGTTCACCAACACGAGGGCCGTGGCAGAGGTTCTGGCCAGCCGGTTTAAGGTTTGGGATGTTGACTACCCTGTGAGCATTCACCACGGCAGCCTAGCTAAGCCTTCCCGCATCTGGGCTGAGCAGGGATTGAAGGGGGGTAAACTCAAAGGCTTGGTCTGCACCTCCTCCCTCGAGCTGGGAATCGACATAGGCCTCATCGACCTTGTCATCCAGTATAACTCCCCTCGGCAGGTTACCCGGCTGGTTCAGCGGGTTGGGAGAAGCGGACACCGTCGGGGAGGCACGGCCAAGGGGGTCATCATAACCATCGACTCCGACGACACCTTGGAGGCTTTGGTCATCGCCCGCCGAGCCCTGTCGGAGGAGCTGGAGCCTGTGGCCATGCCTGAGAAGCCCTATGATACTCTCGTCCAGCAACTGGCCGGGCTTCTCATCGAAAGGAAACGTTGGCATTACGCAGAAGTTTTGGAGCTTTGCAGGGAAGCTTACCCCTATCGGAAGCTCACCAGCCAAGACTTGGACAAGGTTCTAGGCTACATGCACTCCCGTTATCCCCGGCTGGCTTGGGTTTCCTCGGAGGACCAAAGCTTCCTCCGCCCTCAGAAAACCAAGCACCTCTACGAGTACTATTTCGGAAACCTTTCCATGATCCCCGACGAGAAACACTACTTGGTCATCGACCAGTCCTCCGACACGCCGGTGGGGATTCTGGACGAAGCCTTTGTGGCTGAGTACGGAGACCCGGGAACAAAGTTCATCGTCCGAGGCAGCGCTTGGAAGATCGTGTCCGTCTACGGGGACAAGATCTACGCCAAACCCGTGCAGGACCCTACTGGGGCTATCCCCAGCTGGGTGGGGGAGGAGATTCCCGTTCCCCTGGAGGTCGCCTTGGAAGTGGGAGCCATTCGGAGGTTTGTGGAGGAAAGTCTGAAGGCTTCGAAAACCCCCACCGAGGTGGTTCAGGCCCTAAGGGAAAGATATCCCGCAGACGCGGAGACCTTGGGGGACGCTGTTCGAGAAGTGGTGGAGCAGGTGGAAGGCGGCTACCCGGTGCCCACCGACAGGAGGGTAGTGGTGGAAGAATGGGGCGACTACCTCATCCTCCAATGCTGCTTCGGCTCCTTGGTCAATAAGACGCTGGCCCGCATCCTGGGGCATGTCCTCTCAGAGGAAACAGGTGAGGCGGTGGGCATGCAGGAGGACCCCTACCGCCTGGTTTTGCAGGCCAAGGGCTCCGTGGATGGGCCGAGGCTGAAGGAGCTTCTCCTAAGCCTCACAGGACGGAACCCGGGTAAACTGGCCGTGGAGGCCGCTGTGAAGACCGGCCTCTTCAAAAGGAGGCTTATCCATGTGGCTAGGAAGTTCGGAGCCATTTCCAAGTGGGCTGACTTCACTGAGCTCAGCCTCCGGCAGCTGGTCAAAAGCTTCGAGGGCACCGCTATCTTCGAGGAAGCCTTGAAGGACACTACCTCCACGGACATGGACATCGACAATACTGTCCGGATCTTGGAAAAAATCCGGGAAGGCTCCATTGAAGTGGAGGTTGTTCGAGGGTTGAAGAAACCCACGCCCATCGCCCGCATCGGAGTTCAGAGGATAAGCCGCAAAACCGACCTCATCCCTCCGGAGAAAATGCGAGGCATCCTCATTGAGTCCACCCGGGCGAGGCTGCTCAACGAAGCCGCGGTGCTGGTGTGCACCCAATGCTGGAACTATGTGAAGCTGGTGAGGATTAAAAGCCTCCCCCGCTCCCTCGCATGCCCTCACTGCGGCTCCACCCGAATAGGCCTCCTCAAAGAGCCTGAAAAAGAAGTCTTCAAGATCGCGGAGAAAAAAGGGAAAAACCTCCGAGGAAGGGAAGAGGGAATCCTTGAGGCTGCGCTAGAATCCGCAGACCTGATCTCCAAATTCGGCTTCCCCGCGGCAGTGGCCTTAGTAGGCCACGGCCTCGAAGCGGAGGACGCGAGGACTGTCTTGGAGGATGAAAGCCGCCTCACCGACCGTTTCTACGAGCTGGTGGCGGAGGCGGAGAAGAAGGCTTTGAGGAGAAAATTCTGGTAGCCTAAAGGGCGTCGGAGGCTGGAAGGATGAGGGGCCGTGGGGTTGTGGTGCTGGCTGGAGGAGGCAGCGTGAGGATGGGAGGCGTAAACAAAGCCTTCCTAAGCCTTCAAGGAAAACCTCTCCTCCGATGGGTGGTGGAAGGAGCCCTAGGGGCCGCGGGCAAGGTGGTGGTGGTCTTGAGCAAAAGCAGCCCTGAAGGCCCTTACCGGCGGATTCTCCCCGCGACGGTGAGCCTAGGGCGGGATGCCGTGGAGGGCGGAGGCCCCATCGCCGGCTTAGCAGCTGGAATAAGAAGTCTAAAAGTTGAGTACGTGGCTGTGCTGCCCTGCGACGTGCCCTTCGTCAACCCCCAAGTTTTAGGGCTGCTCTTCCAAGAGGCGGAAGGGCGTGCCTCGGAGGCGGTGATCCCCCGGTGGCCCAACGGGTACAGGGAGCCCCTCCACGCTGTCTACCGTTCTCAGCCTACTCTCCCCGCGGCGGAGGAAGCCCTAGCGCAGGGGGAATACTCGATGCTGGATGTGGTGAAGAGACTGGAGCACGTCTACTATCTGCCTGTGGATCAGATCAGAAACTTTGACCCTCAGCTTCGAGGTTTCTTCAACATCAACACACCTCAGGACTTGGAGAAAGCCGCCTGCCTTTTAAAGAAAGGCTAAAAGTGCGACTGTTACAATATTCCAGGCTGCTGCCTGTCACGGTTTAGTTTCGGTGACTGCTTCCACTTCAACGGACAGGCCTTTCAGGGATTTGCTTATCTCCACGGCGGTTAAAACGGCGCTGATGAGGATCAGCAGGACGCTGAACCCGAATATGACTAGTATTACAACCTCCAGCCTTACGGACTCCAGCACGTTCACGAAGATCAGCAGAGAATCCACGATGGCTCCTATCAGCGAAAACTGCATCAGAAACAGCGACCACTTGGAGAGCTTCGCCCTCTCGAAGAGCATTTCTATCTGCCTCTTCGCGTTGGCGATTTTCTTCTCCCTCGTTTCTTCTTGAAGCTGAGCTGAGGATACGGCGTCGATGTCGTGGAGGAGATGTCTTATCCTGTCGTGGATGCGCCCATACCGGTTGTAGAGGGATATGTTGATCAAACCCACCGCGGTGATGAGCACAACAGGAGCCAAGGTGATCTGAATCAAGTCCAACCAGTTCAAGACCGCTTCCCCTCTCATTGGATGAGGATAACAGAAAGCCAGCCGTCTCTAAATACCTTTCCCAGACTAAAATCCTCCTACATCGCATCGGCTAGGCGGACTGTTCCTCTGTCTTCTCTCCCGCCGCATCAACGCCATGTCTTCTGAGGAGGGCTCTGGCTTTTTTCAGGTCGTCCACCGTGTCTACGTCCAAGAGCACTGTAGCTGTGTCTATCTCCACCTCTGCCACTTCTCCGCCATGTCTTTCCACCACTTCTCTGGCTCCCTTATCGCCGGTGACGGTTTGCACCTCGCCGAAAAGGCTTCGGGCTATGAGAACCGGGTTACCTCTCTTCCCCTGGTAGGTAGGGACAACAATAGGCGCTCCGGTCTGCCGGTAGGCTTCCATCAGCCTGTTGAGGACGGAAGCATCCACCAGAGGCTGGTCGGCTAGGATGAAGACCGCGGCCTCGCAAGCCCTGTCCACCGCTTTCAGCCCAGCTTTGAGAGAGCTACTCATCCCCCGGTCGAAGGCCTTGTTCACCACTACCTTCAACCTAGGGTCCGTGGGCAGCTTTTCAGCTACCTCCTCCGCTCGGAATCCCAAAACCACAACGACCTCCCCCACTTGGGAGGCTAGGACGTTTCCCACCGTCCACTCCACCATCGTCCGACCTCCCAGCTCAGCCAGCTGTTTGAAAGCTCCCATCCGAACCGAGCGGCCTGCCGCTAGGACGATTGCCGAAATCAATACGGCTCTCCTACGCTGCGGAGCGAACGCTTCTTCTTCCCGTTTTCAAAGAGAGGGAGGGAGAACTCCAGCGAGGTGGGTCAGGCTTTTGGGGGCTGTTGGGAGGCGGCTTCCAGCCTCTTCAGCTTCAACGGCCTGCCTGTTCCCCCTCTTTGCACGTGGACTATCTCAGCCATGATGCTGAGGGCTATCTCCTCCACCGTCTTGGCGCCTATGTCCAAGCCTATGGGCGCGTGCACCCGGGCTAGGGCTGCCTCGTCAGCGACGCCTTCCTCTCGAAGCATCTTGAAGATGGTGTTCACCCTGTTAAGACTTCCCACGAGACCGATGTAAGCGGCTTGGGAGGGGAGAACCGCCCTCAAAGCCGGCTCGTCGTACTGATGCCGGGTTACCACGACCACGTAGGTTTGGGGGCCGACGGCCACTTGGGCTAGGCCTTCGTCCACGGGGGCTGCTATCACCCTGTCAGCTTCAGGGAACCTCTCCTTTCGAGCGAAGGGATCCACCACCACGACTTGAAAGCCTAGCATGCGGCCCAGCCTGTGAAGGGGTTCTGCGATGTGGCCGCTGCCGATGATGAGGAGGGTCGGCGTAGGCTGGATGACCTCTACCATCACGTCCATGGTGCCTCCGCAGATCATACCTACGCCTCCGGCTTCTTCCTCGGTCAGTTTGAAGCTGGACAGCCGGCTTTTTCCATCCTTCAAGGCTTCTTGGGCTTCGGCTACCACGGCGTTTTCGATGCAGCCTCCTCCGATGGTGCCGAAGCGGCTTCCATCCTCCCGAATTATCATCTTGGCCCCGACCCCCTGAGGGGTGGAGCCCTCCGCCTTGACCACGGTGGCTACGGCTATTTTCTCCCCTCGGGAGGTGAGTTCAGCTATCTTCTGGTAGACTTCCACGGACATCGGGGAGACCCTTTAAAAATCATTCCGTCTTCAGGCTAAAAAAAGATTCCTTTTAGGCTGTCAAACTGCCTCCAAGCGGGCTAGGCCTGGGAGAAGATACACGTCCAACCATTCTCCTGCCTCCAAGGAGGTTTTGCTCCCTGAGACGAAGGCGTAGCCGTGGGAGGCCAGCACCGGGCTGATGAGAGAGGATTCCCCTCGAAGCGGCCGGGCGGCGAAGCCTGCCTCCTCCCTGGAAAGCTCCACGAAAAGCGCTCTCTTAAACTCGGTGGGCTTCCCCCAGTCAACCCGGCTGCTTAAACGAGCCTTGACAGTAGGCTTGTACTCGTCTATCTTGAGGCCCAGTTTGGCTAGGATGAGGGGGAGGAGCAGAAAGTGAAACCCGATGAGCGTCGACTGGATGAGCCCTGGCAGCAGGGCTACAGGTTTACCGTGGACCAGCCCCAAAGAGCTGACAGCGCCAGGTTTTACCTTCAAACCGTAGACGAGGATGCCCGGCTTCCCCAGCCGGTTGACAGTTTCGACCACCAAGTCCGCTTCCCCCACCGACGAGCCTCCGATGGTCGCTGCCATGTCGTGGGAGGCCAAGGCCTCCTCCAGTCTTCTCCCGATCTCCTCTCCGTCGTCGGGGCATACGCCCAAGTAGCTGGGCGCTCCCCCTGCAGCCTCCACGAGCTTCTGGACGAGGATACTATGGCTGGCTGGGGTCTTGGAAGGATCTTCCTCTTCCAAGTCTCCCATGAGCTCGCTGCCCACCGAGAGAATGGCCACCTTGGGTTTCCGGTAGACTTTCACGGTTTTCATCCTGAACATAAAAAGCAAATCCAAGTCTTGCGCCAGCAGAATTCTCCCCCTCCTCAGGACGGTGGCTCCTCGAACCATGTCCTTCCCCGCTGCTGTGAGGTACTGTCCTTCTTCCACCTTCCCCCTGACAGCGATTTCGCCTCCTTCTGCGAACTCCACGACTTCCAAGGGAATGATGGCGTCAGCTCCCTGGGGAAGAAGAGCCCCTGTGGGTACTCGGTAGGCTTCCTTCAAGCCTAGGGGCGGAGGGCTGAGGTTTTTCAGGTCTATCCTCCCCGCAACCTTCAACATCACAGGCTTCTCCTTGGAGGCTTCCTTCACATCGCTGCTTCTCACCGCGTAGCCGTCGAAGAAGGCCCTGTGCTTGGGGGGGATGTCCTCAGGGGAAACCACGTCCTCCGCCAGCACCCGCCCGTAGGCGTCGGCTAGGGCTACCTCTTCCACCTCAGGCTTCAGGCTGGGGATGGCGGCTATTTTCTCCAAGGCTTCCTCGGTGGTGGCGTGGTTGAAACGGCGCTTCATGTCCTTCTGCCCTTGAGTTAAGTCGGTGGTTAGTCAAATTAAATCTTCCCTCTCTGGGGGCCGCTGGGGCTCAGCCATATTTTTATCTCAGTAATGCGTCCCTTTTTCAGGTCTGGTTTGGAGGTTGTCAGGGCAACAGCTTTCCGAGAGCATCGAAGACTACTTGGAGGCCCTCTGGATCTCCGAGGAAGAGGGCGCCAGCTTGGCGAAGATCAGCTGGATCGCCAGGCATTTGGATGTTTCCTCGCCCAGCGTCGTGGAGATGCTGAAGAAGCTGGAGAAGCAGGGCCTCGTCGTCTACGAGCCTAGGGACGGTGTTAGGCTGACGGAGACGGGTAAAAAGAAGGCTGAGCAGATCATCCGAAGCCACAGGCTGGCTGAGCTTCTCCTCACAGACATCCTCAAGATGAAGCTGGATATGAAAACAGCCTGCGGGCTTGAGCATCATCTCTCCGAAGACGTGGCCGACGCCGTGTGCACCTACCTCAACCATCCCCGCCTCTGCCCTCATGGAAACAAAATCCCCAAAGGAAACTGCTGTCCCTAAGGTTTGGGAGCCCCGGTTTTTTGGCGTGGAGGAAGCAGCCTCTAAGGGAGCGAGCCGTTGGTTAGAGTTGCAGGTATAGACCCGGGAACTGGAAGCTACGACCTCTGCGGGCTGGCCGACGGAGAGCTCATCCTCGACGAAAGCATCCCCACCGAGGAAGTAGCCGGCAACCCGAGTCTGCTGCTGGAAGCCTTGAAGGCAGTGGAGCCGCTGGACTTGGTGGTAGGCCCCTCAGGCCACGGCCTCCCCCTCATCCCCCTTAACCAAGTGGGCCGCCGGGAATACGCCCTTCTAGCCCTCCTCAGGCGGGATGAATGGGGCCTCCGCCCTCACCTAGGGCTTCGGAAAGTTTTGCGGGAACTGCGGAAATCCCGGTTCAGGGTGATGCTCATCCCCGGGGTTAAACATCTTCCTACGGTTCCGGCTTTCAGAAAAGTTAACAGGATCGACCTGGGAACCGCTGACAAGCTCTGCTGCGTTGCCTTGGCCATCGTCGACCAAGCCCGCCGGCTGGGCTGTGGCTACGCGGAGACCTCCTTCATCCTCGTGGAGTTGGGCGGAGGTTTCAACGCCTACCTGGCTGTGGACGGGGGGAAAATTGTCGACGGCCTTGGGGGTACCTCCGGATGGCTGGGCTTTCTCTCCCCCGGCCACTTAGATGGGGAGCTGGCCTACCTCCTCGAGGGGTTTAGGAAAACCCTCCTAAGCCGGGGAGGCGCCGCGCACGTTGCCGGATTGAAGCAGCTCAGCCTCCAGGAATTCGCTGAGAAGCTGGCTTCGGGGGACGGTCGATGCCGCTTGGCTTGGGAAGCCTACTTGGAGGGTGTGGAGAAAGGAGTCTCGGTGATGAAGGTCTCCCTGCCAAGGCCGAGGGAAATTCTGCTCTCAGGCCGGGTGGTGAGGATGGACGCCCTGTGGAGGGATGTCCAACGCCGGCTGGCCTCGCGGGGAAAACTCAGAAAGCTTGGGGGGTTTGCCAAAAAAGCCAAGGAAGCCGCGCAGGGAGCCGCCCTCCTAGCCGACGGCTTGGCGGGAGGAACCCACAGGAGGCTGGTGGAGTGTTTGAAGCTCAGGGAGGCAGCGGGGACGGTTGTGGACCACATATACCTGGAAGGCTTCGACACGGTGAGGAGAAGCATCCTAGGTTAGCAGCTTAAAGGCTCGCTCCGTGTCCTCGAAGGACTTCTACAAGCTCCTCCATGAGCTTCTCTTTATCGGTCTTGGGAGCGGTTCTCCCCACCAGCTGCCGGTAGTGGGCGATGAGGGCCAGCAGCCTTCCCGCTTTCGTCTTCTTTCCCGTCTTCAGAAGGAAGGCCACCCTGGTGGCGTGGATGATGCTTTCGATGAGGGCGAAGGTCGCCCGGCAGTAGGCTTTAGGGCCTGAGGTCAGAGTTCGAACTTTCTCCACTCTGCAAAAGACAGAGGCTCTCTCCCGGTTTTCTCCCTGAATGTCGACGACGGAGGCCTCCAAGTAGGCGTCAGAGTCCCTCAGCCGCGGGGCGTTCACCTTCTCCGCTTTCTCAAACCACTCCGGGGGGATGCTGATGCTGGGTTTTTCTCCTTTGAAGGCGGTGTGGAAGAAGATGCGGGGGTCGGCTGTCAGGTTGACGACGCAGTGGCGGCGGCTTCGGAGGTTTCTGAAGGTCTGGGTGTCGGTGAACGGTCTGATGACCAGTTTCCCCCCCTCATCCAAGGTGACGCCCATGGGCGCGGCGGCGGGCTGCCGGTTGGGGTTGTAGGTGGAAACCACCGTCTCCACAATGAGGCCGGGGGCGAAGCCCAGCCTCAGAAGCCGTTTTTCCATCATGGATTTACATGGGGGCCTGTGGAATTTAAAGCCCCCTCCGCCTAGGAGCCGCCAAAACCTACCATCCCCCTGGGGGAATGCGTTTTCCGCTTTCCTGCGCTTCGGTTACAACGGTGAGATATGGTAGTATGTTTTCCCACCTTTTTTTTTTCAGCAGGTTTATTTCGGTTCGCAGGGATGTTCCCTTAAGGTTTCCTCCGGAGGCAGAAGCCCCGAAGCCTTGGGTGTCTCCGACACATGGACTACCGCCGCTGGTATCCTCGGTATCGCCGCATAGCCCAAGCCCTGGGTCTAAGTGAAACCCACGACCAGCAGGCAACCGGCCTCCTCGCCAGCCTCATCCGGGGGAGAGCTCTACGCCCCGAGGCTGTGCGCCGGAGGATGGCAGGCCGGAGGGTGGTGGTGCTGGGGGCGGGGCCTTCTCTGAAACTCGACTTGGAGAGGCTGCGGGAAGCCGGCCTTCACAGGAGTAGCTTCCTCGTTTCAGCGGACGGAGCGACCACGGCTCTGCTTGAAGCCGGCTTCACTCCTTCCTTGGTGGTCACCGACTTGGATGGGAGGCTGGAGGACATAGCGGAGGCTGGGAGGCACGGCGCCCTTTTGACGGTTCACGGCCACGGTGACAACATACCTGCTTTGAAGAGCTGGGTGCCTAGGATTGAAGGCCTCATCCTCGGAACCACCCAAGTTAAGCCGGAGGGGGAAGTCTACAACTTCGGAGGCTTCACCGACGGGGACCGAGGAGTCTTCCTAGCGGAGGAGATGGGCGCTAGGGAGATCATCCTAGCCGGCATGGACTTGGGAGAGCGGGTTGGAAGGTTTTCGAAGCCAAGCCTTGCCTCCGACGTGCCTGCCTCCCTGGTTAAAAGGTTGAAACTTCGAATAGCCAAGGAACTTCTGGAGTGGCTCTCCACCTGGGCTGAGGCTGAGCTTTGGAACTTCACCTCCGGGGGGGAGGACATCCGCGGGTTTCCTAGGCTGAAAAGCTAAAGCCCTCCCGGATGAGGCGGTGCTCCGGTGGCCCATAGTCTCAGCGGAATCCTCTTCTTCTAAGGTAACTGTTAAAGCTTGGGAGCCCCATAAAAATTAACGGTGAAACCATGGAAGGAGAATGGCGTGAAGTAGGCCGGGTGGTTCATTATTATCCGAAGATCGGAGTGGCCGTCGTCGAGCTGACGGGGGAACTCCGCGTGGGGGACAGGATCGCCTTCAAAGGCAGCACCACCAACTTCGAGCAGCCTGTGGAATCCATGCAGATAGAGCACAAGGACGTGCAGACGGCCCAAGCAGGCCAGTCCATAGGGCTTAAGGTGAAAGAAAGAGTCAGAGAACGCGACCTCGTCTACAAGCTGGCTTAACACCCTCCAGCCGGGGATTCCCAGCGCCTTTTCAGCCCTCGGGGAAGAGGGTTACCTGACCTTTCTTCTTCACCGCTCCAGCCTCTCCACCCTTCAACTGGTCTTCGGTGATGTTGAAAATTTGGAGAACCCTCAACGTAGCGGGAACTATCTGGTTGTCCACGTAGTAGTCCACGTCCAACCGGTCCGGTTCGGCTAGGAAGTAGGGAACCGCCCTCTGGTAGAGTTTCCCCTCCCCCCGGACGATGAGGTAGCCGACTTTGTCCCCGTAGGTCAACTTCCAACCCTTCTCCCTGAGCTTTTTCGCCGCTTCCACGTGAGGAGCCCTCACCTGGTATTCCTCCAAAGGCTTGGTGATGGTCTTCCAGATGATGAGGTCCTCCACGTTGAAGACTCCCCGCTTGAAGTCGAAGATGCGGCTGCGCACATATTCCACCGCCTTCTCCGGAAGCTCCTCCTTCAAGAGGATTTCCACCACTTTTTCCTGCACCTGCTTGGAGGCTTCACACCAGTCCCCCCGGGCTACCTCCAAACCCACGATGTCAACCCTCCCATCGGAGAGGAGCCCCGCGTACCTCTTCTTAGCCTCGGTGAACAGGACCCGCCGGTAGATGACGGAAGGCCTGATCTCCAAGCCGATTTCCCGGTTTACCCATTCCAGAAACTTCTTCACCTTGGCTTCCTCGTATTTCACGAAGACGCTGTCGGTGTCACCGTAGACGACCTCCAGCCCATGCTTCCTCGCCGCGGCGATGGTGTCTTGGATGGTCTTCCTCCCCAAGGCCGCTGTGGCTTCGGCTACTTGGCTCAGGAACCAGCGGGCGCCCCTCCAGCCGCAGTAGCCGTAGACAGCGTTGGTCACCACCTTGACGCTCTTCTGCCGGGCGTCCAGCAGCTTGTAGTTGAAGCTTCGGGGGTTCAACCCCTCCATCTTGCCGCGGATGTCCGCCCGGGCCTTCATCAGCTCCTCCAACACCTGCTTGTAGAACCCCGGGGGCTCCCTTCGAAACCGGTGGCCCACCTCAGGGGTGACGTAGGCTCCCCCGGGAGGCTCGGGCTCTTCGGGGTCTAGGTAGGTGTCTGGGGAGAGGTTGTACTTGATCATCAGATTGGGGTACATGGCTGAGAAGTCGAACACTGCTATGTCCCTGTGAAGCCCGGGCTCCGGCTCCAGCACGGCGCCTCCCTTGTAGGGGTAGTAGGGCTGCTCAACCCTCTTGGGAATCAGTTCTCCGAGGGTCAGGGCCTTCCGGGCCAGATACCAGTCTACTCTGAACCCCACCGCCGCGGAGCCCACGTGGTCCGCGGGAAGCCCTATGAGGTTGGAGAGCTGGAAGGCGAAGGGAAGCATCGCCTCCGAAAGACCCATCACCAGCCGGGTGTTCTGGACGCAGGCCTCCACCAGTCCCCTCCTTTTCTCCCGGTCTTTCCAGAGTTTACTGATCTCCGTCTCCGGGAGGTGGGGGGCCTTTTCAGAGCCCTCTACGCCCAGAAACCTAGCCACATTCGCGAGGGTTTTGACCTTCACTTCCGGTATGTCTTGGGCGAAGTCTTGGAGGTCCACGTTCGCCCGGCCGACGACGGACACGTGGCCGTAGAGGCTGGTGTGAGGTTCTCCTCCTGTCCTGTCCAAAGCCAGCTTGACTCCGTGTTTCCCGCATCGGTGGAGCAGATAAGGGAAGTCCAGCCTGTTGGAGCCGTAGCCCACCAGCACGTCGGGGTCGTAGGCTTGAACATGCTGGACGAAGGATTTCAGGAGGGCTCCGTCGTCGAATTCCTCCACCTGAAAGGTTTTCACCGCTCCCTCACCGGTGAGGGTGGAAAGCACCAGCACAGGGTCTCTTTCAGGGTTGGGGGACCCTATCTCCGAGTGGTACACTGCTGAAAAGGCCAAAACCCTAAGCTTCGGAATGTCCAGCCTCTCCAGCATCCGCGGCTGCGACTTGGCCGAGTAGGCGGCTTTCACCTTGACTCCAGGAGGAGGGGTGATCTTCTCCCCGTCCACGCTCAGCCAGCCGCAGGGCTTGAGGTCTCCGTGGAGAAGATACTGGGATGAAACCCTGAAGTCGTCGTGGAGAACGTCCTTCACCAAGGGGTTTTTGGCCAAGACCTTAGGGTATTTTTCTAACGCTTCCTGGCCTACGACCTCAACCCTCACAGCCTTAAGCTCTCTGCCGAAGTATTTTTTTCTCTCCACTTCCACGGCGACGAGGTCGGAGGCCTTGATGTTTTTCCTCGCCGCCTCGGCCACTTTCTCTGCGTCCTCCTCTCGATGGGGGAGAAGGTAGAAGGAGGGGTTGAAGCCTCTGTCCGCCACCAGAACCCGGTTTCCCGCTTCGTCCACCCCCCACATCCTCACTTCGGAGCCGCCGTCGACTGTCTCGTGGTTTACGTCCAGCAGCCAAAAAGAAACCTTCACGCCTCAGCCACCCGGAGGGAAGAATGAGGCCTCGAGAACTATAAGTTTTCTGTGGCGGAAGGTGGCTTGAGGCGCAGGGACATCACCAGGGCGTTTTCCCCGTCCTCGTAGTATTTTTGAAGGATTTTCCTAGGCTGGAAGCCTAGGGACTTGTAGAGGCGGATGGCAGCCTTGTTGCTTTCTCTAACCTCCAGCAAGACCTCGTCGACATCCTTGTTTTTGAGGGTTTTCACCAACTCCGCCATCAGCCTCCACGCTACCCCCCGCCGCCTGTAGTGGGGGTGAACGGCTACGGAGACCAGCCGGGCTGTGTGTCTTCTCTCGACGATGGACGACACGTAGCCTATTATCCTCCCTTCCCAAACAGCCACTAGGAAGCCTTCAGGGCTGAGGGTCATCAGGTTTTCTAGGAGACTCCTAGGGTAGGCGTCTTTAAAGGAGGCTTTCTCTATTTCCACAATCCGCCCTATGTCCTCCGCCCGCACCGGCCTAACTTCGACGCTCGGCATGGCTTCCACGGGCCTTGAAAGGCAACGTACATATATGAAGGTCTGAAGCTTTTATTTCCTCTACCCTGAGGCAGCCTCCATGAAGGTGCTCAGCTTCGACGCGAAGAAGGGAACAGCCGGCTTGGCCGTGGAGACGCTGGACGACCTTTGGCACCTCTACAACCTAATCTTCCAAGGGGACATCCTCTACGCCAAGACAAGCCGGGAGATCAAAGGAGCCAACGAAGGGGCGAGGCCCAGCTGCGGGCGGAGGGTATGGATGACCTTAGGCATCAGGGTGGCCGACGTAGCCTTTGACAGGAGCACTAACAGGCTGAGGGTGCGGGGTCAAATCTTGGAGGCGCCTGAGCGCTACCAAGGCCTCAAAGGAGCCTACCACACCATAACGCTTCTTCCCCACAGCCTCCTCAAACTCGTCAAAGAAAAATGGCCCCCCTACCAGCTTGACCGCCTCAGAAAAGCCTCTCGCGCCGAAGGGCGGCCCTTCATCGTGGTGGCAGCCGACGACGAGGAAGCCTGCGTCGCCGTGGTCAGGCGGTTCGATGTGGACGTGAAATTCGAGGTAGCCGCCCGGCTGCCGGGGAAGAGGGAGGCGGGCAGGAGAAGGGGTGCCCTTCAAAAATACTTCGAGGAAGTGTCCAGAGGCTTGGGTGAGGTTTGGAAGTCAATCCGGGGGCCCATAGCCGTCGTCGGCCCGGGTTTCATCAAGGAGGAGCTCGCTGCATATGTGAGGAAGCATCCAGCCCTCCGGCCTCCTCCTAGGATAAGCCTCTTCTTCGCCAGCACCGGCGGCTTGGCGGGGGTTAAGGAAGCCTTGAGAAGCGGGGTGCTCCTCAGGTTCTTCAAGGAAAGCCGCCTCCTCCAAGAGGCAAGCTTGGTGGAGAAGTTTCTAGCCCGCCTCTCCACCCAAGGGAAGACCGCTCTCTACGGGGTGGAAGACGTGGAGAACGCAGCGCGCCGCGGGGCTGTGGAAGACCTGATGGTCGTTGACACCTACCTGCGAGGAGGCTCCGACGAGGAGCGGCTTCGCTTAGAGGAGGTCATGAGGGAGGTGGAGAGGAAAGGCGGAAAAGTCACCATCCTCAGCTCGGAGCATGAAGGCGGCGAAAAAATCCTCTCCTTCGGCGGCGTAGCCGCCTTGCTCAGGTACCCGCTGTGGTAGATTTGAAGGTTGGAAGCTGGAAGGTAGCCCGCTGTGAAACGGCGTTAACCCTTTCTCAGTGTTATGCCATTATAACATGGAATTATTCAGAGCAGCTTCAACCGTGCTGTCGGTGAGGGTTGTTGCGCTTTTTCCGCGGAGAGGGAGAGTCCTTAAAAGTTAGGAAGACGCTGTGTTATGAAAATTTCAGGGGAAGACCTCCATGGAAGCCATCGTAGTCTACACCACCACCTCCAGCGTGAAGGAGGCTAGGAAGATCGCCCGCCACCTCCTCCGGAGAAAACTGGCAGCCTGCGTGTCTATCCTAGGCGGTGTGGAGTCGAATTTCTGGTGGAAGGGAAAACTGGACAGGGAAAAAGAATGCATCCTGATGGTTAAAACCCTGAAGAAACACTACCCCTCGGTGGAGAGGGAGATAAAAAAAATCCACTCCTACGAGCTCCCTGAAATCATCGCCTTCAAAGCATCAGCCGGGCTTCGGGATTACCTAACGTGGATGGCCGAAGCCGTGGAGGCTGGGCCTCCAGAGGAAAAAGGATGAGCATGAACGCTGGGCTGACGGGGCAGGGAAACCTGCTGATTCTGCTTTTCCTCCTAGCTTGGCTTCTAATATACTCCTTGGGAAGCCGGTTTAGGCTGAGGGAACGCGGCTTAGACATCAAGCCCTTCATCCTCATCCTCAGGACTAAAAAAGTCAACGGGCTTCTGGAACTCCTAGCCGGCAAGCTCAGACGCCCCCTGCCCGTGATGAGCAACATCTCCTTGGTCCTCGGGGTCGGCTTAACAGCCTTCGCCACCTACATTTTCGTGAAAAACCTTTACTCCTTCTTCTTCCGGGTGGAGGAAGCTTTCCCCATCTTCCCCGCGGTGCCGGTTCTGACCATCCGGGAAACCCTGCCCTACTTCCTCCTCTCCGCCGGCATCATCATCCTCGTCCACGAATTCGCCCACGGCGTGGTGGCGAGACATGAAAAAGTCGACGTCAAATCCGCGGGCATAGTCCTCCTAGGCTTGATTCCCGGCGGTTTCGTGGAGCCTGACGAGGAAAGCTTCAAAAAAGCGGAGAGGGAGAAAAAGCTCAGGATCCTAGCCGCAGGCTCCTCAGCCAACCTAGTCTTCGGCCTGCTCATGATTCTCCTCATCGTCGCTCTCTTCCCCCCAGCCGGGGTCATGGTCAACCAGGTGGTGGAGGAAAGCCCCGCGGCGGAGGCAGGGCTTCAAGCCGGAGACATCATCAAATCCGTCAACGGTGTTCCCACTTCTCACCTGGAAGCTTTCCGGAGGGAGATGGAGAAGGTTTCAGTGGGCTCCACCGTGGTGCTGAGGGTTGAATTCCACAACGGCACCCAAGCCGACTTGGCCGTGGCCACCATGGGGGCGGAGGACGATGAGACCCGGGCTATCGTAGGCATCTACCCCTCCAACTACGTGAGGTTCATGAACTACTACTGGGCTGTTTTCTGGGTCCAAGTCTGGTCCATCAACATCGCCATCTTCAACATGCTTCCCATCTACCCGCTGGACGGAGACGGCTTCTTCTACCATCTTGCGGAAAAATACGTCGGGCAGAGAGCCCGGCTTCTCCGCGTCGGCCTCACCGGCTTCTACCTTCTCCTCCTCGGACTGAACATCACGCTGACATTTATGAGGTTCGGCTTCATATCCATATAAAATCCTTTGCTTTGTTCACCCAAACCGGATGGCTGCCATCTTTCCCTCACCCACGAAGAATAAAGGACGTAGAATGATACTTGGAAGCTTCTGGCTGAAAGTAGGAAGTCAGATTCCGAGCGTTTTAAGCGTGGAAACGAATTTTTCGGGGTTTTTAACCGACATGACCACTTCTTTCCAGTAGCTTCCTCTTCTCCTGATCTCTACACTTCTCCCGTGGTGGATGGCGAAATATAGCTTCTTTCCAAAGGGATTCAGCCTGAGCCCCCAGCCCACATACCAAGGGATTCCCTCCAAGACCCTAACCTCTTCTATGTCTGAAAGGGGAATCACATGCCTGTAAGGCCAGAAATAGGCCTCTACACCGTCTTCATAGATTCTGAAAGAGCTTGGAAAGAGCAGTCGATAGGATTTCTCCTCGTAGATCAACTTCCCCGTCAAACCATCCCACTTCCACGAGGCTCAAGAATGGTCGAGGCTTCGTAACTTCCCGTCGACCACCCTGTGTTTACTGACCCACCATCCAATAGTTTTTCCTAAGACTGAACGGATAAAACTTTATTTCAGCGCCGGAGATGAGATATACGCGCCTTCAACATGAGTTTGCGAAGTTGAGTTCCCCCGGAGGAAGATGCTTCTGTTCTGCAACAAGTGCGGGAGAAGCCCCCCTGTCTTTTTCCGCCCTTACTCAGGGGAGCGGCTGTGCAGGGGATGTTTCCTCCGCTCCGTGGAGAAGCAGGTCCGCCAGACCGTTTCCAAATACCGCATGTTCAGGGAGCAGGACAAGATAGCCGTCGCCCTGTCCGGGGGGAAGGACAGCCTGGCCCTCCTTTACATTCTCCACCGGATTGAGAAAAACTTCCCCAAGGCCCGGCTCTTCGCCCTCACCGTCGACGAGGGCATCCCCCACTACCGGGAGGAAGCCGTGAAAAACGCCCGGAAGGCCTGCGAAGAATTGAACGTGGAACATGTGGTAGTGAGCTTCCGGGAGCTCTACGGCTTCACCCTCCAAACCCTAGCGGAAAAAATCAAAGACATCCGAGGGGAGATGACCCCCTGTTCCTACTGCGGAGTCCTCCGGCGGAGGGCTTTGAACAAGGTCGCCCGAGAAATGGGCGCCGACAAACTGGCCACAGCGCATACCTTGGACGATGAGGTTCAGACTATGCTGCTCAACCTAGTCCACGGCGACATCCGCCGGATTTCGAGGGTGGAAGCCGTCACCCCTGGGGCTGAGAAGCTGGTGCAGAGGGTGAAGCCTTTCAGCGAGGTTCCTGAGAACGAGGTCGCCCTCTACGCCTACCTGAAGGGCGTTGACTTCCAATCTTCCATCTGCCCCTATGCGCCCCAAGCCTTGAGGACGGAGGTCAGGGAGTTTGTAAACCGGCTGGAGGCTAGGCATCCTGGCTCCAAGTTTAAGCTCTACCGCTCCTTCGAGAAGCTTAAGCCCGCGGTGAAGGCGTCCTTCCCATCCCAGCTTTCTCAGTGCCAACTCTGCGGGGAGCCGGCTTCTCAGCCCCTCTGCGAACCCTGCCGCCTCCTAGAAAGCCTGAGGGCTAAGTTCCCGAAGCTTTAAAAATCCAAAAAACAATCTTCCATGCACACGGGAAAACGTTGAACACGGTTTGAAACATGCAAGGGGAAAAGCCTCAGGGCAACGTAGAATACAAACTCAGGCTGGTGGACGTTTCCCCGGAAAGGCTGGATGAAATAGCCACCCAGCTGAAGTACCGGCTTGAAGAAGGCCTGGGGGAAGCCATCTACGAACTCGGAGTCATGGACGACGGGGAAGTCGTGGGGCTAAACGGCCGAGACCTAGACGAAACCCTGCGAACACTGGAGAAGGCGGCTAGAAAAATCAACGCCAAACTCACCCTCATCCGCAAAGTCAGCGGGAAAATAGGTGAAGCCTGCGAGGTTCTGATTCGGAGGACCAAGGAAGCAGGCAGCTTCCCCATCTGGCTCTACATCCCCGTCCTGGGAAACGTGGACTCTGGGAAATCCAGCCTGGTAAGCGTTCTGACGACCGGGGAGCTGGACGACGGCAACGGAGGCGCCATGGTGAAGGTAGCCCGCTACCTCCACGAAATCAAGATGCGGAGAACCTCCTCGGTTTCCTCTCACCCCCTAGGCTTCGACGAGTCTGGGAACACGGTGAACTACTCTTCCGCCTCCCCCTTGGACGAGGCGGAGATTTTCCTCAACTCCAGCAAGATCGTGGACTTTGTGGACTTGGGCGGGCATGAACGATATTTTAAGACTACCCTCCGCGGCATCATGGGCCACCAGCCTGACTACTGCCTCATCACCGTGGCTGCGAACACGGGGATCAAGCCCATGACGGTGGAGCATCTGAAGGTAGTGGTGGGCCTAAGGCTTCCCATGATCTTCGTGATAACCAAGGCGGATTTGGCTCCGCATCTTCTGGAGAAGACCCTGAGGGACATCCAAAGCCTTGTGAAGCTTCCCAAGGTCAACGCTGTGCCCTTCCCCATCAGAAACTTCGACGACGCCGTGGTGGCCTCCAAGGTCATGCCCTGCGGCCGAGTGGCCCCTATCTTCACCATCTCCAACGTCACAGGCCGAGGAATAGACCTCCTCCGGGTTTTCCTCAACCTTCTCCCCCAGCGAACCCGGTGGGTGGAGCAGGCTAACAGGCAGTTTCTGATGTACGTGGACGAGGTTTTCAACGTGCGAGGCGTAGGCCCGGTGGTCTCCGGGTTGGTCATGCAGGGAGGCATCTCCGAAAACGACTACGCCCTCCTCGGACCCTTCAAGGACGGCAGCTTCAGAAACGTGAGGATAAAATCCATCCACCTCAACAGAACCTTTGTAGACTGCGCGGTTGCGGGGAACGACGCCTGCCTAGCCTTAGCCGGGATCAGAGTGGAGGAACTCCGGAAGGGTATGGTTCTCCTCAGCGTTGAAGCTAAGCCCAAGGCGGTGACTGAGTTTGAGGGGGAAGTCTTCATTCTCCACCACCCCACCACCATCCGCCCGGGCTACCAAGCGGTGGTGCACCTTCACACCGTCCGCCAGGCTGCGGAGTTCGCTGAGATCCACGGCAAGGGCGTGCTGAGAACCGGGGACTGCGGCAGGGTTAGGTTCAGCTTCCTCTACAACCCTGAATACGTGGTGGAGGGGCAGAACTTCGTGTTCAGGGAAGCCAACGCCAAAGGCATAGGCGTCGTAAAAAAGATACTTTAAACCGCCCGGATGCCGGCTGGCTTCTTCAGCCTCCGAAGCCCTGAGCTTCCCCCACGATGGGAATCTCCCACCCGCACCGGGGGCATCTCTTCTCCTTCGAAACCTTGTACTTGCAGACGGTGAAGCCGAATCTCTCGATGAGCAGCTCCCCGCAGCCGGGGCAGTAGGTGTTCTCCCCCGGATGGCCTGGCACGTTGCCTAGGTACACATACCGGACGCCCGCCTTCTTAGCCGTGCGATAGGCTTTTTCCAACGTCTCCACCGGGGTCCTCGGCCTATCCGTCATTTTGTAGTCAGGGTGAAAACGGGTGAAATGGAGAGGCGTGTCAGGCCCTGCCTCCTTCAGATGCTGTTCTATCAGCTCCTCCAAGCAGTCTTCACTGTCGTTTAATCCGGGGATCACTAGGTTGACTACTTCCACGTGCATTCCCAGCCTCTTGGCTTTCCCCACGTTTCTCCAAACAACCTCCACATCGGCGCCGCAGTAACGTCGAACCGCTTCCCCGCCGCCTTTCACGTCGAATTTGATGGCGTCCATTCCCGCGGCCTTCAGCATCTCCAAGGCCTCTCCGGTCATGTAGCCGTTGGAGACATAGGTGTTATAAAGGCCTCTCTCTCGCGCCAGGGGGAAGACGTCGAGGCTGTATTCGAAGAGCAGGGTGGGTTCGTTGAAGGAAATCGAAGTACCCCGGCATCCTTCGCGAAGGGTCATTTTCACAAGGGTTTCAGGGGCGACGTAGCTGGCTCTAGCCGGGTTTGGGGGGTATTTGCTGATGTCGCTGTTTTGACACCAAGGGCAGGCGAAGTTGCAGCTCCATGTGCCGATGGTTAAAGCCGAAGTTCCCGGCCAGAAGTGGAAGAAGGGCTTCTTCTCGATGGGGTTGGCTGACAGGGAGGATATGTCCCCGTACACCAGCGTGTAAAGCTTCCCCGCCTTGTTCCTCCTAGTTTGGCAGAAGCCGTCTTCGCCGGGGGTGACGATGCATCTTCTCTCGCAAGTTCGACAGCGGACTTTGTTGTTTCCCACCTTGTCGTAGAGAACTGCCTCCCGCACGGTGGGGTAGAGAGGAGCCTGCTTCTTCATGGGCTTCAATAGTTTAGGCGGGAAACTGGGCTTTAACTCCATCGTCTGCTCCGAAGTCCCCGCAGGCTTGTGAGAGGGGGGAAAAGTTTTAATTTTGCAAGTATATTGATTGAGAGAGAAGGATAGGAAAAGATGGGAATTGAAATTTTGAGAGGTGTGTAGTATGGGTTTTGTTCCTCCAAGTGCTTACGACCGAGCTATAACTGTCTTCTCCCCCGACGGCCGAATTTTCCAGGTGGAATACGCCTTTGAACCTGTTAGAAAGGGCACAACCGCCATTGGCATGGCTTGCAACGGCGGGGTTGTGCTGGCTGTGGAGGAGAGACCTTTCTCCGTGCTTCAAGACGTCAACGTGCCTCAGAAGCTGTTTCAAATAGATGAGCATGTGGGTGCAGCTGTGGCCGGGCTGATGGGTGATGCGCGGATAATGGTGGATCAGGCTCGCATCTACGCCCAGTCCAACAGGTTGATGTACGATGAGCCCATAGGCATCGAGGTCCTGGGGAAGCGGGCTGGAGATATAGCTCAACTCTACACGCAGCACGCTGGGGTCAGGCCTTTCGGGGCTTCCATCATCTTCGCCGGCATCGACAAAACCGGCAGCAGGGTTTTCCTCAGCGAGCCCAGCGGAGCCTACTGGGGCTTCAAAGCTGTGGCCATAGGCGCTGGGGCTGATGTGGTTAAGCCCATTCTGGAGAAGGAGTACCGGGAGGACATGAACTTGGATGAGGCGGCAGCCTTGGCTCTTTACTGTCTCTCCAAGGTGATGGAAGGTAAGCTTGAACCTTCCAAGATTAAGATGGCTTTTGTGGATAAAGAAACCAAGAAGTTCAGAATCCTCTCCTGGGAGGAGATTGAAAAATACGCCAAGAAGGCGAATTCTTTCAAGGCAGCGGATAGGGGATGAGCCAAAAGTACACCGTGGCAAGGCTGGTTTTGGGCGGAGACAGGTTTGAAATAATGGTACACCCTGACAAGGCCATGGACTACAAGCTGGGTAAGCCGGTGAGCCTCTCGCAGATTCTCATAAGTGAAACGATCTTCAAAGACGTAAGCAAAGGGGAGCGGGCTTCCGAGGAAAAACTGAAAAAGGCTTTCGGCACCCTTGACTCCCAAGCCGTCTCCAAGGTCATCCTGGATAAGGGAGAGCTTCAGTTCACCGCCCAGCAGAGAAGACAGCTTATTGAAGATAAGAAACGGCAGATAGTAGCCTTCATCTGCAAATACTGCGCCGATCCCAGAACAGGGCTGCCTCATCCCCCCCTCAGGGTGGAGCAGGCCATGGGTCAGGTCCGCGTGTCCATCGACCCCTTTCGAAGCACCGAGGAGCAGGCTAAGGAGCTCATCCAAGCCCTCCGCCCCGTGCTGCCGTTGAAGATGGAGATGGTCTCTGTGGAGGTTAAACTTCCGCCACGCTATGCCCCCGCAGCCTACGGGACTCTGAAATCCTTCGGCACCATCAAACAGGAACAGTGGACCTCCGACGGCTCGCTGGTGGCGGTGGTGGAGATGCCTGTAGGGCTTCACGGCCCCTTCTTGGAGAAGCTGGGAAACCTGACAAAGGGCTCCGTGGAGAGCAGGCTTTTGAAATAGTTTCGTTGAATGTTCGTGTTCCCTTTATGGTTTAAGAGAGGAGTTTGAAATGGCTGTTCTGGTGGAAAAAAGACAGCTGGTCACGCCGGGAGAGCCTCTGGCTGAAGGGGATTTCATCGCCGGGGAGAACAGCTACCAGTCTGAGGGGAAGATTTACTCCCAAAAGCTGGGGCTGGCGGAAATAGATGGGAAAAAAATCTCCGTTGTGCCGTTGAAAGGCCCCTACATGCCGGCGGTGGGAGACTTGGTGGTGGGACAGGTGGTCGATGTGAGCATGGGCGGCTGGCATGTGGACATCAACGCCCCCTATACGGCTATCCTCCCGATTTCCGAAGTTAAGGGTAAACCCTTCGGCCCCCGGTTGGAGGCTCTCACCCGCATCTTCGGAATAGGCGAAATTCTCGTCTCTAAGGTCATCGCCTTCGACAGAACCCGAGACCCGGTTATAACCATCCAAGGGCCCGGCTTGGGAAAAGTCCGCGACGGGGTGGTTGTGGGGCTGACTCCCACCAAGGTTCCTAGGCTTATTGGGAGAAAAGGTTCCATGATAAGCATGATAAAACGGGAAAGTGGCTGCGAAATCGTCGTCGGCCAGAATGGAAGAATCTACATCAGCGGCAGAAACCCGGAGAAGGTGGAACTTGTTATCAGAGCTGTCAGGATGGTGGAGGAGCAGGCTCACACCACGGGGCTGACAGACCGAATCAAAGCCTTCTTGGAAGCTGGAAAAGAGGTGAAGACGGATGAAAAGCAGCCGTAAGTTGATCGATGAGAACGGTTTAAGGGTGGATGGAAGACGGTGGGATGAGCTGAGGCCTGTCAAGATGGAAGTAGGCCTGCTGGCCAACGCCAATGGCTCCAGCTACATCCAGCAGGGGAAAAACAAGATCATGGTAGCCGTCTACGGGCCGAAGGAAGCTCACCCCAAGCATCTGGGAAACCCGGACAGGGCTATCATCAGATGCCGGTTTCACATGGCTCCCTTCTCCACCGAGGAAAGGAAATCCCCAGCTCCCTCCCGCCGGGAGGTTGAGCTTTCCAAGATCATAAGAGAAGCCTTGGAGCCCGCTGTGTTCTCCGAGTATTACCCCCGAAGCATGATAGACGTGTTCATCGAAGTCCTGGAGTCGGATGGGGGAAGCCGGTGCGCTGGGACCATGGCTGCATCTCTCGCCCTAGCCGACGCAGGCATCCCCCTCAGGGATTTGGTCGCTGCCTGCGCCGTGGGGAAAGTGGAGGGACAGATAGTCTTGGACTTGAACGATGTGGAGGATAAAGAGGGGGAAGCCGACATGCCTGTGGCTGTCATCCCAGCCCTAGGCAGAATTTCCCTCCTCCAGATGGATGGGCAGTTCACCGAGGAGGAGTTTGCGGAAGCCTTGGAGCTGGCTCAGAAAGGCTGCCGGAGTCTCTATGAAATCCAGAAGCAGGCTTTGAAGCAGAGGTACCTCCCGGAGAAGGAAGCCTTAGAGGCTGAGGAGAAAGGAGGGAAGTGAAGCATGTCCATAACCTCTCAAGCCGAACCTCTGGCTAAGATTCGAAGCAAACAGATGATGGAGCTTCTCGCCTCAGGGAAGAGGATCGACGGGCGAGACCTTCTCGCCCAGAGGGAAATCACACTGGAAAGGGGAATCATAGAGAAGGCGGAAGGCTCAGCCTCCGTCACCTTGGGAAACACCCGGGTGCTGGTGGGGGTTAAAATCGAGGCTGGGGAACCCTACCCTGACACGCCAAACCAAGGGGTCCTAACCGTCAACGCCGAGTTCGTCCCCTTGGCTCACGAGTTCTTCGAGCCCGGTCCTCCTAATGAGAACTCTATCGAGCTTGCTCGAATAGTGGACAGAGGCATCCGGGAGTCTAAGGCTGTGGACTTGGAGAAGCTGGTCCTCACCCCCGGCCGCCTTGTGTACGTGGTCTTCGTAGACATCTACATTCTCAACCACGACGGAAACTTGGTGGATGCCTCCGAGTACGCTGCTTTGGCTGCGCTTCAACAAGCCAAGCTGCCCAAGGTTGAAGTCGGGGAGGACGGTGAAGTCAAGAGGACGGGTGAATTCGAAAAACTGCCGGTGGTGGACACGCCTATATCCGTGACGGTGGCGGAGATAGACGGCAAACTTCTGGTCGACCCCAACTTGGAGGAGGAGAACATGGCGCAGGCTAAGGTAACCATGACGCTGACCAAAGATAACAAGCTTTGCGCTGTCCAGAAAAGCGGAGCCGGAACCTTCGCCTTCAACCAAATTCTTGAATGCTTCAAGATAGCCCGAGAAAAGTCTTCGGAGATTCGGAGAAAGTTTTTCGAGGAGTAGCTGAAACCATGGGGCGAACGAAAAAAGTAGGAATCGTCGGCAGGTTCGGAGCTCGAGGCGGCTCCAGCCTCAGGAAGGCTCGGGCTAAGATTGAAGAAGAAGCTAAAAGCATCTACGAGTGCCCCCAATGCCTCCGGAGGGCCGTGAAAAAGTTCAGCGTGGGAGTTTGGAAATGCTCTCGATGCGGCTTCACCTTTGCAGGCGGAGCCTATAAGCCCTCCACCAAGCTGGGGGAGACGGTGAAGAAAGAGAGAGACCGTCTTCTGAAACATTAGCTGCGTTCTCAAAACACTCAGTCCAGCTTCTCCACCTGCGAGAAGAAGAGTGCGGCAGCTCAGCGGTCGAGCTAAATAGCTTCCCTGCATCCTTATCTTTCAGGAACCGGAGGATTATCCATGCGTCCTGAGAGAAAACTTCCCGTCGCCCTCACCATAGCGGGAGTGGACAGCTGCGGAGGCGCAGGGGTAGCCGCTGACCTTAAAACCTTCTCCGCCCTAGGAGTCCACGGCGCCTGCGCAGTCACAGCCTTAACAGCCCAAAACACCCGAAGCGTCGCTGAAATTTCACCCGTGGAGCCTAGGTTTCTGGAAAAGCAGCTGGAAACCCTCCTGGCAGACCTGAAGGTCAACGCCTTCAAGACCGGCATGCTCCCCAGCCGGGAAACCGTGGAATGCGTCTCAGATTTCATGGAAGACGGCCGGCTGAAAAAGGCCGTGGTGGACCCTGTTTTCAAGGCGACCACCGGGAGACGGCTGTCGGCTGAGGACGCTGTGGAAGCCTACGCCCGAAGGCTTCTCCCCCAGGCAACGCTGGCCACTCCCAACCTCTGGGAGGCAGAAAAACTCTCAGGGGTCAGAATAAAAAGCCTCCGAGAGCTGAAGAAGGCGGCTAGAAAAATCTCCGACCTAGGGGTGAAAGGCGTCGTGATCAAGGGAGGCCACCTCCGAGGCGGCAAGGCCGTAGACCTCCTCTACTGGAAGGGAGAATTCGCAGTCTACCCCAAACCTCGGCTTCCCGTCTCCCTGCACGGGGGAGGCTGTGTTTTCTCAGCCGCCCTCACAGCCCTGCTGGCTAAGGGGCTGGAGCCCTGGAAGGCGGTAGAGGAGGTGGAGGCCTACATTCATCCCCTTTTCCAGTTCGGCCTCCAGGTGGGAAGCGGCTTGAAGGTGGTGAACCCTCTGATTCCCCTCTACAACGAAGCTGAAAAAGCCGCTGTGGCGGGGAACGTGGATGAAGCCCGGTGGAGGATTGTGAAGGATAAGAGGTTTCACCCCTTCATCGCCCAGGTAGGCAGCCAAGTGGCCATGGCGCTGCCCTATCCCACCTCCACAAACCATGTGGCCGCCGTGGAGGGAAGAATCCGGAGGGAGGGCGGTGAAATCAAAGCCTCAGGCCCCGTCAGATTCGGAGTCTCCACCCACATGGCCCGGCTCATCCTAGCCGCCACTCAGTTGGGGTCCTCCAAGAGGGCGGCTTTGAACCTCCACTACCACAGAAGACTGCTTCAAGCCTTGAAGAAGGCGGGAATGAAAACGAGAAGCTTCAACCGGCGGAAGGAACCCGGCCCTGTGAAAAAGGTGGAAGGAAGCACGCTGCCCTGGGGCCTCCGGACGGCTGCTCTCCGGGCGGGGGAAGTGCCCGACGTCCTCTACGACTTGGGGGAGAAAGGCAGGGAGCCGATGATAAGGGTGCTGGGGGAGACAGCGGTGGAAGCAGTGGAGAAAGCGTCTAGGGCCTTAGAGTTTTTATGACTTCTTCCGCCCGCTTTTTCGCCTCCCCGAGCCTCCGTCTTCTCAGCAGCTGTTTGACGGTTTTGTCTCTGATGATCCTGTAGAGCAAGCGGCGTTTGGAGTCCTCCCCTAAACTCATGCCTTTCAGCCGGGTTCTCACATGGTTTTGAAGTTTAACCTGCAAGAGGTCTTCCGGGGTTATAGTCTCTTCCACTCTTTTACGGAGAATCCTAGCCATGGCAGGGCTTTTCCCCCGAGTGGACACGGCTATCCTGAAGTCCCCCACCCTAGCCACCGCCGGGGTGATGAAATCGCTCACCGAAGGATTGTCCACCGCGCAGACGAGAACCCCGAGCTTTTTCGCCTCCCCCACCACAGCCTCGTTGAGGCAGCGGTCATCGCAGGCAGCGAACACAACGCTGGACTGAGCCATCACCCTGCGGAGTTTGGGGAGATTCTTTTCCACATCAAGCTCTACCAGTTTGACTCGCCCAGTTTCCCCCATTTTTTTAAGGCGGGGAGTGAAGTCTCTGCTGGCTATCACGACCTTCGCCCTTTCTTCCAGAGAATTTTCAGCCTTCCTTTCGCCGACTTTCCCGCCGCCTACTATGAGGACAGTTTTCCCGTCCAGCTTCAAGTCGATGAGCACTTTCCCTTCCTCCCGCAGTTCAAAGCCTAGGATTCACTCAGCCTTAGTGGACGCCATCGTAGAGGCAGGAGGGGTCTTCAGCCTGCAAGTCGCCGTATTTCACGTAGGCCCTCACCCGGCAGCCTCCTCCGCAAAGCTCTTTGTAGGGGCATAGCCCGCATTTCCCCTTCAGGTTTTTTGTTTTACTTCGGAAGGCTGAAAGAACAGGGCTGTCGCTCTCATTCCAAAGCTGGCTGAAGCTTTTTTCCTTTACGTTTCCGATCCTCAACTCTCTCAGCTGGGCGAATTGGCAGGGATAGACGTCTCCCACAGCGTCCACGTTGGCAACTCTGTCCCCCGCGCTGCACGCGTCTCCCATAAACTGGAGAAGCCTAACGGCGCCTTCGTACTCCGGCGAGTTCTCCTCCCTCATTCTATTCAGCAAGTAGACAGCGTCTTGAGGGGCGTCCACCGACAGGATTTCCATGCGGCTGGGGCCAAGTTCCTTCGCTTTCCTGTATAAGACATCTAAAACCCAAGCTGTTTGGCTGCGTTCCAGTTCTCTGCGGGTGAAGTTCACCTTACCTCTGCCGCTGGGAACAAGCCAGTAGAGGCAGAACCTAGGCACCTCCAACCGAGCGGAGAGGTCGATGAGGGAGGGGAGTTCATGAAAATTAAACTGGGTAACGGTAACTCTCACCCCACACTTCAATCCCACCCTGATGCAGTTTCTCAGGGCTTGCACAGCCTTCTGGAAGCTTCCCGGCTGCCCCCTCATGGCGTCGTGGGTCTTCTCGCTCGCGCCGTCCAAGGAAATTCCAACATACTCGATTCCTAGGCTCTTTATTCTCTCCGCCGCCTTCTCCGTTATGAGGGTGCCGTTGGTGCTCAGCGCTGTCTTCAAGCCCCTCCGCCGGGCGTAGCTGGCGATTTCCCAGAAGTCCTCCCTAACCAAGGGTTCCCCTCCGCTGAACATGAGGAGAGGGACTGGAATCTGGGAAAGGTCATCTATGAAAGCTTTAGCCTCATCCAGCGACAACTCCCCCTGCCTCCGCGCCGAGGGCCCTGCGCTGAGGTAGCAGTGGCTGCAGGAGAGGTTGCATTCATTCGTCATGTTCCAGAAAACGAGAGGTCGCCGGGTTTCGGTGAAGGCCAGAAACTTGCTCGGCTGCAGGTGAGGCGGCTGTGTGCGATGCTTGATAACCTCGCTTACCACACCCTTTCCGTGCAGAAGCTCGGTGAAACGAATCAAGGCCTTCTCCTTCTTTCCTTTTTTTTCAGATGTTCTCCGTTTAGGCCTCCTCTTGTAGGTTTCCATTCAGCCAGCCGATAGCTAATATAGGAGTCGTTTTTCCTCCTATTAAAGGAGAACCCTACGCATGGTCACCCTCGACAAGACCGACAGGAAACTGCTTCAACTGGTGCAAGACGATTTTCCCTTGGTGGAGAAGCCTTGGGCTGAGGTTGCAGCCAAACTCGGTGTGGGAGAAGAGGAAGCGATCCGCCGTGTAAAACGCCTCCTTAGAGAGGGGGTGATATCTAGGATCGGTCCTATCATCGACGCGAGGAAGGTGGGTTTGAAAGCTTCGACGCTAGTCGCTGTGAAGGTGGCTGAGGGTGAAGTTGAAAGAGTAGCTCGGATAATCAACGGCTTCAAGGAAGTTTCTCACAACTATGAAAGGGACAACGCCTACAACCTGTGGTTCACCGTGACAGCCCGTGATGAGGAGGAGCTGGAAAAGGTTCTTAAAAAGATAAAGAGGAAAACAGGGATTAGAGAAGATGATTTCCTAGAACTCCGCTCCCAACGTGTCTTCAAAATAGGTTTGAAGTTCAACTTCACGGAATAAGCCGATCTCGGGATGAAAATATGGACAGCATAGACCGGGAGATACTGTATCTGCTTCAAGAAGGTTTACCTCTATCCAGTGAACCCTTCGCCCTCATAGCCGAGAAACTGGGAATAACCCCCGGAGAAATCCTATCCCGGCTGAAGCTTCTGCGGGAAGAAGGTGTCATCCGAAGGTTCGGAGCTTCCCTCAGGCCGCCGAAGGTGGGAATATTGGCTAATGCCATGGTCGCTTGGAAGGTGCCCTCCGGCCGTGTGGAAGCCGTGGGAACGGCTCTCTCCCGCTTCCCAGAAGTAACCCACTGTTACGAACGCCGGACGGTGCCGGGAAAATGGGACTACAACCTCTACACAGTTGTCCACGGCCCCAACCAAGAGACGGTGCGAAGACTGGTAGCCCGCATGGCGAAGAAGACGGGGATAAAAGACTTCATCATCCTCTTCAGCACAAAAGAGTTCAAGAGGGCGAGTGCGGGGAGGATCACCTGAATTTTTTCGGCTGGTAGACGCACCAAGGCTCCTCGGCCAAGTAGTCTCCCTCCAGCCCTGTGGGCGCTCTCAAGCCTCCGCAGACGTCGGTGAAGTCGCGGGTTAACCCATAGGCGCGAGCCCGGCATCCCCCGCAGATGTCCCTGTAGTCGCAGACGCCGCATTTTCCCTTCAAATTGTCGAAGTTTCGAAGTTTCTTGAAGACCTCGGAGTGAAACCATATGTCCTTAAAGCTTTCTCTCCTCACGTTGCCGGCTTCCACAGGCAGGTAGGGGCAGGGAGTGACTTCCCCCGTGGGGTAGATTCGGCAGTACCAGAGCCCGGCGATGCAGCCGCGCCCCCACCTCTTCAGCTCCAAGCCTTCCTGTTTGGCTATGCGCATAAACTGCGGCGCGCAGGTGGGTTTCACCTCAAAACTGTAGCCGCCTTTCTTCCCCAGGAGCTTCCTTATCATTTTCTCATACTCAACCGGCGAAAGGTCTTCCAGCTCTCTTCCCCTGCCCGTGGGGACGAGGAAGAAAAGATGGAAGTCGCTGGCTCCCAGCTCTTGGGCCAGGTTTAAAATGTCTTCGATTTCCCCGTAGTTATCCTTGGTGACGGTGGTATTAACCTGCAGGTCGATTCCATGGCGGAGGCTGGCCTTTATCCCCCTGACAGCTGCCTCCCAAGAGCCTCGGAGGCCTCGGAACCTGTCATGCTTCTCAGGGTTTGCTGAGTCCAGGCTGACGGCTATCTTGGATATTCCTGCCTTCCTCAGCTTTTCCGCGATGATGTCGGTTATGAGAGTGCCGTTGGTGCCCATGACAACCTTTAGGCCCTTTTCCGTCCCCCAGCGGGCAAGCTGGAAGATGTCATCCCTCATCAAAGGCTCTCCGCCGCTGAGGATGAGGATGGGTTTGCCTACTTCAGCGATCTGCTCAATCAGCCTCCGTCCTTCCTCGGTGGTTAAGGCTCTGTCGTCCACCCGCTGCTGGGCGTCAATGTAGCAGTGGGCGCATCTCAGGTTGCATTTGAAGGTGGTGTTCCAAGATATGAGGCGGGGTGTGAAGTTGTAGACCATGGCTGAGAGCATCCTTGAAAGTTTTAAAGCCTCTGAAGGTATGCCTTCCTTTAGCTTGTTTTTTTGGGTAACATGTAAAAAAGTTTTTGAGTAATAAGGCTTTTTCTACAGCTGATTTTTTGGAGAAAACTTATTAGAGAAACCGCCCATCTAAGTATCGCCGCAGCATTAAGGAAATCTTCTGTTAAGGATGGGTTCGGGGTTTTGAGGATCCTCAACCTCAAGGCTACATACAAGAGAGCGTCCATACCTTTGCTTGAGAAACTCACTTTCCAAGATCCTCAAAAAGCCATAAAGAAAATACGGGATATCGAAAACGTGGCCGAAGCTGTAATCCTCCAAACCTGCAACCGGGTGGAGATCTTCACCGCAGCCCAAAACCCTGAAGCCGGAGAAGCCGTCGGCGAGTATTGGAGGAAAGAAGTCAACGTCGAGAAAGAGAAATTTTACAGCCTCATCGAAGCAGCTTATGACACTGAGGCTATAACCCACCTTTTCCGGCTGGCTTCAGGCCTTGAGTCCATGGTAATCGGGGAAGCTCAGATCCTCGGCCAGGTTAAAAAAGCCCTCCAAGAAGCGAAGAGAAACGACACCGTAGGCCCTCTGCTCGAAAAAGTTTTCACCAAGGCGATCAAGACGGGGGGTCGAGTTCGCCTTGAAACCAGCATAGGCCGAGGTGCTGTTTCCATAGGTTCGGTGGCCGTGAATTTAGCAGAAGAAGTTCTCAACGGCTTGGAAGGAAAGAGGTTTCTCATCCTAGGAGCTGGGGAAACCGGCACATTGGTGGGGAAAGCTCTCGCAGCCAGACGGCAGGCCGCGGTCATCGTGGCCAACCGAAGTTATCCCCGCGCCGTCAGATTGGCTCGGATGCTGGGCGGTCGAGCTGTGTCCTTCAGTCAGCTGGGGAAATTTCTGGCTGAAGCCGACGTGGTGGTGGTCGCCACCTCAGCGCCCCACCCAGTGTTAAGGCTGTCAGCAGTGGAGGAAGCTCTCAGGAGGAGAAGTAAGGCGGAGAACCCCCTGCTCATCATCGATCTTTCCCAGCCTAGGAACGTGGACGCCGAGATAGCCCGCCTTCCGGGGGTTCAACTCCACAACATCGATGACCTCCAAAAACTTGGGGAGGTAAATCTTAAAATGCGCGCCGCAGAGGTGGAAAAGGCTGAAAGGATTGTTGAGAGGGAGGTTAAAAATTTGGAGTCAGCTTTGAGGCGGGAAACCGTGGAGCCGGTGATCTCAGCCCTCTACAGCAAGGCTGAGGAAATTCGGAGAAAAGAAGTGGAAAGAGCTCTCAGGATGCTGGGTGGAGGAGATGGGCGCTGGCGGAGGTTTCTCGAGGACCTGTCCCGTGAACTTGTTGAGCGGATTTTTCACTATCCTGTTCAAGCCTTGAGGAAGGCTGCTGAAAAAGACCAAGCTGCCTTCATCTCGGCGGTTCAGGAGCTCTTCAACCTAAAAGCCGGAGGGGAAACCCGTGGTCTTCCCAACGCTTCGCATGAGAAGGTTGCGAAGGACATCGAAGCTTAGGCAGCTGGTAAGGGAGACGGTTCTGACTCCCAGCGACCTAGTTTATCCCCTCTTCGTGGAAGAAGGCCTTGAGAAGGCTAGGCCCATCGAAAGTATGCCCGGCCAGTTTCAACTCCCCCTCAACAGGGTGGCGGAGGAAGCGGAGGAAGTTGCCTCCCTCGGAATCCCCGCCCTCATCCTCTTCGGAATCCCCAAAACCAAGGACGACTGGGGCTCCTCAGCCTACAGCCCCCAAGGCATCGTCCAGCAGGCGATAGGCGAGATAAAGAGGGCGATGGGCGACAGGCTTGTGGTGGTGACGGATGTCTGCCTCTGCCAGTACACAAGCCACGGGCACTGCGGCATCCTCCAAGGGCAGGAGATGGTCAACGACGCCACCTTGGAGGTTTTGGAAAAAGTCGCCCTCAGCCACGCTCGCGCAGGAGCCGACGTGGTGGCTCCCTCAGCTATGGTGGACGGTCAAGTTCAAGCTATCCGAAAGGCCTTAGACCGGGAGGGCTTCGAAAACGTGGCCATCATGGCCTACTCCGCCAAGCAGGCGTCCAGCTTCTACGGCCCCTTTAGGGAAGCCGCCTACTCGGCTCCAGCTTTCGGTGACAGGAGAAGTTACCAGATGGACTACGCCAACTCCGACGAAGCCTTGAGGGAGGTGGAGCTGGACGTAAAGGAGGGAGCGGACATCGTCATGGTGAAGCCGGCTCTCCCTTGCTTAGATCTCATCCACCGGGTGAAGACCGCGTTCCGAATGCCCACCGCCGCCTACAGCGTCAGCGGAGAATACTCGATGATCAAGGCGGCGGCTGCGAGAGGCTGGGTGCATGAGAAGGCGGCGGTGCTTGAGGTTTTAACCGCCATCAAGAGAGCTGGAGCCGACATCATCCTCACCTACCACGCCAAGGAAGCGGCTGGGTGGCTGAAAGAATGAAGACGTCCAAAAGCTTCTACGAGAAAGCTAAGGGCCTCATGCCCGGAGGCGTCAACAGTCCTGTCAGGGCTTTTGAGCCCTACCCCTTCTTCACCGATCACGCTGAGGGGTCCAGGCTTTTCGATGTGGATGGGAACGCTTACATCGACTACTGCATGGCCTACGGACCCCTTCTGCTGGGACATGCTCCCTCGGAGATTGTGGAAGCCGTCCGCCGGCAGCTGGGGAAGGGGACGATGTACGGGACTCCCACTGAAGCCGAGGTGGAGCTGGCGGAGCTCCTAGTTGAGGTTGTTCCCTGCGTTGAAATGGTTAGGGTGGTGAACAGCGGAACCGAAGCCACCATGCACGCCCTCCGGGTTGCCCGAGGCTGCACTGGAAAGGATAAAATTGTGAAGTTTGAGGGCTGCTACCACGGCGCCCACGACTACGTCCTCGTCCAAGCCGGCTCCGGGGCTACTGCCTTCGGAGCGCCCACATCCCTAGGGGTTCCGAAGGACTCCGCCAAGAACACCTTGGTTGTGCCTTTCAATAACCTAGGCGCGTTGGAAGAGGTTGTGGAGAAAAACCAAGGGGAAATCGCCGCGGTCCTCATGGAGCCGGTGGTGGGGAACGCGGGGGTCATCCTTCCCAGAAACGGCTACCTTCAAGCGGTCAGAAGGCTGACGGAAAAGAACGGAATCATCCTCATCTTCGACGAGGTGATCACCGGGTTTAGGCTTGCCTTGGGAGGAGCTCAGGAATACTTCCAGATCACACCCGACATGGTGACCTTGGGGAAGATCATGGGGGGCGGTTTCCCCATGGCCGCCTTCGGAGGGAAAAAAGAGCTCATGCAGCTTGTCTCCCCGGTGGGGAAAGTCTACCAAGCCGGAACCCTCAGCGGCAACCCCATCTCCGTGGTGGCAGGGCTTACAATGTTGAATATTCTAAGAGAGAAGAAAACCCTCATCTACAGCCAACTGGAAAGGCAGGGCGACGCCCTCAGAAAAGGACTCTCCGACCTCGCCGAAGACCGAAAAGTGCCGGTGCAGGTGAACGGTTTGGCCTCCATGTTTCAGGTCTTCTTCACCCCCCAGCCTGTCTTCGACTACAAGGCGGCGCAGAGTTCGGATAAGGCTAAGTTTCAACGCTACCACAGAAAACTGATGGAGCGGGGAGTGTTCATTCCCCCCTCTCAGTTTGAAACATGTTTCCTCTCCACCGCGCACAGCGAGGAGGATGTGGCTGAAACCTTGGAGGCGGCAGACGCGGCTTTTCAATCACTCCGGTAGCGGGTTGCCATGAAACTGATCGTGGGAACTAGGGGAAGCAAGCTGTCCCTCATCCAAACAGACTCTGTAGTGCAGAAGCTCACCGAGGCTCTCCCAGACTTGAAGGTTGAAACCAAGGTCATCAAGACGACTGGGGACAAGTTTTCCCGCAGGCCTCTGCTAGCCATCAAGGAGAAGGGAATCTTCGAAAAAGAAATCGACATGGCCGTCCTCCGGGGTGAAGCTGACTTCGCCGTCCACAGCCTAAAGGACGTCCCCACCGAGCTGCCTCAAGGGCTGACCCTCGCCGCTGTTCCGGAGAGAGAGTCCCCCTACGATGTTCTTGTTTCCCGGGGAAACCTAGGCTTGGAAAACCTACCCCCAGGCGCCGTGGTGGGCACGGGAAGCCCTAGGAGGTCAGCTCAACTCCACGCCCTCAGACCAGACCTCCAGGTGAAGCCTATCCGAGGCAATGTAGACACAAGGGTTAGAAAGGTGAAACAGGGACTCTTCGATGCGGTCATACTGGCGGAAGCCGGGTTGAGGAGGTTGAGCATGGGCTCTCTCGCAACCAAACGTCTGCCCCCGGACCGTTTCACCCCAGCGCCAGGGCAGGGCGCCTTGGCAGTGGTTTCAAGAGAAGACGACGGGGAGGTCTTAAAAATTCTAAGCCGCGTGGACCATTCTCCCTCTAGGGCGGAGGTCCTAGCTGAAAGAGTCTTTGTCAGGGAAATGGGCGGGGGATGTAAGGTTCCCCTCGGAGCCCTCGCTTGTGTGCAGGGACGTCGACTGCTCCTCCATGCGGCTGTATTTTCGCCTGATGGAAAGATATGCCTTCAGACTTGGGAGGTGGGAAGCGTGAAGTCGCCTGAAGAAGCCGGGGTGAAACTGGCTCGAAGGATGAGGAGGCAGGGAGCCGGGGAACTCATCCAACATTGGAGGGCCCTCTATGAAAAAAGGTAAGGTCTTCCTCGTGGGAGCTGGACCCGGGGACCCGGAGCTCCTGACGCTTAAAGCTTTGAAGATCCTGAAAAAGGCAGACGTCGTCGTCTACGACCGGCTGATCGCCAGAGCGTCCCTTAAATTAGCCCCTAGAAAGGCTAAGAAGATCTACGTTGGCAAGGCTCACGGAAGCCACACCATACCCCAGGAAGCCATCCACAAAATCCTAGTGGAGGAAGCCTCTGAGGGGAAAACCGTGGTCAGGCTGAAGGGGGGAGACCCCTTCCTCTTCGGCCGTGGAGGGGAGGAGGCTCAGGAGCTCCGCAGAGCCAAGATTCCCTTCGAAGTTGTGCCGGGGGTAACCTCAGCCCTAGCCGTGCCGGCCTACGCTGGAATTCCCCTCACCCACCGAAACTACGCCTCCTCCGTGGCCATTGTCACCGGCCATGAGGACCCTAGGAAACGGGAAAGCTGGGTGAAATGGGATAAAATAGCCGCCTCCGTTGACACCATCGTGGTGCTCATGGGAGCCAAGAGGCTGGGTGAAATTGTCAAAAGCCTCCTAGAGGGAGGGCGAAGCCCGCAGACCCCTGTGGTCCTCATCGAGGAAGGCACCACAAAACGGCAGAGAAAAACCCTGGGGACACTGGGAGACATCGTGAAGAAGGCCTCCCGGAGAAAGGTTAAGCCCCCCGCCGTCATCGTCGTCGGGGACATAGTTCACCTGCACAAGGAGCTTTCTTGGTTTAAGCCGTGAACTCCCATGGCCCTTAGAGGTAAAACCATCGCCGTCACCAGGCCTGAGGAGCAGGCTCGCGGGATTTCCAAGCTAATCCGGAAGGAAGGGGGCTGCGTCTACCTAGCTCCCACGGTGGAGATAAAGCCGCCTAAGAGCCTAAGGCGGGCGGAGGCTCTCATCAAGGCTCTTGTCCAACGCAAGATCGACTACCTCATATTCATGAGCGTCAACGGCGTCCGAGGCCTCTTCGGCATCTCCAAAATTCTGGGGCTGGAAAGGGAGTTGCGGAAGGCTCTAGGCCGAACTCAGATTGCGGCCATAGGTCCTAAGACCCGGAGCGAGCTGGAAAAGAGAGGCGTCCGGGTGAAGCTTGTTCCCGCCCCCTATAGCTCTGAAGGGCTCATCCAAGCCTTCAGAAACCTGAGCCTAAAAGGCAAGACTGTGGCGATAGCTCGAACGGAGGACGCCGACTCCTACCTGCGGGAGGGGATGAAAGGCTTGGGAGCCAAGGTGGTGGAGGTTCCCGTCTACCGGTCGACGCTTCCCTCAGACAGGTCGAGGATGCTTCAGCTCGCCCGAGACCTCTCTGCGGCTAGGGTTGACGCTGTGACTTTCACCAGCTCCTCCACTGTCGAAAACCTCTTCAAGGTGGCTGCGAAAGCAGGTTTAGCTGGGAAGCTTAAAAAAGCCCTAGAGAGCTCGGTGACAGTCCTGGCCATTGGGTCGAAAACGCGGGAAACACTGCGGAAGCTTGGAGTTGCCTCGTCTCTGATGCCTGAGAAGTTCACCGCGGAAGCCATGTTGAAAGCTTACATCGACTTCTTGAAAGGGAGCTCACTTCCGCTCTTCCCTGCTTCAGGGAGGAGGCAGGTTTCCCCTTCCAGCAACCGTTTTAAAGGCTCTGTTCCTCCCCACCGTGAAAGGGAGGGGTAGCCTTGGCTGAGGTCTACTTTTTCGACTACGGGAAAGGAACCAGCATACTACCCGGCCTTGAAAAGCTTTTCTACTCCTCGGGAATGGCGGAGGTGGCCGCCCCCGGAGCTAGGGTTGCCGTAAAGGTTCACATGGGAGAGCGGGGAAACCTCACCTACCTCAGGCCCCCCATCGTCCGAAAGGTTGTGGAGCTGGTGAAGGCTGTGGGAGGCGTGCCCTTCGTCGCTGATACCACGGTGCTCTACCCCCAGAAGCGCTTCACAGCCCGAGACTGCTTGGAGACCGCTGCCTACAACGGCTTCACCCCTGAAACCGTTGGCGCCCCTATTGTCATAGCCGACGGGGAAGACGGCTACCAAGGGGTCTCCGTTGAAGTTGAAAGAACAGTGGACGGATGCAGGCTGAGGGAGGTAAAGGTTGCCTCCGCCTTCCTCGAAGCCGACGCCATGATAGTCTTATCCCATGCTAAAGGCCACCTTCTCTCCGGCTTCGGAGGAGCCTTGAAAAACCTAGCCATGGGATGCACCACGAAGCATGGGAAAGCCGCCCAGCATGCCTCCCACGGCCTAGGGTTCGACGGGTCCAAATGCGACGGTTGCGGGAAATGTGTTGAAGCCTGCGTTTATGCAGCCCTCAGGCTGGAGGGAGGCAAGGCTGTTCGAGACCTTGAAAAATGTATGCACTGCTGCAACTGCCTCTTTGTGTGTGAGAAGAACGCCTTCTACTGGCCTGAAGGTTGCAGGGATGTCTTCCAAGTGTACATAGCCCACGCTGCCTACGCGGTTGCGAAAGTCTTCAAGAAAGGCCGAATGGGCTTCCTCAACTTCGTGCAGGACGTTACTTCCCGCTGCGACTGCTGCACCACCGCGGAGAAGGCTGTCACCCAGGACGTAGGCATCCTTGCCTCCTCCGACCCTGTGGCCGTCGACAAAGCCTCCGTCGACCTGATAGACCAAGCGCCTAAGCTGGCTCAGCTTCCCCACGACCCGCCGGACATCCTAGGAAAGATAAACGGAACCAACTCCCTCATCCAGCTGCGCACAGCTCAGAAACTGGGACTGGGAAGCCTAAAATACGAGTTGACGACGATTTAAACAATCAAACCATACGCTGGGTGAGGGATGATGAAGGTGAACAAGGCGGTTATGGATTTTTTCAACTTCCCCTGCGCCAAGGGCCGGCCTCCGGTTTGGGTGGCAACCGTCTGCAAGGGGGCTCCGCACGTGGTCCCCGTGTGCTTTGTGAAGCCGCTAGGGGATGACAGGCTGCTGATAGCAAATGTCTTCATATCCAAAACCGTGAAAAACTTAAAGGAGAACCCTCATGTGGCTGTGGGCGCGTCCAAGAAGGACGAAGGCTTCGACGGCTACCTCCTAAAGGGCGCCGCGGAAATAATTGAAGAAGGCCCTGTGTTCGAAGAGTTCCGCAGAAACGTGGAGGAACTGAGCGGAGGAAAGAGAAAACCCCGCTCAGCCATACTGGTCCGCATAGAAGAGGTTTACTCCCTCCAACCTAGGCTGGGGAAAAAGAAACTTCACTGAAGGCTCCCTTCGTTTCAAAAGCCACGGAAGAGGAGTTTTAGCTCTTCAAAAATTCCACGACGTTCTCCTTTATTTCCCTAGAACTTAGGGGAACGTTTGGCAGCTCCACGTTGCCCGGCTTGGCCACGGCGTGGATGAAGTTAGGCCCCTCGCCCAACTCCTCTAAGACCCGGTGAAGCTGGTCTTTGGTGGCTACCTTATAGGTGTTTTTTATGCCGAACCCCCGGGCGACCAGCTCCAAGTCCGCGTAGCCGTTGGCCGCCGTGGGCTGGTTGCCTGTGGAGCCGTAGACTCCATTGTCGAAAACCAGTAGGGTGAGGTTTCGGGGGGCGGTCAGCGCGGTGGTGGCTAGGGTGCTGGGGTTCATCAGTATGCTGCCGTCTCCCTCCACCACGACGACTTCCTTCTGGGTGTTGAGGGCTATGCCTAACCCTACAGCCGAAGCCATCCCCATGCTGCCCAGCATGTAGAAGTTGGATTTCTGATGCTTCAGATGGTAGAGTTCCTTGCAAGGATAGCCCAAATTGCACACGACGGCTTTTCCCTCCAGATAGGGGACAGCTGCCTCCATGAGCTGAAACCTGGTGAAATGCGGGCGGATTCTCAGGACTTTGTGCTGTTGCTCTTCCAGTTCTTTTCTTTCCACGACGATGTTTTCCATTCCGCGCATGTTTTCACCCCAGAGTTTCGGGTTCAGCAAAAAGGCGTGGACGGTGTTTTCCTCGAAAACCTTTCCCAGAATGTCCTCCACCGCGGACAGCTCCCTAGGGTCCGCCAGCTCGGTGCGGCCTATCTCCAAGGCGTCCAGAAGTTTAGGGAGGTATTTTCCCATGGGAATCTGAGCCGCTATCCTTTCGTCGTAGACCCCCCTCCAGCTGACGAGGATGGGTAAGGGAAGCTGGTAAAACTTTGTCAGAGAACACAGAGCGTTGATGGTGTTTCCCACCCCGGAGCTTTGAATCAGCATCCCCGCCCTAGCGCCGGCTAGGGAGGCCCCTGCGCAGATGCCGACCCCCTCCTCCTCCCTGCTCAGGGGAACATGCCTGAAATGGCGGGGTATCTCGGCCAGAAGCCTCTGCACCCTTTCGCAGGGGAGGGAAACCATGAGGTTGACTCCTTTCCTCTTGAAAGAATCGACGATGACGCGTTCAGGCTTCATGATAGAACCTCCCTGAGTTCTTTTTCCGAGATGTCCTTGGAAACTTTTATTCCGTCCACGGGGTATATGTCCACGTCTTCTTTAACCCTTTTCTCCCCGCCTCCTGAAACATTCAGTAAAACGGTGTCCTCCGCATCCACCTTCCCCACCTCAACCGCCTTGAACAAAGACGCCACGGCGACGGCGGCTGCTGGGACAATGTCCACGCCTTCCACTTCCTCGAAGAGTTCCCCTGCCTTCCGAGCTTCAGCGTTGGTCACCGCGTACATTTCCCCCCCGGTAGCCGTCAAGGCATCGTAGAGGCCCCCCTTCACACCGTAGAGGGGAGAGCGTTTAGAGAGCACTTTAGCGTAGATCAGGTTCACCGCCTCCCCGGGAGGAAAGTCCTGGGGCAGAATTTCCCTCCGCCCAGCCTTCCAAGCCTCCACCATGGGGGCGAAGGGGCTGTTCTGAGACAGGTGCAGCCGCGGCAGCTCCCCGCCGAACCTTCCATCCTCCAGCAGCCTCAACGCTGCCTCCCAGGCGCCGATTCCCCCTGTGCCGCTGCTCACGGCTTGAAAATAATGCTCCGGCAGCCTACCTATCTCCCCCACAGCGTCCAGCAGCACCGTTCCCAGAGCGTCCCTCCGAGCGACGTTTCTGCCTCCCCCCTCGCAGGTGAAGCCTTCCATGGACCAAAGCTTCTTAGCCAAGGCATCCGCGTCGGAGTAGTCCCCCTCCACCACCAAGGTCTTAACCACAGGGGAAACCACCGGGCTCCAAACGTCGCCGACGCAGCTCCGCGGCACCACAGCGACCAAGGGGAAACCAGTCTGAGAGCCTATGTGCACGAACGCGCGGGCGGAATTGCCCGCGGAGGATACGACGATGTTTTTCACACCGCCCTCCAAGGCCCGCTGGATCACCACAGGAGCCTCCAACTCCTTGAAGGTGCACGTCTTAATCTCCGCTCCCAGCTCAGGGCAGTACCCGCTGAAGGAAACATACAGGTTCCGGAGGCCGAGCTCCCGGGCTAGGCCCCGGCTTTTGTAGGTCACCGGCTTCCCATGGTAGTCTGTGGTTTTCTCCACAGGAAGCCATCCGTAGAAACGCCACAAGCCTGGAAGGCTGCGGAGAATCAGCCTTTTTTCCGGATAGTTACTTCTTAGGATTCCATCATGCTTAGGGCATGTGAGGGTGAAGCCGCTGCTGTATTCTGCACCGCATTCCGGACACCTCAGAGTATACTTCATGGCTAGGCTGCCGGCTCCTCTCAAGCGGAATTGTTTCCCAAGATTTAAATCATCAGGAGAATTTAAGTCCTATTCAAGCGGAGGGCGGTGTTTTGAGAAGAGGACAACTGAGGATCGGCCACCTTTCCACCTTCTACCACACCTCGTTCATTCTCATGGGCACAGGGTGGATTGAAGCAGAGATGAACGTGGACGTGGACTGGGAGCTGTTCGCCGCCGGCCCCGAGATAGTTCAAGCCTTCGCCGACGGCCGCGTAGACATCGGATACATAGGACTGCCCCCCGCCGTCATCGGAATCGACCGAGGCATCCCCATCAAATGCATTGCCGGAGGCCATGTGGAAGGCACAGTCTTGGTGGCTGATAAAAAATTCAAGTCCTTGGAGGAGCTGGGAAGCGTGAAGGCTGTCCTTCAACAGTTCGGAGGCGGGACCATCGCCTCCCCCCAGCGAGGGTCAATCCACGACGTGATCATCCGCCACCTCATCAGGGAAGAGGGCCTCGAGGAAGCAGGCATAGCTGTGAAGAATTTCGAATGGGCTGACCTCATCCCCGACGCCCTCTTGGACGGAGAAGTGCAGGCAGCTGTGGGAACCCCTGCCTTAGCGGTGGCGGTTTTCCGGGTCTGCGACGGTAAGATGGTCATCCCCCCAAGCAGGATGTGGCCCTACAACCCCAGCTACGGAATCCTCGCCAGCAAGGAGATGGTGGAAAACACCCCCAGCCTGCTGGAGGATTTCCTAAGGCTTCACGAAAAAGCCTCAAACCTGATAAGAGAGGAGCCGGAAAAAGCAGCCCGCATAGTTTCCCGCGTGGTAGGGCTGGTGGACGAGGACTTTGTGCTCCAAGTCTACAGGGTCTCCCCGAGATATTGCGCCAGTCTCCCCAGAGAATACATCGACTCCACCCTAGCTTTTCTCCCCGTGCTGAAAAAGCTGGGCTATATCTCCCGGATGCTGAGGGAGGAGGACATATTCAACCTAAGCTTCATCAGAAAGATTCACCCCCAAACCCCCCACTACTAGCGGCATCCAACCCGCAGAGGGGTTCTTTTAAAGTCTTTAAGGACAACTATTCCTATGGGAATCATTAAGCAATTTAACCTTTCAGAAGGAGATAAACTTAATTGGGAAATTAGAGCTGAGGATGGGGAGCTTATAATAGTTGTAAAGCCATTAAGACGGTGAAAAAGATGGATGAGTTCGTATATACTGCCAAAATTAAAGAATAGCATGAACTTCGTATAATAAAAAAATTTAGGGTAGTTTAAAACTAAAAAGGAGGTGATCGAGATGCCGTTGATTCAAATGTATTTTGGAAAGGGCGCTCTCACAGATGAGCAGAAGGCCGACTTGTCCAGAAAAATCACCGACTTGATCGTCAAGGAGGCAAAACAACCACAACATTACACGTGGGTCATAATCCATGAGGTCCCCGTGGAGAACTGGATGGTCGATCGTCTCACCTTACCAGAGCTTAAGGCCAAGCTCATGGCCGAAAAGGAGTAACGAGTGCCCAAAAAGTAAGGTAATAGAAGGTGAGAAAAATGTCTGAAGAAAAACAACCTGATGTGAAGGAATTGCAAGAAAAAGTGATGCGATATTTCTGCGATAGACCCAGCAACTTCCCTACCGGGCGACCGTATAACTGCTGTGAAAGTGTTCTCTTAACTCTGCAAGAATATCTCGGTACAGATTCTGAGCTGATTCCGAAGATCGGTACGGCGATAGGTGCAGGGGTTAGCTTGAACGGGCTTCTTTGCGGTTCTATCTCAGGTGTGGCAATAGCTATTGGCATCAAATACGGGAGAAGTACTCCAGAGGAGAACCCGGAACCGGTATGGGCAATGATGAATGAATATGTGGCTGCCTTCAAAAAGAAGTTTGGCTATGTAAATTGCAGACAACTCACCGGTCTAAACTTAAAGACACCAGAGGGATTGAAAGAATACTTTACAAGGGTTCATGACTACGAATGCACTGAGAGATTAAAATTTGCAGTTGAGAAGGCTGTAGAGATCCTTAAAGGCAAGAGTAAAACATCGTCAGGGAACGTCGCCTAACAGAGCGTATCCGACTTCGGTGCTTCGCGCTTTCACCTAAATCCAGCAAAGCTGGACTTCAGATACGCTCGGAACGTTAAGTGAGACATTTTGTTCTATTTCAAGATCGATTTAGAGTTACCACTACGTCTGCAACACTACAAATGCAACACCCTAAGATTCAACAGAACCCGCGGAGGGAAAAGTTAATTATTTCTCCCCTGATAGTAACCATGGGCCTGCCAGAACTGGGCCCGTAGGCTGCCAGCCGCAGCCGGGAGGCTCAGCTAGGATAGAGCACCGGGCTTTTACGGGCCACCCGCCCAAAGCCACCCGGAAGAAGAAAGGCCAAGCCCGCCTCTTCTGGGGAAGGGTCTCGGGTTCGATTCCCGACGGGCCCGCCATTTCACTGGTTTAACGAATTCTTAAGCATTTGTTTATCAGCTGTATGAATTGTTTCTAAGGAAATAGCAGCGTCGTTGGTTGAAGGCTTTGGGAGCTGGCTTAGGATTAAACACTGTTCTGCTTTGATTTCCAGATTCAGTCTTAATTCTCCACTTCACCCATCCTAGAAAAGACCCCTCTTCTGTTTCTGTTGTTCCCTTGTCTGAAATGTGTTAAAGCCGGTAGGAAACATGCAAAACTATTTAATCTATAAGCTTCAATAAGATACTGAGGGTATTTTTATGTCGCAAAGCCTTATTTCTGATGCTCCGGGGATGAGAGACCTTGTTGGGACCTATGCGTGGGTTACGGGGAGGCACTCTGCGGCGCTCAGGAAGCTGGCTTCTAAGATTGTGAAATACTATGTTTCCTACGTGAAGGTTGAAGACGGAAAGGTGGTCAGCATCTCCCCTGAAAACGCTCACACACCCACCGTGGAGAACATGCTCTACCGTATACATGCAGGATGGTCCAAGGATCCTGAAGAAAAGGTTGGGCGGTTTGTGGACTCCAAGATTACCCTTGCAGAGCTACAAGAGATCAGGGAAGCGGCGGACGCAGCGTTACGCGTGATAGAGGAGAACAAGTGGCCAGCGGGAAACATGGCCCGCTGCCTCGAACCCTTCTTAGGTGTGATACGTGAACTCTTTGAGCTGATAAGAAAGAAAGACGTTACCTCGAATAAAGTCATCAAAAAGTATGAGGAGGCCGTGAGGAAGTTCCATAAGGAACTTGTCGAGACACCGTGGGACAAGCTCCCAAAAGCCGATCCCCCTACGATAAAAGAAACATTAGCAGATTTCGCCAAGATACTGGGGGAGGTGCAAAAAGGAGTAGAATTTTGGACCTTTTATTTGCCGGGTCTCCCCACAGACTTCGACAGGATCGCATCAACCTTCTATGTTTCAGTCAGGGAAATAGACGATGCCTTCCGCGGATACGAGGAGCTGGTCAGAAGTTGTAAAGAAAAGTCAGGCTTCATGAAAGGACCCCCACCTGACCTCACGCAAAGCGCAATGCAAGCCATGCGCAGATTATGGGATCTACTATGTGGACTGGGAATCCCAACCGTTCTGTCTTCCAACTATCTAAAAAAACCTATTTTCAAGAAAGAAGCGTTGAGAGAGATCGACAAAGCCATAGAGAAAGCTTCCAAGCAAGGCTACGTAGACGGCAAAGACGCGAGTAGAGTGCTCCATTTCCTAGGATTCGGCTCCCGTATGTCCATAGTCCGCTGGATGAACAGGTAAGATAACAAGGCTGGGGAGGGTAGCTACCGCAGTCTACTTCCACCGCCACATGGGACTAGGGATCAAAGGTGACACTCGCTACCCAGTCAAACAGTTTAGGAAACCTTGAAAAGTAGGCAGAACTGGTCTGCTTGATCCTTATAACGTAGCTGAAATCTTATCGCTTAAGAAGCAATTAAGGTCACTTTATAAGACTGCTAGCTAACATATACTCATGGCCCAGAAGATCTATCCTCTGATGAGACTGAGGGACATGGCCCTCATTTCTGTCATGTTTTTGTTCTTGTTCGCTGCTCTCAACGGGTTCCTGTTGCCTCTTTTAACTCGCTTCATTCCTGAAGCGGCATTGTTTTGGCTGGCTTGGGGTTGGATAATCTTTCTGTTATTGATACTTAGCGTCATCAGCATGATCCTTAATGGGTTGGGCATCAGGAAGAGTGAGATAGTCCTTGGCGAAGAAGGCATGCTCATCAAACACACCTTATGGAGGACGACTAGCATTCAAAAGGTAACAGATGTGAAGATATCCAAGTCTGGGAAAGTGACGGTCGAAGGCTTGAGTGCTGATGGAAAGAGAATCCGTAGAACGTTCTCAAGGACGTTTGGCTTAGCAAAGAAATGGGAGGATTTCAAGAAGGAATTGCAAAATTTCGTCACCCCCTCCAAGGAGCAACAAAGCCAAGGATAAAAAGGAGGAGTATTCACTAAACACCCTCATAAGCTCTGTCAGTTTCTAAACTGGAACTTCACCCCTCATTTATTCAAAGTTCCGACAGATCGGTTTATCCAAGAGTGATGGAGAAATCTGTTTTATCCCCTTTTCGAACGTGAACAGACTTTTCGTCTTATCCACTATCACGCCAAGTTTATTCAACTCAGCCTCCAATGGGCGGACTTCCCCTTCCCTTCCTACTATCGTTTCAGCTCTGAGTCCGAACTCTCCCAAAACCCCGAATGTGTTCTGCCCGTATTCTGTCCTGTCAAGGTATTCCTTTATAGCCTTCGCCATTTCCGCGTTCAGGTTTCCCTTCTTCCAGCTTTGATTCTTTCTAAGCGTTCTAGCCAGTCGTACAGCGGTTTCCTCGCCTTCTCCCAATCATAATTCTCCGGAGCCCCGAATGGCTGTTCTCTCAGATAATATTCCTGATCACGGTTTATCTGTTCGATGCCATGTTTGACAGCAGCGATCATTTCCTCTACAGAGATGTATTTCTCTAGGAAAGAGGCGTATCCATGTGTTTTGATCAAGCTTAGAATGAGTTCCTTATCCCTGCGGACATCGGGGTCCATCTCTTCGAGAAGCTTTTCGAATGCTACCACTGGAGGAACGTAAATCGTCGCTAAGAACTTCAGTATCACTTCTTTATCTTTTCTCCACCTTGAATCCTTGATGACAACTTCTGCTGCGGAACGGGAGTTCGGGGAGCCGGATGAGAGCATTATATCTCTGCATGTTCCATAATCTTCAAGCTTGACTAACGCCCGTTCGACGTGGGTAAGCCACGGACGATTTTTGTGATAACGATCTCTGTAGTATAATTCTCTGAGGGCTTGGACGGCATCCTCACCGCCTATGTTGGCCAACGCCTCCACGCTCACCGGAGTATGTGAGAATTTTGCATATTCTAGGAGAGGTTTAACGGCACGCTTGTCACCAAGTTCTCCCAGCCTCCTAGCAGTCTTCTCCCCTTCCTTCCCATAACGTCCCCGCTCGGAAAGCGCTTTTTCTAATTTGTCAATGTACTTGGGGACTTGGTCGCCGCGGAATCTGTCTAAGAAGCCCATCCGAATCCAGCAGACGATTGTTTTGCGGTAGATTTAAATGTTTCTAGCCCTGGAGTAAGCTTTGAGATTTGGGCGTAATGTCTTTCACGACTTCGATTCTACTTATAGATTGAAGATAATCCCTCTTGCTTCGGAGAATGCCTTGCAACCTAGGTTCATGTACGTTCTCGGGTAATTGCGGTATCTATACGTAGACAATTTAAGTCCTCTTTGAATTCCTCCCACCTTTCCTGCAGCTCCCCTTTCCTCGCAACCCGTTTCCTGATTTTCTTGCCGTCAGGAGCTTCGCCTACTATCGTTAAGCTTACCTCTTTCTTTCGAGCTCTCAAAGCCCTTCCTCTACTTATCTTTACCTCACCTATCTTCCTGATTACAATTTCTCCCAATGGTCGATGAAGAATTACACCTTCTTCAGCGATGGTGATCCTCGTTATCGTAAAGAGCAACAGAGCTGCTGCCATAATGGCCAGCAGAAGAAAGTAGGCAGCAAGAGGTCCGGAGCTTGGAAGAACTTTGTATCTGTAACTTATTCCAGCAAACATAAGAAGTAGTAGTACTGCACCGGCGTCTTTTCCCAGCCCACCAAGCTTATAGACCTTCTCCTCCGTACCCATAAAGACTTCAGCTCCTTCGTCTTCTTCTTACACCAAGATAGAGAGCTCCTGCTACCAAGGCTGTTAGCACGACAGCAAGCACGACCGGCATGGTTCCTGCCCAGAATGTGGTGGGTGTAGGTGTGGGCTTCAGAGTGGGCGTAGGTCGGGGTGAAGGCTTCTCTTCTACTATTTCCCACCACCTATCGATCTGTCCGGGATCGATCGAAGTTGGGTCTGAGGGTTTGCCGCCAGCTCTCACAACCGAGGTTTCATGCTGTTCTACAAGGACTGTCTTTGTGCGGGTTAGGTCGGAGAATTCAGCTGAACCCTCGAGGACGATTATGGTTGTAGTTCCATCTTCAGCGACCTCCAAGGAGAGTTCAGTCCCCCTAGTCCAAATCGTACTGAACGGAGTTGTTATGAGAAACCTTGCTCCGTCGATCCCAATCCACATCTTACCCCAGGAGAATTCCAGTTCTCTATCCCTTTCCCCACGGCCCAGCTGCTTGATGCTTACACGTGAGCTCTCTCCAACAACAAGAGAGGCGTTTTCCTCAGGGATGACTATCTTCACCTGCGTTTCCGACGCCGTGATCACGGTGTCTCCGACTTGAAGCATGGCGTAGTTTTCGTAACGGTACTCACCTGAATACTCATCATACTCTCCGATTCGGTGAGCGTCTATCGTCATCGCTCGTTCTTCATCGTCTCTAAGAACCTTGAAGTTGCCGTAGTAGGTGTCGGCGACCACGGAGAGACCCCATGTAGGATAGAGAACCTTCACGACCTCTCCCCCGGCCTTCACCGAGTATGGATCTGACTGGTAGCTTGTAAAGAGCACCAGCTTTGGCTTAGGTGTTATAGGAGGCTCGCCCACAGTCTCCTCCACGTACGTGAGCTTTGCAAACAGCCAGAGCACACCTATCTGCCACGTTCCCCTCCATGTACTCGGTTCACCTTCCCTTGGAAAAAAGACTAAGGACGCCGTTATAGCAGGCTCCTCGTCGGGGTAAATTGACAGCTGAGGGGGATCTAGGGAAATGGTGCCGGTGATCCCGACCACATATTCGGTGGGGCTTATCTCAGCCGCTACATGGGTGATATTTGGGTGATGATGGACGTAGTGTGGCTGCTGAAGTATGACCTTGGCCTTTCCGGCTAGGGGCGCAGATTTCCCCTCACTGCCTACATCCTGCACGGTGAACGCCAGCTTAACCGTACACTTCCAGGTTGATGCCTCCTGTCCATGAGCCTCCGTCCATGTAGCTTCTAATTCCCCGCTCCAACTACCCGCATACTTGAACCCGGAATCCTCCGCATGTACGCTTGGCACTTGGGTTGAAGCTGTGATCGAGGTTGATAGAGCAACAATCACTATGAGAAATACGGTTGCCAGCGCATGTTGAGGCATTTATACACTATCCGCCAAACCTCTTTTAGCAAGGAGAATTTATAAACTTTATATCCACGGCATACAAAGTTTCCAAAACTTGGAGACGTTTATAGGCCTGTACAGCATGGAGTCGGGATTCCAACCTTCGCCCTAAGGAGGTTTTGACTTAACTTTCTTGAGGGCTAGCGTCGTCTTGTCACCTATGCTGTTTCGCCTTTCGTCTCATGTCTCAACACATGAAGTAGCAGACCTTCTCGTAGCCTCTCTGCGTCCGGCTCAAGTTTCTCCGTATAGCTGAATACGTGGCTACTGCACTTCCTACATTTCCACACCCATAAAGTCAGGGAATCACTCGTTTCCACCTTATACTCAAACCATTCCTTAATAGGCTTAGAAGACGGTCTCATTCTAGTTCGGATCTTTTCAAGCGCTTCCGCTGCTTTTCGGCGAACCAATGTACTATCTTTTGCAGTGTAATACGTATTCTCTACGTAGGTCCCATACCATTCGACCGTGTCAATTAATGGTTCAACGGCCCTTTCATCCCCAACTTCACCCAAGGCCTCGGCGGCCCATGGTTTAATGTCAACGTCAACTCTGCTCCTTCTCCAACGGTCATCTGTCAGTACTTTGATGAGTGCTTCAACATCCCTTTCCTTTGTCATTTTATCTATCATCCTCTGAGAAATATATCGAACGGCGCTACGCGCAGCGTCGCTCACCGGATATTCATACTCGATCCTTGATTCTGAATAGTAGCCAGCTTCGTCTACGTTCTGATCGCTTACATGCCTTTCTTCCTTATACGGATCTGAGATTGCCACTTGGAGAAGAAGTTCGATCGCTTGTTCGTTTCCAATTCGGCCCAGTGCTTCAGCCGCGTCTTTGCGTACTCCCCACCAACTGTCTTTAAGAGCTTCGATCAGAGGAGGCACCGCCCAAGCGCCACCTATTCTTTTCACCATTTCGACAACGGTATCCTTCCCGGGGACTTCCCTAGAGTCTTTACCAAGGGTCTTGGCCAATTGCCTGAAGGCAGGTTCACCGAGTTCTGCCAGCACATCGGCGGCAATGTCGGTGGGCACTTTACCGCAATATTTGATAAGGGTTGCGATGGCTTTCTCATCACCCTCCTTTCCTAGGTTAGCAAGGTCTTTAAATGCCCTAACACACTCTTCCTCTCCGAAATCCCCAAGCTCCCAGGCCAGTGCCTCTACGGTCGAGCTGTTCATCGCTCTCAACGCTTCAGCAGCACATCGGCATATCTGAACATATGCATCTTGATATGCACGCCAGTCCTTAGATGGTATGCGGTGGGGGTCGTGCTGTTGAAGCGTTTTGCACAACGGTTCCACGGCGCGTCTATCACCAATTCGACCTAACGCTCGGGCAGCTCCGGCGCGAACATCTAGGTCCCTATGGTTGAGCGCCTTTACCAATCCCTCAACATTCCGTTTCCGCTCCATCTTCTCGATATCGGGCTTGCCGAATATTCCCATTTTTGTCACTCACTTTTCATTAAGCTTTATTCCCATTTTGGCCGAAACATCTTCCCCTTATGGAAGCCAGCCACCTATGTTTATCCAAGCGTGCTCCAAGTCGATTTCATCAGCGGGGGATTTCTTCACGATGTGCCAAGCCAGTTTCATCAAATCTTTTCCGCCCATCTCATACAGTTCTTCCCCTATCTTCCTAGCTCGGATGTTCTTCCTCCTCTCCATTCCGCGCCCTTCTGGATAGAAACTGGGACCCTTTCCAAAGTATCCTTGAGTTACTCCTATTGAGATCAACTCCGTGACCAGTCTTTCAAACTCCTCAAGTCTGTCGCCAGGAGTCACAACAGTCGTTATGATTTTCGCCTTCTTCTTGTAGATGATCTCGACGACGGCCCGCTGAAACACCTGGACCTTGTATATGCTTAGCTTTCTCCCAATTCCAAACACCCCCTTCCTACCTGGGGACGCCAATTCAACGCTTCTCAGCGACGCAGTATCGTCAATCCTTTTTTTCGCTCTCTTCTTGGCGTCCTCTTCATCGAGCGCTTCGATTGTAAACTCCTTCTTTCCAGAAGACAGGTAAACTTTCTTGTCTAGGACTTCTCCATCAGCGGGTACATCTTTTCTTGCCTTCTCGAAGGCTTCCTCGACCGTTTGCGCAACAGACCTTATCGTTTTGGGCTTTCCATCGGAAATGATCTTCGAGTCTAATTTCAAGAGAGGACCCATGATCGATAGTATCTCGCGCTTAACTTGTTTCCTGGCCTCTGCCAGAGATTCACCTTCGCCCACTATCTTTAGCGTAGTCATCTTATCGCCCCTCTGGTATTAAATATACCACATTCGGAACATCTTTCAGGTACCCTTTTTTCCGCATGCGTGTCTTCTCCCAAAAACAGCTTATCAAATATTCCCAACCTTTGTTCACCTAGAGCTCATAATATGAAAGCCTACTAACATTTATTAAATGAGTAGTACTTCACCTAATGGGGCATCTCATGACTAAGGGCCATATGAAGGATTCAGGTATAAGGCGTTGGCTTCACGAAGTGAACGGCATCAAGCCATGGGAGTAAGCATTATGAGCGCTTCGCCAACAGTAAAAAATAACATCTACAAAACAGGAGTCCTCTACGGGATTAACGTAAAGGAAAACATATACCAAGACTCAGCTCACGGTACTGCTTACACCTTGCTTGATAAGTATACCCCTAGTATCCGTGGGAGAAATTAGCATGCCAACCCTCCTATTAACGGCTGCTACAGGAGCCTTCGTGTTTTTCACGATTATCTTAACAGCGGGACAACCACCATAAAAAATCTGAAATGAAAGGAGATAAAAATGAGTGAGCCACCAACCTTAGTAAAATTAGAGGAAACATTACAACTCATCGAAAAAACCAGAACAGCAGAATCACCGAGCCAAAAAGTTGAATTTTTAAAGAAAACTGCTGACCAAATTTTACCTTACATTAAACAATGGAAGCCCATTTATTTACGATTAGAATCTGGATTTGAAGAAGAAACCATAACCGGGCCGCCACCCTATAGAAGACCCATAGAAACAATTATAAAAGAATACGTAAAAGAAAGTGGCAAACATGCAGATAAAGGTATTCTTCTCTACGAGCAGCCGATAGCAAATCGTAAAATTGGAGAGATATGCGAGATTTGGCTTCTTCGCTCTGGGCGTTTACTCCTAATAGAAACATTAAGCTGCGAATATAACGCTGGATATTGGGGTGGATATAAAGACGAAACTCATTATCCGAATACCTACAAATGGTCAGGGAAAGCTACGAAAACAGTTGACCCCGATGAGTTAGTTTCAAGATCAGATGAAATTGTGAAAGGTTTCGTTCAAATAATAAAGGATATCTTATTTACTATCAAAGAGGTTGAGGAAGGCCAACAAAAAACCCTATTTTATATTTTAGAAACTTTATTATCAGAGAATATAACCATCGATAGATTTCTTGAACAGCTGTCATCTAAATCTACATCCACCATTGGCAAATATCTCTTTGAAGGAAATGTTTTTAACACGCTCTCTAGAAGTCTGCTTTTATCTTTAATATCTGCCGGTGTTCTTGCAAAAGTTGGAAAAAATGTGATCACGCCTTTGATTAAAAAGTTTAACGAGGCAGGTGAAAAAGACTCTGAACTTTGTTTGGAGATAATCAATGTTCTTTTAAAGATCGACGATGGTGATGATACCACTGAGTTTCTCATAAAAGCAGTTGAAGAAGGTATTGGTTATAGATGGGGCAACTCCGTCATAGCCAGAAATGTTGCGGCTAAATTAGGGGAAATAGGTGATGAGAGAGCATACTTACCCCTCCTCAAATCTCTCAAAGGCCTTTCTCTCATAAAGGATGATGACCTGAGATTCAAAGCAATTCGGTCAACTGAAGAAGCACTGCTCAAAGTCGCGAGCAAGTTAACCGCAAAGTCTATCGAACCCCTAATTCAAGCTCTCAATGATACTGATTATAAAACACGCTTGTGGGCGGTGGTAGGATTAGGTGAAATTGGGGATGAGAAAGCAACGGAACATCTTATCAAAATCTTAGACGATGAAACTTGGGGAATAAGAGACAACGCAGTTGTGGCGCTAATGAAAATCGGGGGCGAAAAAGTGCTCAATGTTGTTATCCAAACCCTGATCGAAACGCTCGATGAGCCTTTTGATTTTAGGTGTAAGCAGGCGATAATTAAATTAGGAGAAATTGGAGATGAAAGAGCAGCAGAGCCTCTTATCAAAATCTTAAACGAAAACACAAAGGTAGAACTTAGAATAGAAGCGGCAAAGGCTCTTGGCAGGATTGGTAGTGAAAAAGCTATAGGTGCTCTTGTCCAAGTTTACAAGAAAGATAGAGACAAACAGTTACAGTCTGTTGCAAAGGAAATCCTAGATAGGCTGGGCAAACGACCTAAATCTCGATTTGAGAAAATGTTTGGAAGATAACGGTCAAATTAAATAGCGCTACACTTGCAAGCTAGCTGATTTAAGGAAAATGCTATCAAATTAGGAGTAGGTAAACTATTCTGATTAAGACCCTTTATCCCAATGTTCTTCATATGTTGTCAACTGCCTCACCGTTTACACTCCATGCTTCTACGACCTACACTGCAGCTGAACAGCAGGGACAGCCGCTTTAGGGGCGGTGGGCGTCTCAAAAATTAAGCCAGCTGTTTAGTGAACTATGCAATAAACCTGCTATCTCCGCCACTATCCAATAAATTTAACCCGTTCCTTTTTTCTTCCTAGACCTTAAGAAAAATAGTGAGTTGAATAGAGGCATGTTCGTCCAAGCCTTTTCAGGGGCGCCTCACCCCAGGGGTGGGGTTTCGAGACACCGTGAGTCTGACGTTCTAATGCTTTTTTGACGGCTTCAAGTTCACCACGGACCATTTTGAGTCTAAGGCCTTGTCTTAGAACGAAGTGTTTCCGATGCCTAGCAACGGCATCCTTGCTCACCGGCACGCCTAAGGCGCAAACTTTGGCGGCTATCTGGCGTAGAGATATTCCTCGCTCTGTCTGACCCTTCACGGCTACCTGAAGCTTCGGAGGCGGGCTGCAAATCTTACAGGGACGCCCACCTTTACCCTGTCTTGAACTAACTCCCCTCAGCGATAAGTTATCTTACTGTTGAATATCTCCAGCAGCAAAGTAGCCCTAGGAGATTATGAGAAATAAGAAAATTGTTCCTTAGTTCTTATGAAGATTCAAGATCGGATGTAAATCCGCCTGCGTGCTGGCTAGGTTTGCCGGGTACTCCGACATAGGAGGGGTCTGAACAAGCTGTTCGAAGCGGCAAAACTCCTAACAAAATCACAGGAACAGTAAAGGTTTGAATGACTGTCGGGATTATGTCAACATCTTGCCCAACTCTGATGCTTGGATTTGGATTTTTCTGCCTTCCCTCCTAAGAGTGACGAACCCATCGGATGCCAACCTCCGTAGGACCCTTGAAAGAGTTGAGGAGCTTACGTCGAGGGCCTTCAGAAGCTCGCCTGTTTCCATCATGCCTTCGCTGTTGCCCAGCGTTCTTAAGACCATGCGTTCTGTTTCGCTAAGTTTCCTGAGAAGACCTAGAGGTGTTAGCCTAACCGTTCCGGCTGCCCCTTCAAGTTCTAGGTCGGTGAACGAGAGCCTTACCCCATTGATGGCGGAGAGTAAAGCGGCGGTGTAGGCTTCGAGGACGAGGGCCCGCATCCCCCCGCTGAGGTTGAGGTAGACCTCCCCTCTAGAGGCTTCCCGCTCGATCAGCCCCTTAACCAAGCTTACGGCCTGGACAAAGTCTTCCACCGGTATGTTTAGGCGTTCGAGGCCTATGGTTCCGCCGGAAATGGCGTTCAGCATTTCCCTCAACTTCTCCATGGCGTTAGAAACTCTGGCCTCGTCCCCGATGCCCTTAGGAACGAGGACTACCAGCTTATCGTCCCGGCTAAGCCCCAGCCTAACCACCGGAGCCAAAACCGCAGACTCGGTAAAGCCGAAAGTGTTAATGAAAGTCTTAGACAAGCTTCAGCCTCCCAATTTCACTTATTAGGAAAACATTTCATAAAATTGAAATATAGGCTTTTCTATTTCAAAATACCGAAAAATTTAAAAAGCATATAAGACCCAAAAATATTTTTACGGGGGCCCTAATTATGTCGTTAAAAGAAAGTTTTAGGGAAGAATTCCAAGAGGTGGTTGACGTCTTAGGCGTGTTTGCCAGAATGGGGGCTTACGGTTTAATAGACCGTATAGCCGGAGCCCTAACACCTGAAGCAGTTGAACATGCACTCTACGACGCTATGAGAAGCCTTAACGCATTAATAAGGCAAGCCTCAATCGTAAAGATTGAGAACAAAGATGAGCCCATGAAAATAGTTGACTGGACCGAAAAACTTGACGACCCTCGCTATCAACTAGCAGAGGAAGGAAAAGTTGTTGAAGTTATAAGCGGCTCAACCGAGTTACGTGGTAAACGTGTACGCTACGTTAAGGTACCAGATTATCTTCCAAGTCAAGAAAAGCTCGACAGCTTTGTAAGCCAAGTTAAAGAAAAAGGTTTTGAGGGTTTAAGCTTAGCCCGCAGAGTTGCACTTCTTTCACTGACACCTTACAGGAGAGGATAAGCATGTTTTTAAGCGTTTCAGCCCGTTTTCTTGTAAACGTTGAAGCATTAAATATGGTCGAAAGCGTTGGTAACGTTGTCAGACATAGGAGAGCTCCTATAATAGTCCCAAGTAGCAATAAAAATGAATACGTGTTGGTTTATACACCAGTTATAAGTGGGGAGAGCATAGCAAATGCCTACCAACGCTGGATGGCTGAACTTGCAAAACAAGAAAATCTACCGGTGTGTACTAACTGTGAAAGAGCTTTCTTCGTTAAACATGGAGATCGCGAAATATTTGGTGATAAGAATTGGGAAATTAAACTTAAAGAGATTATCGAAAGATTTGCTGAACGCAGAAGAATGGAAAACTGGAATGAGTTAAAACAACGTATTATGGATATGAAAAATCTGGTAAACAAAGTTTCAAGCCACTGGGCAAACAGCTTCGATGAATGGATTAAAAACAAAGAACAAAATCCTCCTAAGCGCCGTGAAGAACTGGATAGCGCTTGGAATGAATTACGTTCATTATCTATCCATTACATGGAAGAATCCCTTATAAACAACTGCGTAGTTGAAGATATAGGTGGCTTCCTTTTACCAGAAGAATTTCCAGTTAAGCGTACTTCTAAGTTTCAAGTCGGTTTTATGGTTCCAGCCTATGATCAGATAAGAACCTCTGCTTTAGAAGCTCAATTCCACGTGAGATACGCTCCGGATCCCGCTAGACATAGCATATACTATGTGGAGTTAGGCTCGGCACTTTATGCATTTCATTTTAATATAGACTTAGGTGCGATTGGTTACACTAGTATGATGAAAAAAGAGATGGTAGTAAATGAAGATGAAAGACTAAAACGGATAGAACTCGCAGTTAAAGCTTTAACCCACATGTTAGAGAATAAACTATTCGGTGCACATCTTTCACGTCATAATCCTGTAGGTGAACTTAGAAGTCTCGTAGCAGTCGTTAGTGAACCTTTACCATTTACAACCTCCATAGCTCATGGAATCGATTACGTCGAAGATACAAGCAAGAGGGCCAAGCGATTTTCAGAAATTATTACAAATGAATCATCATATGGGCAGTTTATTAATAAAGAAGGTCTAGGAACAAAGGAAGTTTCTGAAGAACGAGTTAATCTAAAACGAACTGAAACCGTCTCGGAGGTCTTTAAAAATATAATTAAACATGTAACCGAGGAGCTTAAGACTAAGTGACTATGATTGGTAGATTGGTATCTGCTAAAACTTAATGCGGATCTTGCATGGGGTTTCTCCATTAAAACACCTACAACTTCGGCTGCGGAAATGGCATTATTATGTCCTCCCCCTTCAACCTTATTTGGTGCCTTAGCTCGAGGGCTTGCATATCAATTTGAGGATTGGTCTGAATGTATAGTTAACCCAAAGATTAATAGGCCTGAAAGCTCCACTACAAAAATATTAGACTTTATAATTTCAGCCCATTTTGGATTTTCAAAGGATACAATAGCAATAACGCCTTGGAGCGACCTTACACATTCCTCTGCTATACCGTACCAACAAGTTCAACATAGAGTTGAATCTAAACGTGCAATGTGGTTTGGGGTACATGCAAGCGGTAAAATATATGCTGCCAATTCCCATGTTAACATCATTTATGTTATTAGAAGTGACAATGCTGAAAAAAAGCTTGGAAGCGACTGGAAAGACAAGCTGAAGAGAGCAGGTTTTTGTATATTAACATTAGGTAGTAAAGAAGGAATAATAGTCATTAAGCATGTGGAAGTTATTGACGCAAAAGTTATAGATAAAACCACCTTAAAAACTAGTTATTATTTACCAGCTGAAGCCGTTAAAGACTATAAGCCTCAAGAACTTTGTGAAGGCGAATTCTGGGAACATAGGTATATCTCTCCGCATTGGAGAGGGACTTTCCGTAGAAAGGATAAAGCCGAACGAGAAGAAGTGACAAGAACTCGATACATTCTACCTTTAGACAAATTAAATTTCGGTCAAAGGAATGTTACTGTCCATCTATCCGAGCAGGGCATAGGATTAACGGCAGCAGACGGATCACCAGAATATACAGTGATACTTTTAAAAGATTGGATGGCTTAGTTATGTGCGCTACTCGTTTATCAGTTATTGTGAAACTACCCTCAGAAGGATTCTTAATTAGAGATTTTATGCTAACTACACTTGCATACATGTGTGTAAAGGTAGGCATGCCTGATGTAAAGACAATGGAAGCATCTATCAAAGTAAGCTCTACCATTAATTTAGCAAAAGCATATGTAGAAGTTTTAAGAAATAGTGCAAGAAAAAAGAATCTAAGGTTTTATCCCCCTGATAGGAGTGCTAAAAATAAACTTTTTTCTGGAATCAAAAAACTCTCAAAAAAACTCCCTCAGGATTTATCTGGAGTTTTTAACAGTTACGCTGATTGGCTCGAAAGCAACCCAAAACATGTAGAAGAAATATTAAAAAGTTTAGGCGTTTTAAGATGGTCTGGGCCCATAGATAACGACATCTTCTATTTTGGGCGTAATCCAACAATTCCCGCTGCTCAACTCTTTAAACTTAACTATTATGCGGGTAGGAGGGTTTTTCTTCCGCAACGCTACCAAGATGCTAGATTATACTTTGACATTCATACCTTCATATTTACATTAGCCGGCGCTTCTTTGTCTCTAGTTGGAACTATAAGAAATGGACCAACTGTTTATGTCGCAGTACTCGATCCTGGTGCGATAGGTTTATGTGAAGCTTTACAGGGTTTCATCAATGAAGTGAAGTGTAGATTAGTTCCTGAGGTAATTTTTAGAGTTGCCTCAACCTTAAAAATAGCTAAACTTGGTGTTCACCCTATCAAGATAGTGATGATAAACGAGGTTGGGAATAGGCCCTCCTTATTATCGTCTCAGAATGTTTTCGTCGATGAAGGTCTGTTACGTTTCACAAACTACTTAAAAACCGACATTCGTGAAAAGTTATTAAGACTTTTAACTTTCGCTCTCAGCGATTGGGAAACAGAGGATATAAATCAACGGATGATCGTAAGGATCGGATATGAGATTGCACAGGCCATCTATCTGTCAACTACAGGAGCCTTAAAGTCTGCCGATGTAATTTACCACGTAGCTAGGTCAACTTACGCTACAACAGGCGACAGGTTTGGTAGAGCTTTAAAAGAAGCTAAATATTCACCGATAAGAAATTTAGATGAATTTAAATATCTAGTTTTAGGCATCAAGGATGCATTGGAAAGATGTGTTCAAGCACCCTAAAATCTTTTGAGCAAATATATGGATATACACCTAGACCTGCTGTACGTGTATTACTTGAATTTATTGATAAAAAACTTGAGGGTGAAGATTCCAAATTTTTGGTGCTATTCTCAGCGCCAACTAGTTATGGTAAGTCCTCGTGTACCATAGCTATAGCTAATACACTAGCACACAGTAGTAACTATCTAGGTGAACGTTTAATACATGTGCTTCCTCTCCGCTCAATTATTGAAGATTTATACATGAAAGCTAAAGAAAAGAAAAGAGAGATGAAACTGAATAGTGAGTTAACAATTGGAGCGCAAGCTATGCACATATTAGATGCTGAAAAATCACCTTACATGATGCCTAAGGTTGTTTATACCACTATAGATTCATTTATTCACAACTTATTTAAAAGGCCAGTAGCTGAAATGTACAGAGAGCACAGTCATTTTGACATTCCGAGATATGCTATATACTCGTCTCTTATCATATTTGATGAAGCTCATCTTTTTTCAAGTGAGATTAAAATTAGTGAAAATGAGCTGCAACAGAAGCATAATAGAATGTTTACAGCGTTCTGCGCCTCTATTCGAGCGCTCACTGAATCTTCAGTGCCAGTAATAGTTATGACAGCAACTATGCCAAATATTTACACACATAGCCTACTTCAACATGTTGCCAATCATACTGACATTTTTATGATCGGAGTTGATCCTGCGCTAAGTACAGAGGAAATAAGGGAAAGCTCTCCTACTGGTTTTAGAAATATTAGATGCTTTAGTACTGGTGTTGATAAAGATTTTTACCGTATTATTCAGGAAAACAATCCGGAACTGAAAAATATAGTGGATGAAACTGACATCAAGAATATCGTTCTGAAGTATTGCACATTAGGAAATGTAAAAATTTTAGTGGTCAGAAATGTTGTGAAAAAAGCCTTAAAAACCTACAAAGACCTAAAGGAAGAACTGAAAAAAAGGAATCTACAATGTTTCGTACTACATGGTAGGATGAGTGTTGAGGATCGGGAAAATACATTACAGCTTATCAAGAAAACTGAACAAGATAATAGTGGGATAGTTCTAGTTTGTACGCAAGTTATAGAAGCTGGAGTAGATATAGATTTTGATATATTAATCAGCGATGCTGCACCGTTTACCTCTCTTATCCAACGAGTTGGGCGGATTGGTAGGAGTTTAAAAGAAAGGAAAATTCATCCAAGTGTTTACATAGTTACGGGAAACGGAGATGGCATCTACGATAAAGAGCTTGTTAAATCCACGCTTAATCATACGAGAAAAGCGCATAATCAAGGGAAACAGATAGGATGGAGAATTTCAACAAGATATGAAACTTACAACGGACTCATAAGTTACAAATGGTTGCTGGAAAAAATATATACTAGCCTCAAATATTCTGTCGATGAAAAATTGATAAACGTTTTACGTGAAATAGACCACTATTTTATTGGCTCTGAGAGTTTAGAGCTTCAACGTAAACTTTGCAGTTTCGTTAGGGATGAAGGATTTATAGCTACCTCAACATGGAAAGGTGAAAGTCAAAAATTTAAAAATAGACGCGAAGCTTTAGAGATAGCATATAAAAGCATGCTTCCACTAACTTTCAGCTTCTTGAAAGATAAATGGAGGAAAATATTAAAGGTTAACGAACAAAAGATTGCTATACTAATTCATGAAGGCAATAATTTAAGATCAGAACTTTCAGAGGACATATATGAAATACTGGAGAATGTTGAAAGAGGCAAGGAATGCTTCCTTTTATATAAACTAGATAAGGCTATGCGAAAACTTAGAAAAGGTGATCAGATACCCTTAGCAATTATCTTACATAAAGACAGTTATAAACTAAAAGAGGGCTTAATCATTGAATAGCGAGCTAGCATATTCTTGGTGCGGTGAAAGGCTTGAGGAGCACTCACATAAGACTTCTGAGATTTTTAAATTAACCTTTGAAGACAGAATAATAAAAACGTTAAGCGGAAGATTAAACTATAAGTTTAATGATGTGGGAAAGTTTATCATCAGACTTATACCTTTACTACATGACATCGGAAAATCTCATGTACAGTATCAAAATACCATAAAATTTAAAGAGAGATGTCCTAAAACTGCCATCATATGTCGTGAATGTAAAGATAAACCAAACTTCTCATGGCATGAAGTATTATCAGCTCAGTTATGTTGGAGAGTGATAGAAGATTTACTCTTTAATTTAAGTTTATATGATAGGTTTAAGAATCTACAAGAGATCGCAACTGCATCTATACTATTTCATCATCAGGGAATCAGAGCTATAGAATCAGAGACACCTCTTAAAGAAATCAATTTAAAAGAGTATCTTAATGAAACGCTATACACATTATTGCCTAAATTAATAGATATTGCTCACTACGGATTAAAACTAGATGGGCATCTGATTAGAGAAATAGTGTCTTCAGCACTACAAGAGCTAGAAAGTGACCTTAAAAGTACAAGGAGTCTTAAAGGCTTATCTACTAGGATACTGAATGAACTTAGAACTGCACCAAAAAATTACCTAAAACTTTATTCTATTACTGCTGGTCCCCTCGTAATATGTGACTGGATTGCTGCTAGAGTATTACGTATCCAAAATCATTATCATTATTCTCCTATGTTAAATGAAGCAGTATATTCTTTTCCAGAATTAGAAACTTATTTAAAATAGAACTTCTTTCCGGTTTCCGAAGGTAGCTTTAAACGTATTTGGCTGGGTGGTTGTATTTTAGGTTGGCTATGTTTGTGTATGTTCTGTCGTAGCTTACCAGTCCGGCTTCTTCGACAATGCTGGCCGCTGCGTGGAGGCTGTCGAAATACGTTAACTGCTTGTACCTGCGCCTGAGCTCGTAGGCCTTTGCGTGGTAGAGTGGTTTGGATGGCAAGAGGTCTACGGCCCTGTATTCTAGGAGGTTTCCGAGGGCGGTGTAGAAGGCTCCAACTTCCCTGACGGCGACCTCACCCGACCTTATCAGCAGGTTTAGCTCTACTAGGGCATAGGGGGAGAGCAGCGTTTCCCCCTCAAACATGTCGAGAAGCCTGACGGCCTCACCGTGGTGTTTATCCCCCTTGGACACGAGGGCTAGGAGGACGTCGGTTTCGACCAAGATCACGGAGCCTAAGCCTCCAAAAGCTTACACTCAGCAGCCCTCCGCAGCCTTCTGATGTCCCTCTCCACGTTGCTCGTACCCTTGACGACGATTTTCTCCAAGGATTTTAACGGGTCTTCTATGGGCTCTAGCACAACCCTACCCTTTTCGACCTTAACCCTAACCCGCTTCGAGAGGCCCACCTCCCTGCGAACCTCTGCAGGTATGACGATTCTACCCTTCCTATCGACCTTAGCCGTCAACGGATCCAAATTCCCACCTCAAATGAGATTCCTATCCCACCATATAAACATTCCCACTTAAACCAGTGTGGGAAACTCCGTCCTAACCAAGGCTATGTTCGGCATATCCATCTGTAGCCGCAGCATCTCCTTCAGCTCCCCGTGGAGCCTGAGGTTTTCCTCCTGCTGAAGCCGAGCCTAGGAGCTGCATGGAGCACCCGCTCGAAGAAGACAATCCGGGGACAGTAGAGGAAATGCTTCGCGTCGGTCACCGAGAAAAGGGCCTCGGTCACGTCGGAGGTAGGCTGCCTACCTAGGTCTCTTCGGGGGCCTACCTGAGACTTTCGACGGCCCATAAAGTATTTCTAGTCTATGGCTCTGAGCCATCAGTTTTGAGAGCGGGCGGCAGGCGGGTTTTCTATTTTTCGGAGATTATCTCTCGAGCAAAGGTTTTAGCAAATTTTTCTTTGATATTTTTTGAAGTTTAAATCTATACGCGTGCTGATAAAGAATGAGGGACAATGCATGATATTCGTATCAAAGATAGTATTACATCTCAATTTTGTTTCTCCTGCTAGGTTTCCTTACTGGATGGGTTCTATGTTTCGGGGAGGTTTCGGCCAAAACCTAAGAAAAGCTGTGTGCCCATCTCCTAATGCTGAGTGTTCTTCATGTGATCAACGTCTTCAATGCCTTTTCTATCATACTCACATGAGAAGCGAGGCGAAAAGAGGCTATGCGCCTCCGTCTAAACCTGTCATCTTGATTCCCCCATTTTTCGGTAAGGCCATGGATATTGAAAAGGACGCCTGCCTCACCGTAGAAGCCCTCCTCTTAGGAGATTTCCGACGCTACCTTCCCCACCTCCTTTTGGGCATGAATTTTCTCGGGCAAGTCGGCCTCGGCTCAACCCGCCACTACGGCCTAAGCAGGTTTGAAGTGGAAAAAGGCATCTGCGCCTTTTCAGGGAAAACCGTGTACGAGAGGGGAGTCATAATGCCGGCAAACATGAAATCTGTCGACGTAAGGGACATACCCCCTTACCCTGACAACCGTGTAAAAGTCGGCTTCAAAACTCCCTTCACAGGCAGCTGCTTTCCTCCCACGCCTGAGAGGCTTTTGTGGATGATTCGTAGGAGGCTGATAGGCTTCGTAAACGAATACGGCGACGGCTCAGAGGTAGCCGACTTCAAATGCAGCGGGCAAATAGTAAATCATTCCGTGCATGTTCACCACCTCCAGAGACGTTCTAAGCGCAGTGAGAAAAAATATTTTAAAGGATACACCGGCGTTGTGGACTACGAGTTCAGCGAGTTGGATGACGTGGGAAGATGGCTTCTGAACCTAGGCTTCATCATCGGCTGCGGCCCTGACTCCTCCTTTGGCTGCGGTTTCCTCCAAGATTTAACCAATCCTCCGTTTGAAACGCCAAGTTAACCCCCCTCAGAGGGGCTTGTGGGTCACCCTAACACTGAGGCCAGAGAGCCTGCAACGCGGTACTACGCCAGCATGCTTTCCCCGCTTCCAGCTTTTTTCTCAGCCCTCGCAGCCTGCTCCGCGGCGTTATGACTGCAATAAGTTTGGCGGCCAAGTCTCTACAGGCTTTGTTCTACGGCGATTTTCCTGTTTTAAGAAGAAAATAATACTAAGGGAGAGCAATAATACTGGGTTAGCTCTGTAGTTTTAAAATGTCCAAAAAATTGGATGACCCCCGGAGGGAGGTTCTCCAAAAAATTGGAGACTTTGGAGGCATCAGCCATCTTCAATCTTCGGTGTCTTTGCGCAGACCTCCGTCAAACCTATTGCTGGAGTTAGTTTCTTCTCCTTGCCCTCCCTGGATTTCTTTCACTTTCACCCCAGCCTAGACCCCACAAAATATTCTATTTACGCGGAGTCTATTGCATAGGAAGTCATTAAATGGTCCCTGTGGTCGCGGAGGTCCTTAACGGAGGTTTTCTTCATGTTCCATAATACTTTCGCTGGCGGCTAAATGCTCAGCCAAAATTTCGTTAATTGTCTTGGAGGTCCCCTTTAGCCCCTTTTTCGGCCTTTAACATCTAAGTTATCCCTTAATATTACGGTAGTCTTTCAGCCATAAACATAAACCGTTTATCTGCTTAAAACATTTACAATATGGCTTCTCCGGAAGTTTGTCCACATTTATCCAACCGACACCGGTAAGGCTTAAGGGTCGTAGAAGGTTCTTTAATCCATTTGGTGATCTCAGATCACCATCGAAAAAGGTGAGCTTGTTTATGATGACCCTAGTCATCTATGATATCTCCAACGATGACAGTCGAACTAAGCTTGCTAATTTACTTCAAGATTTCGGCCTTGAGAGGATCCAGTACAGTGGTTTTAAAGGAGACCTAAACACCCACGACCGCCACATCCTCGCCCAGCAAGTAAAAAAGTTCGTAACGGGAGAACGCGACAGCGTATACATAATACGGCTCTGCAACGAATGCGCCAGCCTCTGCCACATCGTCTCCAGCAAAGAAGCAATTTTTATCGATAAATCCCATGTAAAAATCGTTTAGAGGTAAAGGATGATGTATTTCCTCTCCGAGCTAGAGCACAAACTGCTCCTCCATAAACTTCTACCAACTGCCAGAGAGGTGGGTGTGAACCCTGACCTACGGGGATGGAACTGGCATCAATCCCCCCTCAAACCCTATTACAACGAAAAGATTCCCATGTACGCTGTATGCTCAAAATACTGTCCAACCAACCGAGACATTTTCTTGAACCAAGTGAAAAAAGTCGCCCCCACCCTCAACTTCAACGTATCTTTAGGGAAACTTCTCCACGGCGTCGTCAGCGACGCTCTCCAAGCCATCATAGCTAGGGACAGCTTGAATTTTGAAGACTGGTGGAAGAAAATACGCTGGGAAGGAATGGTAGGTGACAGAGACCTGTTTAAGAAACGTGCCAGGCAAGTTTGGGACCATGTGCAAAAAACCTGCCATGCCAAATACGCCCACGTCTCTACTGAGCAGCCCTTCGCATCCAACTACGACCTAATGGCCTCAGCTTTACCCTTCCTAGTAGAGCATAAGATTTCAGGTGAACTCCTAGGCTTAAGCGGGTTGCTCAGCCTTGACTGCTACGACTATCTTCGCTGTATCATGTTCGACTTGAAGGTGGAGAGCAAACAAGAAGATTGGCATAGGCTATCCCCTGTGGGTTATGCTCTGGTTTTTGAAAGCGTGCACGAAGTACCAGTGGACATATGTTGCGTGCTATACTTGAACTTCCTTGACGATAAAATCGTGGTCAAGAAAGATCTCTTCTTCGCCAACAACGACCTGCGCAGCTGGTGGATAGAAGAGAGAGACCGTAAACTGGAGATTGTGGCCCAGAGGAAAGACCCTGGCACGCCAAATGTCTGCGATGAGAGTTGCATCTACTACATGAGTTGCAGGGGTGGGTGAGTTATGGAGCGTCTGGTGGTCGACGGCTTTGGAAAATATGTAGGTAGGAAAGGTAACAGAATAATTGTGAAAGACGGCGGAAGCATAGTCCACCAAGCATTACCCGAAGAATTGAGACAGATCTTGGTGACCGGTAAGGGGTCCATCGGCTTCGACGCCATAAACTTCCTGTCCTCCAACGGTGTAGACATAATCTTCCTGAATTCTAGAGGTCAACTCACCGCACGTCTTGCACCTTTGGAAATGAGAACCGTTGAAACGAGGAAAGAACAATACTACGCCTACAAGGATGCTAGAAGTATGGTTCTCGGAAAAGCGTTCGCCCTAGCAAAGATAAAGAACCAATATGCAACCCTCGGCACCTTAGCCAAAAGGAGAAAAGACACTAACCCAAGCTCAGCTGAAGAAATATACAACAAAAGAGAAGAACTACGGTCGAAAATATCGGAGATGGAGCATGTTGAGGGAAAGAACATCGAATCAGTCAGGGACACCGTCATGGGCATCGAAGGCTCCGCCTCAGCCCTATACTGGCTTGGCGTCGCTCAAGTCATCCCAGAGGAATTCGGGTTTAAGGGGAGATCGGGAAGATACGCCCCTGACCCTGTTAACGCCATGCTGAACTATGGCTATGGAATCTTAGAAGGCGAAGTATGGCGTGCTGTGCACTTTGCCGGCTTAGACCCTTACGGCGGCTTTCTTCACGCCGACCGTCCTGGAAAGCCTAGTTTGGTCTTGGATTTAATGGAAGAATTCAGGCAGCAGCTCATCGATAAGAGTGTCATCAAGCTTATATCGAGGAAGGAGGTTGCTCCTGAAAATTTCACAGTAAAGGAGAATGTTTGCTCTTTAGGCGATGAAGCTCGAAGGACATTGTTGACAGAGGTATTGGAAAGATTTGAAGAATACGTGGCTGTTGGCGATGAGAAGGTCAGATGGTGTGACCTAATAGTAAACCAGGCTAGAAAGATTGGAAAATACTTGAGGGGAGAGATACCGCTGTATGAAGGCTTCTTCCTCCGGTGGTAAACTTCCAATAGACGTATGGGAGATAGTCCAGTATTACTACTGTCCTAGGAAAATTTACTTTCTAAGAACTTTAGGGGTTCCTGTGGTGCAGAAAAGAAAAATGGCTATGGGTCAAGATGAGCACTTGAAAGAGATAAAAAGACTGAAGGAGAGACAATCGGTCTTCGGCTTCAGGAAAAGCGATGTGGAAGAAATATACCAAAAACTGGCGTTAGAGGATGCGGAGCTGGGTTTAGCAGGACAGATAGATACTGTCATCAAACTTAAGAACGGTAAAATTATGCCGGTGGAGCTGAAATATTCCGACTATGTGGCCGCGTTCAGAAGCAGGAAAAAACAGCTCACAGCCTACGCCATTCTCTTGGAGAGAAAATTTAATCAGATTATAGATACGGGTATTCTCTATTTTCCCATACAGAATAAGCAAGTGACGGTTTCAATAACATACGAGGATAAGAAAAACTTACTCGCTGACTTGGAAAAGATAAGGCAGTTGATTCTCAGCGAGAAAATACCGCGTAAATCTCAGAGCGAGAAATGCCGTTACTGTGAAGCCACCAGATACTGTGGTTAATGTGAACGCCTTCATATATCCCACATCGATTTTTTAATGTTCACAGGGGAGGTCTTGAACCAAAAAGGATAAATGCCTATCAACAAAAAATAACCGTAGGTAAGGGACGGTTTCAATAGGAAGACTCATAAAATGAGGATTGAAAGGCTCCACCGCCACCTCAGGGTGGAGGCGCTCATACCGTTTCAATAGGAAGACTCATAAAATGAGGATTGAAAGAGGGAGAATTACGATTTTATGCTTGGTGGGCCGACAAGTTTCAATAGGAAGACTCATAAAATGAGGATTGAAAGCTTCCGATGGCCCACTGGGGAAATGCCCAAAATGCCGGTTTCAATAGGAAGACTCATAAAATGAGGATTGAAAGCACATTACTGGGACACGGAAGTGGGCGGCGGGTGGGGGTTTCAATAGGAAGACTCATAAAATGAGGATTGAAAGGTTAAGTTTTCTGCTGAACCGAGGAATTTCATTTTCGGGTTTCAATAGGAAGACTCATAAAATGAGGATTGAAAGAGGACTTCGGCTTGGCTGAGGTTGTGGTTTTCAGCCAAGTTTCAATAGGAAGACTCATAAAATGAGGATTGAAAGACCGACTGGAAAACATCCTAAAAAAAGTTGAACAAGTTTCAATAGGAAGACTCATAAAATGAGGATTGAAAGGTCATATTATTTACCTAAAGTCCCTTTTGGTCATCCAGGTTTCAATAGGAAGACTCATAAAATGAGGATTGAAAGTGTAGTAGATGCGGCCGGCTGTCTCCAGCTCCACCTGCAGTTTCAATAGGAAGACTCATAAAATGAGGATTGAAAGTCAAGTTTCCCGATGGCAGTGAAGTGGAAACTTCTTAGTTTCAATAGGAAGACTCATAAAATGAGGATTGAAAGTTGAAGCGGTTAAAATAGGCAAATTCGAGGGAGAAGTTTCAATAGGAAGACTCATAAAATGAGGATTGAAAGTCGAAATAACTGAGCGAAAATGGAAATGCCTCAGATGGTTTCAATAGGAAGACTCATAAAATGAGGATTGAAAGTAATTCTGAAATCGTTTTTTATTTTTTCAGGCACGTTTCAATAGGAAGACTCATAAAATGAGGATTGAAAGAATTCTCCCGAAGCTCCTTGACCACCTTAGCCCTCATGTTTCAATAGGAAGACTCATAAAATGAGGATTGAAAGGGCGTAGGTGTCGGTGCAGGTAAAGGCGTAGGAGCAGGTTTCAATAGGAAGACTCATAAAATGAGGATTGAAAGTTAAAATCAGTCTCCTTGTAAAACATCATTTTTTATGTTTCAATAGGAAGACTCATAAAATGAGGATTGAAAGTGTATTGCGGTGGATAAGGCTTTTTCTGGATCATCGAGTTTCAATAGGAAGACTCATAAAATGAGGATTGAAAGGTTATTTGTATGAACATCATCCTTCAACCTTCTTTAAGTTTCAATAGGAAGACTCATAAAATGAGGATTGAAAGCGACATACTGCGCTCCCAAGAAAATCAGGAGAATCAGTTTCAATAGGAAGACTCATAAAATGAGGATTGAAAGTATAGCATTAGTCATCCTACCAGTCGCCTGTTGTTTGTTTCAATAGGAAGACTCATAAAATGAGGATTGAAAGTCTTTATAACCTCCATCCTCCTCTCTGAGTCTTTTTGTTTCAATAGGAAGACTCATAAAATGAGGATTGAAAGTGAAAGGCGCCGAAGCGCTCCGCAATCTCAGGTGTGAAAGTTTCAATAGGAAGACTCATAAAATGAGGATTGAAAGAGTTTGAGAGCGTAATTACCCTTACGTAAGCACCGAGGTTTCAATAGGAAGACTCATAAAATGAGGATTGAAAGTGAAATTTTATTTTACTTTGATTTATCAGTCTAGCCATGTTTCAATAGGAAGACTCATAAAATGAGGATTGAAAGGGCTCACCGTCAACCGCCTCAAGCAGGCCTGCGAGGAGTTTCAATAGGAAGACTCATAAAATGAGGATTGAAAGAGACGACATCCTTCCAGAGCCCGGCGTCACCCCTGGTTTCAATAGGAAGACTCATAAAATGAGGATTGAAAGGAGTTTACGTTGTGGATGCGGAAGCAGGGGTTTGGGCCGTTTCAATAGGAAGACTCATAAAATGAGGATTGAAAGAATTCCCCTTGGCAAGTTTATAGAAATGGAAGTGATGTTTCAATAGGAAGACTCATAAAATGAGGATTGAAAGAATTCCCCTTGGCAAGTTTATAGAAATGGAAGTGATGTTTCAATAGGAAGACTCATAAAATGAGGATTGAAAGGATGGCTGGTGCGCCCTTCCTCTACGGGCACAATCTGCCGTTTCAATAGGAAGACTCATAAAATGAGGATTGAAAGGAGGGGACAGGTTGAGGGGGAGCTTCTCCTTCAGTTGTTTCAATAGGAAGACTCATAAAATGAGGATTGAAAGATGTCGTTAAGCCGCCTCTGATACCACTTGGCGACTTGTTTCAATAGGAAGACTCATAAAATGAGGATTGAAAGTCTATTCCAAAATCATAATAAAGCCACTCCACTTCTGTTTCAATAGGAAGACTCATAAAATGAGGATTGAAAGAGTAGCCATCCTTTACGGTGTAGGCTGTGGTAGAAGTTTCAATAGGAAGACTCATAAAATGAGGATTGAAAGGAAGGCTCAGGACTTGCCCGCCGACGTGACTTCGGTGTTTCAATAGGAAGACTCATAAAATGAGGATTGAAAGTAGGCGGATGTAGGGTCGCATCCAGCAGCCTAGTTTGTTTCAATAGGAAGACTCATAAAATGAGGATTGAAAGTTAGATGAGGAGTAAAACTCTATTTTTTATTCCCTAGTTTCAATAGGAAGACTCATAAAATGAGGATTGAAAGCTTTAATTCATCCCCCTTTTGAAAAGATAGGAAAGGTTTCAATAGGAAGACTCATAAAATGAGGATTGAAAGTTGAAGCGGTTAAAATAGGCAAATTCGAGGGAGAATTAGTTTCAATAGGAAGACTCATAAAATGAGGATTGAAAGTTTTATTCTCCTTTTAAAATTGAATTTATAGCTTCATGTTTCAATAGGAAGACTCATAAAATGAGGATTGAAAGCGCTCAACAAAGATTGAGTTTAAGACTTATTAAAAGTTTCAATAGGAAGACTCATAAAATGAGGATTGAAAGCGTAATCCGCGTTTTTCGGGCCGTTTAGGGCAAGTTTGTTTCAATAGGAAGACTCATAAAATGAGGATTGAAAGTTGCTTTCGGTTAAAACTGCTAATGTCGTTATTACAGTTTCAATAGGAAGACTCATAAAATGAGGATTGAAAGACCATTTTTCTATATCTTCCGCGGCTTTCGGTCTTGGTTTCAATAGGAAGACTCATAAAATGAGGATTGAAAGATCAGGCTAGCTAAAAGCTAGTCTAACGTTAGAATGGGTTTCAATAGGAAGACTCATAAAATGAGGATTGAAAGCCTCTTCTCTGAGGTGAGGGTAGGCTTTCAGGTAGCGTTTCAATAGGAAGACTCATAAAATGAGGATTGAAAGCTTTTTTTGTAAAATTCAAGAAATAAATTTTTTCCTTTGTTTCAATAGGAAGACTCATAAAATGAGGATTGAAAGACGAGATCGCAGGCAAACCCCCAACTCCACCAACGGCACCGTTTCAATAGGAAGACTCATAAAATGAGGATTGAAAGAAAAAAGTCAGCCCCCCCTCTCAGTTTCCTCTTTAAGTTTCAATAGGAAGACTCATAAAATGAGGATTGAAAGTTATCATAACCACGGAAGACAATGTAAACGCAAACGCGTTTCAATAGGAAGACTCATAAAATGAGGATTGAAAGTCCCATTTTCCCTCTATGGCTCTTTCAAGTATTTTGGTTTCAATAGGAAGACTCATAAAATGAGGATTGAAAGGAGATTAAAAAAAACGAAGAATAAGCGTTCCCTTTAGTTTCAATAGGAAGACTCATAAAATGAGGATTGAAAGGGGCTCGGCATCGAAGCCTTAACCGTCACGTCTCCAAGTTTCAATAGGAAGACTCATAAAATGAGGATTGAAAGTCGGTTGTCTCTTTAGGACAACATTGCCTTATCTAAGAGTTTCAATAGGAAGACTCATAAAATGAGGATTGAAAGTAAATAAATTGTCAGCCCAAGACCACCGCCCACCAAGTTTCAATAGGAAGACTCATAAAATGAGGATTGAAAGCCTTACTTCTATTCCTCTATAGTAGTAATCATTCTCGTTTCAATAGGAAGACTCATAAAATGAGGATTGAAAGATCTTAGTGATCCTCTTAGTAGTAGAAGCTTCAACGTTTCAATAGGAAGACTCATAAAATGAGGATTGAAAGGCGGACTTGGAGCAGCGGGAGTCGGATGTGTTCTTCGGTTTCAATAGGAAGACTCATAAAATGAGGATTGAAAGACCGGCATACTGTCATTTCAGGCATAACACAATCAGGGTTTCAATAGGAAGACTCATAAAATGAGGATTGAAAGACGCGTGGAAACCCCACGGAGACCAACCTTGAACATAGTTTCAATAGGAAGACTCATAAAATGAGGATTGAAAGCCTGATTTCACCACCAAGCCAACTGGTGGTGATGGACAGTTTCAATATGTCAGTTTAAGAACGATTTGAACGCTCAAGGAGGCAAAAGCCGAGGAAATCCTATAAGGGCTCCACTTAGCTCCTTATCCTAATCCCAAACAGCCCTAACGCCATGTTTAAAGGACCTCTGCGTGGTTCCTATGCGAAGATGGGGGTTTAGGTGAAGTTAACCCGCCGCAAACTTGTAGCAGTCACCGCCTTAGGGGGGATAGGCGTTCTGTTGAGCGGTTATTTTCTCGCCATCTCTACTCGGAAGATGATGGAGGTGGAGAGCGGTGGTGAAAACGTGGAAGTTTATCTGATAAAGACGTCGGACAGAAGCGTTGGAATAAGAAGTATCCTCCGCCGATTCGGCTTGGAGAGTTATCGTGGAAAAACCGTTGCCTTGAAGGCTAACTTTAATAGCGCCGACCCCTTCCCAGCCTCAACACATGTGGAAACCCTCCGAAGCTTGGTGGAAGAGCTGAAGAAAGCCGGAGTAGGCTCGCTGACCTTGGCCGAGCGGAGCGGCATGGGCGACACCCGGAAAGTCTTAGAGCAGATGGGCGTCTTCAATCTTTCAGAGAAACTGGGCTTTAAAACAGTGGTGCTGGACGAGGAGGGCAGGGATGGGTGGGTCAAGATCCAGCCGAAGGGAACCCACTGGCTGAAAGGATTCCCCATCGCAAGAGTTTTCCTCGACGCCGACAGGGTGGTTCAAACTTGCTGCCTGAAAACCCACCGTTTCGGAGGGCATTTCACCATGTCCCTGAAGAACTCGGTAGGCCTTGTGGCTAAGCACTTTCCCGGTGAACCGTATAACTACATGTGGGAGCTACATTCCTCCCCTTATCAGAGGCTTATGATTGCCGAGATCAACCGGTTCTACAAGGTCGACTTGGTGCTCATGGACGCTTTGGAAGCCTTTGTGAGCGGAGGGCCTGAGCGCGGCGAACTGGTGAAACCTAGCCTCCTGCTGGCCAGCCGAGACAGAGTTGCCATCGATGCGGTGGGAGTAGCCATCCTCCGAAGCCACGGTTCGACGAAGGAGGTCATGAAAGGAAGAATCTTCGACCTAGACCAGATCCGCAGGGCAGCTGAACTCGGCCTAGGCGTCAGCTCACCCTCAAAAATAAAGCTCATCCCTCTAGACGGGGAAAGCGTCGGGGAAGTGAAAAAGCTTGAGGAAATCCTCCGTTCTCAAGGATAAAACCGTCTCCTATTTCAGTATCGCCCCGCAGAAAGGGCAGAGGTTGTATCCTTTCAAAAGCGGTTTACCGCAGCTGAGGCATCTGGGCTGGGAGGCTGAGTTGACCAAAGACGAGACCTGTTTTCTGATGTAGGTCCACAGTTTTTCCTCGAAATATTTGTAGGCTGCAGCGCTCGCACCCGCGGCTATTAGGCCGGCTCCCAGCGTGATCGCCCCCACTATGGCTGAGGCGGCGATGTTCTTCCCCCAGTCGCCGGTTCCCACGGTGACCTCGAAGTCGTTGGGGTTGCCCTTAACCACGATGTCGAGGCATCTCCTCGCTCCGAGGAGGGTTCTCACAGCGTCTGCTTTTATGGCTTGAACATGGTAGAAGCCGGCTTTTCTGGTGAGTTTGGCTTCAAAATCATGGGTGTTGCAATAGTCCACGATCGACGTTGCAAGCCGTCCTAAATCCACGTTTAAAGCAGTCCACCGCTCCTTTCTAACCAAGGAACATACCAGCCTGGGGAAGCTGTGACATCAACAGTACACCGGGCCTCCTTTAATCTTTCCGGCCAGAAGATGTTTTTAGTCTTTTCTGGAAAGAAATAATCAGCATCCACAGGAATGTTTAATGGAGAGGCTGACAAAAGTTCTATGGCCGGTGAACTGAATGGCTGCGCGCAACTCCGTCGAAAGCTGGGAAGAAAGGAGCCGGTTGAAAATCGCCTCCGCCTTCTCTCTTGTAGGCGGAATTCTAATGCTTTCAGGTAGCTTAGTCAGGTGGTTTTGGTGGAGCCGGGGATGGATGAGCGGAAGCCTCATGGGTATGCACATGATGCGCATGGGGCCGATGATGGGCGGCTGGCCGGGAGGGCCGCTCCCCATATGGAGCATAATAGGCCTTGGAGGCGGACTCGCTGTGGTCCTCTGTGCTCTTCTTCTCCATGCTAGACCTGACCGACGTCTCCTAGGAGCTCTTATCATAGTTTTCTCCTCCCTGAGCATTCCAGCCTCACTAGGAGGATTCGTGGCAGGCTTCTTCTTAGCGGTTTTGGGCGGAATATTAGCTCTCACTTGGAAAGTAGCCCCGCCTAGCACCGGTAGGTGGGTCTACGCTCCTCCGCAGCCTACCCTAAAGGAAGGCGAGACACCTACAGACGCCCTCTCCGCTGCTTTAACTTTGATGCGCCCGATTCTTTCCGAGGATGAGCAAAGGGTTTTGGAGGAGATAGTTAAGGCTCGGGGGGAAATCCTCCAAAGAGACCTACCCAAGAAACTGGGTTTCTCCAAGGCTGCCGTCAGTAAGGTCATTTCAACCCTAGAAAGGAGAGGCGTGGTGGCTAGGGAAAAATACAAATGGACCTACCGGGTTAGACTCTCGGAAAGGCTTATTTCAGAGGCTAAAAACAGTTATGAATAATTAGAAACGTTTAAAAACAAAAATAAACTATTTCTAGGCTTAACTAATTGTAAAAAGGTTTAACAGAGGCTTTCTGCTATTCTCAGCCAACAAAAAAGGAGGTGTGAATGGAAAATGGGAGACGACAAAAAAATCTTGACCGTTACCCTAGTGGCGATTTTAACATTGGCCGCAGCCTTCTCTCTAATATGGATAAGTGCGCAGGCTTCCCCGCTGCCGACAGTGAGGATGCGCCCCTCCGATAACTTGACTTTTCAAGGGAGATGGAGCGGTATGGGCGGCTATGGAAGCGGGGTTATGGCCCCCCAAGCCGGTAGGCCTACTCCCTACGGGTGTGGAATGGGCCACGGAATGATGGACGGCTGGCACGGTCCCAGCGGAGGAATGGGCTGGGGTATGGGGTGCCCGATGATGGGGGTTTCCGCCTACTCTTATCCCCCCCGCCTCCTCCAGCCTCTATCCATCGAAGAAGCAGTGAAAATTGCGGAAGGCTATCTGGCGTCCTTAGGTAACCCTGACCTCGCGGTGGAGGAAATCGAAGAGTACACGCTGAATTTCTATGTGCTCTACTACGAAAGAAGCACAGGCATGGGCGCTTTCGAGATGCTCATCGACAAGTACACGGGAAACATCTACCCGGAGCCCGGGCCTAACATGATGTGGAACACCAAATACGGGGCAATGGGCAGGTACTGGGCGGCTTCCTCAGCGGACATGCCCATAACCCGGGACCAAGCCGTCAAGATTGCTCAAAACTACCTAGACCTCTATCTCCCCGGAGCCACGGTGGAAGATGTCCACGCCCTTTACGGCTACTACACAGTTATGATCGCCCTCAACGGCCAGACCTACGGCATGCTCAGCGTCAACGGTTACAGCGGTCAGATCTGGTACCATACATGGCACGGTCTATTTGTTCAAGAAATTGAAGTAGAATAAACTCCGGCTTTTATCAAGCCGGGGCTCCCGATTTTTTATGATCCTTAAACCTCGGTTGTTGTGATCCAACCCCGTTTTCTAGTCAAATGCTTTTTTGATGCAGAAAATCGATTTCGTCGGTGGTGACATGAAATTTTCAATCCGTCGGCTTAAAAATTTAAATACAGAAATCCGGCTTCACCTTTTACGTGATGATAAATGAAATTGAGGGCAGTTGATCTAACTCAGCCGCTGGGAATAAAAACTCCGCCGTTTCCCGGCGGTAGACCCATGACCATTAAATATACGAATAGGATTTCCGGTGACGGATATGGTCAGCAGGAATACACTTTCACAACTCACACGGGGACGCATCTTGACGGCCCCTTGCACTTTGACCCGAAAGGCGAGGACCTTGCAAGTTTACCCATGGATAAGCTCTTCGGGGAAGGGGTTATCGTCGACGTCAGTGAAGTCGGGGAATACGGAATTTACACGCCTAAGCACGTTACGGAAAAGGTTGAAGTTAAGAAGGGGGATATTCTCATAATTCACACAGGCTTCCACAAGTATTATGTCGGAGACAGAGACCCGGATGAGGTGGCCTACTTCTACAAGCACCCTGGACCTGACTGGGAGTTCAGAAACTGGTGCGCTGAAATGAAGTTTAAATGGCTAGGGGTGGACGCTGCCTCTCAAGACCATCCTATGAACATAGCTGACCTCAGAAAGTTGAGGCCCAAGTTCGTCGAAGAATTCGAGAAGAAACACGGCAAAAAGAGGGAGGAGATTTTCCCCGACGAAATGGAGCATCTGATGCACTGGTCGCTTTTCGCCAAGCCGCATCAGATCATTCACGTCGAAAACGTAGGCGGAGACATCGACAGCGTGCTAAACCGCCGGGCGTTGATCGGCTGCTTCCCCCTCAAGGTGGTGGACGGAGAGTCCAGCCCCTGCAGGGTCGTAGCCTTTATCGAAGACTGATAATTTCAACGAGTCCAAACTGCTTGGGAAACTTGGAAGCCGCGGGATGTCGCCTTACCGGTTACAGGGCCAAGTATCCGGTAGGCCCCATCGTCTCCTAGCCTCGGCTACTGCTTTTTCAAAGCATTCAAGGGGCGGGTATACGATGCCCGCTCCCACCTGTCCTATGCCTGGAGACCTGTGGGCTAAGCCGGTGTTGATTACCGGAGTGATGCCTGTTCGCAGCACTTTTCTGATGTCTATTCCCAAAGGTGTGCCTTCATAATCCAAGTACGGTATCCGGTAGTCTCTATGTTTGGCAACGGTTATCCTGTACATCTGCTTGGTGGATTGAACTCCGAAGCTCGGCGACCCGCCTACGAACTCTGCTATGGCTGGAGAAGCCGCCATGGCGAATCCCCCGATACCCGCCGGCTCTGAGATGTAGGAGTCCCCCACCACGGGGTTGGCGTCCTCTAAGCGGAAGCCTTGGAAGATCTTTCCGCTTGACTGCACGGGGGCAGGTGCGGTGAACCACCGGTTTCCCAGACCGCTTACTCTGATTCCCAGCTCGACGCCGTTGGTCGTTATCGCTGTGACCACCGTGCTGTAGTTGATTCCTTGAGCTGGATCCATCGTCGCCTTACTGGACGCCATGGACAGGTTCAGGAAGAAATGGTCGTTTCCCCCGATAAAGTCGAGAACTCTGGCTAAAGTTTCTCTTTCTATGTTCGACCTAACTAGGGGTGGGGTGATGGTTTTGAAAAAAATCGCCGTCGCCGACTTGTTTCTGTTATGGCATTCGTCTCCTCTTCTCAGAGCTTCAGCTATCATTCTTTTCAAATTGATTTCCCCTAAGGCTTTTATCGCCGCCTTTAGCGCAGGCATCAAGGCTTTTTCCATCCATCTCAGCCTTTCCACCACCTCCGTGTTGTTAGCTCCGAACCTCAAGGTCTTAACCTGCCCTACGCCCTCGTTCAGATTGGAGAAGGCCGTGTTTCCGAAGGTTTTGTTCTTCACGACGAACACGGGCATGGAAGGTGAAATGATTCCCGCCATCGGCGCAACGGCATCATGTTCATGGGTTGTCGAAAACCTGATCCGGCCTTGTTCCACAAGTCTGGCGGCTTCCTCAACATCTCTGGCTAAACCTTCGTATACAAGGGCTCCTAGGGCCGCGCCTTTCATGGGTCCGCACATTCTCTTCCATTCTATCGGGGGCCCTGCGTGCAGAAGCATGTCTTCCTTCATTCCAGGTATGACTTTCACAGCTTTGTTGATGTCCACCAACACGGTTTCCGCGTTTACTATTTTCTCGATCACTCTCGCGTTGGCTTCGTCTATCATTTCATCCACAGTTTTACTCATGCTTTCCCTGTTCCCCTGTTACTATGACTGTCTTCGGTGAATTAGATGAAAACCTGCGTGCTCCGGAAATGTTCTATTAGTCCAAAACAGCGTCCGCGTCTACCTCAACCAGAAGCTCTTCTGATGCTAGGCTTTTGACGACGAGAAGGGTGCTGGCTGGGAGAACGCCCCCTTTAAAGTATCGTTTACGCACTTCATGGAACTTAGGGCGGTTTTTGAGGTCGGTGAGGTAGATTCGCATCCTCACTATGTTATCCAAAGTTCCCCCGCTGGCTTCCAAGATGGATTTCAAACACTCGAACACGTGAACTGTCTGCGCTTCCATGTCTCCCTTACCGACGATTTCCCCTTTTTCGTCGAAGGCCGCTTGGCCGGAGATGAACAAAAACTTGCCAACCTTGACGGCGGGAGAAAGCATCCCGTTTCCCGGCCACACCCGGGACGTGGTTATGCATGTTTTCTCAACCATGGAGATCCCTTCTCTGTTGACTCACCTTTTTACAATTAAATTATTAAGTATAACGGTTAAAAGCTAGGCCTACAAAAATGTTCTAGAGGCGGCTGAATTACCCGCCGGCAACCGGGGGCGCCAAGGTTATCTCGTCGGCCTCCGGGTCAAATTCGGTGGTGACTTTTCGCAGATGCTTTTTCCGTTTGTAGGCAAGCCACCCTTGCTTCAGCTTTTCCTGGAAAATCTTCTTCGCTTCTTCGACGGAAGAGGGGTCGCTTTCGCTCCATTTCACCTTCTTGTTTTCGAGGAAAACCTTAAGCTCCCCCATCCTCATCACACTGGCAGACTTGTGGCTGAATGTATAACTGGAACGCAGATGAATTAAACCCGTCGATTAATTTCGTTTAAATTTTCGCGTATTTAAAGGTTGAGAAAAAGGTTCTCTTGTTGAAAGTCAAACTTTTCGGAGGGCTTTGAGGATTTTCTCCGCCGTAAGGGGGAGATCCCTTATCCTCACACCTGTGGCGTTGTACACGGCGTTGGCTATGGCTGCGGCCGTGGGCACCAAACCCGGCTCTCCCACGCCCTTCGCCCCGTAGGGGCCGTCGGGGTCGATGGACTCCACGATGACGGTCTCGGCTTCCGGCATATCCGCGGAGGTCAGCAGTTTGTAGTCTCGAAAATTCGGGTTAAGCATGATGCCCTTTTCGTCTAAGAGGATCTCCTCGGTCAGAGCGTAGCCTATGCCTTGGTGTAGGGCGCCTTCAATCTGGCCCTCCACCGTTTGGGGGTTTATAGCCCGGCCGACGTCATAGGCGGACACCATCTTGAGCACTTTCACATCCCCTGTTTCCGTATTCACCTCCACCTCAGCGAACTGCGCGCCGAAGGGGTGAGTCGGCGCTATGCGGCCGTAGAACGACCTAACATCCGGGCTTTCCGTGTTGGGAGTGTCGTAGTCCGCCTTGCCCATGATGGTCCTCCCCTCGGAAAACTGTGCAAAACGGATCACATCCGAGATGGGCGCAGACCTACTGGGGTTTCTTTTAACGTAAATTCTCTGACCCCCCGCTTCTAAGTCTTCAACTTTGGCGTCCAGCATCCGAGCGGCGACTTCCAAAAGTTGGCGTTTAACCTCCGCGGCAGTTGCCTTCACCGCGTTGCCTACTATGAAGGTTGTTTTACTGGCATAGACCCCGTAATCGTAGGGGCAGATGTCCGTGTCGGCTGTAATTAGATAGACATCCCTCACCCTGATCCCCAACTCTTCCGCAACCATCTGTGCCAGCACCGTGTCGGAGCCCTGCCCGATATCAGGCGCTCCGGTAATTAGGGTCACTGTGCCGTCTTCGTTGAGCTTTATCATGGCGGAGGCGGTGTCGCTGCCGAGACAGTAGCCGGTGGAGTGTATCATAGACGCCATGCCCACCCCCCTCGCCTTGCCGCCGGCTCCTTTCGGTGTTTTCCGCTTTTTATCCCAGCCTATTCTTTCCGCTCCTTTCCGAACGCATTCTTCTATGCCGCAGCTGGTTATCTGCCATCCGATGGCGGTTACATCGCCGCTTCGAACGTGGTTTTTCAGCCTAAACTCCTTAGGGTCTATTCCCAACTCTTCCGCCATTAAGTCTATCTGAGACTCCACGGCAAAATTTATCTGAGGATTTCCATACCCGCGGAAGGCGCCCGCCACAGGCGTGTTGGTGTATACGCAGTACCCTACATACTTCACGTTGGGGCATCTGTACAGCGAGACGCCGGCTCCTAAGCCGTAGGGTACCACACACGGCCCGTGGGAGGCGTAGGCCCCAGTGTCAAAGACAGCCTTGATCACACGGGCTGTAAACAGGCCGTCTCGGGTTACTCCCGTCTTCAGCTCAACAATGCAAGGGTGCCTAGTTCGGGTGGCGGAGAAAACCTCCTCCCTGCTGTACTCCATCTTGACGGGCCGGCCTGTCTTCTTAGCCAGAAGCGCTGCGAAAGGTTCTACGATGAGCTCGGACTTCGCTCCAAAACCTCCTCCTATGGAGGGAACCATGCACCTGACCATGCTCAAAGGCATGCCTAAAATCTTAGCCAACGCGCTCCGCATGGAGAAGGGGTTCTGAGTAGGCGACCAAACTGTCAGTTTCCCCGCGCGGTCGAAGCTGCAGACGCATACATGCCTCTCCAAACAGCAGTGGGCAACCCGCGAAGTTGCATACCTGTCTTCAAAGACGGAGTAAGCCTCCTTCAAGCCTTTTTCCACGTTTCCCTGCCCCCCCTCCACCGTTTTTGCAACGTTATTCTTCACTCCCGGTATCTCCGGGTGAAGCTGGGGGGCGTCGGGCTTCATGGCCTCCTCCGGGTCGTAAACAGCCGGCAGCACCTCGTAGTCTACGTTTATCAGCTCCAAAGCTTCCTCAGCAACGTCCTCGTCCACAGCGGCAACTGCTGCCACAGGCTCCCCAACAAACCGAACCCTACTGTCGAAAACATATTGGTCGTAGACACAGTAGGGAGGGACATGGGTGCCCCACAAGATTCGGGGAGCATCTCGGTGGGTGACTACAGCCTTCACGCCCTTAAGCTTCTCCGCCCCAGCCGTGTCGACTCTGAGAATCTTGGCGTGGGGGTGAGGGCTTTTTAAAACTCTGCCGTAAAGCATCCCCGGCAGCTTTATGTCTCCTGTGTATACTGTTTCCCCTAAGGCCTTCTTCAGCACGTCAACCTTCGGCAGGCTTCTGCCAACGCATGAAAACTCGCTCATCACCGGCCCTCATTTCTCAAAACCTTAGCGGCTGCTAAGATAGCTTTGACAGGTTTAACGTAGCCCGTGCACCGGCATAGGTTCCCGGAGATAGCTTCCCTTACCTCCTGCTCTGTGGGGTCCGGGTTCTCGTCAAGCAAAGCCTTGGCGGCGAGAATCATCCCAGGCGTGCAGTAGCCGCATTGAATGGCGCCCTCTTCGATGAAGGCCTTTTGAAGCGGATGGAGGTCAGGCCCCTTGGCAAGACCTTCGATGGTGATTATCCTCCTACCCTCCGCCTGCGCGGCGAGCAACACGCAGGACTTAACGGCTTTCCCGTCCATGAGAACAGTGCAGGCGCCGCATTCGCCCGTGCCGCAGCCGTACTTAGTTCCGGTGAGGTTGAGTTCGTTTCTCAGGACGTGAAGCAACGTCCAATGAGGCTTCACCGCCACCTCATAGTCTTCCCCATTTACATTTAACTTGATGAGCATTCGCCCCACCTGCATCATCCTCCCCTTAACGCTTTATCCGCCGCCTGGGTTAACGCATGTTTAACGAAAACCCTGCTCAGCTCCCGGCGATATTCGGCGGAGGCTCTGACATCGCTGATGGGCCTAGTTTCCTCCGAGGCTGTTTCAGCCGCCTCCTCAACAAGGGAAGCCTCCAGTTTTCTCCCTTTAACCAAAGCCTCAGCCTTCCCAGCCCTCAGGGGCGTGGGCGCCACCGCCCCCAGCACTATTCTAGCATCTTCGCAGGCGCCGTTCAAGCCTAAGGTAACCCGGACCGCAGCGTTCACCAGAGCGATATCCCTTCGCGTCCGACCCTTTTTGAGGAATACCGCCGCCGTGCGAGCTGGCTGCGGTGGAACTTGGATTTCGGCGAGGAGTTCCCCCTTCTGCAGAACGGTTTTCCTAGGGCCTAGGAAAAACTCCTCTAAGGTGACGGTTCTCTCCCCGGTGGGGTTGAGTATTTTCGCCTTGGCTTCCAAGGCAATCAGCCCTGGAGGGAAATCTGCGGAGGGCACAGCGCTGCAGATGTTTCCCCCAACTGTAGCGGTGTTTCGAATGGAAGGGTCGCCCATCCGGGAGGCTTCCTCCCAGAGGACGCTGTAGGGTTCCCTCTTCAACAGTTTGGAGTCTAAGACTTCGGAAAGCGTGGTGGCGGCGCCGATCTTTAAGTGGTCTCCCTCGCTTTTAACGTAGTTCAAGCCTAAGCGGGTAATGTCCACGAGGCATTCAACCTCCGGCTTCTCAACCAGTAAGTCTGTGCCCCCTGCAATGGGCCTCGCCCGCTCTCCGTACTTGGCCAGCAGAGAAACAGCCTCCTCCACGGTCATAGGCCTGTAGTACTCTGTAGGCCTGAAAAGTTTCTTCACCTGCGAGCCTCCTCTTATGTATAAGTTTAGTTGACGGTGTATCTGTGTAACCTCTTTAGCCTTATTTATTTTTTCCGCCGGACTTGTGAAAGAAATCTGATTCTCTCTTAGCTTTGCATGCTAAGCCTTGGAACCTATTTGACGCCTATTCTTTTGTACAGGTTCAGGCATTCTTCGGATAACACGCCTTCGACGATTTCGATGCTGGCTGAAGCCTTTTCTATCAAAAATCTGCATCTGACAGGGATTCTTTTTTTACCTAGTTTAGCTGTTTCCTCCATGGATGCGCCGTAAACTATCCTAGTTAAGCCTGCCCATATGCATGCGGCTGAGCACATGGGGCAAGGTTCATGGGTGGCGATGATGGTGCTCCCCTCGAAGCCTAGTCCGCTGAGTTTTTTCGCAGCCTTTCTGATGGCGTTGATTTCAGCGTGGGCAGTAGGATCACTGTCTGTGACCTCGGTGTTATGGGCCTTGGCAACGATTTTTCCTCTTGACACAATGACGGCTCCGTATCCCTTGTTTCCCTCCTTCAAGGCCAACTCAGCTTCTTTGAGGGATATTTTCATGAATTTTTCCCATCCCATTGGGGAAGCCTCACTTTCCTAACTCGATAATCTCTTCGCAAAATTGCGCATACGGCCTGATTTTATCGTAGTTTCTTTTGAATTTTAGGTTCGGATTGACTTGGCGGATGAAGTCTTCCGTCGACTTCTCGTAAGCCTCTCTGCAAACTTCTCTGGTGTCGAAGCCTAGAAGCCTACATGCCTCTAAAATCGGGCAGAAATTGTACGACCTGAAAACGATCCGGTGTTGAGATTTTTTCACTATCTTAACTTCATCCCGGTTGATCCCTATCTTGAGAAGGAGAAGCTCAAAGGCTTTCTCCACATCTGTCCCTTCCAATTTCAACATGCTTTTATTTTTTCTAAACCAAGTTAGTCTTTTGTTTAAAACTTGGCTTTCCAGAATTTTCCAGTTTCTGTTTTTCCATTCCGCTATTTCTTTCAGTTTTTTAACGGCGTCTTTCACCATCCTTTGCTGGCTGTCGGTTATTTTTCCGTTCCGCAACTTGGTAAACGTGAGTTTCACCGAAGATCACTGGGAGCTAGGGCTTAAATGATTAATCCCGTCAAAGTTTTATAGAAGTTCCCGAATAACTGTTTTCCGTGGTTTATTTTGACTGAGACAACCATCATCAAAAACGGTATCGTCGTAACTGTTGACGAGGAGAACAGAATATACAAAGATGGCGCGCTCGCCATTCAAGACGGCCGCATCGTGGATTTGGGCGAAACTGAAAAAATCGAAAAGGAGTATAAAGGGGACATCATCATCGACGCTCGCAAGAAAGCGGTTCTCCCCGGGTTCATAAACCTCCATGCCCATTCAGGTTTGATTCGCGGCACAGCTGAGGACTTACCTCTCTGGGAATGGCTGGCTAAATGGATTGACCCTAAGCATAAGGTTCTGACCAACGAAGACGCCTATATTGCTGCCTCCCTCTGCTACGCTGAGATGGTCAAAGCCGGGATCACCTGCGTTTTAGACATGTACCGTTTCATGCATCGGTGTGCAGACGCAGCTGAGGAGGTCGGTATCCGAGCTGTGCTGGCCCCCTACGTAGCTGACCGTCCTGAGTACGATTATTTCGAGAAGCTCAGCGACAACATCAAATTGGTTGAGGCAAGACATGGAAGCGCCAACGGCCGTATACATGTGTGGTTCGGGTTAGAGCACTTGCTCTACTGCACCGAAGAAGCCTACTACAAGGTGAGTGAACTTTCAAAGAAATACGGTGTAGGCATCCACACCCACGGAGAAGAGTCCCTGGAGGTCGCTTTAAGGTTAACCAAGGAGTATGGGCGTTATCCCATCCAAATATTCCACGACAGAGGCATCTTAGGCCCTAAGACTGTGCTCGCTCACTGCGTTTGGCTCAATCCGACGGAAATCAAACTCCTCGCAGCCACTAAGACAAGCGTAGCACACTGCCCTGTCTGCAACATGAAGATAGCCTCAGGGGTGGCTCCAATCCCCGACTATCTTAACCAAGGCGTCAACGTGGGGTTAGGAAGCGATGGAATAAAAGAGAACAACCGATGCGACCTAATCCAAGAGATGAAAGTAGCCGCCATCCTGCAAAAAGTCCACCGGCTGAACGCTTCGCTTCTGCCCGTGGAGCAAGTGTTACGCATGGCCACCATCAACGGGGCGAAAGCCTTGGGCTTGGAGAAGGAAATAGGCTCCTTGGAAAAAGGTAAGAAAGCAGATGTTATTCTCATCGACTTTAAGAAACTTCACCTAACTCCCTTCCTAGTGGGGAAATACTTCAACATCCTCGCCAACATAGTCTATGCAGCCCAAGCCAGCGATGTGGACACAGTTCTGGTAGACGGAAGAATAGTCATGGAAAACCGTCGGCTGCTAACCGTGAACGAAGAAGAACTGATGGAAAAACATACAAAAGCCACTGAGGAGCTTCTGGAGAGAAGAGAACCTTTCGTCCCCAAAGAAGTTCCAACAGCATGGGATGTGAAAATAAAATAATCATCTTGTCTGATTTTCAACAATATCGGCGAGGGCGGCTAAAAAAAAGAAGGGGAAGTCATTCGCGCACCCATTTTAGCTCCCAAACTTCAGGCTTCTTAAGCCATGGTGCTGTGGGGACTATCTCCTCGCCGCATTTTTGAACATAGTCGATTACTTTATCTTCGTCAACCGTCTTGACCACGCCTTTCTCCATCACTATCTTGCCGTCGATGATCACGGTGTCCGCTGAGTGGCCTGTTCCGTTGTACACGAAATTGTTGATGACAGTGTACTTTGTGACGGGAACCCAGTACACTTTTCGAAGGTTCCACATGACGATGTCCGCCTTTTTCCCCACTTCCAAGGAGCCGATGTCCTTATCCCACAAGAGGGCTTTAGCGCCGTTCAACGTCGCCATCTCCAAGACTTTAGGATTCGGGTCGGCGGTTTTGAGCATAAACAAGTCTGGGTCTGGGAAGATGTAGGGATGCCACGCTTCAGCATGACCTACGGCCACCGTCCAGATGTCTCGGACAAGGTCGTGCGCCGTTCCAGTGCTTGATTCGTCGTTTCCGATGCAGACGTTTATCCCCATGTTCACCATCTGCGGAATCTTCCCCCGCATGGAGACCGCTGAATATACGCCGTGCATGCTTGAACCGGGGACATGAACCACGTTGGAATTGGTTTCTTTAAGCATCAAAAGCTCCCGCCCGTTCACCCAAGCCATGTGGGCTGCCATGAAGTCCGGCCCTAGGACCCCATGCTCGTAAAGATATTCTATATCCCTCTTACCGAAACGTTTGCGGGTCATTTCAACCATGTCATGGGACACACCGGCGTGGGTTAGGATCCCTATCTTATACTTATCAGCCAATTCCCTCACTCCCCTGCACAGCTCAGGGGTGACGTTACAGACTTGCTGCAGGTCAAGCCAAGCTTTGATGCGGCCATTGGCTGCGCCTTCGTATTTTTTGATAAATTCTTCGCTTCGCTTTAGGCATACGTCTGTGGACTCTCTAAGCCTGTCACACAGTTCAGTGAAAGCATCATAGGAGGCGTAGTCTGATTTCGTAGCTTCATGAATGTCCATCAAGTCTCTTCCCAGCACAGCTCTCATGCCTATTTCGGTGACAGCCTTAGCCGGGGCTTCTTCCATCGTTTGGATGGTGCCGCAGTCGCATACTGTGGTTGTTCCGGTTTTCACAGCCTCCAAAAGGTTCTTCAACGCAGCATAATAGTAGTTCTCTTCAGTCAGCTTCATGTAGGTCCAAGAGAAGTATCTCTCACACCAAGGGACAACAGGCACATCGTCCATCATACTTTTATCGTAAGCGGATTCCAGATGTATGTGTCCGTTGATCAAGCCTGGTGTGACGAAGAAGTTTTTTCCGTCAATTACCACGTCGGCTTTATGTTTCTTCTTCACGTCGGAGGGGTCTCCGATGTCAACTATTCTATTTCCCTCTATTGCTATGGAGGCGTTTTCTAGAAGTCGCCTTTGGCTGTCCATGGTGAGGACGAAGCGGGCGTTTTCGATCAAAATATCAGCCATACTTAACACCTGAAGTAAGGTACCGCTTAAAATTATATAAATCTTAGTTAAAAGAAATGAAAAATTTTTCTAACTTCGCGCGTAACTTAATAATGTTCAGCCACAGTTAAATATGCGTGAGAAAGATGGGTAAGGTCGTCATCACAAACATAGGTAAAATAATTTCAGGAAATCTGAAACAGCCCGTTTTGAAAGCAGACACTATAGTGGTTCAGGAAGGTAAAATCTCCCAAATCGGTTTCAGCGGGGAGGTGGATGTGGAAAACGCTCAACATATCGTGGACGCCAACGGAATGGTTGTAACTCCCGGCTTCATCGACTCTCACACCCATCAGCTGATCGGAGACTGGAATCCCATACACAATTCGCTGAGGTGGATGGAAAGCTATCTGCTAGCCGGGGTCACCACTCTCATCTCGCAGGGGGAAGCTGTAACCCCTGGATACCCCGGAGACCCAGCTGGGATGAAAGCTATGTCCATAGCCGCTGCCAAATGCTACAAAAATTTCAGACCTGGAGGTGCTTTGAAGGTTCACGGAGGCGCCGTCAGCCTTGTCGAAGGATTCACGGAGGATGATTTCAGGGAGATGGCTGAAGCAGGCGTTTGGCTGGTGGCTGAAATAGGCTGCTTTGGCATAGCCCAGCCTGATAAGGTTAAACCCATGGTGGGGTGGGCTCGGAAATACGGGATGAAAGTCACCATGCATCTGGCGCCCCCCTCCGTGCCTACTTCCACTGGGCTGGGCGCTCATGAGATCATGGAAGTAAACCCGGACATAGTGGCTCATGTCAACGGCGGCTCCACCGCGGCACCCCTGCGGGATGTGGAAATGCTGGTTAAGGAAACAGACCTTCCCTTAGAGTTCGTTTTCAACGGTAATCCTAAGGTGGGCGTTGAAATGATCAGGATGATGGTGGAGAGAAAAGTGTTCCATCGGCTGATCATAGGGTCTGATTCCCCCACCGGCAACGGGCTTATTCCCACGGCTGTCCTTCGGACAGTGGTTCAAATTTCTTCCCTGAATGAGGTTCCCGCGGAAACCGTCATCGCAGCGGCCACAGGCACCACTGCAGATGTATTCGGATTGAAGGATGTGGGTAAAATAGAAGTAGGCCGCGCCGCTGACTTGTTGGTGATAGATAAACCCGCCGGCTCGGTGGGAGCGGACGCTTTAGAAGCCATCGAGGCAGGGGACATTCCTGGAACAGCCATGATAATGGTGGACGGGCGAATAGTCGCCTACCGAGGGCGAGACACCCGGCAGACGGCGAGATACGTAAAAGTGGACGGCGTGGAAAAAAGAATCATGACCCCGGAAGACTACCTCTACGGGCCTTACAGGTTCAGCGGCGAAGTCTTATCTTGACAGCTAAAAATTCCACCCCACAAACCCCGGGTTACGCCAGAAACTCGGCGACCAATTCGGCGATGTCATATACGGCCATCTTCGCGCATCTCTCAGCGGCTACGTCGGTCATGTGAAGCTTGCAGGCTACGCATGCTGTGGCAATATTGGCAGCACCTATTTCCTCCGCCTCCTTAAGTCTTTTTTCAGCAATGTTGAAAGACAAGTTTCGATTAGTAGCTTTAAGGAGACCTCCCCCACCGCAGCAGTTACTCCTCTCGCGGTTGTAGGGCATTTCCAGCAATTTGACTCCCGGGAGATTCTCTAAAATCTGCCTGGGCTCCTCGTAGATGCCGCCCAACCTTCCGATTTCGCAAGGATCGTGGTATGTTACAACCGTTGTCCGCGGCTTAAACTTTAATCTGCCTCCGTTCACCTGGGAGCTTAGAAATTGTGAAAAATGCTCAATCTCGATTTCAGGGTCTATGCCGAGTAAGGTGGGGTATTCATGTTTAAACGCAAGGTAGCATCCAGCGCAGTTCGTGACGAGTTTCTCCACTCCCAATTCTTTGAGTTTTCTCAGGTTGTGCTCCGCTAACCTGTTTGCCGAAAAAGTTTTCCCTGCAAGAATCAAAGGGTGACCGCAGCACCATTCATCGGAACCGAGTATGGTGTAGTTTACTCCCGCTGAGTCAAGGATTCGGACGGTGGATTCAGGTATGGAGGCTATTCTGCCTGTGAAGGCGGAGACGCAGCCTATAAAGTAGGCGATTTTAGCCGGCTTGTTGATTCTAGGTAAAACCTGCTCTTCGATCATCATCGACCAAATGGTTCGCTCGGAGTTGGGCATTGAAAAAATGTTGTTCTCCTTCAGGACGGCTTTATCGATCTCCTTAGCCGGCGGAGGAAGCAGTCCTCTGTTTCCAAGCTCTGCCCGGGTTGCCGTCCACAACTTTGTGAGGTCGATTTTAGATTGACATACCTCTTTACAGTGGCCACAGAGTGTACACTGAAAAACTCTCTCTGCAAACTTATCGCTGAACGGACGCTGTTCAAGCGAATGTTTCCCTCCGAGAAGTAGCTTCATGTAGTATATTTTTCCCCGGGGGGCTGTTGACTCCCATGCGAGCTGATCGAACACTGGGCAGATAACCCGGCAGTAACCGCACTGGGAGCAGACCCACGGCTCCGACGCCATATTAAAGTGCTCCAACATGGAAAGCTTCAAGGGACATAATCCTCCCTAAATAAGCCGGTTAACAAGGGCTCCAACGGCCATGGACAGGCGGTAGAATCTCGGAGGGATGGGAAACCCGAATCTTGTACTCGCCTCGAAGAATTTACCCGGGTTCATTATCCCTCTGGGGTCCAGCTTCTTTTTCACACGCTTAAGCTCCTCAAAATATTCCGTCCCGTATTTCTCGGCGGCATAGAAAGAATTCCAGAGGCCGATTCCGTAAGGGGAGCCCCCCTGCCTTAATCCTATGTCGGTTATATCTTTTATCAAGGCGAACTGGGTGGTGTACTTCAGCGTCTTTCTCTCATCCGTCAAAAACACCGCCATGACTAGGGCGGAATCTCTTGAAACCACGTAGCCTTCAACTCCGAGTTTAATGCCGTATTTTTTTTGAAGCAACTTGATTCCGCCGACGGTAGCACTCAGGCGGTTTAGGGGGACAACGACCTCCCCCGCCAGCAAGGTTGGGCCAAGCCGGCTTATCCGCATGGGGTTGAATCTTTCCTCCCACTCGTGAGTGCACACGTTTTCCTCAGCCAGTTTAGCTTTAGCCTTTCGGAATTCTTCTCCGAAGTAGTTGACCCCGCGGGTAACTTCGGACGCTGGCCCCTCATAGGCTGCTAGAAGAAAGTTTTCTTCCCGAATTTTCACCCGGCTTACTTGGTTCTTTAACTCCACGAGTTCCCTGTCCATGAACTTCAAAAGATAGGGAACAACTTCCGCTTTGGCTAGACTACTGAGGAGGTTTGCCACCGTTTCAAATTCAGAAGAATACAGTGCGCATACGGCTGTTTTTTCAGGTTTTCTACGGATTTTAAACTTTAAGCTTGTGATCACTCCGAGGACTCCCTCGGTGCCGAAAAACCACTTCATCTCAGGCTCCTCTGAGCCTGAGGTAAGCCGCTGTATCCGACCTTGGGGGGAAACCACCTCCAACTCTGCGATTTGCTCACCGAAATATCCGAACTTCAGAGAGCCTATCCCGTAGCCTCCCGTGCTGATCCAGCCGCCGACGGTGCTGGACGGTGCGCTGGTCGGATAGGATAGCACGGTGTAACCTTCGCCTGACAGCTGGTCCATCAGTCTTTTCCATACTATCCCCGCCTCAACCTCCACGGAAGGCTCATCGGAATACAGCTTTTTGATCCTGTTCAATTTAACAAGGTCAAGCACGAGGCCGCCTTTAACCGGCACTGACCCCCCTAACGCCCACGTTCCAGCCCCTCGAGGCACTATGGGAATGCGGCGGTGAAAGGCGAACTCTACTACCTTCGCCACTTCCTGAACGTTTTCAGGCCTGACGATGGCGGCGGGTTGCATGTTGAAGAGTTTGGACAGAAAGCTCGGTATGGGCGCTGTGTCGTGACTGTAGAGGCTTTTCTCCAGCGGATCCTCGGAGATGTCTTCTTCCCCGACGATGTTGCTGAGGTGGGCGAATAATTCATCCATGGTAATGTAGGTGTTACTCATCCCACCCTATTTATCCCTATTCCTGAATTCTCCCCAAAAGTTCCGGCTTTGCAGAGCTACGTTCCCAGTTGTCGCTGGCAGGAAATAATTCCACACGTGTGGAAAAAGGCTGCGTGAAGAATAGACGCGGATCACAGCGGCAAGCTACGTTTGAGCTCCGACTTTACAAATTCCCCCGCCGCCTCATCGGTTAAGTTTGAGGTGGATTCCTGCGTCTTTCGGATAAACATGTTCAAATCTTCTACACGTCGGCTATAGACTGAGGAAAGTCTTTCCCCGGAGTGTTCAGCTATATCTATGGATTCAGCCGCCGTGATCCCGCTTTCCATCGCCAGCCTCACGCCTTCTCCGGAAAATTGGTTGCAAAAACCGGCTGCATCGCCAATCAAAACCACACGGTCTTCTCCGTTCACCGGCCTATCATGAGGAAGGACGGCGGCTTCCTCTTTAACCAATCGAATGGGGTGAAAGGAGAATTCTCGGCGCAGCCATTCTTTAAACTTCTCCATACGGGTAGACATCTGCTTAAAGGAGCCTGTAGGCAGCGCTGTTCCCAGCACAAAAAACCCGTCTTTCGGAACCACATAGGCGTAAAGGGGAGCGATCTCCTGTTTGAAAAACACATAGAAACAGTCGCTGAAATCTCCCTCAGCTTCCCACCATTCCTGTAAAGCTGTAAACATTTTCATACGCCTACACGGATACAGTTTTCTTCTCACCTGGGAAAGCGCCCCATCTGCACCTACAAAATATAAGGCGGAAAACCTCGCCTTCTCACCGTCAACCTCCGCCGCAACCTCCACCCTCCCGCCGGCGAAGCGAAGGCCTTTAAATTCAGCCTTGAACCTCACATCCACCCCGAAGTTCTGCGATGCTTTCTGCAGCCAACGGTCGAAGAGGTCTCGATTTACGTTGAGGAGCCTGTAGCCTCGGACAGCTCCGCCTTTCCTCCTACCTTCAGGCGGAACGTAGAAAAGGCTGAGGGTTGGAGGTGTGCACATTACCTCTTGGGGTAGCTTCAATCCTAGGTCGCTTAAAACCTCAGTGCAGATGGAAGGAAACACTCCCCCGCAGGGCTTATGTCTAGGCGGTGCTCCCTTCTCCAGGAGAAGGGTTCTATATCCGAGTTGAGCGCATTTTATGGCTGAGGCAGCCCCAGCCGGGCCTCCTCCCACAACTATTACGTCAAAACTTTTACCTGTCATACTACCGTCTTCTTCCAACTTGTGGAAGTAGCTTTTCAAGCAAGTCTGTTTTCAATTTTGTCTGGGCGTTAAACTCCCCCTTGTATGCTTCTCCCTCTTTTCCGAGGTCGTAGCAGGTCTGGTCTTCGATGCCGATGATAAGCCCTGGAACCCCCGCCTGCTCTAAGTCGTCCCTATGCTTGCAGTAAAAAGCTTCGCAGCAGCATCCAACATACCCTCTTGCCTTTTCTCTCCTCAACTTCTCTAAAACCTCCATCAGATGTTCGAAGCTTAGGATGGTGATGACCTTCATTCCCACACGCTCAGCCAGCTCGTAGGCTTCTCCAACTGAGCAAACTCCGCACTTTTCGCAGCTGTCTAGGAAGCGGTGTTTGCACGAGAGGTCTTTGGCGCAGTAAGGCAGAAGAAGGTATTCACCTTCAAAACCGTTCTCCGAAAGGCTATGCCGCAAAACAGGGTACAAGCAGTTTACCTCTTCCTCCGAGAGACCTATCTTCTCAAAAGACAACTTATCCGCAGCCTCCAGAATAAGTTCAACGATATGTCCTGGAGTCACCCCAACTATCTGAACGGATTTTTCCGCAAAGAAGCTTTCAACAATATTCTGCGCTTCTTCAAGCTGAGTTGCCTTTAAGGCTGCTTCTAGGTCGAGGATCGCCCGGGATGGGAAGGTGAAGAAATCCCCTGTGATGAATACTTGCTTGATGATTTCTGATTCTCTGTCTAATGCCAGCGAAACCCTCACCAGTCCTCCCGGCGTTTTATCCACTGCATGCACCATTCCCAGCCCATGGGACAAGCGCCTATCCGAATAGATCCACTGGTCAGACTGGAAATAGGGAAGTTTCTCCTTGAACATGTTCTCTTCCGCTTCTGTTAGACTCCCTTCGATCAACCTAACCTTCAAGGCTTTCTCGAATCCTTTCACCAGAGCCTCCTTAATTTTCTGGTAGCTGGGAGTGCTGCCTAGTTCCCAGCTTAGGCATGTTACCCTCTGTTTTACGGACTTAAGCTCCTTATCCTTCAGCTTCACAATGGGTATCCGTAAGGCGCGGATCATAGAGTCTACGTCGAAGTCGGTGAGAAGCGTGCCTTGGAATAGAAACACCTCACCCCGCTCCACACCCCCGGTGCCGGAGATTTTTCTACCGTTCACTTCCACATCGTTTTTCGGCCGGAAGGCTCCTTCGACGCCCAAGGTTTTAAGGGCGTAGATTACTCCTTGGCACATCCACTTGAACAGCTCCTCTCTGGCATGGTAGTTGGGGACAGCGGATTTGGAGGCGACTATTTCCCACCCTATCGACGACTGGTCAAAGTAGATGGCTCCCCCGCCTGTGAGCCTTCTGTTGACGTCGATTCCTTTTTCTTCAACGTAGGATAAGCGGACTTCCTGCTCTACATCTTGATGGTAGCCCACCAAAACCGCTGGGGGGTTGAACCTGAGAAATCGTAGAGTATCCGGAGTGAGATGGGAAGACCGACACTCCAGTAGGGCGTCGTCTAACGCCATGTTCTCCGCAGCAGTACGTACACCTGTATCCAGCAGCCGCCACTCCACAGTCTCCTCACCGGAACACTCCGTTAGCCTAAACAAGTTCTCTCCAAAGGAGCGAGCAACATTCACTGTGGAACTCAACGCTGAGCTTCAGCTTCTCAGCCAGCCGGTATGCCTCCTCACAGGGGTAGGCAAGCCCATTTACGCCAGCCTTCAAAGCCAAGATGTCGGTTTCGATCCTCTGCTCTCCCCTAGGCCGGGCGCACCCTAAAATTATCGGCGTCCTAGGCATGCTCAGTCTTGAAGCAAGGATCACTCTGGCGATGTCCATAGGGCTGGGGGGCGCTGCATGCCCCATGGGCGTTCCTGCCAGAGGCATGAGGGCGACGACGACTACGGCCGCCGGTCGATGTCTGGCAAGCATCTCCACAGCTTTCCCTTCACCCAGCAACCGCCCGTAGTGGATGCCTACCACGATGTGGGGGACGGTTGGTATGCAATTTTTCTCCAGAACGGATAACGTTGAGCTAAAATCTTCCACGCTTCGGTCTAGATGGTAGACTTTCCTAACAGTTTCATCCGCTCCGAGGATGTCGACCATGGCAGCGTCTACACCCACGTCCACTAATTCTTCCGCCAAGGACTGGTCGATAAGCCCTACATGCACCGCCAATTTTAATCCAATCTCCCGCTTTATGCGCTTCATCACGGGGACGAATTTTTTCAGGGGAACACTACCGTCGTGTATGCCGCCGCCAGTGATTAGGCATCCAACTCCCCCGGCTTTTTTGACCAGTTCACATGTTTTGAAAAGTTTTTCAGGGGTTGGCGCTGGGATCATGTTCTCCAGCATTTTTCCTCTGCAGTGTTCGCAGTTAAGCTGACATGTCCTCCCAGTAATGGAGATCCCGGGAAACCTGTAAGGGTCACCGGCTTGGTAGAAAGATGTTGCGTAACGCACCATGCCAGGGGCGTAGAAATGAATCACGTCTCGGAAGTTTCTTCTAGAGAGACGGTAGGCCTTCTCGAAGATAGAGAAAAGCCTGCGGCTGGAGGCGTTGAAACAGTCTTCTATCAAGTTCATGTCCAAGTAAACTCCTAGCATCGATAACGCTGGTTTAACAGCTCCCCAGCCACCTCACCCATCCAGACCCTAACCGGCTCCTCAGAATAGTCCCACAGCTGCCTTCTGATGAGTTCTACATCATCCCGGTTAGGTTGGAAAGGATAGTTCCGCAGCTCCCCCAAATATGCTTGGTAAGGAGTGCAGTTTGAAAACGGCCTATTGCAGGCGCTGTCCATACTTTTGCCAGCGCACCCCGAGGTCATAAACGGCCAGCCGCTTTCCACTGTCTCATTCAATAAGTCTTCTGCGATGCCGAAGTCTGTTAGTCTGCCTACCCTGTCAAACGTCATATCTTCCACCCTAGCTAGGCCTTTGTTTATCAAAAACCTAGCAAGCTGAACTCTCCGGTATTTTCCTATAGGCGGCTGCAGGCTGTCTTGCAACTGCGAGTTTTCTTCCGGGAAGAAGGAGAAAAGATGGGTGAGGGCGCCTGCGTCATAGGCCTTCTGAATAGTCTTCACTGCCTCTTCCTCTGTTTCACCTAAACCTACGATGAGGTGTATGCCCACGTTGAATCTGCCGAAGACTTCCACAGACTCCTCCACAACCCTCCAGTATTTGTTCCACTTATGAGGTCCTCCAACGCCTTTGCCTCTCAGCCTTTCAAACAGTTCCGGCGTCGCAGCGTCAACTGCCACACCCACCTTGTCAGCGCCAGCGTGCTTCAACTTACCTAGCCATTTCTTGTCGACGATGGTAGGTGCGATGAGGGCGGAGACGGCTTCGATCTTCTCGCTGAGCACCCCTACAATTTTCAACGTGTCGTTTTTCGCTTTACCGTTGGTGACCATGGAGACGCATACTCTCTCCACATGACTGCAGAATCCGCTTTCTATCCTTCGGGCAACGTCTTCAAGGAGGACCACAGGCCACTCTACCCGTATGAAACTGTATTCGTCCCAAGGTTTAGCTATGGTTCGAGTGTGGGAGAGCCCGCAGTAGGCGCATCTCCCGGCGCACCCCTCCCTGTAGGTCAGAAGAAGGTTAAGGCAGTATAGTTTGGCATTCCGATAGAATCTCCCAGGCATTAAGCCCAACGTTATGGCAGCGGCGAGGCTTGTCCTCACATATTCAGGGGATTCACGCGGAGGCGAAGGACCTGTCGAAGGTTCCACGACACGGTTCACCGCCAGTCTCGAGGCTGTATCTTCAATGGAAACATCCCTTTGAAACATTTTTTCTCCAGCAACATCTCAAGTTTGAGCAATCGGTTTTTCGGCGCAATAAAATTTATATTTTTTCCAATTGTATTTATGACTATTGGAATTATGTGAGGTTTCTTCATGAAAAAAATAGTAAAATCCATCTGCACCCAATGCCACTGCGAATGCGGAGTACTGGTTCACGTGGAAGACGGTGTGGTCAAGAAAATCGAAGGAGACCCGGAGTTCCCTCAAAACGAGGGTACCATGTGCCCGAAAGGTTTAGCGTTTGTTCAACTGCTCTACCACCCGGATCGTTTGAAGTATCCCATGAAGCGAGTTGGCGAAAAAGGGGAAGGCAAATGGGAGAGAATATCGTGGGAGGAAGCCTTAGATTTGATGGCAGCTAAATTCACGGAATACAGAGAAAAATACGGCCCCCAATCCATCGCCTTCGGCTTTTGCGACGGAGACAGAGACGAAGTCGGCCCATGGATGGCTTGGCTTATTGCCGTAGGCAGCCCCTATATTTTCGGCACCGACGCGCACTACTGCCTCCGACCTGCTTTCGTGGCTGATTCGCTTACCTTCGGCCAGTCTCACACATGGGAGGTGGGGCCTGACTACGACAATAGCAACTGCATCCTCATCTGGGGGGCTAATCCCGTCGAAAGCCACCCTTGCTCCACTGCACGGAGAATCCTCAAAGCCAGAGCTAGAGGCGCGAAGCTGATAGTCGTTGACCCCAGGTTCACGCCTCTTGCTTCCAAGGCGGATGTTTGGCTGCAGCCGCGACCGGCCACCGATGCGGCTGTGGCCTTGGGGATGCTGAACGTCATCATCAACGAGAAGCTTTACGATGAAGATTTTGTGAAAAACTGGTGCACCGGCTTCGAGGAGTTAAAAGAGCGCGTGCAGCAGTATCCTCCAAGCAAAGTAGCGGAAATCAGCTGGGTGCCTGAGGAAGACCTAGTTAAAGCTGCCAGATTGTATGCAAAAAATAAGCCCTGTGCCTTCCATACGCGGATGGGGTTGCTTATGAACACCAACAACCTTCAAACAGTTCGAGCGGTGGACTTGCTGTCCGCTGTTACAGGTAACGTTGACATAAAAGGAAGCAATATTCTGCCCTATCCTTCACCTCCTCGCTCCCGGTCCTACGTCGACTTCTTCCGACTTCATAAGGAGTCCATACCCTTGGAGCTCTTTGAGACGAGGCCTGGGTACAAAGAATGGCCTCTTATCTATGGCTACGACTCGCCTTGGAATGATGCTCACCCCCCCTCGGCCATCGAGGCCATAGCGAGAGGTCAAGTTAAGGCGATGATATGGGTCAACGACCCGGTGATGGGACTTCAAAACAGCAAGAAGATTCAGGAGTCCCTTAAAAAGCTGGAATTCATGGTGGGCATAGACTTCTTCCTGTCGCCCACCGCCAATCTGGCGGACATAGTTCTCCCTTCGGCTACATGGCTGGAGAGAGACATGATCCACGATCTGCACTATTTCTATCTTCCGCCCAAAGGAAAACGCGACTATCACGAGTCTTTCGTGAGCATCGGGGAAAAAGTGATAGAGCCGCTTTACGAGTGCTGGGAAGAGAGAAAAATGGCTGCGGAGTTAATTAAAAGAATGGGGCTGAAATCACCTATTCCCATAGATAGCTCAGACGCCTATAACAACTGGCGGCTGGAGCCTTTGGGCATCACCGTCGACGAGTTGAAGAAAAAACGCATCGTAAGCATACCGATCAAGTACAAGAAATACGAGGAAATAGGCTTTCAAACGCCTTCGTTCAACGTTGAACTCTGCTCCAACGTGCTGAAGGAGCAGGGCTTCGACCCATTGCCCTACTACGAGGAACCCCCGGAGAGCCCCTACAGCACCCCGGAGCTTGCAAAGGAATACCCTTTCATCCTGATTTCTGGGGGAAGGCATATCTGCTTCTACCATGGAGCTCTGCGGCAGCTTCCTTGGCTGAGGGAGCTGAACCCTGAGCCTAAAGTGGAGATCAACCCTGAAACCGCGGAGGAGCTAGGCATTCGAAACGGAGACTGGGTTTGGATTGAGACTCCCAGAAGAAAGGGTGAGCGGGTTAAACTGAAAGCTGAACTTACGGAAACAGTGCACCCCAAGGTGATTCACGCCTATTCCCACTGGTGGTTCCCTGAAAGGAAAGACGACCCTGACCGGGGATGTTTCGAGTCAAACATCAACATCATAACCTACGATGATCCTCCCTACGACAAGCATTCGGGAACCCCCCTGATAAGAGGTTGCTTATGTAAAATAGGCAAGGTGGAGGCTTGAGACAATGGTTAAGTATGCGCTGATGTTCCATCCCGATCGCTGCGTCGGATGCCCCACTTGCGTGGTAGCCTGCAAGCAGGAAAACGAGATTCCTGTAGGGCCTTCCTGGCTGAGGATAACCAAGCGCGTATACAAGGTCGACGGGAAACTTAAGATGAGTTTCAACCTCCTGCGATGCATGCACTGCGGCAGACCTCCCTGCATTGAAGCCTGCCCGGTGAACGCTATAACCAAACGCTCAGACGGGATTGTCTTGATAAACAAGGAGCTGTGTACCGGCTGTAAAGCCTGCATCGAAGCCTGCCCCTTCAAAGCTCCGCAATACAACCCGGAAAAGGACGTAGTGGAGATGTGCACCCTCTGCGTTCACAGGATTGAGAAGGGACTGCTACCCTCCTGCGTTCAACACTGCCCAGCAGGGGCCTTATATTTTGGGGACGTGAACGCCGTCACAGCTGCGCTTCAGGAAAACAAATGGCCCACTGAAGTCTAAGGGCTGACGGCCCCGGATTTTTTCATTTTTTAACCGATAAGTTTCCCTAGGTCCTAAAATTATATAGGGACCCTCGGCAAAACAATGCAAGGTGTCAACATGGTTAAGGTTGAGAACTATAATCTGCCGGATGAACTTTATTACTGGGCTAAAGGCTACACTTGGGCTAAGATAGAATCCGGCGACAGAGTGAGAGTAGGCATCACGGACTTCGGCCAAGACCAGGCGGGAAAAGACCTGCACATCCGCATACGGCCTAAAGGCAGCTCGGTGGTTCAGGGGAAATTCTTCGGAACCTTGGAGTCAGCGAAATGGGTCGGACCTCTGGAGTCCCCGGTGAGCGGAGTCATCGTAGATGTTAACGAAGAAATCAAAAAGCCTGAAAACAGAAACCTCGTCAAAGAAGATCCCTATGGGAGAGGGTGGTTGGCGGTAATTCAGCCTTCCAATCTGGAGAGAGAACTTAAAAATCTTCTCCAAGGCGAAGCCGCTGTGAAATGGTTAACCGAAGAGATCGCTAAAGCTAAAAAGTAGCTAAACTGAAAAGTAGAATCGAAAATTTTTATAATTCTTGCTCCATAAAAAAGTTATGCCTGTTTTCTCTTTTGTGGGTAAGAGTGTTGCTCGGTTTGATGGTTTGGAGAAGGCTACGGGTCGGGCTGTTTTTGTGGGGGATTTGTCGCTGCCTGGGATGTTGTGGGGGAAGATTCTTCGCAGTCCTCTGGCTCACGCTCGGATTGTGGGCATCGAC